>Ga0068860_100007982_pt1 | contig 10556 bp, 8 predicted proteins | sample KBSSwiS32_FD_66597 | JGI IMG/M metagenome (GOLD analysis project Ga0068860, IMG submission 66597) | Switchgrass rhizosphere microbial communities from Kellogg Biological Station, Michigan, USA - KBS Switchgrass S3-2 | ecosystem: Host-associated > Plants > Roots > Rhizosphere > Soil ...
GCCTGCTCCCAGAGCAGGGTCCCGTCGCGGGCGAACTTCGCGACCGTGAAGTCACGACCGGTGCCAGTATTATCGGTGTAGCCGGCGGCGAGCACGTTTCCTTGATTGTCCACCGCCACCGACAGCGCCACGTCAAAAAAGTTGGCGGTGCCGTTCAGGGTCTGCTGCCAGAGCAGGGTCCCTTGGGCAAGAGCTGCCTGCGGGCCGAGCCACACGCTCAGTGTGAGAAACGCTAGCGTAATTCGTCGGTGCATGATCGTGATCCGTTTCTGCGTACGAGCAGTAGCGTCGAGACAGCCGCGGAGCAGCAGTCGAGAAGCGTGCGTCTTCATGAGCGCATCCTTCAGGGCGTTCAAGGAATCAGCGTGCCCATTCGGCGAGCGCCGGATGGGCGGGGAGGCAAGCAGTATGGTCCTTGCGGTGTGAAATTTAAACGAGAACTATTTCGTGGTCAGGCTCGCGAGAGCTGCGCGCACGCATCGCCTGTTCGAAATCGTACGCATACCCGAGCACTCGAGGCTCGCTGATCGCGTTACCGACTAAGGCCCCCAAGACTAGCGCGCCGACAACTTCGCCGTGTCGGCTTCCATCCGTTTGCGGAACGCGGCTTCCTGCGCGTCGATCCCCTTGGCCCACTCGCCAGGAGCGACCAGCAGCGGATGCGGACGGACGCCGGCGCGGACGGCGTCGAGCTTCCCCATGAACAGCTGTCCAGGATGGCCAGGCAGCTGAATGTCCGGGTTCAGCGCACGGAGTTTTCGATACGTGCCGAGCGTGTCGTCCGCCAGCGTTGGAAACTTCGCGTTGCCGACCACCGGCGGTCCCGGATTTGGACCAGCGCCTCCCGGGAACACGACGTTGTAGCTGCGGCCGCCGTCCGCAATCGTCGTCACCCAGGTCGTGGCCCCTGGCGTATGTCCGGGCGTCCAGACTGCGCGCAGCGTCACCCCGCCGAGAGAGACCGTGTCGCCGTCCTTGATCACGCGGTCGACCTTGACCGGTGTCCACCCCAGGTACTCGACCGGTGAAAGGTCTTTGCCGAGTCCCAGTGCCCGAGCATCCTCACCGAGCGCCACCACCTGCGCCCCTGTCGCTTTCTTCATCTCGGCGTGGCCGCCGACGTGATCGATGTGCGCGTGGCTGGAAATCATGATCTTGATGTCGGACAGCTTGAACCCGAGCTTCTCGATGTTCCCTTTCACCGCCTGATGCATGCTCGGCATCCCTGTGTCGAGCAGGATGTCGCCCTGCGGCGTGGTGAACAGATACGACCCGATGTTCTGCGAGCCGACGTAGTACAGGTTGCCGAGGATCTTGAAAGGCTCCATCGGCCTGGTCCACTCATTGGCAATCGCGTTCGACTGCTCCGCCGAGATGTACGGATGGTTCTGCGTCGTCTGCGCGAATGCGACCGACGCGATCAGCAACGCTGCGGCAACTGTTCCTTTGCGCATCTGCTCTGCTCCTCTTTGTGTGTTCTACCCGCGGAGGTACGGATCGGCGAGCAGCTCGAGATCTCGCTCATCGCACTCTGGCGCTTCGTCCTGCCGGTTGGGGTTCGCGTTCAGCCGCCGCACGTAGGTGTAGGAGGTCCACGGCTCCATCAACACGTCAGGATCGTTGACGGTGAAGTTGTAGTACAGCAGATCGCCAATACGGGTGAAGCGCTCGGTCACTTCCATCTTGTCGGTGTGAAAGTACCCTTCCCAGCCGAGCCACGTTCTTTCGCCGAACCCCACCGAATCGATGACGAGGGTATCGCCGTCCCAGTGGGCCAGACCCATGCCGTTGAAGGTCGAGAACTGCAAATCGTTTTCGTCGCGCTTCCGGTTGTCGAGCGGCAGGATACGCAGACCGTTCTCGACGCCGTTGAACAACCAGATCTGCCGATCCTTCTGGACGATCCGTCCCGGAACGTTCTGGCGCGGCACCCCGAGCGGCTTGTAGCAGCCGTAGAACGGATCCTCCTCCACCTTGCCGTAGTCCAGGCTGCGCACCTTGTCCCAGTATTCCGGCTTGTAGAGCGGCTTGTTCCACTGCGCCCCGCGCTGCATAGCGGACTGGTCGGCCTCGAACGCGCCGTTGCGCCGCAGCCCGGGCACCTGAAACACATTCGGGATGTTGCCCGTCCAGTTGCCGCTGAGATCCGGGTGGCCGTCTGCATCACGCGGCGTCTGCCCCGCCGGCATCAGCTGCATGGCGTAGCCGTCCTGCGGCGACACGCGCCTGCCGGCCGGCGCATAAGACGTTTGGACCTTGCGCAGCGGAAGATTCCCGGTTCGCTGCGCCGTCGGCGGCAGCTGACCGGCTGCGATCTGTGTAGCTGGCGTTCCCTTCGCGATATCCGGTATCGGAAACACGATGTACGGATTGGAACGGAAGAACGTGACCTTTAGATCCGCGAGCGGCTTGCCGTCAAGCGTCCACTTGATGGTCGTCGGGAAGATCATCCAGACGTTCGGCTCCAGATCACCGCGGTAGTCGGCAAAGGTCGCACCGTAGGTGTGGCCATTCCATTTCGCGGTCACCGCGACCGGCAGACGGATGACCTCCGTGGGTTCGTACGGGCCCAGTTTGGGATGCTGCTTTGAGTCCTCCACCGTAATTGAAGTCTCGATGCCGTCGTACGGCGATGTCCCCGTGAGCACCGTCTTCCCATCGGCGGCCCTGGTGACCGTCGTGTGCCCCTCTGCGTCGAGCAACGACCACACCGCGCCAAACGGTGTCAGCTTGATGAGGGGCAGGCGATCGTTGAATGTGTTGGCCGCGGCCGTCGCGCCCCGCCCTTGTTCCGTTTCATTCCACGCATACTGATCAGCGAACACGCGGATCTCCTTCAACGGCTGCCCGTTTGCCTTCGTGCCGTTGAGAAACATGCGCATCGCCGGCAGGTAGTAGGCGATGTGGAACTCGGCATTGGTCAGTCTCGCCATTCCATTGCCGTCGGCCATCGTGCCGTCGGCCTTGAACTGGACGCCGATGACGTTCTCGACGCCCATGACCTTGCCGCGTCCCATCCCGATCGATTCAGCGACATCGCGAACGTCCTTGCCGATGCATGGGCTCGCGATCTCATAAGCCGTGAAGCCGTCGTCGTTCTGGGCGAACATCCCGTAATTGCCGCGCGCGGCATATCCGCTGGCCGGGCACGTCGGCGCCTGGGCGGCTGGGGCTGCGGGCGCCCCAGCACCACGTCCCTGTCCCGCACCACGTCCCTGTCCCATCAGTGCAGCGGCAGTAAGGAGAACGGCGATTGAGAGCGGAATAGCTGTTCGCATCGGAATGACCTCTCGCTACGTCTGGCGGGCGGATTCTAAAACAAAAAGGCCGGCTGAAGCCGGCCTCTACTGTACGGGGAGCTGTAGGGGCCGGCTTTAGCCGGCCCTAAATAATCCTCTCTATCCGCGAAGGAACGGATCGGCGAGCAGCTCCAGATCGCGCTCGTCACACTCGGTCGCTTCGTCCTGCCGGTTCGGGTTCGGGTTCAACCGGCGAACGTAGGTGTACGAGGTCCACGGCTCCAGCAGCACGTCCGGATCGTTGACGGTGAAGTTGTAGTAGAGGAGGTCTCCGTTGCGGGTGAAGCGTTCGATGACTTCCATCTTGTCCGAGTGGAAGTAGCCTTCCCACCCGAGCCATGACACGTCGTTGAAACCAACCGAATCGACAATGAGCGTGTCGCCTTCCCAGTGCGCCAGCCCCATGCCGTTGTACGTGGAGAACTGAAGGTCGTTCTCGTCGCGCTTCCGGTTGTCCAGCGGAAGAATGCGCAAGCCGTTCTCGACGTTGTTCAGCAGCCAGATCTGACCGTTCTTCTGAACGATGCGGCCGGGCACATTCTGACGCGGCACACCGACAGGCTTATAACAGCCGTACGCGGGATCGACGTCCGCTTTTCCGTAGTCGAGGGTTCGGACCTTCTCCCAGTACTCCGGTTTATAGAGCGGCTTGTTCCACTGCGCACCGCGCTGCATTGCCGACTGGTCCGCTTCGAAGCCGCCCGGCCGGCGAAGACCCGGCTGGCCGATCGGATTCGGGAATCCGGCGCCCCAGTTCCCAGTCAGGTCCGGATGACCGTCGGCATCGCGCGGCGTCTGGCCGTTCGGCTTGATCTGCATGATCCCGCCGTCCTGCGGCGAGACGCGCTTGCCGCACGGCGAATACGAGCACGGGACGTTGCGCAGCGGCAGGTTGCCCGTGCGCTGTGCGGCAGGCGGCAGCTGCGATGACGCGCCACTCTGCGCGGCAGGCGCCTGCGCCGATGTCGGGCCAGGGGCGACCGCGACGGCTATCGCCATCGAGCACGCCGCCACGAACAACGATCGGATGGTCTGGCTCACGATCTCCTCCTACAGCTCGACGACGACGTACTCCTTGCCGGCAACCGTAATCGACCGCATGAATCCGAGCTTGGTGTTCGGATCGGGGTCCTTCCACGCGGGCGAGATGCGGTAGCTGTAGCTGTCGCCGATTTTGAGATCCGTCTTCACCTTCAGACCCTGGCGGATCAGACCAGCGGGGCTCAGCGACTCGAGCTTCCACGACTGGACCTTCCCGTCGGGCCCCTTCACGTCCACATACCACCAGGAATGCGGGTTCACGTTCTCGAGCTTGGTCAGCGTACCGGTAATCGTGAATTCCTTCTGCGTGTCGAATTCAGCGTTCGCAGAATGATGCGCCCGTGCCGGAGCGCCAATCATCAGCAGCGCCAGCGCGGCGGCGGATGCGATGACAAATGTCTTGACCATGGTCGGAAGTCCTTTCTGTCGTTGTCGCGTCTAGTTGGATGATTTCTGCTTCACGACATCGGGTATCGGGAAGACGATGTACGGATTAGACCGGAAGAACGTCACCTTCATGTCCGCGAGCGGCTTCCCGTCGAGCGTCCATTTCAGCGTCGTCGGGAAAATCATCCAGACGTTCGGCTCGAGGTCGCCCTTATAGTCGGCAAACGTGGCGCCCCAGGTGTGTCCGTTCGCCTTGGCCGTCACGGCCACGGGCAGACGAATGAGCTCGGTCGGATCGTAGGGTCCAAGCTTCGGGTGTTGTCTCGAGTCCTCGACGGTGACGGCGACTTCGATGCCGTCATAAGGTGAGGTGCCCGTCAGGACGGTTTTTCCGTCCGCCGTCTTGCTGACAACGGTGTGGCCTTCGGCTTCGATGACCGACCACATCGCGCCAAACGGCGTGAGCTTGGTGAGCGGCAGACGATCGTTGAGCGTGTTTGTCGCGGCCGTCGCTCCGCGACCTTCCTGCGCCTCGTTCCACGCGTACTGATCGGCGAACACGCGGATTTCGTTGAGCGGCTGGCCGTTGGCCTTCGTCCCCTTGAGCATCAGCCGCATCGCCGGGATGTAGTACGCCATCTGGAACTCGCTGTTTGCGAGCTTGGCCATCCCGGTGCCGTCGGCCATCGTCCCGTCGACCCGGAACTGCACGCCGATGACGCTCTTGACGCCGAGCAACTTGTTGCGACCCATGCCGACCGATTCGGCGACTTCGCGAACGTCCTTGCCAATGCAGGGGCTCGCGATTTCGTAGAAGGTCTGACCGTCCCCACCGTTCTGGCCGAAGCCGGAGTAGTACGCCTGTGCGCCGTACCCGCTGGGCGGACATGCGGGCGGAGGACCCGCAGGCGCCGCACCCATTCCGCGACCGCCGCCGCCCTCCTGCGCGAGCAACGCACCACCGGCGAGCAAGGCTCCAACACCCAACGCGAATGCTCTACGCATGTAAAAACCTCTGAAAGAGTGCAAGCGAGTGTTTATAACTGGATTCGCAGGATGTCGCAAGAGCCGCCTCTGCGTCGCGCATCGCGCCAAGGTCCGGTTTCAGCTCATATGCACTTACGAAACGGGCCGCAGGCAGGTTCCGTACTGAGCGAGAATCCAGAAACCCAAAATCGTCGATGACCGACTGGTCCGTTACCGCATTTTCTGGAGCGCGAACTCGGGTGGCCGCATGAATCTCGCGGTCCTGCCGGGCGATGGCATCGGCCCCGAAATCACGCGTGCAGCCTTACTGGTACTCGAGCACCTGACGCGAGCACTTTCGCTGGACCTCACGATCGAGGTTCACGAAATCGGCCTGGCAGCGTTGCAGCGGACGGGCACGACGTTGCCGGTCGCTGTCCTGGATGCGTGCCGGCGCGCTGACGGCGTGATACTCGGACCTGTCTCGACGGCGAGCTATCCTCCGCGCGAGCAGGGCGGCGTCAATGCGTCCGCCGCACTCCGAATCGAGCTCGACCTGTTCGCCAACATTCGCCCGAGCCGCACGCGTGAGGGTCTCCAGCACTGGAGTCGCACGCCGATGGACCTGGTGATCGTGCGCGAAAACACGGAAGGGTTCTACGCCGATCGCAATATGTATAGCGGCAGCGGTGAGCTGATGCCGACACCAGATCTGGCGCTGTCGATCCGCCGCATATCGGCGGCGGCCTCGACGCGGATCGCACGCGCGGCGTTCGAGCTTGCGGGTGCGCGACGGCGCCACGTGACCGCGGTGCACAAAGTCAATGTCCTCAGCGTCACGGAAGGGTTATTTCTGCGCGAGGTGCGGGCTGTCGCGCGGGCTCATCCAGATATCACCTACGATGAGCAGCTGGTCGATTCGATGGCGGCGCTGCTGGTTCGCGAGGCATCCCGGTTCGACGTCATCGTGACGACCAACATGTTCGGCGACATCCTGTCCGACGAAGCAGCTGAATTGTCCGGGAGCCTCGGACTGGCCGCTTCGATCAACTTCGGCGAGCGCCACTGCATGGCGCAAGCGCAGCATGGCTCGGCACCGGACATCCAGGGCCAGAACAGGGCGAACCCCACCTCGCTGATCCTCTCGTCCGCCATGCTGCTGGACTGGCTCGGTCGGCGCCACCGGCAGGAGAACTTCAGCGCGGCGCGACGTCTCGTCGAGCAGGCGGTGGATGCCGTGCTGGGCGACCCCGCGAAACGCACCGCCGACCTCGGTGGCACCCAAAGCACCACGGCGTTCGCCTCGGAGCTGTGCAGGGAAATCGATGCGCGTGCGTCCCGCTGACATCGCGACATACGTGCCGGGCGAGGACGCCGCGACCATCGAGCATCGCGCGTTCATCAAGGCCGCGTGGCGGCTCGTCCCGTTTCTCACAATCGGGTATCTGCTCAATTACATGGACCGCAACAACGTCGGCTTCGCCGCGTTGACGATGAACCGCGCGACGGGATTGACAGCGACGCAGTTCGGCTTCGGTGCGGGCATCCTGTTCTTCGGCTACAGCTTCTTCGAAATTCCCAGCAACATCGCCCTCTATCGCTTCGGCGCACGGCGCTGGATCGCGCGAATCATGATCAGCTGGGGCCTGGTTTCTGCGGCAACCGCGTTTGTCCAGGGGCCGCAAAGCTGGTACGTGCTGCGTCTCCTCCTTGGTATCGCCGAAGCAGGCTTCTTTCCGGGGATCACCTTTTATCTGGCGACGTGGTTTCCAGCGGAGTACCGCGCACGGATGCTCGCCTGGTTTCTCGTCGCGATCCCCGCCTCGACCGTCGTCGGCGGGCCGATATCCGGTCTCGTCCTGCAGATGGACGGCTTCGCCGGACTTGCAGGCTGGCAGTGGCTGTTCATCGTCGAGGGCTTGCCTGCGACGCTGCTGGGCATTGCCACGCTCTTCATCCTGCCTGACCGTCCTGAGGATGCGTCGTTTCTCACGCAGGAGGAACGTCGCCTGGTGCGTGCACGGATTGACAGCGAACGTCGTGAGCGCGAAACGCGGAACCTTCTGCTGGCGCTCAAAGACCCGCGCGTCTTGATTCTGACCGTCGCGCAGTTCGGATTTACCGCCGGGTCGTACGGCGTCGGCATCTGGCTGCCGCAGATCATGAAGGACGCACGATTGACCAATCTCACGATCGGCGTTGTCACCGGCGCCTGTTACGTCGTCGCATCCGTGGCGATGATTGTCTGGGCGGCGTGGGTCGACCGGAGCGGACGCAAGATCAAAAACCTGACGTTGGCGTGCCTGGTCGCCGCAGCCGGGCTCGTGCTCGCGATTGCGACCGCGAACTTTTGGTTGTCGCTGATCTGGATCATCGTGGCGCTGTCCGGGATCACGTCCGCGCGCGCGATCTTCTGGACCATTCCGACCCGGTTCCTGACCGGCCTTGCCGCAGCTGGCGGTCTGGCGTTCATCAACAGCGTCGCGACGCTTGGCGGGTTCGTCGGTCCTTACGCCGTCGGGTGGTTGAGAGATGCGACCGGCTCGTTTTCCGCCGGTCTGATGGCGATGGCCGGCCTTCTCGTGCTCGCCACCGTGATGTCCTGGTCGCTGAAGCTGTTCGTGACTCAGGAATAAGCGGTCCGCTTGCGGGGCCGAATACAATGGCGCCCGTGACTGACACCGCCACACTCCCTTACGGCCAGGACCGCGCTATCCGAGGCCACCAGCTTCGCGCTGTAATCTCCGCCTCGGTCGGCACCACCATCGAGTGGTACGACTTCTTTCTGTATGGCGTCGCGGCCGCTGCGGTCTTTCCGCAGAAGTTCTTTCCGGGATCCGAACCCTTTGTCGCCACTCTCCTGTCGTTCACCACGTTCTTCGTCGGCTTCGTGGCGCGGCCTGTGGGCGCCGCCATCTTCGGCCACTTTGGAGACAAGGTCGGCCGCAAGAAGCTGCTTGTCTTCACGATGATCGTGATGGGCGCTTCGACGATGGCGGTCGGGCTCACGCCGTCTTACGAAGTGATTGGCATATGGGGAGCCGTGTTCCTGACACTTGGGCGCATCCTCCAGGGACTTGCGATTGGCGGGCAGTGGAGCGGCTCGGTGCTGATGGCCTCGGAGTGGACCGATCCGAAGCGTCGCGGGTTTACCACCAGCTTCGCGCAGATGGGCGCGCCCGCGGGGATGGTGCTCGCCAACGGCGCGCTGGCGCTGATGACAGGGCTCACCTCCGATCAGGCGTTTCTCGACTGGGGCTGGAGAATCCCGTTCCTTGCGAGCGTCGCCCTGGTGATCACCGGGTTCTACATCCGCTCGGGCGTCAAGGAAACGCCCGTTTTCGAGGAGTTGAAGAGAAGCGGCGCCATTGTCAAAGCGCCGCTCGTCGAAGTGCTGCGCCGCAATGGTAAAGAGGTGGCGCTGACGGCACTGCTCCGCACGAGTCAGCAGGTCTGCTTCTACATCTTCACGACGTACATCATCACGTATGCGACGACCGTGCTCGGCTTCGGCCGTGGGCTGGTGTTGAACATGGTGATGACGATGGCGCTCGTGTCGTGCTTTGCCAATCCACTGTTTGGCCACCTGTCGGACAAGTACGGACGGCGGACGATTACCGCGATCGGCTGCGCCATCATGCTTGTGTATCCGTTCATCTACTTCGGTCTGCTCGACACCAGATCGCTGCCGCTCGTCTTCATCGCCATCCTGCTGTCGAATCCGATTCAGGACATGCAGTACGGGCCGCAGGCCGCGTTCATCGCGGAAAGCTTCCCCGCGTCGTTGAGGTATAGCGGCTCGTCGCTTGGGTATCAGCTGGCGTCGATTACGGCGGGTGGTCCAGCGCCGATCATCGCGACGCTGCTGCTGCGGGAGTACGGGACGTCCAGCGCGATCGCTTGGTACATCTCCGCCTGCTCAGTCGTCAGTTTGATTTGCTGTTTCTTGCTGAAGGACCGGACGGGGGAAACGGATCATCGGTAGGGCCGGCTGAACCCGGTCCCGACGTACGTTGGGCTACGTAGGGGCCGCCGTTAGGCGGCCCAAGATCAGGCCAACCCCTTCTTCTTCCAGTACCGCACGAGCCCTCGCCAGTTGAATTCAAGTGGCCCGACGAATTCGAGCGGTCTCATTTCCTGCTCGTCGACGGCGCCGCGGACATACGCAAACACGTCCTCTTTGAACTGCTCGTACTTCGCTTCGTCTGAGGCGTCGGTTTGGATGGCGCGGCGGGACATTTCGGCGACGTCGCGGAGGCTGGTTTCGATATGGTCCAGATGGGCCGAGGCACCGGCATACGGACCAAAATGCGTGATGAACACTGTCTCGGGCTTCCAATCGCGGATTTTCGCGAGGCTGTCACGCCACGCCTCCAGATCGATGTCTGGCGGCGGCGTGGGCGGCAGCGTGAAGACCTTCGACGTGAAGCGCAGGCCCGCCGTGTCCCCCGCCCACGCCAGACCGCTTCGATCGTCGAAGTAGCTCACGTGATGTGACGCGTGGCCCGGGGTATATCGGACGTCGAACGTCCGTCCACCCGCCGTGATCCGCGCGCGCTCGCCGAGCACGTGCAGGTTTGATTCAGGCACCGGAATCACCTGCCCCCACAACCGCGCGACCCCCTCGACGCCCCAGAGTTGATTGGCGCTGTTGATCAGTTTCGACGGATCGATGACATGTGGAGCGCCCTTCTCGTGCACGAACACGCGTATCCGCGGATTGTCGCGCACGAGCAGGCCGGTGGCTCCCGCATGGTCGAGGTGGATATGCGTGATGAGGATTGACTCGACGTCGCCAACGCCGATCCCCTGCGTCGCGAGCGAGGAGCGGAGCGTGTCGATGCACGACCCCGGGCCGGGATC
>Ga0068860_100007985_pt1 | contig 10552 bp, 5 predicted proteins | sample KBSSwiS32_FD_66597 | JGI IMG/M metagenome (GOLD analysis project Ga0068860, IMG submission 66597) | Switchgrass rhizosphere microbial communities from Kellogg Biological Station, Michigan, USA - KBS Switchgrass S3-2 | ecosystem: Host-associated > Plants > Roots > Rhizosphere > Soil ...
TGAAAGTCAAATCTCCATTATTGTGAAAGGCATAATTGTGCAGCTTAACCTGCGGAATCTGGTCCAATGTGAATTCCATACTGGCAACAGAAGAGGATCGCTGGCGAAAGCTTATAAAGTCATGATCGGTTACATCCCTCGGAAATCCATTGGTAATTATTATATCGCGATAGCCATCATAATCAAAATCAGTAACCAGGGGCGACCAACTCCAGTCGGTTTCTGAAATGCCTGAAAAAAAACCTATATCACTGAAAATGGGATCACCAATGGAATCATTTGAATTAACCCTGGGACCCTGGTTGAGCTGCAAAGTGTTTCTTACATATTGATATTGATAACCATAAAGATTACTATTAAGGTAGAGTTGATAATTGTTAGAGCCCATCATCATTTTTTTCCGGTAATTATCCTCTGGATTCATATCGAGCTCTACAACATCTGACAAACCATCATTATTAATGTCAATTACATCCTGCCCCATTCCATTGGCCGAAGTATGTTTAAAATAGCTGGCGGCTTTATCCGTAAATGTCCCGTCGTGATTATTAATATATAACAGATCATTTGAGTTAAAGTCATTGGTAACAAATATATCTTTCCAGCCGTCTTTATTAAAGTCGGCTATATTTACTCCGTGCCCGTAACCTTCTATGGTTACACCAGCTTCTTTGGTAACATTTGTAAATACGGGATGTTTTAAAATACTATCCCGGTCGTTGCGGTATAACCGGCCGGTGCTGGGAAAAGATCCATCTGTAATTTTTGGACGAAATACTGATGGATTATTGTCAGGCAAAATTTGATTGACCACCAGGTACATGTCTAAATCACCGTCGTTATCATAATCAAAAAAAGCAGCCATGGTTGAATGGGTAGTATCATTTAACCCGTATTCTGCTGCCATGTCTTTAAAAACCGGAACCCCGTTTTTATCAAGGCCCTGATTTATATAAAGAAGATTTTGTCGTTTTTGCGGATCTTTCTCCATAGAAGCACAGACATACATATCCATCCAGCCATCATTATTGATATCCACAACAGATATTCCTTTGCACCATCTGCCTTTACCTTCAACTCCTCCTTCTTTTGTAATGTCTTCAAATGTAAGTTTCCCCTTATTTAAATACAATTTATTCGATACTACATTGCCGGTAAAATAAATATCCTGTAACCCATCATTATTGAAGTCTCCAATACCAACTCCGCCACCGTTGTAAATATTAGTTACATCAATTGGATTTAAAGTTTTGGTCTCAATAATTTGATTATTAAAATGAATGCCGGAATGTTGGGAATTTATTACCTGAAAAAGCGTTTTCTTATTACTACAAGACTGTAGCATGAAGAAAACAAACGTAAAAAAAAGTGTGTTCAATACTCTCATAGGGGGAAAAATTCTGATTCAATGTAAGGAAAATATTTAGCTGATAAATTATTTTTACACTTAAAAAACAAAAAGGCAGGTTTTAAGGCATGTCTTTAAAATGGCTTTTGAAGTTCAGATACCACGGTTCGTGAGACACGAACCATGGGCAGCGACTGAAGATAAAAACTTCTCTTCTATTTATAACAGCTTAAAATTTTTAGTTGTTATTATTATGCTTCCGGTTTTTGAAGTTCAGGTATCAAATTCATGAGACACGAACCATGGGCAGGGTGATTTAAATATTTCCTTTCTTTAATTCTTCCACTGCATGATTTGCTGCACGCGCTGTCAAAGCCATAAATGTAAGCGATGGATTTTGTGTACTGGTTGATGTCATACATGCGCCGTCGGTTACAAATACATTTTTACAGTTATGAAATTGGTTCCACGAATTCAACATAGATGTCTTTGGATCTTTGCCCATCCGTACACCACCCATTTCGTGAATGTCAAGACCGGGCGCTTGTTTGCTGTCGTGCTGGCTAATATTTTTACATCCTGCTTTGTCCAGCATTTCAGATGCCTGGCTTAAAAAGTCTTTGAATGACTTTTCATCATTATCATCATAATCAACGGAGAAAACAAGTTGTGGAATACCCCATTGATCTTTTTTATCCTTACTTAACGTAACATAATTGGTTTCTTTCGGAATTGTTTCGCCCTGCATCAGCATAGAAACAAACCAGTCCCCTGCTTCGGTAAGTGAATCTTTATAATCGCCGCCAAGTTGTTCCCCGTTACCGTAAGTTCCTGTTCCTCTTCCTGCACCATAAAAACTCATATAGCCGCGAAGAAAATCCATTTCCTGTTTATGAACATTTCTAAAGTTAGGCATCATTGGCTGCGTGGGCCGGCGACCATAATAATATTTATCCTGCGGCCCATCATATGAGGCGGATACATTACCCCGGTAATTATGAAAAGCAATATACTTTCCTAACAACCCATTATCATTTCCAAATCCATTAGGAAACCGGTTTGATGTTGAATTCAATAAAATAAGATTTGAATTAAAGCAGGCTGCATTTACAAAAATGATTTTAGCAAAATACTCTGTCGCCTCTTTCGTATGCGCATCAAGTACTCTTACACCAGCGGCTTTATTATTCCTGTCATCGTAAATAAGAGAATGCACAACAGAATCAGGCCGTAATGTTAGGTTGCCCGATTTTTTTGCCCACGGGATGGTTGATGCATTTGAACTGAAATAACCACCATAAGGGCAACCGCGGTCACATAAATTTCTTGCCTGGCATTGTGTGCGGCCTTGTTCTAAATGAATAGGATTTGGCTGGGTAAGGTGTGCACAACGACCCTGCACGACGTAACGGTTTTTATAATTAGCCATTATCCTTTGCTGAATATCCTTCTCAACACAATTCATTTCCCATGCAGGAAGAAACTCTCCATCCGGCAGTGTATCGTATCCGTCTTTATTGCCACTGATACCGGCAAATATTTCCACATGCGAATACCAGGGAGCAATATCTTCATAACGTATAGGCCAATCTACTGCGTAGCCGTCACGTGCCGGACCTTCAAAATCATATTTACTCCAACGTTGTGTTTGCCTTGCCCATAAAAGCGATTTACCACCTACCTGGTAACCGCGTATCCAGTCAAAAGGTTTTTGCTGTATGTATGGATGATCTTTATCTTTCACAAAAAAATGCTGAGTTGCTTCGGTGAAAGCATAACACCTTCCAACGATCGGATTTTCTTTTGCAACCACTAATGGCAATTCATTACGGTGGGGAAACTCCCACGGATTTTTTGTAGCCGTTGGATAATCTTTCAGATGGACTACATCTTTTCCTCTTTCGAGTACTAAGGTCCTTAAACCATTATCGCATAATTCTTTTGCAGCCCATCCGCCACTAATGCCAGAGCCAATTACAATGGCGTCATATGTGTTCTTAGCAACCCCGCCTGCATTAATATTTATTTTTGTAGAATCGCCTGGCATAGTATAGTATTTTTAATGTTTTAATTTCTAAGTAGGTAACTGTAACCCAATATTATGTCCGGTTATTGCCGATTTCCAAATCTCACAATTTCAAAAGCCTGCATCCCTGATTCTATACTTCTAAATATTTCCTTTCTTTAGTTCCTCAACAGCATGATTTGCCGCACGTGCGGTAAGGGCCATAAAAGTGAGAGATGGATTTTGATTTCCCACGGATGTCATGCAGGCTCCATCTGTTACGAAAACGTTTTTGCAGCCATGCACCTGGTTCCATTTATTAAGTATAGATGTTGCCGGATCCTTTCCCATTCTTGCTCCTCCCATTTCATGAATATCCAGCCCCGGTGCCTGTTTGCTGTCGTTTGGCACAATGTTATTACAACCCGCTTTTTCAAGTATTTCAGCGCCCTGCTCTAAAAAATCTTTGACCATTTTTTCATCGTTATCATCATATGAAACAGAAGTGATCAACTGCGGAATGCCCCATTCATCTTTTAAATCTTTACTCAATCTCACATGGTTATCATGTTTGGGAATTACTTCTCCCTGCATACTCATATACACGCTCCAGTTACCTGCTTCACACAGAGATTCTTTGTATGCGGCACCTATAGTTTCATCGGTGGTTTTACCGGTATTGCGGTAAGCTCCCCAGAAAACAAGGTAGCCACGAAGAAAATCCATTTCCTGATTGTATACATTTCTAAAGCTCGGCATTAATGGAGATACGGGCCTGCGGCCGTAATAATAATCGTCATCAAAACCATCAATCGTTGCACTCAATGAGCCCCGGTAATTTTGAAACGCAATATATCTTCCTAAAATATCATGATCATTTCCCAACCCGTTTGGAAAACGGCTAGAAGTTGAATTTAATAAAATAAGATTGCTGTTTAAGCACGCTGCATTTACAAAAATGATCTTTGCAAAATATTCCGTTGCCTGCTTTGTATGGGCATCAATAACGCGAACACCCATCGCTTTATCTTTTTGTTCATCATAAATAACAGAGTGTACCACCGAGTCAGGCCGCAAAGTAAGATTGCCTGTTTTTTCTGCCCAGGGCAATGTAGAAGCATTTGAACTGAAGTAAGCACCAAAAGGGCAACCACGCTGGCACAAATTGCGGGCCTGGCATTGGCCGCGTCCCTGCTGCAGTTGTAACCCAGTTGGCTGGGTAAGATTAGCGCAACGCCCCATCAGCATTCGCCTGTCTTTATAAAAAGCATTAACTCTTTGCTGCATTTTTTTCTCTACGCAATTCAGTTCCCAGGGAGGTAAGAATTCACCGTCGGGCAAATTTTCAACTCCATCTTTATTTCCACTGATACCGGCAAATTTTTCCACGTGCGAATACCAGGGTGCAAGATCCTCATAGCGTATGGGCCAGTCAACCGCAAAGCCATCGCGGGCAGGCGCTTCAAACTCAAACCTGCTCCAGCGCTGGGTTTCCCTTGCCCACATCAACGATTTGCCGCCAACCTGGTAGCCACGTATCCAGTCAAAAGGCTTTTCCTGGATGTAAGGATGTTCCTTGTCTTTAACAAAAAAATGCTGTGCACTTTCATCGAATGCATAGCATTTACTTATAACAGGATTCTCTTTTTCTATTGCGAGAGGCAATCTTCCCCGGTGTGTAAATTCCCAGGGGCTTTTCATCGCAGTTGGATAGTCTTTTTTGTGTACTACATTGCGACCGCGTTCCAGAAGCAATGTTTTTATACCATGTTCACAAAGTTCCTTTGCAGACCAGCCACCGCTGATGCCTGAGCCAATTACGATTGCGTCAAATGTATTCGCATCAACCCCTTTTGTATTGATATTTACGTTTAAAGAATCTCCTGGCATAGCAATTTTATTCAGGCTAAAGATAATAAAGCAGGAATTAGCGTAATAAGATTACCAAGGTGCATTTCAAATTGTCGCATAGCCAGATTAATAATGGGCGGTGGAGATACCGCCCAACGTGAGTTGTCACCGGTTGATGTCTCCACCAACCGGTGACAACTTGGAATGCACCCGATTACTATTTTTTTAACTTTGGTCCTATAAGCTTACTATAAATAATCAATAACCAGGATTTTGTACGAGAATGTTGTTACTTAAATCAATCTGCCTTTGTGGTATGGGATAGTACTCATTTTTGCTGCCCGTAAAGTGCGCCGCGGATAAATAAGTACGTAAGGTTTTCTCATAATCCAGGTATTTATTTAAGGTTGCTTCGGCCTCTCCCCACCTTACTAAATCAAAGAACCGGTGACCTTCCATAGCAAATTCTAATTTTCTTTCGAAATGAACGGCTTTACGTGCGAGAGCCTGATCGGTCCAGGGTGCTATATATAAACCTATTTTATAATTAGCGGCGGGTGTACCATTAGCATTTTTTACAAACCCGAGAGGATTTGCCGCTCTGCCCCTTACCATATTTACATAATCTCTTGCTTTATTGAGATCACCTCCTTCAACTTCACATTCAGCCAGCCAGAGGATCACGTCAGAAAAACGTATAATATTAACGTTAATAGCCGTTACGGTACTAGACCAGAAACTACCATCGGTTAAAGTGCCCTTTTGATTTTTGTAATACACATCTTTTATGGGACTATAGGGGCCTGAATATCCCTGGTCACGCATCCAGTCATAGCCAGGATGTGGTCCCCAATCCAGGAAAGGTATCCCTCTTCTACCAACTGTCCAGTCTAAACGGGGATCTAAAGTTCCCGCATAAGGTGTAAAAGGATCACTGGACTTTAACCCCTGGTCATTGTTAACGGGATTGGCATTGTAGTTATCAAAATCCGGCAAACCAAGCACCGGGTCTACTTTATAAGAGTTAACAAGATCCTGTGACGGCTGGAAAAAACCGCAACAATCCCAGGGTCCGCCGTAGGGCATATTTAACACGTCACCATAATTAGCATTGGAGGCATTTGCGCCGTCATTTACAGAACTCTGTACTGCAAATACAGATTCAAGATTATTTTTTGTTGCCGCATTAAAATTATCCGCAAAATTAGTCACCAGGCCATATTTAACTCCTGCGGGATTCTTACCATTTAAATACACCTGTTCCAATACAGCTTTAGCTTCGGCATATTTCTGTTGAAACATTAAGGCCTTGCCTAACATAGCGCCAGCGTTCCATTTATTCGCCCTGCCTACGGCATCCTGCAGTTCAGGAAGATTATCATATGCAAACTGAAGATCGGCTTCAATTTGTGGCCAGGCATCTGTGGTATTTGGTACATTGGTTTTCGGGTTGGGAACCTGGAAATCAGTCATGGTTTCATCAATATAAGGAACATTGTTCCACATTTTCTTGGCTTCCATGTGGTAATGGCCTCTAAGAAACCTGGCCTCACCCGTTATCCGTTTACGATCTGCATCCGATACATCGGCTGCCGAGGCAAGTACCTTTAACACAACATTTGTGCGGGTTACTCCTTCATAAACTGCACGCCATTTTTGATAGAAAAAACTATTTGTGGCGTCAGCAGAATATGCTTCGATTGGAATGATGGAAGGTTGGTCAGCCGCGTCGCTTCCTTTATGTGCATCTCCGCCACAAATACTTCCATATACCCAGTTATCCGGGGCTGATTCCCAGCCGCCGATTCCAAAAGCAGCCCCACTTGAGTATCCATCCATCATGGAGTATGCACCAATCAAAAGGGCTTCTACCCCTTTTTGATTGCCAACTACTGTAGTATCCAGCGTACCATTTGGTTGCCTGTCAAGAAAGGATTTGCTGCAGGAGATCGATAAGCAGGTTACGATAACAACACTTACAATTATTAAAGAAAGATATTTTTTCATATAATGATTTTATTTTTTAGAAATTAACAGTTGCACCTACAAGATATTGCTTAACGGTTGGATAAGCCCCTGCATCAAAAGCATTTATACGATCGTCAAAATTAATTATTTCAGGATCCAGACCAGTATACTTTGTAATAGTAAATATGTTTGTAGCCTGAACATAAATATAAAATCTGTCAATTTTAAACTTCTTAAGAAAGTCTGAAGGCAACTTATAGCCAATGGTTAAATTTTTCATGCGCAAATACGAAGCATTCTCTAAATAATATGAATTAGGAGGGCCGTTCGTGCTAAAATTTCCTGCATTTTCCTGTATGGGAATTGTGGCATTAGGCCTATCGGGCGACCATGAATTATATAAAGCATCCTTGCTCTTAGCTCCCTGGAAAGACGGATAAAAATCAGTCCACCATTTTACATAATTAACAGCATCCTTTCCCTCAATACCATAAAAGAATGCGGCTAAAGTAAAGTCCTTGTAGGTAAAATTCAGGTTCAGTCCGTAGCTGAATTTAGGATTAGGATCACCGATAAAAACCCTGTCATCCGGGGTAATTGCGCCATCACCATTTGAATCCTGGTATTTAAAACGGCCGGGTGCCGCGGCGTCCTGCGTTGGTGACTTAGCTACATCGTCAGCACTTTGGAACAAGCCTACAACTTTGTAACCGTAATAAGAAGCTATCGGGTGACCGACAGCATTTCTTGTAAATACGCCATTTAGGCGGCCACCTTCGCCCGCGTCCTGGTCAAAAAAAGGAACTCCTTCTGCAATGCCAGTAATTTTATTTTTGTAGGTGGTAAAAGTTAAAGTAGCATCCATACGTACCCCTTTCTGGCCACCGAAATATGACCTTTGTGTTATACCCAGGTCAATTCCCCAGTTTTGCATACTGCCAATATTAAAAGCAGGGGGATTAGCTGAAGCTGTACCACCTGCCGTTGCTAATTGTTCAGCGTTATAAAGCAAATCTTTAGTTTTCTTTTTATATATATCAAAAGTAATTTCTGTCCCTTTAAAAAGGGAGGCGTCAAATCCCGCATTAGCTGTTACATTAGTCTCCCATTTTCCGGCAGTATTGCCAATAAACGATACATAAAACCCTTGTGAAGGGCTATTACTGGTGCCATTGATATCATAAAAGCTGGCACCTGCACTACCAGAAAACTGGGTAAACTGGTTGGAGGGTCGAATACGCTGGTTACCCATCTCACCATAACTGGCTCTTACTTTTAAGTCAGCAATCCAGGGCACACTCTTCAAAAAGGGCTCTTCTGAAATACGCCATCCAATTGAACCTGCGGGAAAATATCCGTACCTGTTACTTTCACTGAAGCGGGAAGACCCATCCCGTCTGATAGTACCACTCAGGAAATATTTACCGTTAAAATCATAGTCTACCTTTGCAAACTGTGAGTATAAAGCGGCCGGATCCTGGGGACTGCCACCAACGGACTGTGTACCCGAGCCCGTATTGAGGTTGATATACCTTAGATTGGTGAAGGAAAAATAATCCTGTCGTGAAGCGGTTATTCCCCTCCCTCTGTCCTCAACAGCTTCAACACCGGCCAGGGCTGTCACATTATGCCTTCCGAAGCTGTTCTTATATGTTAACTGGTTGGTCCAGGTCCAGGAGCTGCCTTTACCAAAACTTTCAGAATAAACCGGGGTAACAGTATTCTCGGAGTTTTCGTACTCAATACTTGGATAAGTAAAAGAATTACCATATCCATAACCTCCTCCGAAACTTGTTCTGGCAGTAAAATGCTGCAGAAAATCCACTTCAGCATATATATTGCCAAAAACAGCAAAAAAAGTATTACCGTTGTTTTTTCCCCTCCATCGGTTAGCAACAGGGTTATGGGCATTCCCTAAATTAGCACCTTTTGTACCCGCAAAATCTCCATTAATATTATACACGGGAATGATAGGTAATATTCTATAAGAATTTCCTATTTCTGTTCCTTCTCCATTATTTCCGGCGCTATTATTTTGCGCACTGTACAGCTGAATATTTTCTCCTATTCTAACGTTCTTTTTTACATTAAACTCTGTATTTGTTCTAACTATATAGCGCTTGTAAAAATTCTGGACTACAATACCATCCTGGTTAAAATAATTAAAGCTGAAAAAATACTTGCTTTTATCCGGCGAACCACCCGAAACGGCAAGATTATGATTCATTATGGGAGCCTTTCTTGTCAGCTCTTTAAACCAATTGGTACCCGCCTTATTTGCTTTTACAATAAGGTAAGGCGTATAATTTGCATCTCCCAACTTCGTAAAATTTAAATCGTACAGAGAAGGATTAACGGCAGGATCTCCTTCAAATAATCCGCTTGAACTGCCCCCTAACAAATAATCAGGTACAACAGGTGTTGCGCCGCTACCATATTGACCACTTGTAAGAGGCTGGTTCGAATTTTTCAAGGCTAACCAGGTAAGATCAGCATGTTCCTGGGGAGTAAGAAAGTCTTTGAACCCCTTACCAGGGTCTTGTGTTCCATAATACATGCTATATGTAACCCTGGCAGGACCAGGTTTACCTTGGTTAGTAGTTACAATTACAACACCATTAGATGCCCGGGAGCCATAGATAGAGGCAGAAGCAGCATCCTTCAGTATTTGCATTGATTCAATATCATCAGGGTTAATTCCCAAAAGAGAACCGGCCGGAACACCATCTATAATATATAAAGGCTCGTTTCCCCCAAAAGAGGCAAATCCACGAATTCTTACGCTGGCCACACTGCCTGGCTCACTGTTAGAAATTACAGTAACACCCGGTGCCCGACCCTGGAGCTGATTTTCTGCAGTAGAAGCGGGAATCGATTCCAAATCCTTGACTTTTACAACAGATACGGCTCCCGTAATATCTTTTTTTCTTTGCGAAGAGTATCCTGTAACTACCACTTCATTTAAGGATGAGGTTGTAGTTTTTAAGGCAACTGACACCTCACCTCTTCCTTGTAAAGAAATATCCTGGGGATCAAATCCTACAGACGAAACAACGATTCTTGAATTGGCATTGGGAACAGTAATGGTAAAATTTCCGTTATCATCAGATTGGGTTCCAACAGTAGAACCTCTCACTATTACTGTTGCATTTGCAACGGGCTGTTGGGTGGTTGCATCTGTAATTTTTCCTTTGATAGTTTTCTGGGCCATTAATTGCAGGACGCAGAAAAACATTAGCGTAGCGCTAAGTAGAATTTTTTTTCTCATAATCAAGTAATTAAAAAATTTAGTGTTTATTTAACAGCAAAGTAGATAAAAAATCATTTTTGACCAAAAAAAGATTATATAATTATTAACATTCTCATATAGTACTGAAAAT
>Ga0068860_100007986_pt1 | contig 10551 bp, 4 predicted proteins | sample KBSSwiS32_FD_66597 | JGI IMG/M metagenome (GOLD analysis project Ga0068860, IMG submission 66597) | Switchgrass rhizosphere microbial communities from Kellogg Biological Station, Michigan, USA - KBS Switchgrass S3-2 | ecosystem: Host-associated > Plants > Roots > Rhizosphere > Soil ...
CCCCCCCGCCGAAGCGCCAACTCCGACCACGGCGAGATCGGTGCCTCCCGCATCCGGCTCCCGCGCAAGATCGCCGCCGGGCTCCGACTCTGGCGCCCGAGCCGGCGCGTTCTTCGGCGGGGCTTTCGCTCGTCCCTTTTTCCCGTTCGCCATCGCCGACTCCCTTGCTCCTCCTGACAATCTTGGTTTCGTGACGGTTTCGCGCAGAACTTTCCGGGTGCCCCAAACGCCGGTAAAAACCGTGCCGAGGTTATCTTCCGTTTCCCTCCCGCCTCGCTTCGTGGAAGTCTTTCATTTTATTTGGCCACACGGGGCGTGGCACGTTGCCTGCAATTCGGGAGGCTCGTGAGGGTGAGTCCTCACTTGGAGAGGAGGGGCTTATGAGCGACGCAAATCAATCTCTCGCGGGTCGAACGATCCGCTGGACCTTCGATGACGGCCCGACGGCGGGTACGACCTACGAACATACGTTCTCCCCCGACGGCACCGTGACCTGGCGCGACGTGAGTGCCAAAAAAGCACCCGCGAAACCCGCCGAGGCGAAGTCCGGGGACGGCAACTCCGGGAACGGCAGATCTGCGGACGGTAATTCCAAAGACGGCAAAGATCCCGAGGGCGTTCCCTATGCCTCCTTCGAGGTTGCGCCGGACGTGCATCTGGTCTCCTACCTTTCGGATTCCGGATATACGCTGACCGTCACCGTGAATCTCGGGACGCTCCAATGCTCGGGCGTCGCCTCGAACGAAGAGGAGTGGTACCCCTCGACGGGCAGGGTGGAGGTCGTCCACTGAGGTCGCTTTTAGGCCGCAAGCGCAAGAGTCCGCCGGGCGAGTAGAGACGTCCCCAGTACCCAACCACAATCCTGTCCGGGTGCTGGCCGTCGGGGCGTCTCCGATTCAGCACGCCCGGTGCCATCTGCTGGCAGCCGCACAGGCCGACGGGTCGCCCCAGGTAGCGGTTGTTGGCGCCCGTGGTCGTTGGAACGTTGGAGACGCCCGACGGCGGTGGACCCGGTTCGGTCGTGGTTGTGTCCTGGGGCGTCTCTACCCCCCATGCAGGTTAGTTTCCCCACCATCGCCGGTCGGGCCGGATCTTTATCCCGGGGTGTCGGCGTGCCTCGGGATTCATCGGTCTCGGTCCCCCCTACTCGAAATATCCGAACACATCCACGATCGCCTCCACCGTGCCACCTCCTGACACGAATGCGCTCAAACCCAGCGTTCCGGCGCCGTTCGTGGCGAGGGAGGCGATGGCGTTGCTCGACCGGGTTTGATTGGCGGCGAAATTGAGCGCCGCGGTGGCCGGGGGCGGCAGGTTCGCGGGGAAGAGCGACAGGAAGCCCAAACCGGTTCCTCCGGTCACGGTAAGGGTCACGGCGATCGCTTTGGCGCTCGCCGGCACGGCGCAACGCCCCGAGACGGTGAGCGCGCGAATCGCGGCCGAGGCGAGAGCCGGGGTCTGGCCGGCGGCCCGCGTGTCGAGCAGGCGGCAGGGGGGAACGGTGAAGTAGGCGCCGGTCGCCGGTGCGGTCGAGGTGGCATGGACGAACACGTCGTAACCCTGGTTGTAGTCATGGGCCACCAAGTCGTCGGCCTTCAAGGCGAAAGCCACGGCCGAGCCGTCGGCGCTGATCGACCTGACAAAGGCCAGCGAGGAGTTTCCGGGGCGCGTCGCATCGCCCGGGCGGTGGCTGGCGAGGAGGTTGGTTCCCGTGGCGCGGTCGTAGACGAAAATTCCGCCCGGACCGCTCTGACCGGCGACCACCGGCTCGGCGCTGATGGTCGAGTAGGCGAGGCGGCTGCCGTCGGCACTCAAAGCGGGACCTTCGGAGATCTCGTATCCCCCGACCGCCTTTTCGGGCTGGCCGGCCGCGTGGCTCGCGAGAACGATTCCTCCGGTGTCGCGATCGAACAGGAACGCGTCCAGAGACGACCCGGGATCGATCTGGTTCGGGACGAGGTTCGACGCGGAGCTCGCGAACGCGACGAATCGGGCGTCGGCACTGATCGTTGGAAGTTCAGAGCCGCCGTCTCCGGGCGCGCCCGAGGGGTCGTGACTCACCAGCCTAGAGGCGCCCGTGTCGCGATCCCAAAGGAAGACGTCGTCGTCGAGAGGAACGTCGTTCCCGGCCTGTCCGGGCGCGAGGTCCGGGCTGCTGCTCGTGTAGGCGACATAGCGGCCATCGGCGCTGATCACCGGCTGGCGAAGGGCCGCTCCACCAGCGGCCTGGCTGGGTGAGCTCAGGAGGCGGGTCACCAGGCGATTCTCGCCGGTCGTGCGGTCGTACAGAAAGATATCCTGGGAAAATGGATCTTCCTGGACGCCCGCGACAAGCTCGGACGACGAGCTGTTGTAGGCGACGAACCGACCGTCCGCGCTGATGGCCGGCGGTATGTTCGCGTCTTCGGAGGCAGCAGGAACGTCGGCCTCGCCGGGACGGTGGGTGATCAAGGTATTGACGCCGGTCATCCGATCGTAAAGGTAATAGCCGGTTCCGTCGGGTCCGGCGACGAACGAGCCCGAAAAAAAGTAGGCGACGAAGCGGCCGTCGGCGCTAATCCTCGGCAGTCTGGCCGAATGGGTAAAGGGTGAAGCCGAACTCGGCTCGCCGGGAACGTGACTGACCATCACGGAGGCGTTCGCTTCGCGGTCGAAGAGGAAGACGTCCTCCGTGAAGCCCGGCGGTTCCGACTGCCCGGGCACGAGATCGAACGCGAAGCTCATGAACGCGACGAAGCGTCCATCGGCGTTGATCGCGGAATCTTCAGAATTTCCCCAGCCGAGAGACGCTGGAAAAAGCGCGGATCGGCTGATCACGCTTTGGGCGCCGGTCGCGCGGTCGTATAGAAAAACATTGCTGTAGGGAAACCCGCGGAGGATGCCGCCCGCGAGATCCTGGGAAATGCTGTTGAAAGCCACCCACCGGCCGTCCGCGCTGATCGTCGAAAAGCTGAATTGGGTGTTGCTAGCGATCAATTGAGTGACCGATCCTTCGCCCGGCGCATGGCCCGAAACCAGCCGGTTCTCCGTCGTCGTTCGATCGTAGAGGAACAGGTCGGCCGCCTGGTTACGGTCCTCGAGTCCAGCAACGAGGTCGGTCGCTTCCGTGGTGTAGGTGACGAAGCTCCCGTTACTGCTCATCTGGGGCCCCTGCGCCTCGGCGTTCCCGGGGGTTGTTACGTCGCCGCTCCGGTGGCTTGCCAGCGAGATCAGGCCGCTGTCGCGATCGAACAAGAAGGCATCGTAGGTGAGAGGAGCCGGAGGTTCGTTCTGGCCTGCGACGAGATCCGGTTCGCGGGTCGAGAACGTCGCGAAGCGCCCATCCATGGAGAGCGATCCGGCGGTCGCCCCTTGAAACGTCGCGGTCGTGTTCGAGTTCAGCCGATGGCTCACCAAAGTCGTCTGGTCGAGGGCGCGCCGCCAGAGGAAAACGTCGCGCGTGGTGGGCGAGGACTCGACTTGGCCGGGCACCAGATTCGAGGCCGCCGACGTGAACAAGACCGAGGAGCCATCGGCGCTGATGAACGGAAAATTGGCAAACTCATCGCCGCCCATGTTCGGCTGGCCGGCGGCATGGCTCACGAGGGTATTGGTTCCCGTGACGCGATCGAAGAGGAAGACGTCCACTGTGCCATTGCCGTCTCCGCCGGGAACGAGCGCGTCCGAAAAGCTGTGAAAGGCGAGATAGCGACCGTCTCGACTGAGCGAGATCGCCATCGAGTCGCTCTGCGCCGCGGTCGCCACGGTGCCCGCGACCCGGCTGACCAGAACGGTCTGGCCGGTCGAGCGCGTCCAGAGGAACGTATCGGTTGCCGTGCCGTCGTCTACCTGGCCGGCGACCAGGTCGATCGCCGAGCTGTCGAACGCCACCACGCTGCCGTCGCCGCTGATTCCGGTTGCCGCGAAGGTTCCGGCCGCCGCTGTCTGGGGCATACCCGCCCGGTGGCTGATCAGACCAAGCGCTCCCGAGTCGCGATCCCAGAGGTAGACGGCGGGAGTCGTAACCCCTGGGAGCAGGTTCGATGCCTCGCTCCCGAATACGACGAAACGACCGTCGGCGCTCATCGAACCGCCGAAAGTTCCAACGTTGGCGACGGTCGTTTCGGAACCGAAAGCGTGGTTGACCAGCCGAACGAGCCCGGTGTTGCGATCCCACACGAAGACGTCGTACGTATCCGGAATGTCGACCTGGCCGGCGACCAGATCGGTCGCATCGCTGGCGAAAACGACGAACCGTCCATCTGCGCTGATCTTCCCCGCCCACGAAGAGCCGTTGCTGGTGCGGACCGGGCTGCCGGCCGCGTGACTCACGAGCGTAGCCACGCCGGTCGATCGGTCCCACACGAAAGCGTCCCGGGTCCCCGGACGTGTGTCGATCTGCCCTGGGCTGGAATTCGGACTGATGCTCGAGTACACGACGTAGCGCTCGTCGTCCGAAGAGGTTTGACCAAAGATGCCGCTCAGGCCCGGTGCGCTCACCGGCGTATCGGAAATCGGGTTGGCCCGTGTGACCAATTCGAGGTCGGTGGCCCCGACGGGACGGAGGGCGAACAGCACCCCGGCAACGAAGAAGGAGAACCAAGACCGCGACGTCGTTCGCATAAAGGAAACTCCTCAGGCGCTTGAAGACCGGCGCATCTGGCAGGACACCAAGCCCTCTCCCGGGTGTTACCCCAGAGGACGGTTCGACCGACTCGCCGCGCTCACGATACGATTGGCCGCAGACCTTGACGCTTTACCGAAGTCGCAATTATAGCCTTTTGCTGAAGGAGTCCCCAATGCGCAAGCCTCTCGCCGTCCTCGCCGCCCTCATCGCTTTCGCGGCGTCCGCCGTCTGGGCGGGCAACCCGCTGGCCGATCTTTCGATCACCAAGACCGACGGGGCGCTCACTTCGACGCCGGGCGGGACGATCACCTACACGATCATCGCGAGCAATTCCGGTCCGAGCCCCGCGCCCGGGTCGGCGTTCGGGGATCTGTTTACCGCGCCGCTCGAAAACTGCACGTGGACCTGCGCGGGGCAGCTCGGCGGCATGTGCTCGGTGGCGGCGGGCTCGGGAGGCAACGCCAACCAGTCGGTCGACCTGCCGGTCGGCGGCCAGGTGGTGGTGACGGTGACCTGCGACATCGCCTCGTCGGCGACGCTGTCGTTCTTCAACACCGCGACGATCACCGCGCCGATGAACATTTCCGATCCGGTCGGCGTCAACAACTCGGCGACCGACGTGAACGGTCTGAACCCGATCGCCGACCTGACGATCACCAAGAGCGACGGCACGAGTACTTTTACCCCCGGCGGCTCGACCACCTACACGATCGTGGCTTCGAACGCCGGCCCGTCCGACGCGCCGGGCGCCACGGTGGTCGACACCTTCCCGGCGGGGCTCACTTGCAACTGGACCTGCGCGGGAAGCGGCGGCGGAACCTGCACGGCGGCCGGGGCGGGCAACATCAACGACGGGGTGAACCTTCCCGCGGGTGGCAGCGTCACCTACACCGCCCTCTGCTCGATCGCGCTGGGCACACCCGAGCCGCTGGTGAACACCGCGACCGTCAACGCCCCGCCGGCGATCCCCGACCCGACGCCGGCCAACAACTCGGCAAGCGATACCAACGGACTCGCCGCCGTGATTCCGACGCTCGACGTTTTCGGGCTCGCCGCCCTCGCCGGCGGCTTGGGGCTGATGGCGGCGCGCCGGCTGCGGCGACGGCGCTAGGTCGCGAAGCGGCGGCCGGCCAAACCCGGCTGCAACCTTGGAGCCCCGATTCGCGTTCTTCCATCAGGGAGCACTGTCTCCGGAGGAGGATTTGCGATGGAGAGTTTCGGCACCGATCTGCGCTTCGCCTGGCGGAGCCTGTGGAAGCACCCGAGCCTGACTTTGATCGCGGTCGCGGCGCTCGCGCTCGGCATCGGCGCGAACACGGCGATCTTCAGCGTGGTCCAGGCGGTCCTGCTCAAGCCGCTGCCGTTTCCTGATCCGGAGCGGGTGATCCGGCTGATCGACGTGGCCCCGGATCGCCTGCGCGCCGGGGCGACCTCGCCGCCGGATTTCGCCGATTGGCGGGAGCAAAACCGGGTGTTCTCGCATCTCGCCGCGATCGGCATCGAGAACGTGAACCTGACCGGCGAAGGAGAGCCCGAACGGTTGTACGCCGGCAAGGTCTCCGGCGACTTTTTCGGCGCGCTGGGGATGAAACCGCTTCTCGGCCGGCCGCTGCTGCCCGCCGAGGACGTTGTCGGCGGCCCGAACGTCGCGGTCCTCTCCACCCGGCTCTGGCAGCGCCGCTTCGGCGGCGACCCGGGCATCGTCGGCCGACGGCTGATGCTGAACGGCGAGCCGACCCTGGTCGTCGGCGTCATGCCGGCCGCGCTCGATCTGCCCAAGGGCGCCGAGCTCTGGCAGCCGTTGCGGCTGACGATCTCCGAAGACCAGCGCGGCGGCCACTACCTGCGCGTGCTCGGCCGCCTCGCTCCCGGCGTGTCGCTCGCCCGGGCGCAAACGGAGATGAGCGGCATCGCCGCCCGCCTCGGCAAGGCGCATCCCGACACGAACACGGATTGGGGCATTCGTCTGGCGCCGCTGCAAGAAACGCTGGTCGAGAACATCCGCCCGGCGCTGTTCGTCCTGCTCGGCGCGGTCGGACTGGTCCTGCTGATCGCCTGCGCCAACGTCGCGAATCTCCTGCTGTCGCGGCTCGCCGCGCGGGAGCGCGAGGTCGCGGTGCGAACCGCTTTGGGGGCTGGGCGCGGCCGGCTGATCCGCCAGTTCTTGACCGAGAGCACCCTGCTTTCGCTCGCCGGCGGCCTGCTCGGAACGCTGCTTGCGGCGGTCGGCACGCCGCTGCTGCTCGCCCTGTTCGGCGACCGCATTCCGCGCGCCCAAGAAGTCGGCGTCGATGCGACGGTTTTCGCCTTCACGCTCGGCCTGTCGCTGCTCACCGGACTGCTGTTCGGCCTGCTTCCCGCGCTCCACGCGTCGAGCCCCGATCTGCAATCGACCCTGCGCGACGGCGCGAAAGGCGCGGGCGACCGCCGCGGCCGGCGGACCCGCTCGTCGCTGGTCTTCGCCGAGGTGTCGCTCGCGATCATTCTCTTGGTCTCGGCGGGGCTCTTGCTCCGCAGCTTGCGCGAGCTGCAGAGCGTTCAGCCCGGGTTCCGCCCCGACCATGCCCTGTCGGTGCAGGTGGCGCTGCCGGATGGGACTTATGGCAGCGAGGAGAAGCAGTCCGCTTTCTACCGCGCGCTCCTGCCGCGGCTCGCGGCGTTGCCGGGGGTGCAGCACGCCGCGGCCGGTTTCCCGCTGCCGCTCTCGGGCAATCGCTACCGGCTGGCGTTTCAGGCCGAAGGCCAACCCGCCGAGGTGACCCAGCTGCCGCGCGCGAACATGGCGTTCGTGTCGCCGGATTATTTCGTCACGCTCGGCATTCCGCTGCGCCAGGGACGCGTTTTCGATGGCCGCGACGGCCTCGGCGGCGACAAGGTCGGCCTGGTCAACCGCTCGCTCGCCGACTCGATCTGGCCGGGCCAGAACGCGATCGGCAAACGGTTCACGTTCGACGTACCGGCCAACTCGGATTCGAACTGGTTCCGCGTCGTGGGCGTGGTCGGCGACGTCCGGCACCTGGAGCTCAAGGAGGAATCAGGCAATCAGGCCTACCTGCCGCTGTTCCAATCGCCCAGCGACGAGGCGGCGCTGGTGATCCGCACGACGGGAAACCCGGCGGGGCTCGCCACGGCGGTCGCGCGCGCCGTGCGCGAGATCGATCCCGGCCTGCCGGTCGCGGGGGTGAAGACCCTCGACGCCCTGCTCTACGACTCGGTCGCCGAACCGCGGGCCCAGACCTTCCTCCTCTCTCTGCTCGCGGCGCTCGCCCTCGCGCTCTCGGCGGTCGGGGTGTACGGCGTCCTCTCCTATTCGGTCGCCGAACGAACGCGCGAAATCGGCTTGCGCATGGCGCTCGGCGCCGGAGCCGGACAGATCCTCCGCCAGTTGCTCCGCGAAGGGCTGGGCATCGTCCTGGCCGGAACTGCCGCCGGCCTGCTGGGCGCGCTCTTCCTCGCCCGGGTGCTGGGCAGCCTGCTCTACGGCGTCAGCACGCACGATCCGTTGACGTTCGTCGGCGTGCCGCTCGTCCTGCTCGCCGTGGCGCTGTTCGCCACCTGGCTTCCCGCCCGGCGGGCGACGAAAGTGGAGCCGGTGGTGGCGCTGCGCTACGAGTAGGGGAAAGCTCGTCGCCGGGCCAGCCAGGAAGGGAATGCCGTAACGCTTTTCCCTTCGGAAACGCCGAAATAGGGGAAGACGTCCTGTCGGCGTTTCAACGGAGGCCCGTCATGAGCAGAGAGATCGATCGCCGCGACCCCAGTGTCAACCGCGTTACGCCGCTGCGCGAAGAGGAATTGAACGAACGAGCCGCGGTCGTCTCGGACCTTCTACCGGGAGCCCATCGCGTTCGGGTCGAGAGACTCGACGCCGCCACCGGCAACCCTTCCCTGGTCGCTTCGGACAGCGCTCCGGCGGAGGCGGGCAACTACGTCCAGCGCGCCCTGGATCATGTCCAGGGCTTGAGCGCAGTGATGGGGCTCGTGGCGGACCAGCCCAAGGAGTACCAGGCCGATCCCGATTTCCAGCAGACCAGCAGCGGCTCCGTGGCGGTGCACATGCAGCAGCGCTACAAGGGCATCCCGATCTTCCAAGCGGCCGAGACGGTCCGTTTCGATCCGGCCGGTGCGATCCAGGAGACCGTGGGCAGCAGCGTCACCATCCCCGAGGAAGTGGCGGTGTCGTCCGGCCTGACCGTCCAGGAGGCGGTCCTCGCGGCCGCTCGGCACGTGGCGGTGCCCGACGCGGATGAGCAGGGGGCGAAGGACCCGTACGGCGAGTCGATGGAGCTCCAAGCCGTGGATCTGGCGGGCTGGGAGCCGAAAGTCAGCGCGGCGTTCGCGGAGAAACCGGAACGGCTGACCGTTCTCGAAGGCGGACCGTTCGGCGACGCGATCAAAGCACGGCTCGTCTGGTTTCCCCTGGAGGGTGAGTTGCGCCTGGCCTGGGAGGTGATCCTGACGATGCCCGAGGGGCAGGGACAGTTCCGGACCCTGGTCGACGCCCAATCGGCTGAGATCCTGTTCTGCCGGCAGCTGATGCAAAGCGTCAGAGGGCGGGGCAACGTCTTCCGCGTCGACGGCGGCAGTGCCCGCCAGGTCACCGACTTTCCGCGTCCCTTGACGGATTACGGCCTGCCTGTTCCCGCGGGCCTGCCGGCAGGATTTCCCGATGATTGGGTGGGAACGAACCAGACCGCGGGAAACTGCGCCTTCGCTCACCTCGGCGTCAGCGGTGCGTCCGGCACGGGGTCGATCCAGGGCGGAACCTTGGAGTTCAATCCCGCCAACGCCTCCGGCGACGATCAAAAAGTGCTCAACATTTTCTATTTCAACTGCGTGATGCATGATTTCTTCTACCTGCTCGGTTTCCGGGAACGGGACGGCAACTTCCAGCGCGACAACCTCGGGCGCGGCGGCCTGGCCGTCGACGGGGTCGATGCGCGAGCGCACTCCGGGGCGGTGACCGGCACGGCCAACATGGGCACGCCGGTCGACGGCTCGAGCCCGGTGATGAACATGGGGTTGGTGACCTCGACGAACCGGCACACCGCCTTCGATTCCAGCGTGGTCTTTCACGAGTTCACCCACGGCGTGTCCAATCGGCTGGTGGGCGGCCCGGCCAACGACCGGGCGCTGGAGGCGATCCAGAGCTCCGGCATGGGCGAGGGGTGGAGCGACTACATCGCGTGCAGCGTCAACGACACGACGGTGGTCGGAAATTGGGTGGTCGACGATCCGACGGGCATTCGCCAGTTCCGCTATGACAGCAGCTTCCCGGATCACTTCGGCAAATTGGGGACCGGCCGCTACACCGAAGTCCACAACATCGGCGAGATCTGGTGCGCCGCGCTGATGGAGATGAATCGGAACATCGGCAAGGTTTTGGGCCTGCAACTGGTCGTCGACGGCTTCAAGCTGACCCCCGCCAATCCCGGATTTCTCGAAGCGCGCGACGGTATCCTCCGAGCCCTCGACGGCATGCGCGCGGCGGGCCAACTGACCGCCGCGCAATTCGACGCCGCAAGGAACGGCGCCTGGGCGGCGTTTGCCAAATTCGGCATGGGACCGAACGCTCACTCGAACGGCGCGACGCTCTCCGGCATCGTCGCCGACTTCAACGTGCCGCAACAAACCGTTCCGCCCACCGCGCCGACGGTGAAGATCGAAGGCAGCCCGAATCTGGCGATTCCCGACAACACCGCGGCGGGCATTTCGCACGTCCTTTCGGTCGCCAACGAAGGGCGCATCCAACGCCTGACCGTGTCGGTCGACATCGCCCACACCTTCATCGGCGACTTGACGGTCAAGCTCGTCGCTCCGACCGGAAAGACCGCCGTCCTGCACAACCGCGCGGGCGGCAACCAGGACAACCTGGTGACCACCTACCGCAGTGAGAACATCCCTGCCTTGGCCGCCCTGCTGGGCGATCCGGCCAAAGGCGACTGGCG
>Ga0068860_100007987_pt1 | contig 10549 bp, 8 predicted proteins | sample KBSSwiS32_FD_66597 | JGI IMG/M metagenome (GOLD analysis project Ga0068860, IMG submission 66597) | Switchgrass rhizosphere microbial communities from Kellogg Biological Station, Michigan, USA - KBS Switchgrass S3-2 | ecosystem: Host-associated > Plants > Roots > Rhizosphere > Soil ...
TGCGGCTGGTTTTGTCCGAGGCGCTCGAGAGGGGCGAGATCCCACCCGATACCGATGTCGCATTCTGGGCGTTCGCATTGGCGAGCTTGATGGTCGAGGGCACCCGTCAATGGGCAAGGGGAAGTTTCCCGGGATATTCGCTTGCGGACGTCCTGTCCCGACTGCTCCTCGCCCTGGCGGACGGCCTCGTCAACGTGTGAGCCACCGAAGCCACCGGTTGACGAAAGTTGACTGACGTGTAAGTATCATCGAATTGAAGTCGTCCGGTAGGGGGGCCTTTGCTTTCGTGGATTGACGACACGCTGCATCACCAGGTGCCGCACCCGTTCGAGTTCCTCGGCACCAGCGATCACCGGTTCTACGACCGATTGTGGTTTGGACCGTTCTCCAACGACGGTCACTACATGATGTACGTGACGCTTGGGGTCTACAAGAACATGAATGTGCTCGACGGTGGCGCGTGTGTTCTCGACACGAATACCGGCCGCCAATACAACCTCCGGGTCTCCCGGGAGCTCCGACCCGACATCGCGCACATGGGAGCCGGGCCGTTCCACATTGAGATGATTGAGCCTCTCGTGAGTCACCGGATGGTGCTCGAGGCCAACGAACTGGCATTTCGGTTCGACCTCACGTTCGAGGCTGCCGGGCCTCCGCACGAGGAGTCACAGTACGTCCAGCGGTTGGACGGGCGACTTGTTCAGGACTACCACCGCTTCGATCAACTCGGGACCGCCTCGGGATGGATCGAGATCGATGGCCAAAAGGTCGATGTGCGTCCCGAGCAGTGGTCGTGCGTGCGCGATCACTCGTGGGGCTTGCGGTACGCGCATTCTGGTGGCTACGAGCCCGTGACTTCTGATGCCGGGCGTCGGCAGCTCAAATATGGCCTCCACAACTGGATGCTGTTGCGTGGGTCCGACTTCACGTGCTGGGTTCTCTTCGACAAGGGCGACGGCGTGACCGGCGATCGGTTCGACAGTTCGTACATCGACCTATCCGGGCCGACGCCCCAGGAATCACGGCTCCGGTCCATCGACTACGACCTCACCGTCGGGCCCGACGACTATCGGGTCGTCAGGGGTAGCTACCGCCTCACCTTGGCTGACGGCACTATCCGAGACGTCATGGTCGAAGCATTGAAGCCTCCGTACACGACCGCCGCTTCGGGGGCCTACGGCGGTTACCGGGACGGCCGTGGGTTGGGCGTCCACCGTGGGCTGTTGCACGTTGAAAGCGAGATGTGGGACATCTCCGATCCCGTCGCCGGAGTTCGCGACCTGGATGGCACGCTGCTCGGGATCTCCCTGGCCGACGGTCCCGCGCGCGTTCATGAGAGCGACCATGCGGGATACGGCCACTTGTCATCGTTTGTGTTCGGCGGTTACCCCACGAGTGGATCGGCGGCCTGATGATGGTGGGTGACTGGTCCGGACCCTTCTGGATAGACCTTCACCGCCGTCCCCTCTGACCGCACGCTCGAACCAACGCACGGAACCGGATGGAGGTCGACGTGGAAAATGGAGGGCTCGACGTGACGGCGCTGCCGGATATGAGCGACGACGAGATGGTCGCCCGCCTCAAGGGGATTGTTCTCGATCACGAGACGAAGTGGTTTTACCGGGCGTGGCTAGAGCGCCGGCTCGTCGGTTGCTGGTGCCGAGCCTGTGAGACCTGGAGTCTCCCGGTGCGCAGGTTCTGTCCCAACTGCTGGTCGACCCTGGTGACGATCCGCGATCTGAGCGGACAGGGCCACGTGTTCACCGCCACGCACCTTCTGCAGCCCTACCCGTTCGCCGCCATGGGTCCGAAGACCAGCGCCAGCGCCACCATCGAACTCGCGGAACAGCCAGGGCTTCGCTTCGCCAGCGAGATTATCGACACCGACACTGTCCGCGTCGGGATGCCGGTGACCGTGACGTGGGTGGAGGTCGACGGACTTCCGTGCCCGTTCTTCCGACCCGTCGACGAGCGGAATGCGGCACCGCAGTGATGCGCTATCCGATCCGAGACGCCGTCGCCATAGTCGGCGTGGGGTCGACCGGCTTCTCGCGGAGCTCGGCTCGATCGATGCTCGATATGACCACGGAGGCAGCGATCACCGCGATCCTGGACGCGGGGCTCACCAAAAACGACATCGACGGGTTGGCCGGGACAATGATGATCGCCGGCGCCCCGACGGTCTCGCCAATGGAGATGGGCGCCGCCCTCGGCCTGGAACGCGTCACGTACTTTTCACACGCTCCCGTGCCGATCGTGTTCTCGCTTATGGATGCCATGGCGGCCGTGTACTCCGGCGCATGCGAGACCGTGCTGATTTTCCACGGTGTGTTTCGTAGCCCGCGCATCTCCAAAAGCGCCGGCGGCGACGCTATCCGGGCGACCAAGTTCGCAGGGCTGTCGGCGAAGCGGTGGATGCCCGGTCTCGCCGGGGGCGACTACGCCGCATGGGCGAAGCGCTACATGGAGGTCTACGGGGTCGACCGCGAAGGGCTGGCGCGCGTCGCCGTCAACGGTCGATCGTGGGCGGTCGACAATCCCCTCGCGGTCTGGCGTGAGCCGATCGACTTCGATACGTACTACGCGGCCCGCATGGTCCGGGAGCCGCTCGGCCTTTTCGACATGGACACGCCAGTGGACGGAGCTGATGCCTTCGTGATCACCACCGCAGAACGGGCGCGCGACCTTGCCCAACCGGCGGTGCTGGTCCACGCCGCGAGCAGCTGCCTGCTCGACCGCAACGCCGACTGCGGTGAGCTGCTTGACCTCGACCGCACCGCCGCTGATCTCGTCGCCGAAGACCTCAGGTCCAAGAGCGAGCTGTGGGTGGATGACTCCGACTTCTGCATCGCGTACGACGGCTTCAGCATCATCGCCCTCAACTGGCTGGAATCGTTCGGCTGGTGCGGACGCGGCGAGGCCAGCGCGTTCCTTTGCGACAACTGGGACAACAAGAACGAACGTGCTCGGCTGGGTGCACGTGGCGTACCGCTCAACCCGCACGGCGGATCGCTGTCGGAGGGCGGCACTCAGGGAAGCGGCCACCTTCGGGAATCGGTCGTCCAGCTGAGGGGCCAGGCCGGGGCCCGGCAGGTTCCGGACGCCAAAGCCGCCGTTGTGGCGATCGGGGGTCTCTACATGAATGCGCAAGGCGTGGTGCTGCGCCGATGACGTGCCGACGCCACGGTTCCATCCAACGTTGCGCAGGAGGGTTCTATTTGTGAGGTACTTGGTGTGACGCCGGCGCCCGATCCCGATGCGCCCAATCACGGTGCGCGGCCGTGGCCCGATGGCCTCGATCCAACAGATTGGGTGTATGCGTGCGAGGCACCGGCCCTCGAGTCCGCGCCACGAGCCGTCGGCGTTGCCGGTCGACCGGTTGTCGTGTGGCGCACGGCGACCGGCCGTGTCTGCGCGCTCGCGGACTCGTGCCCGCACCAAGGCACGGAGCTGTCGCTGGGAGTCGTCGTCGGCGAGGAGCTCGTGTGCAGCAAGCACGGCTGGAGCGTGGCGACGGATGGCTGGTGCGATCGGGCCGGGGCGGGAACCGCCGCGTACTCAGTGCGTGAGATAGACGGCGCGGTTTATGTCCGCAGCCCAACGCGTCCATGACGGCCGCCGGTTACGTTGACAGGAGAATTGACCGTAGTGCAAAATGAAATGGACGGGCCGCCTCGGACGCAACGAGCTTTTGGCCATGGGATTGAGGCGTCCCAATGCACTGAGGAGGCTGACGAGGTGGCGGCAAACGCGGGACGTTTCGCGGGACGGGTGGCGGTCGTGACCGGAGGAGCAAGCGGGATCGGCGAGCAGACCGTCCGTCGGTTCGTGGCCGACGGTGCCTGCTGCGTGGTGGCCGACGTGGATGTCGATCGGGCCACAGCACTCGTGGCCGAGATCGGCGACCAAGTGGCATTCGTGCGAACCGACGTGACCTCGGACAGCGACGTCTCTGCCGCCATGCAACTGGCAGTCGACCGATTCGGTTCCCTCGACTGCGTGTTCAACAACGCCGGTGTGGTCGGCGCGCTCGGGTCGATCGTCGACGTGCCACCGACATCGTGGGAACGTACTATTGCGATTCATCTGACGGGAGCGTTCCTGGGCTGCAAGCACGGGGCCCGGATCATGCGTGAACGGGGATCGGGATCAATTGTCAACTCGGCCAGCGTCGCCGGGCTGCGGGGCGGCTTCGGAGCACACCCCTATAGCGCCGCGAAGGCGGGGATCATCGGTCTCACGATGTCGGTGGCGGCCGAGCTGGCACCCTTCGGGGTGCGCGTCAACGCGGTCGCCCCCGGCACCGTTGTCACGCCGCTGATCTCCAACCTCGGTATGGCGCTCACTGGCCAGACGTTTTCCGATGACGCGGCAGCAGCCATGGCGGCGGAGAGTTCACCGCTCAAGCGGGCGGGCCGACCCGACGACGTGGCTTCGGCGGTGCTGTTCCTCAGCGGCGACGACGCCAGCAACATCACAGGGCAGGTCATCGTCGTCGACGGCGGCTCGCTGTCGGCTCCGGCGCCGGCCGCGCTCGTGGGTGTCCCCGCGATGGATCTTGGTTTGCGATGATCCAACCTTCCTCACATTCGATCAAAGGTCTTCACGGAATGATGCGCGACATTACTGATTCAACGGCGGCCCAGTGATGGCCGCCGCCTCTCGTCCTTTCGCCTCGGCGGACGTGGCTGAGCGCGCCAAGGCTGCGGTTGCGGGGTACTGCCGCGCCGTCGATTCGATGGATGCGCATGCCGTTGGCGAGGTATTCGCCGCTGGCGGTGTGGTGCGTAACGCCGCCGGGGAGTTCGCCGGCCGCAACGCCATCGAGTCGTACTTTGGGGCGCTGTTTTCCGCGGAGGCCTCCGCCGGTGCGCAGTCGAAGCACCTTCCAGCGGGCATCGTCGTGCGGGACATCGGCTCCGGTCAGGTGGAGATCGCGTCGAGCTTTCAGTTCCTTCGTCGAGCCGGCGCGCAGCTAATGATGGCGTGGGGCGAATACACCATCGTCGCCACGGTCGACGGAAACGCTCCGGTGTTGCTCGACTCCCTGATCATCTCGGTGGAGAGCCCATTCATGGTGATCCCCTACGAGGTTTTCGCCCCCTAACGGCTGCGGTTCTAGCGGGTCGGGAGTACCTCTCGGGCGAACAGCTGGATTTGCCGGAGGTAGCGGCCGGCTGTGCGCATCGGAAGCGCGATCGAGAGGTGATCGGCGCCGGCGTCGCGGTAGCCGACCACGAGATCAATCGCCGCCTGCACCGGGTCGACGTTGGAGCGGTCCCGATCGGAATCGGGATCAGGCAGTCTGATGCCCGACGGCACCGATACCGCAACCGCGGGACGATCCGTTCTACCGATGGCGCGGCATGCGTCCTCGAGTTGCTTTATGCCGTCTCGCAGGCCCTGAGGCGACGGCATGTTTGGGAGCCATCCGTCGCCGAGCAAGGCGGCACGGCGGATGGAACGGCGAGCATTACCGCCGATATAGATCGGCGGGTGCGGTTTCTGCACGGGTTGCACAAGCGGCCTGACGTTCTCGAAGGAGTAATACTTGCCTGTGAAGCTGACGTCGTCGGAACTCAACAGTGCCTTGATTACGGTTAGGTACTCGTCGTGGATCTCGCCGCGGGCGTCGTAGTTCGCGGCGAGCACTTCCGATTCGCGGCGGACGTGTCCACTGCCCGTCCCCAACAACATCCGGCCGCCCGACAGTACGTCGAGCGTGCCGAGCATCTTGGCTTGCACGATCGGGTTGCGGTATGGGACGACCACGATGTCCGATGCCAGCGTCACCTTGGAGGTGACACCGCTGAGGAACCCCCAGGTTGCGTACGGGTCGAGCCACCAGTCATCGGCGCCGTAGTACTCGGCGGCGGTAACCGGGCCTTGCGGCGCACCGGCGAGCGACGTACTCACGCCCTCCACCGTGGCGCCCACGGGCAGAACCAGATGGTCCTGGACCCACAGCGAGTCGAAGCCAAGATCTTCGGCGGTCTGTGCGATATCCCGCACGGTCGAACGATCCGCCCATCGCTTGTAGCACGGCACCCGCACACCGATCTTCACGTTCCTCCACGTCCACTCACGTCGATATGACCCAAGCGGCTCGATGACGATTCCCCGTGGCCGCACGGTGTCGGCACCCACCCACAGCAATGAGTGCCGACACTGTTATGAATGCCGGGAACGACTCAGGAGCCACCCATCACCGTGATAAGGCCCTGCTGCGTGTTCACCTTGCCGGCGTCACCAGGGATCAGGACGTAGCTGGAGCCCTTCATCTGGTTTAGCAAGAAGATGAAATTGCAGACCGAGGAAAGCTTGGGCTCGCTGCCGCACTTGAACGACTCTCCGCCTGCCATAAACACCGGCCCGCCGGTCTGTGCGGCCTTTCGAAGGTTGTCGGTAGTGAGATGGTCGTAGCCGGCGGTGTTGAGGACTACCGCAGTGGCAAGGATGTTCTGGAACGCCACCGGCGCGTATCCGCCCAACGCGGCCTTTTCGCCCGCGTACTTCTTCATAGCCGCACGGTAAATCTGGGCGTCGGGGGACGGGCCGTTCGGATCGTCACCGACGCTGGTGATGTACCAACCCTCGGCACCATTATTGGTCTGGGCGGCAATGTCGGCCGTGCCGCACAGCGATGTGGTGAACACGGGCGTCTTGTTCTGTGCCTGCGCAGCAGCCTTGATCCCCGGAACGCAGAACGGTCCCGGCAACAAAGCAAGGATGAAGTCCTGACTCGCCGGTTTCAAGGCCGCCCATGGACCGATGAGATCGGTCGAGGAAGTCTGGAATTTCGAGACGGTCAGGGTGATGCCCTTCGCCGCGAACGTGTTCTTGGCGATCTCTACCAAAGGCGTGATGGGTGCGATGTCGGGAGCGAAGAAGGCGGCGTTCTTGGCATTGGGGTACGTCTGCAGCGCCGCTTGGATCAACGCCACCGCCGCACCCGGGCTGCCAGTCGACAAGTAGTACACGTTCGGATCGGTGTAGTCGGTTGGCGTGATGACCGTCGATCCGATCGTCAGTAGACCGGCGCCACCGGTGATCTTCGAGGCCACCGCCGGGTTGTAGTCGTAGGGCGCAGAGATGATGGCCGGCTTCTTACCCGCCAATTCTTGGGCGCAGTTCTGGGTCGAGGCCGGAGTGGCGTCGGTGATGCAGGTCTCGAGTTTGATCTTATGCCCGCCAACGCCGCCGAGCTCGTTGTTCACATACTGGACCGCAGCGTCCATCGTGGGTCCGATTTCCGGTTCGGCCGCCACCGTTCCGGCGCCCTGATAGAACGAGCCGATGGTGACGTCGCCGGCCAGGGTCGCCGCCTTGCCTCCAGCTGTGGTCGTCGCCGTCCCACCAGTGGATGCCGCGCCCGCAGTTGTCGCGGTCGCGTTAGCGGCCGTGGTTGCCGCGGCCCCGCTTGAAGACGAGGAGTCGTCGCCGCACGCCACCGCCGTCAGCAGTAGAGCCGCCGCGACCGCAGCGAGCTTGGCTCCCCGCCTCGTCGATCGGCCGCCGCCGGTTTCGGCGTGAGTTTTCTGCACCATCATTGTCTCCCTCGTTCAGTGTGAGCAATCAGACCGAGCTGTTCATGTCTGCGCCCAGGCACACCGACAGCGCGCGACCCGTGCTCTGTCCCCCGGAGCAGCCGTGGCGCGACTCGGATCGAGCAACGCCTATGACCCACCAAATCTTGCACTACGGTCAACTCTCCTGTCAAGCACTGAAGGCAACTCTGCGACTCCACCTCAGGCCGACACATTTCCCAGGTACGCCTCTTCCAAAAGCCGGCGATCAGCAACTAGCGGCGCAGTGTCGCCGCTGTATCGCACCTCGCCATGGCTGAGCACGTACACACGGTCGGACACCTCGAGCGCGAGGTGGACGTGCTGCTCCACGAGCAGCACGCCAACGTGGAGCTCGTCGGCAACCCGTCGCATCACCGGCATCAGCGAACGAGCGACGATCGGGGCCAGCCCGAGGCTCATCTCGTCGACCATCAGCAGCCGCGGGCGTTGCGCTATGCCACGGCCGAGGGCGAGCATCTGCTGTTCACCCCCCGAAAGCAGGCCGGCCTGGCGGTCAAGAAGCATCCCGAGCTTCGGGAACAGGTCGACCACCTCGTCGAGGATTCCCCCCGAACGCCGATAGCCGACACGCAGATTTTCCCGCACCGTAAGGCCGTAGAACAGAGAACGGTTATCGGGCACATGGACGACACCGCGTCTCGCCTGCGTCCACGGGCGAAGAGTGTCAATCGGTTGACCGAGCACGCGTGCCTGTCCTTGCAGGGTGGGCAACAGACCCGAGATGGTGAGCAGCGTCGTCGTCTTTCCGGCGCCATTTGGGCCGAGCATGGCCACCACCTCTCCCGGCCGGACGACCATGTCGAGATCGCGGACCACCGCAGTGCCACCGTGGCCGGCCGACACCTTGCGGAACTCGAGGAGGTTCTCGCCCTCGGCCACTGGTTCGTCATGCGAGCGTCTCATCTCGCCACCCCGTCCGAGCCGTCGCCGACGGCGACGCTTTCATCCCCTAGATAGGCGGCTATGACTTGCTCGTCGGCACGGATCTGCGCCGGGGTGCCTTCGGCAATCACCCGACCGAAGTCCAAGACATAGATGTAGTCGCACACGTCGAGCACCAGGCTCATGTCATGGTCGATGAGCAAGATGGCGTGGCCTCGGTCCCGAATATTTCGCAGCTGTGCAGCCAGGATTCGGCTCTCGGACGTGTCCAGTCCGGCGCCGGGTTCGTCGAGCAGCAGCAAAGTCGGGGACGCAGCGAGGGCACGCGCCACACCAACAAGCTTCTTTTCGCCCAAAGAAAGATGCTCGGTCGCGGTGTCACTTAGTGGGCCGATCCCGACGATCTCCATGGCTTCGTCCAGTGACGTCGGATCGCCGCCGCGTCTCGGCGCGAACATGTCGAGAATCCCCGACCACCACTTCGGCCGCTCGGCCGCGACCTGAAGATTCTCGCGCACGGTTAGGTCGTCGAAGAGCTCCACGGCCTGGAAAGTCCGGGTGAGGCCAAGGTGCGCGCGCCGGTCCGGGGTCAGGTTGTTGATGACATGGCCCTGAAACTCGACCGAGCCCGACGACGTTCGTACGAAGCCTGACACCGCGTCGATGAAGGTCGTCTTGCCGGCACCGTTCGGACCGATCAAACCCACGATCGCGCCGTTGGGAATCCTCATATCAACGTCACCCAACGCGACGAGGCCGCCGAACGTGACCGACAGCCCACGCACGACGAGCACGTCTTCACGCTCGGCCAAGGGGCCCGCCAGCACGGTCCCCGTTGAACGCTCCGGTTCACGCCACACCGACTGCGCCGGCTCAGCACCGACGACCGATCGGGGGTGCATGTGTGCCCAAGTCGCCGACGACATCTTGCGCATCTCACCGGCGATACCGGACTGGTTGAAGATCGCCGTAAGGATGAGGCCGAGGCCGCCGATCGTGGTGGTGAGCTGTGCGCCGTTTTCGAGGTGGTTCAGTACCTGATTTTGCAGCACGTAAGAGAGCAACCCGCCAGCGGCCAGCAGCCCGCCGATGAAGGCACCGCCGACCGTTGTGATGCCGCCGAGATAGGCGAAAGCCAGCACGGTGAGCGACAGCAATGCTGCGAACGAGTCTGGTCCCACCGAACCCTGCTGGTAGGCGATGAGGCATCCCGCCAGACCGGCCATGAACGCCGACAGCCCAAAGCTCACCAGCTTGACGGTCGGCACGCTCACCCCCGTGGCCGCGGCGGCCCGCTCGTTGGCTCGCACGGCGAGCATCCGCCTGCCGGTCGGGCTCCGGCGAAGGTTCAGCACAGCCAGCGCCACGAGTCCCAAGGTCACGAGCCCGAGAATGCCGAACTGGATTCGTGCCGGGGTGGCGCCGTGGGAGAACTCCAGGTTGAAGGAGAGCAACTTCGGGCCAGTCACGTGGGCGCCGAAGATGCCGCCGGTGTAGTCGGAGTTGTTGAAGTACAGCTGCTCGACGGCGGCGCCGAAGGCCAACGTGATGATGGCCAGGCTGACGCCTCGGGCTCGCAGCGCTGGGATGGCGCCGAGGAGGCCGACGACGACCGCGCACGACGCGGACAGGAGCATCGACAGCGGGAATGGAACACCGAGGTCGACGGTGAACCGTGCGAGCAGGAAGGCCGACGTTCCCGCCAACGCCATCTGGAACAGCGACAACTGACCGACAAAGCCGACGAGCACCACGAGCGAGAGGCATACGATCGCCCCGGAGATCGAGTTGATCGCCGCCAGCCGGTAACCGGTGGGAGCGAAGATGAGCACCAGCAGCAGCCCACCGAGCATCAGGAGAACCGGGATGAGCGAGCGTCGGTTGGTCGACGGGACGTCGGGCAGCCGGCCCTCAGTAATGGCGCCGCGGGTCGGCAGCGACTTCCCGAGGACGAACAGCGCCACGACGATGGCCACGAGAGGAAGGGCGTCGGGAGCACCGGTCTGGGGGAACCACGACAGCTTGTTGGGCAGGAACGTGAGAACGTTTTGAAGCGCGCCCAAAGCGAGACCGGCGAC
>Ga0068860_100007992_pt1 | contig 10544 bp, 8 predicted proteins | sample KBSSwiS32_FD_66597 | JGI IMG/M metagenome (GOLD analysis project Ga0068860, IMG submission 66597) | Switchgrass rhizosphere microbial communities from Kellogg Biological Station, Michigan, USA - KBS Switchgrass S3-2 | ecosystem: Host-associated > Plants > Roots > Rhizosphere > Soil ...
GTGTCCTGCCCGACGCCGCTGTCCTGCGCGTTCACCGACACCAGCACCACCCAGTACGGCACCATCACCAGCTGGAGCTGGTCGTTCGGCGACGGCTACGGATCCTCCGCGCAGAACCCGTCGCATGCCTTCACCTATGCCGGGCCGTACACGGCGACGCTCACGGTGACGAACAGCTACGGGCTGAGCGCCACCACCAGCGGCACCTACACCGTCACCCCGCCGGTCATCACCCTGAGGGCCGCCGGCTCCAGGGTGAAGGGGCAGCGGGTGGTGGACCTCACCTGGTCCGGCGCCAGCTCGGCGACGGTGGACGTGTACTGGAGCAACTGGTGGCTGAACACCCCCAATGACGGCGCCGAACGCATCAGCATCTCCGCCAACGGGACGTATGGCTTCAGGGTCTGCCAGAGCGCCTACTGCTCGAACACGGTGACAGTTACGTTCTAGCGCGGTGCTCAAGCGGGGGGGCCGCCATTGGCCCCCTTTGCCCGAGCCCCCCATGCGCCCCCTGCCATTGCTGGCCAGCGTCACAGTCCTGTCCATTGCCGCATGCACGACCGACCCCTCCCCCGCGGGCGACGCGCGCGAGGCCAGCCAAGCCTCCTCCACCGCCCGGCCCGAGGCCAAGCTGCTCCGAGCTTCGAAGCGGATCCCAGACCAGTACATCGTCGTCCTCAAAGAGAGTGCCCCCGACGTCGCGTCGGTGGCCAGGGAGCAAGCGGCCGCGGGCGGCGCGCAGGTCGGGCGCGTCTTCACCCGCGCGCTCCACGGCTACGTCTTTCGCGGCTCCGAGGCCGCGGCCGAACACCTGCTGGACGACTCCCGGGTCAAGTACGTGGAGGAGGACGGGGTGGTCCAGCTCGACGCCACCCAGAGCGGCGCCACCTGGGGCCTCGACCGCGCCGACCAGCGCTTCCTGCCGCTCGACGGGAGCTACTCGTACGACGCGACCGGCGCGGGCGTGAACGCGTACATCATCGACACCGGCATCCGCATCACGCACGCGGAGTTTGGCGGTCGCGCCCACTACGGCTTCGACGCCTTCGGCGGCGGCAACGCCGATGACTGCTACGGCCACGGCACCCACGTGGCCGGCACCGTGGGCGGCGCCACCTACGGCGTGGCCAAGCAGGTGAACCTGTTCGCGGTGCGGGTGATCGACTGCAACGGCTCCGGCAGCATCTCCAGCGTCATCGCCGGCATCGAGTGGGTGACCATCCACCGCGTCCTCCCCGCGGTGGCCAACCTGAGCCTGGACACCGGCGTCTCGCAGGGGATCGACGACGCGGTGGCGACCTCCGTGGCTTCCGGCGTGGTCTACGCCGTCGCCGCGGGCAACAACGGCGAGGACGCCTGCGGCACCTCCCCGGCGCGCGCGCCCACGGCGATCACCGTGGGCGCCACCGACAGCACCGACGCCCGCGCCTACTATTCGAACTACGGGCCCTGCGTGGACCTCTTCGCGCCGGGCTATGACATCACCTCCGCCTGGATCACCAGCGACACCGCCGTCTACACCGGCAGCGGCACCTCCGTGGCCACCCCGCACGTCGCGGGCGCGGCCGCGCTGTACCTGGGCGTCCACCCGGCCGCGACGCCGGCCGAAGTGACCGCAGCGCTGATCGACCGCGGCACGCCGGGCATGGTGAGCGACACCGGCCGGGGCTCGCCCAACCTCCTGCTCTACTCGGGCTCCGCCGGCGGCGGCGATATCACTCCACCCTTCGTGGCGCTCACCTCGCCGGTGGACGGCTCCACGCTCCACGGCAACCTCACCCTCTCCGCGGGGGCCGGCGACGACACCGCGGTCGCCCTGGTGGCCTTCTACGCGGACGGCGCCCTGCTCGGCGTCACCAGCGTCGCCCCGTACCAGAGGACCTGGAACACCGACCTGGTCACCAACGGCCCGCACACGCTGGGCGCCCGCGCATACGACCCGGCCGGCAACGCCAGCGCCACGTCCACCGTCACCGTCGTCGTGAACAACCCGGGCATGGCGTTCTACGACCCCGCGCTGAAGGTGCCGAAGTGCTCGGAGCCCGGGCCGCTCTGCGACACGTACTTCCTGGTGGATGGCCGCGCCCAGCTGGGCCCTGAGCTCCACGCGCCGAACACCATCGCCAACTCCTGCGCGGACGGCATCTACGGCACGTACCACCGGGAGGAATCGATCGACCGGATCAGCGTCCATACCCTGGACGGGTCCGACCTGCAGCCGGGGAAGACGGTGCAGACCGAGGTCACCGTGTGGGCGTGGAGCACGGGCTCCGCGGACTCGCTGGACCTCTACTACTCCGCGGACGTGAACGAGCCCGTCTGGACCTTCCTCACCACCATGGTCCCGCCGGACGGCGGGACGCTCACCCTGTCCGCGCAGTACACCCTGCCGCAAGGCCCGCTGCAGGCGGTCCGCGGCCAGCTCCGCTACCGCGGCGGCACGAGCCCGCCAAACGGTCCACCGGACGCCGGCTTGACGCCTGGCGGCCCGTTGACCGCCTGCAGCGGGGGCTCGTACACCGACGTCGACGACCTGGCGTTCGCGGTGACCGGAACGGCGCCTGGCCCGCACGCTCGCTTCATCCAGCTCTGCACGGGCCTGACGTGCACCTTCACGGACGCCAGCACCGACAGCACCGGCACCATCGCCACCCGGAGCTGGACGTTCGGCGACGGCGCCTCGTCCTCCCAGCGAAACCCGGTCCACACCTTCTCCGCGCCGGGGACGTACGCCGTCGCGCTGGCGGTGACCGACGGCACGGGCGCCTCCGATTTCACGTCGTCCCCGGTGCTGGTCTCGTCGCCGCCGACCGTGTGGTTCACCGTCAATTGCACCGCGCTCACCTGCTCGTTCATCGACCAGAGCTCGTCTCTGGTCGGGACGCTGGCGGCGTGGAGCTGGTCGTTCGGCGATGGAGTGGGCAGCTCGCAGCGGAGCCCTTCCCACAGCTACGCGTCGCCGGGGACGTATTCGGTGACGCTCACGGTGACCGACAACTTTGGACAGGCCGCGGCCTGGTCCCGGACGGTCACCGTCACCGCCCCAATCCCGGTGGCCTCCTTCAACTGGTCGTGCTCCGCGGTCACGTGCTCGTTCAGCGACGCCAGCACCACTTCGTCCGGCGCCATCACCGGCTGGAGCTGGACGTTCGGTGACTCGAGCGCGTCCTCCCAGCAGAGCCCGACCCACGTCTACCAGGGAGCGGGGAGCTACTCCGTCACGCTCACGGTGACGAACAGCTACGGGAAGAGCAGCAGCCTCAGCAGGGCGATCACCGTCACCGTTCCGAACATCACCCTCGCCGCGGCGGGCACCCGGGTGAAGAACCAACGAATCGTGGACCTGTCCTGGAGCGGCGCCACTTCGCAGACGGTGGACATCTACCGCCAAGACGTGGGGCTCATCATGACCACCGCCAACGACGGTGCCGAACGCACCACCGTCCCCGCCAACGGGACGTACACGTTCAAGGTGTGCCAGGGCACGTACTGCTCGAATTTCGCGTCCGTGACGTTCTAGCGTCGCGCCCGATGCGGCGCGCGTTCGGGGTCGCGGCGGTGATGGCGGCGGTGGCGGCGTGCCGCGGCTGCGGCCATCTCGCTCCGGCGGTGGATGCCGGCGCCGCGGTTCCGGACGCAGGTCCTGATGCAGGCCAGGCGGCGGAAGTGGACGAAGCCTCGCCGGACGAGCTGGGGACGCTGCCGGAGAAGCCGAAGCGAACGACCGTGACCTACGAGAAGAGCCAGGGCGGGTGCGCGGTCTACGCGGACGACCTCCTCGCCCATCACCCGGTGCGCCTGACGAACCGGGAGGAGGCGTGTCCGTCGTACGCCGTCGACGAGAGCGGAGCGCTGCTGCTCTGGCACGGGCTTTCGGAGCCGGTGACCTGGGTGCGGTTCCGCCCGAGGCGGGAGGAGGCGCTGCCGCCGCTGGGCAACGCGCTGGACGCGAAGGATTACGGCTTCGTCCGCGGCGCGCCGGCGGCGGTGGCCATGGGGCCGCTCCTGCCCAGCCACCCGAAGACGATGATGGCGGAGATGGAGGACGGCGGCATCGAGGAGCTCCCGGTCCCCGAGGACATGATGCGCGCGGTGGTGCTGCGCCTGGACGGGGACGAGTGGAAGATCATCGCCACCCGCGACTTCGAGCCGGACGACGACGACGACGGCCTCTCGGACCTGCTGGACCCGGAGGACCTGGGGCCGCGCACCAGCCTGCGCGGGTTCGTGAACGTCGAAGAACGCCAGGACGTGGACCCGCTGCCGCGCGCGCTGAAGGAGCGCACCGGCCAGTTCGACGAGGACTGGTTCATGTCCTGGGAGCAGCTCAAGCTGGACCGCGCCGTCCTGTACCAGAAGACGCACCGCGGGAGCCCGGACGGGCCGCTGTTGTGGCGCACCGCGAAGGGGGCGATCGAGGAGGTGCCGGGGTGTGGCGACGTCCGCCGCCTCGTGTGGCGCGCGCCCTGGCTGGTCTGCGACGACCGGCTGTTCGACCTCCACCGGCGCGTGGAGGTGGAGTTGGAGGACGCGCCCCAGGGGCTGCTCTTCGTGCACGCCCAGGAGTGACCGTGGTAGTCACCCGCGCATGGCCGCCGCCTCCGACCCGCTGCTCGCCTGGCGCTCCGAGTTCCCCATCCTCGAGCGCAAGGCCGGCTACCTGATCAACAACTCGCTCGGCGCCATGCCGCGCAAGGTCTACGACCACCTCAAGGCCTACGCGGACACCTGGGCCACCGAGGGGGTGGTGGCGTGGCGCGAGTGGCTGCCCATGGTCCAGCAGACCGCGGACATGGTGGGGAGCCTCGTGGGCGCGGCGCCGGGCACGATGACGATGCACCAGAACGTCTCCACGCTGACGTCGATCGTCATCTCCGCGCTCGACTTCGGCGGGAAGCGGAACAAGGTCGTCACCACCGAGCTGAACTTCCCCTCCGTCATCTACAACTGGATGGCCCAGAAGGACCGCGGCGCCGAGGTCCACGTGGTGAAGTCCCGCGACGGCGGGCTGAACGTCGAGACCGAGGACCTGGTCGCCGCCATCGACGACCGCACCCTGGCGGTGGCGCTGGACCTGGTGCTCTTCCGCTCCTCGGGGCTGATCGACCCCAAGCCGGTCATCGACGCCGCGCACCAAAGGGGCGCGGTGGTCATCCTGGACACGTACCAGGGCACCGGCGCGGTCCCCATCGACGTGCAGGCGCTGGGCGTGGACTTCCTGGTGGGCGGGTCGGTGAAGTGGCTGTGCGGCGGGCCGGGGGCGTGCTTCCTCTACGCGCACCCGGACGTCACCCGGCGGCTGCGGCCGCGCGTCACCGGGTGGTTCTCCGACAAGCACCCGTTCGACTTCCGCTTCGGCGAGGTGGACCCGGCGGAGGACGCGCACCGCTGGATGGGCGGCACGCCGTCCGTCCCCGCGCTCTACGCCGCGCGCGCCGGCTACGAGATCATCTCCCGGGTGGGGGTGGCGGCCATCCGGGAGAAGTCGCTCCGGCAGACGTCGCTGCTGATGGCGGCGGCGGACGAGCAGGGGCTGAGCGTGCAGACGCCGCGCGCGCCGGACCGGCGCGGCAACACGGTGTGCGTGGACTTCGAGGGGTCGGAGGACGCCTGCCGGCGGCTGATCGAGCGCGGCTTCGTGGTGGACTGGCGGCCGCCGGGGGGCATCCGCATCTCCCCGCACTTCTACAACTCGGACGAGGAGTGCCGGGCGATCATGGCGGAGATCAAGTCGCTCCGGGACTCGGGGACGCTGCGCAAGGTCCCGGCCGGGCCGAGGACGCACTAGGCGCGAATGCGGATCGCCATCCAGATGGAGCGGCACGGGCCGCCCGAGGTGCTGGCGCCGGTGGAGTTGCCGGACCACGCGCCGGCGCCGGACGAGGTGGTGGTGCGGTCGGTGGTGTCGGGGGTGAACCGGGCGGACCTGTTCATCCGCTCGGGCGAGTGGCAGGTGATGAGCGGCGTCTTCCCCTACGTGCCCGGGCTGGAGGTGGCGGGGGTGGTGGAGCAGGTGGGCGCCAACGTCACCTCGGTGAAGCCGGGGGACCGCGTCATCACCATGATGCAGCGGCTGGGCGGCGTGCACGGCGTGCGGCCGGGCGGCTACCAGAGCCACGTCTGCGTGCACGCGGGCGTGCTGGCGCCCATCCCGGACGGCCTGGACACGGAGCTGGCGGGGACGTTCGGGCTGCCGGCGGTGACGGCGGAGCAGGCGCTGCGGGCGCTGTCGGTGCAGCCGGGGGACCGGGTGCTGGTGCAGGGCGGGTCCAGCGCGGTGGGGACCATGGCCATCCAGCTGATCCGCGCGCTGGGCGGAGTGCCCGTCGCCACCGGGACCAGCCCCGCCAAGTTCGAGCTGATCCGCCAGTGCGGGGCCAAGCAGGTGGTGGACACGCGCAGCCCGGACTGGGCCAAGCAGGTGGACCCGGTCCACGGCGTGCTGGACACGGTGGGGAAGGCGACGTTCAAGGAGAGCGTGTCGCTGCTGCGGCCGGGCGGGAAGCTGGTGTTCGTGGGCGGCACGTCGGGCGGGGAGGTGACCTTCTCCGCCTGGGACCTGATGAACCCGGTGACGCTGACCGGCTACTCGTCGGAGACGCTCACCCGCGACGCGCTGTCGGACTCCATCCAGCAGATCGCGCACCTGGCGGCGAAGGGCGCGCTGGCGGTCCACCAGGCGCTGCGGGTGCCGCTCAAGGAGGCGGCGCGGGCGCACCGGGAGCTGGAGTCCGGGCAGGTGGCGGGGCGGGTGGTGCTCACGGCCGGGTGATCGAATCGAGATGGAACGCGCAGATCACCAGGGAGTGGGTGATCTCGCCGGCGCGGATCAGCTCCGGGATGTCGGCGCGGTCGCGCAGCACGACCTGGATGTCCTCGCCCGCGTCCTGGCGGCCGTCGTGGACCTTCTCGCAGCCGCGGGCGAGGAACGAGAAGCAGCGGTTCCCCTGCAGGGCGGGGTTGGGGTGTACCCAGCCCAGCGGCCTCACCTCCTGGGGCCGGTATCCGGTCTCCTCCTCCAGCTCGCGGACGGCGGCGGCGGCGGGGTCCTCGCCCGGCTCCACCATCCCGCCGGGGATCTCCAGCGTGTTCGACCCGGTGCCGAAGCGGAACTGGCGGATGAGCACCACCTGGCTGGCGGCGGTGACGGGGATGACGTTCACCCAGTCGACCGAGTCGATGTACACGCGCGTGTGGAGGGAGCCGTTGCGCGGGTCCTCCACCTCGTCCTCGCGCACCCGGAAGATCCGGTAGTCGCGCGGGGCGCCCTCCTTCGTCTTCTTCCAGGGACGGGGGCCGCTCACGTCTCCGGGGCCTCGGCGCCCCAGAGGTTCGTGAGGTCGATCTCGATGGTGTCGAAGGGCTCGGCGCGTGCCTTGTCATCTCCCGCGAAGGTGGCGGTGATGAGCCACATCTTGTCTTGCCGCCGGAAGACCTGGAGCGTCTTGGCGACGGGATCGATCACCCAGGCGTGCTCCACGCCGGCCCGCGCGTACTTGGGAAGCTTCTTCGCGAGATCGAGGCGCCGCGTGGAAGGAGAGAGCACCTCGCAGACCCAATCGGGTGGAAGCGTGAACGCGGCCTCCGAGGGCAATTGCGGCATCCGTTCACGACGCCATCCGGCAATGTCAGGGACCAGAGCATCGTCGCCCAGGTGAAGCTCGGGTTCGTCGAGGATCCACCACCCACCAGGACCACCGCGACCGAACTGGTAGGGTCCTATCAGCTCCCCGCCGAGGGCAGAGCTGGCGGCTTGGTGGATAGGCGCTGGGCGTGGCGATACGTACAGCGTGCCGTCGATGATCTCGCCGACCTTGTTCTCTGGGACCGATTCGAGATCCTTGAAGGTGGCTGGCCTGCCGGACGGGTGTCTCATGGCGTCTCCACCCTAATTTAACAGCTCCACCCGGTGCCGGAGCGCCTTGGCCGTCATCCGCAGCGAGTCGTGGTCCGGCGCGTCCGGCGACAGCTCCAGGCACCGCTCCACGTCGCGCAGCGCCGCGCGGTAGGCGCCCAGGGCGGAGAGGATGGCGGCCCGCGCCCGCAGCTCGCCGGGGTGGTCCGGGGCCAGCGCGAGCATCAGGTCCACCACGCCCAGCGCGCGGTCGCCGTCGCCCTTGTCGAGGTAGAGCCGCTTCAGGTTGTTCAGCATCCGGTAGGCAATGGTCCGCACGGAGGCCGCCACCAGCATCGACGGGCTGAACTTCACCTGCGGCGCCACCCGGTGGAGCAGGTCCTCGCAGCCCGTCTCCGTCAGCAGCGCGCCGCCGTGGAACGGGTCCAGCACCAGCTTGCGGTTCCCGTCCAGCTCCCCCGCCACCAGGAAGTGCCCCGGAAACGAGACGCCGAACAGCGTCACCTTCGCCCGCCGCGCCACCTCCAGGTAGAGCACGGAGAGCGTGATGGGCAGGCCCACCTTCCGCTCCAGCACCTGGTCCAGGAAGCTGTTCTCCGGGTTCTGGTAGTCCGCCTCCGCCGCCCCGCGGTACCCCTCCTCGTCCGCCAGCACCCCGCGCAGCGCCTGGATGCCGTCCAGCAGTCCCTCCCCCGCGCGCCGCGCCCGGACGCGGTCGGCGAGCGCGACGAGCGACCGCTCGCAGCGCCGGAAGTCGAGCTCCGGGCGCTCCAGCGCGGCGATACCCAGGGCCGCCGCGTCCAGCCGCGCCGGCTCCGTCTCCAGCGCCCGCATCAGCAGCTGCCGGGCCCGGCGCGTCCTCGCCTGCAGCGGCGTGTCGGCCTCGTCCACGCTCGATGAGTAGTGCCGCGACGGGCGGAAAGCCAGCCACCCAGGCCGGGGAACGTCTGGCCGGCGTCAGCGGGGAGGCCCGGCGTGGCAGCGGAGGCACTCCGGGGCGGAGGCGCCCTGGCCGCGCCGGGCGCGCGCGGGACCTGCCGGCCGCCGCCGTCCGCCCGGGCCAGGCGGAAGCGCCGTCGCTCGCGCCGATCATCCGCCGATGGCGGCCATGGAGAAGGCCGGCCCGGGCCCGGCGGCGACCGCGCCCGGGTGGAGCGAGCGCTTGGCGGCGATGGCCGCGCGCGCGACCTCGAGGAGGGCGGCGTCGCCCGCGCCCCGGCGAGCCAGCGCGCCCAGCGCCACGCCCGTCCCGGCGTAGAGGCACGTCCGCAGCGTCCCGTCCGCGCCCAGCCGGAGCCGGTCGCAGCGGTCGCAGAACGGCTCCGTCTCCGAAGCCACCAGCCCCAGCTTCGCCTCTCCCAGCCGGTACTCCACCGCGGGCGCGCTGCCCCGGCGCCCCATGCAGCGCGCCCCCAGTGCCTCCAGGCGCGCCCGGATCTCCCGCGCCGGCAGGCCGCGCCTCGCCGCGTACGCGGGCGCCACCCCGGTGTCCATCAGCTCGATGAAGCGCACCTGGACGCCCAGCTCGCCCGCCATGGCGCAGAAGGCGGGCACCTCGCCCTCGTTCTCGCCGCGGAGCACCACCACGTTGACCTTGGGCGACAGCCCCTGGGCGAGCGCCGCCCGGAGCCCCTCCAGCGCCGGCTCCAGCCTCCCGCCGCAGATCCGCCGGTACCGCTCCGGCACCAGCGAGTCGAGGTGGACGTTCACGCGCGAGAGCCCCGCCTGCCGCAGCGGCGCGGCCAGCGCCGCCAGCCGCTGCCCGTTGGTGGTGAGGGTGACCTCCTCCAGCCCGCCGATGCGCGCGAGCCGGTCGACGATCTCCACCACCTCCGGCCGCAGCAGGGGCTCGCCGCCGGTGATGCGCACCCGCCCCACCCCGGCCTCGGCGAGGATCGCCACCAGCCGGGCCAGCTCCGCGGGTGAGCCCGCCGCCGGGTCCGCGCGCCGCAGGTCCGGCCGGCAGTACCCGCAGCGGAGCTGGCATCCGCCGGTCACCTGCAACCGGAGCGTGTAGCCCGCGCCCATCCGGCAGCTCCCCTCACCCGCCCCGCGGCTTGCGCCCGCCGCGGGACCGACCCCAGGCGAGCGCGGCGATCAGCAACGCCCCCGCGCTCCCGCCCGGGACGCCGCACCGCTCCGGCGGCAGCGGCGCCGGAGCGCTCGCCGCGGGTGCCTTCGCGGCCGCCGCCGGCAGGGTGAGCGTCACCCAGGTGGAGACCCGCTTCTGCCCGTTGCGGTCTCCCGCCGACCCGTCCCACACCGCGAAGGCCACCGGGATGCTCGCGCGCCCCGCGAGCTGGGCGTCGTGCCCGCCCGCCGACGCCAGGTCCCGCCGTACCTCCACCCGCCAGGTGCCGTCCGCCCACGCGCCGGCGCCGCGCACGCGCTGGTCCTCCGGTGGGAGGCTGGTGAGCGTCCCCAGGCCGGTGGCGACCAGGTTCTCCACCGGCGTGGTCCGGCGGGTGTCGCTCATGGGGTTCTTCACCGCGGCGCCGGTATGGAAGGGCGTCGCCTGGTCGCTCACCTGGGTGAGGTCTACCGCCATCGCCGGGTAACGCTTGTCCACGTCGGCGAACACCTCCAGGTCGGCCTGCCAGTCGGCGCGCCAGTGCCAGATGTTCACCGGCCGGCCCTTCTCGCCCATGCCGAAGAACGGCTCGTCCGACCCGCCCAGGGGGAACTGGAC
>Ga0068860_100007997_pt1 | contig 10541 bp, 9 predicted proteins | sample KBSSwiS32_FD_66597 | JGI IMG/M metagenome (GOLD analysis project Ga0068860, IMG submission 66597) | Switchgrass rhizosphere microbial communities from Kellogg Biological Station, Michigan, USA - KBS Switchgrass S3-2 | ecosystem: Host-associated > Plants > Roots > Rhizosphere > Soil ...
CGAGGACGATCGTGCTGAGCACGACGCCCGCGCCGACGGCGCGCGGCACATGCCAGCGCTGCAGGGTGTCGACGACCGGCGTCAGTGCGTAGCTGAACATCACGCCGAGCAGGATCGGAACCAGGATCGCCTGGGCCCAGTGGAGCGCGTAGATCGAGGCCAGCACGGTGAGCACGATCAACGCCAGACTGCGCACGTCGACCGGCATGTGAAGGAGGACGCGCGGCGGCTCGTCGGGATCGGGAAGCGGGCGGTGCGCCTCTTCGTGTGCGGGCAAGGCCTCGTCGGTCATGTCGTTCGTGGGTGCCGCGCTGCGAAGCGTCGATCGTAAGCGGGCTGTCTTCGTCATCGCGCCGCGTCGGCGGGCAACGTGACGTAGTGCCGCGCGAGTTCGGGCGGCGACGGCGAATCGAGCAGCCCGCAGGTCATCCGCAGCGCATCGGCCGAGAGGTCGCCGAGGCGCTGGCCCCGGCTGCGGCTGATCGCGGTCGTCACCCAGTTGCGGACGATCACCGGCCGCTGCATCCACGACAAGGTCTGCATCCTGGCGAGCGCCTCGACCATCGCCTCGGCCTTCGGCGGCCGCCACTCGGGAATCTCGGCGAACGGCAGCCATGTCGCCATGACGATGTCGTACCAGGCGCGGCCGTCGGGACTGTCGACCATCTGGCCCGGAACCATGCGCGAGAGAAACGCGGTGTAGGCCGCGACGCAGAGCACGTCCGACTCGAGCCACTCGGGCGCCTCGGGGTGCGATTCCGGGCGCGCCGCCAGCCGCCCGACCTCGCGCAGGCCGCGCCGCATCGTCAGCCAGTGGAGACGGTCGATCGGGCGGGCGACGCCGCGCGCGCCCATGACGCGACGGGTCGCGAGCAGCAGCCCCTGGCGGGCGGCGAGCGGCTGCGCTGCCATGCGCGCGAGCAGCAGCTCGAACCAGGGCAGGCGCGCCGCACCGGAGAGGCTCGTCGCGTGGCGACGCAGCGATTCGGCGCGCGGCGTCGCCGCGGTCTCGTTCTGCCAGGCGCGCAGCGCGCGCTTGCTGCCCGGTGCCGTCAGCAGCGCCAGCAGCACTGCATGAAGCTCGCCCGCGCCGTGGATCCGCGACAGGCGATCGGCGGCGTCGCGCTCGCGCTCCGGCGACGGCTCTGCTGGCGTGACGGGCGCCGTCGCCGTCGAGGGCTCGGACGCGGGCGCCGGCGCGGGGGCCGGCACAGGCGCGGGCGCTGGGGCAGCGGATTCGTCCATGGCTTGCGTCGCTGCGCCGCTAGAACACCGCCGCGCTGCGGAAGTTGAACAGGCGAGCGACCAGAACGGTCGGGAACTGGCGCACCGCCTCGTTGTAGGCGGTGACCGCGGCATTGAACTCGGCGCGCGCGAAAGAGAGCGCGGTGTCGCTCGTCGCCAGCCGCGCGTTGAGCTCGGGCAGGTCGGTGCCGACGACCGATTGCACCGGCAGGCGCGAGCGCGCGTCGGCGAGGATGTCCTCGGCGACACGCAGGCTGGTCACGGCGCTGGCCGCCCCCGGCCGCGCGCGCGCGTGCTCGCGCGCCGTGTCGGCCTGGCGGCACGCCGCGCGCAGCGCGTCGAGGCGAGGCGCGGCCGCCGCGAGCGCGGTCGACAGCAGCTCGAGCTGGCCTTCGAGCAGCGCATGGCGCTGCCGATAGCGCTCGTCGACGGCGCCGAAGCGCGCGACCAGGTCGCTCCTCAGCCTGACCAGGCGGTTGTACGCGCCGACGATCCAGAAAACGACGACGGCGGCGATCGCGGTGACGGTGCCCTGGGTCGTCGTCATCGGGTCGGCGTCGCGGGGCGGCGCTGGGCCTAGCTTGCGAGCCAGCTGTGGTAGCCCTTGCCGCGCAGGTCGCACGACGGGCACATGCCGCAGCCGTAGCCCCATTCGTGGCGGTGCTCGCGGTCGCCGAGATAGCACGAGTGGCTGTGCTCGACGACGAGATCGATCAGCGCCTCGCCGCCGAGCTTCTCGGTCAGGGCCCAGGTCTCGGCCTTGTCGAGCCACATCAGCGGCGTGTCGATCATCATGGACGTGTCCAGGCCAAGGCTGAGCGCGACCTGAAGCGACTTGAGCGCGTTGTCGCGACAGTCGGGATAGGCCGAGAAGTCGGTCTCGCACATGCCGCCGACGAGCACCGACAGGCCGCGCCGGTCGGCCACGGTCGCGGCGAAGGTGAAAAAGAGCAGGTTGCGGCCGGGAACGAAGCTGTTGGCGAGGCCGCCCGCGGTCATCTCGTTCTCGCGCGCTGCGGTCGGGGTCGTGCCGCCGATCTGGTCGAGGAGCGTGAGGTCGAGGACGTGGTCCTCGCCGAGGCGCGGCGCCCAGCGCGGGAACTGCTGGCGCAGTCGAGTGCGCACGGCGAGCCGGCCTTCGCGCTCGGCCGGCCGGCGCTCGCCGTGGATGAAGCCGATCGTCTCGACGTGGTCGTAGCGCTCGAGCGCGTAGGCGAGGCAGACGGTCGAATCCTGGCCGCCCGAGAAGAGGACGAGGGCGTGGCGCGTGTCGCTAGGCACGCAGCTCCCCCTGGCCGAGGACGATCCACTTGAGCGAGGTCAGGCCCTCGAGGCCGACCGGGCCGCGCGCGTGCAGCTTGTCGGTCGAGATGCCGATCTCGGCGCCGAGGCCGTACTCGAAGCCGTCGGCGAAGCGGGTCGACGCGTTGACCATCACGCTCGCCGAGTCGACCTCGCGCAGGAAGCGCATCGCGTTCGCATGCGAGTCGGTGACGATCGCGTCGGTGTGGTGCGAGCCGTAGCGGTCGATGTGGGCGAGCGCGGCGTCGAAGCTGTCGACGACCTTGATGCTGATGACCGGCGCCAGGTACTCCTCGCTCCAGTCGGCCTCGCTGGCGGCGACGAGCTTCGCGCCCGCGACGCCGGCGAGGGCAGCGAGCGCCGCTGCGTCGCCGCGCATCTCGACGCCCTTCCGCGCGAACACCGCACCGATCATCGGCAGGAACGTCTTCGCGACCGCGGCGTGGACGACGAGCGACTCGGCGGCGTTGCACGGGCTCACCTTCTGCGTCTTGGCGTTGTCGACGATCCGCTCGGCCATTGCCAGGTCGGCGTCGGCGTCGACGTAGACGTGGCAGTTGCCGTCGAGATGCTTGAGGACGGGCACTTTCGCTTCGCGCGCGATCCGCTCGATCAGGCCTTTGCCGCCGCGCGGGATGACGAGGTCGATCGATTCCGGCGCGGCGATCAGGTGGCCGACGACGGCGCGGTCGCGCGTTTCGACCAGCTGCACCGCATCGGGCGGCAGGCCGGCTTCGGCGAGCGCCGCCTGGACGATGCGGCCGAGGGCGAGGTTCGACGCCAGCGCTTCCGATCCACCGCGCAGGATGCAGGCGTTGCCGCTCTTGATCGCCAGCGACGCGGCCTCGATCGTCACGTTCGGCCGGCTCTCGTAGATCATCGCGAAGACGCCGATCGGCACGCGCATGCGGCCGACGCGGATGCCGCTCGGCTGCTCGCGAAGCTCGACGATCGCGCCGATCGGGTCGGCCATCGCCGCGATCTGCTCGCAGCCGACGGCGACGGTCTCGAGTGCGGCGGCGTCGAGCTTGAGGCGGTCGACGAGGGGCGCGGCGAGGCCGGCGTCGCGCGCCGCGGCGAGGTCGCCGGCATTGGCCTCGCGCAATGCCGCTTCGTTCTCGCGCAGCCGCCGCGCCAGCGCGCGCAGCGCGGCGTTGCGAGCAGCCACCGGCGACGCGGCGAGGACGCGGCTCGCCGCCCGCGCCAGCATTCCCATGTGCGCGACGGTCGCCTGCAGGTCGGCCGAGGTCATGGCCGGCATTGTTTCAGAGTCGCCTTCCGGGGGTCGCGACCGATTTGGCACCCGCCGGGCGTGCGGCGCCGAGCGGCACGGCGATCGGTCGCCTCAGACGCCCGAGGGATAGGTCTCGGGCGGCTCGACCGCCGGGCCGGCGACGTCGCGCGGGCGGTCGAGCGGCGCCAGCGCGCGCGTCGCGTCGAGGTGGATCAGCGCGTCGAACTGGCGCGGCAGGCGAGCGTGAAAGTAGTGGCTTTGCCGTTCGGTCTCCGGGCGGTAGATGACGCCGATCGCGCGCTGCAGGCGCGGCGCTGCGAGCACCTCGGCGAGGTCGGCATTGCCGCGCAGGATCAGGAGGAAGCGGGCGCTGTCGACGCCGTGGAAGAGCTTCTCGTAGCTGCCCTCGAGGCCGGGCCGGACCTGCTTCGTCTCGGCCGGCAGGTCCCAGTCGCTCGCTGCCGTGACGGTGCCCTGGTAGGTGCCGAAGCCGAGCAGCGCCGCGGCCGCGCCGTGCCGCTCGCGCACCAGCTGGCCGAGATTCAGCTCGCCGGACTCGCCCATCTCGGTCGCGCGCGCGTCGCCGAGGTGCGAGTTGTGCGCCCAGACGGCGATCCGCGCCGGCCGGGCGCGCCGGCGCGAGAGGTGGCCGTCGAGCTCGGCGAGCGTCTCGGCCATGTGGCGGTCGCGCAGGTTCCACGACGACACGCGCGAGCTGAACATCGAGCGGTAGTACTCCTCGGCATTCTTGACGAGGCGCGCGTTCTGCTCGGCGTGGAAGGATGCATCGGCATCGCCGTCGGCGAGGCCGCGCGAGACCGCGCCGGCGCGCGCGACCATCTCGCGCAGCTGCGCGACGACCGCTTCCTCGCAGCTGGCGTCGAGCGCGAAGCGCGCCGCGTAGCCGTAGGCCTGGCTGTCGCCGGAGAAACGCTCGAAGCAGGCATAGCGGTCGCGGGCGCGCCGCGCCGCCTCGGCGTCGGTGCGATCGAGGTGGGCGAGGACCGCTTCGATCGACGTGAACAGGCTGTACAGGTCGAGGCCGTAGAAGCCGACGCGCGCCTCGGGCGCGCGCTCGGCGTTGTGCTCGCGCAGCCATTCGACGAATTCGAGGACGACGTCGTTGCGCCACATCCAGGCCGGGAAGCGCTTGAAGTCCGCCAGCGCCTCGGCGCCGCTCGCGTCGTCGCCGAGGCCGCGCACGTAGCGGTCGACGCGGTAGGCGTCGGGCCAGTCGGCCTCGACCGCGACGGCGTCGAGGCCGCGCTCGACGATCAGCCGGCGCGTGATCGCGGCGCGCTCGCGGTAGAAGTCGTCGCTGCCGTGCGAAGCCTCGCCGAGCAGGGCGAAGCGGGCGCCGGCGAGGAGATCGACCAAGGCGGAGTCGTGGTCCGCCGAGCGGGCCAGCGGCACGGCATGGCGCTGGACCGCGTCGAGCGCCGCGGCGGACGAGCGGAACGGGGTGGAGAACATGGCCAGTCCGTGATCGCGTCCAGGACACCTCGACGCGGGCAAGCCGTGTTCCCGTCAGGCGATCTCGTCCTGGCGGATGCAGGCCGCTGCGTGGGCGCCGCCGGCCGGCTCGAGCGGCGGCACGACCTCGGCGCAGCGCTCGATCGCAAACGGACAGCGTGTCCGAAAGACGCAGCCCGACGGCGGCGCCAGCGGCGACGGCAGCTCGCCCGAGAGCGCGCTTCGCGCCGCGCGCGCGAGCGCCGCCTCGCCGCGCGCGGCGTCGACGCGCGGCGTGCTGGCGAGGAGCGCGCGCGTGTAGGGGTGGCGCGGCGCCGCGAACAGCGCGGCCTTCGGCGCGCGCTCCATGACGCGGCCGAGGTACATGACGACGACCTCGTCGGCGATCAGCTCGACGACGGCGAGGTTGTGCGAGATGAAGACGTAGGCGACCCCGGTCGATTCCTGCAGGTCCATCAGCAGGTTGAGCACCTGCGCCTGGATCGAGACGTCGAGCGCCGAGACCGGCTCGTCGGCGATGACCAGGCGCGGCTCGAGCATCAGCGCGCGCGCGATCGCGACGCGCTGGCGCTGGCCGCCCGAGAACATGTGCGGGTAGCGCCGGTAGTGCTCGGGCGAGAGGCCGACGCGCGCCAGCATCGCCCGGCCGCGCGCTTCGCGCTCGGCCTGGCCGAGCGTCGTGTTGATCGCGAGCGGCTCCTCGAGCGCGAGGCCGATCTTCTTCCTCGGGTTGAGGCTCGCGAACGGGTTCTGGAACACCATCTGGACGGTCTTGCGCAGCGCTCGCCGCGTCGCCGCATCGGCGCTGGTCGCATCGACGCCACCGACGACGACCGTGCCCGAGGTCGGCGTCTCGAGCATCGCGATCTGGCGCGCCAGGGTGCTCTTGCCGCATCCCGACTCGCCGACGATGGCCAGGGTGCGCCCCGGCGCGAGCGAGAGCGAGACGTCCTCGAGCGCGCGCACGCGGGCAGCGGCCGAGAAGATCCCGCCCGACACCGCATAGTGCTTGGTCAGCGCGTGCGTCTCGAGGACCGGCGCGATGCTCATGGCCGCGGCTCCGCCGCGATCGGGAAATAGCAGCGCGCGAGGCTGGCGCCGACCTCGAACAGTGGCGGCCGGGTCTCGCGGCAGCGCTCGCGCACGTACGGGCAGCGCGGCGAGAGCAGGCACCCGGCCGGGCGATCGAACGCGCCCGGAACGACGCCGGCGAGCGAGGCGAGCCGCCGGCGCCCGGCGTTGCGCTCGGGCAGCGAGGCGACCAGGGCTTCTGTGTACGGGTGGCGCGGCTGCGCAAACAGGTCGGCGGCGGCGGCGCTCTCGACGATCTGGCCGGCGTACATCACGACGACGCGCTGTGCGACCTCGGCGACGACGCCGAGGTCGTGCGTGATGAGGACGAGCGCCATGCCGCGCTCGCGCTGCAGGCGCAGCAGCAGGGCGAGCATCTGCGCCTGCACGGTGACGTCGAGCGCGGTCGTCGGCTCGTCGGCGATGAGCAGGCGCGGGTTGCAGGCGATCGCCATCGCCAGCATGACGCGCTGGCTCATGCCGCCCGAGAGCTGGTGCGGGAAGGCGTCGAGGCGGCGCTCCGGATCGGGGATCTCGACGTCCTTGAGCAACTGCAGCGCGCGTGCGCGCCGTGCCGCGCGCGATCCGCCTTCGTGCAGCCCGATCGTCTCCATCAGCTGGAACGCGACCGTGAACGACGGGTTGAGGCTCGTCATCGGATCCTGGAAGATCATCGCGATCTCGCCGCCGAGCAGGTCGCGCCGCTCGCGCCCGCTCATCGCCTGCAGATCACGGCTGGCGAAGGCGAGGCGCTCGGCGCGAACTCGGCCGGGCTCGTCGATGAGGCCGAGGACGGCGAGCGCGGTCACGCTCTTCCCCGAGCCGGACTCCCCGACGATGCCGACGACCTCGCCCGCATCGACCGAGAAGCTCACGTCGTCGACCGCGACCAGCGCCGCGTCGCCGACCGGGAAGTCGACCGTCAGTCCACGAACGTCGAGAAGGCTCGGATCCGCGTTCACGGCCCTACCTCTTCAACTTCGGGTCGAGAGCGTCGCGCAGGCCATCACCGGTGAGGTTGAACGCCAGCACGGTGACGAGGATCGCCAGGCCGGGAAGCGTCACGACCCACCATGCGCTCTGGATGAACTCGAGCGCGCTCGCCAGCATCGAGCCCCATTCGGGCGTCGGCGGCTGCGCGCCGAGGCCGAGGAAGCCGAGCGCGGCGGCGTCGAGGATCGCCGACGAGAAGCCGAGCGTCGCCTGGACGATGAGCGGCGCGGCGCAGTTGGGCAGCACGGTGTCGAACATCAGGCGCGCGGTGCCGGCGCCGGCGAGGCGCGAGGCCTGCACGTAGTCCTTGGCGAGCTCGCCGAGGACGGCGCCGCGCGTCAGGCGAACGAAGTGCGGCAGCATGACGATGGCGATCGCGAACATGGCGTTCGCCAGCCCCGGGCCGAGAACGGCGACCACCGCGACTGCGAGCAGCAGGCTCGGCAGCGCGAGCATCACGTCCATCAGGCGCATGACGGCGTACTCCGGCCAGCGGCCGGGGGAGAAGCCGGCGACGAGGCCGAGGAGGACGCCGACAGAGAGCGACAGGCCGACCGACACCAGGCCGATGACGAGCGACAGGCGCGTGCCGTGGATGAGGCGCGAGAGGATGTCGCGGCCGACCGGGTCGGTGCCGAGGACGAAGACGTGGCCGCCGACGGGGGCGAGCGACGGCGGGCGCAGCGTCGCGTCGCGGAACTGCTCGCTCGGGTCGTACGGCGAGATGACGTTCGCGAACAGCGCGCAGAAGACGAGCAGGCCGAGCACCGCGAGGCCGATGACCGCGCCGCGATTGCGGCGGAAGTCCCGCCACAGCTCGCGCGCGGGCGAAGGCGGCGCGGCCGGCAGCGTGGCGACGATCGGCGGGACGGCGCTCACGAGTGGCGGATCCGGGGGTTGATCACGCCGTAGAGCACGTCGACGATCAGGTTGACGCCGATGATGATCGTCGCCGTGCACAGGATGCCGCCCTGCACCGCGGCGTAGTCGCGCCGGTGGATCGCCTCGACCAGCCACTTGCCGACGCCGGGCCAGGCGAAGATCGTCTCGGTCAGGATGGCACCCGCGAACAGGGTGCCGATCTGCAGGCCGATCGTCGTGACGACCGGAATCAACGCGTTCCTCAAGGCATGGACGGCGACGACGCGAACCCGGCCCGCGCCCTTCGCGCGCGCCGTGCGAACGTAGTCCTCGCGCAGCACCTCGAGCATCGACGAGCGCGTCATTCGCGCGATCACGGCGAGCGGGATCGTGCCGAGCGCGACCGCCGGCAGGATCAGGTGCGAGAGCGCGCTCCGGAACGCCCCCTTGTCGCCCGAGAGCAGCGAGTCGAAGAGCATGAAGCCGGTCACCTGCGGGATGTCGTACTGGATCGCGAGCCGCCCCGACACCGGCGTCCAGCCGAGGCCGACCGAGAAGGTCAGGATGAGCAGCAGGCCCCACCAGAAGATCGGCATCGAGTAGCCCGTGAGCGAGGCGCCCATCACCGAATAGTCCCAGACGGTGTTGCGCTTGACCGCGGCGACGATGCCGGCGGGAATGCCGACGACGAGCGCGAACAGCATCGCGACGAGCGAGAGCTCGACCGTCGCCGGGAAGCGCGCCGCGAATTCCGAGAACACCGGCTCGTGGGTGACGACCGAGATGCCGAGGTCGCCGTGCAGCGCGCGCCAGACGTACTCGCCGTACTGCACCGGCAGCGGCCGGTCGAGGCCGAACTCGTGGATCAGCCGCTGGTAGCGCTCCGGCGTCATGCCGCGCTCGCCCGAGAGCGCCTCGACCGGATCGCCCGGAATGAGGCGGATCAGCGAGAAGACGAGCAGCGTGATGCCGACGAAAGTCGGGACGACGAGGGCGAGCCGCTTGAGGACGAAGGCAAGCACGCCGCGGACCCAGGCGCGGCTACTGGTTCGGCATGTCCACCTTGTTGAAGAAGTGGTGGGCGGTCGCGTCCATCTTGTAGCCCGTCACTTCCTTTCGCACCGGGTCGAAGCGCACCGAGTGGGCGATCGGGATCCACGGCGCTTCCTCGTGCGCGATCTCCTGCGCCTTGGCGTAGAAGCCGGCGCGATCGGCCTGGCGCGTCGCCAGCTTGGCGTTCTGGACCAGCTTCTCGAAACCGTCGTTGCACCAGCGCGCGACGTTGCCGCCGCCCTTGACCGCGGCGCAGCCGAGCAGCGGCACGAAGAAGTTGTCGGGATCGCCGTTGTCGCCCGACCAGCCGAACATCATCGCGTGCTGCTCGCCGGTCTTGCTGCGCTTCCTGTACTCGCCCCATTCGTAGGTGATGAGCTTGGTGCGGACACCGACCTTCTCCCAGTCCTGCTGGATCAACTCGGCCATGCGCTTGCCGTCGGGGTTGTACGGGCGCGTCACCGGCAGGTACCAGAGCTCGACGTCGACGCCGTTCGGATAGCCCGCCTGCGCGAGCAGCGCCTTCGCCTTGGCCGGGTCGTACGGGTAGTCCTGGACCTTGTCGTTGTACGACCAGAGCGTCGACGGGATCGGGTTCTTCGCCACCGCGCCGGCGCCCTGGAACACGTTGTCGAGGATCGCCTTCTTGTTGACCGCCATGTTGAGCGCCTGGCGAACGAGCTTCGAGTCGAACGGCTTCTTCTCGACGTTGAAGGCGATGTAGCCGACGTTGAGGCCCGGCTGCTGGACGAGGTTGATGTTCGGGTCGTTCTTCATCAGCGCGACGTCGGCCGGCTTCGGGAACGCCATCACGTGGCACTCGCCGGTCTTCAGCTTCGCGAAGCGCACCGACGCGTCGGTCGTGATCGCGTAGACGAGGTTGTCGATCTTCGGCCGGCCGCCCCAGTGCTGGTCGAACGCCTTGTAGCGGATGACCGCGTCCTTCTGGTACGAGACGAACTGGAACGGGCCGGTGCCGATTGGCTCGCGGTCGATCACGTCGGGCGTCTTCGCGGCCATCATCTTGTCGGCATACTCGGCCGAGAGGATCGACGCGAAGTCCATCGCCATGTCGGCCATGAACGGCGCCTCGGGCTTCTTCAAGACGAAGCGGACCGTCATCGGGTCGACCTTCTCGACCTTCTCGACGATGTCCTTCATTCCCATGTCCTCGAAGTACGCGTAGGTCTGGCCCGGCGTCACCTTCGCGAACGCATGGTTCGGATCGGCCATGCGGTTGTACGAGAACAGCACGTCGTCGGCATTGAAGTCGCGCGTCGGCGTGAACTTCGAATTGCTGTGGAACTTG
>Ga0068860_100007998_pt1 | contig 10541 bp, 10 predicted proteins | sample KBSSwiS32_FD_66597 | JGI IMG/M metagenome (GOLD analysis project Ga0068860, IMG submission 66597) | Switchgrass rhizosphere microbial communities from Kellogg Biological Station, Michigan, USA - KBS Switchgrass S3-2 | ecosystem: Host-associated > Plants > Roots > Rhizosphere > Soil ...
GGATTTTGTTCAAAAACATCCTGATCTGAAAGAAGAACTTGACCTGCTGCTTCAATACAAAATGGAACCTGATCCAGATATTGTTTTTAATGGTAAAGAAGAATTAATGCATGGAGAATATTCGCCGGTGAGCAGGAGCAATTATGAAGAATGGTTTGTGCTGTACATGGATAATGAATTGAATGCTGAACAAAAGAAAGCTGTTGAATTATTCGTTGCGGGTCATCCATCTTTGAAAGAAGAGCTTGCTTTAATGCAGAGAACACAATTGCAGTCTGAGAAAATTATTTTTCCCAACAAAGAAAGTTTATATAAAAGAACAACTCCAATTATATCTATCAGGTGGAAAATAGCAGCGGCAGCAATTTTGCTTTTTGCAATTGCTACCACTCTTTTTATTACGTTGAATAAAAAATCTTCTCTTGAACCGGTCATTGCTGATAAGCCGACCAATAAACAAACAACAAATCAACAAGAGCAGGTAGTACAGAGTAATAATAATAAGAAAGAACAAGTTCCGGTAATTGATAACTCTGTTAAACAAAGTATAACCTCTATAACAAAGCAATCTGAAAATAAAACAGCCCCACATAGTAACGATATAAATAAAAAGATGCGGGATAATTTACCTGTTAAAAAAGATGAACCTGTGATTGTAAATAATCAACAACCATCAAACAATCTTCCGCAGCCAATAAAAAATTTAAATAATAAAAATGATGCAGCAATTGCCGAAAATATTAAAACAAATATCCCGGATAAGATAAACTCTTCTCAGTCTTCCTTAACAAATAATGTTGTAACAAACGATTCTCCTCAGCCGTCAAATGTTGTATACAATCCAGGTGAGAACATAAACCAACCAGATGCTAAAAAAGGGAAACTCCGCGGTTTTCTTCGCAAGTTGACCCGGACCTTTGAAAAGACAACCAAGATCGACCCCACAGATAATGAAGATCGTGTATTGATTGGGGGGCTGGCTTTTAAATTAAAATGATACCCGATAATTCAACAGTTAAACATTCATTTAAAAAATAAAACCGATGAAAAGGATCTTTACCTTATGTATTGCTTGTTGCCTGACATTAATGGGCTTTTCACAAAAAGATACAACAGCGCAAGCTAAAAGTGATACGATTCGTATTGGTGGTATGGTCATCATCCGCAAAGCGGGGAGCAAAGAAGACACGGCACAATACAAACCAAGAGATCGCAAGGCTCCAAAAAAGTCCAATCTTACTACCAATTGGTGGATATTTGATCTTGGCTTTTCGAATTATGTCGATAATACAGTTTACGGTGGTACAGCAGCAAATCTATATGCTTCGGGAAGTAATAAATCATGGTTTGATCTGAAAGATGGTAAATCAAGAAATGTGAACATCTGGTTCTTTATGCAAAAGCTCAATGTGGCAAAGCATGTAGTAAATCTTAAATACGGCCTCGGACTTGAATTGAATAATTATTATTACAAACAAAATATCCGCTACCAGGCAAACCCACCAGCTGTTATAAATCCTACAAGAGTAATATTGGATAATACAAGCGGACGGACTTATAAAAAAGATAAACTCGCCGCCGATTATCTTACTGTGCCTATGATGATCAATTTTAATTTTACTCCCAATCGCCATGATGGTTTTGGATTCAGCACCGGCATCAGCGCAGGATATTTATATAGTGCCCGCAATAAGACCATCACATCAGACGAAGGAAAGAAAAAAGCAAAAGATGATTTTGAACTGGAACGCTGGAAGCTTTCGTATGTAGCAGAACTTTCATTAGGCCCGGTTCGTTTCTATGGTTCTTACGCTTTAAAAAATATGTACGAACGCGGTCTTGATATGACACCTTATAATTTTGGATTTAGATTCAGCAACTGGTAAAAAGACAGCATAAATCACATTTTACCTTGTAAAAAAATTATCCCGGTGGTATTTACTACCGGGTTTTTTATGCACCGAAAAACTACAGCGATAAAACACAACGGATATATTCTAAACAGCTCGTTAAAACATTTCCACAACTAAAATATTTCTTCATAAGCTTGCGTTGAATTATTATTATTGCATTTATACTCCACCAACTGTTTTACTGGCATCATAATTTAAAACCTGGCTGCATGGTTTATTGGTTGCAGCTATGAAAACTAATACCGGATGAAACACCTCGTCGTACTTGTTTGTGGAATTTTAGGAAGCAGCCTGTTTGCATCCTCTGTCCACTACACTACTCGTTTTACATTACATAAGCGCATTAATAGCAGCGGAAGCGGCCCCATCGGGTCCATTTATATATTGATAGATAAATCCGATTATGAGCTAAGTGTATATGATCAAAAAGGATGGTATGCTACCTACCCGGTTGTTTTTGGTAATAGCAGTCTTTCTGACAAAAAAATGGAAGGAGATAAGAATACACCGGAAGGAACATTTCATATTATAAGCAAACGCTATCATGATAAATGGGATCGCTTCATGGCACTGGATTATCCTACCGAAGAAAGCCGTCAAAAATTCAACCTGCGTAAACAGAGAGGCGAAATACCTGCCAATGCAAGAATAGGCGGAGGCGTTGGTATACACGGTACCTGGCCACATGAGGATTTTGTAGTAGATCGTTATAAAAACTGGACCATGGGATGCATATCTATGAAATGTGGAGATGTGGAAGAGATATATAACTTTTCTCCTACAGGAACAAAGGTCATCATTAGAAAATAATTATTTACCGGCACTATTCAGAAAACTTTCTACTTCTGTTCTCCATTTCAACGGATCATTTTGTACAAATGATTGATGAGCTGCCTGCTCATAAATAACTAACTTTTTATTTTTTGATGAAATGGCGTCATAAACTTTCATTGTTTCCTCTTTCAATACAAATGAATCATAAGCTCCCCATTGCATCAACACGGGACAATTGATCTTTTTTACATACCGGGTAGTTTGATGACTAAATCCATTAAAACCATTTTCAATACCTACCCATAAAGTGGTAAGAAAAGCAAATGGCTGTGGGGGAAAACCCACCATTCTTGCCCTGCCTTTCATATATGTCTGCAATGAGAGAAATGGCATTTCAAGTATCACTCCCGAAACAGGTAACCCATATTCATCAATCGACTTGGCTACAACCACAGCTCCTAAAGAACTGCCATAAAGAAAAATATTTTTATCGTCCTTGCTAACAATATAATCATAAGCGAGTTTTACTTCTTCCGGCTCCTTTATTCCTATTGTTGTTTTATTGCTTTCGCTATTTCCATGCCCCCTGAAATCAACAAGCATTACATTATAATGCCAGTAACGAAACTCATAAGCTTCATGCAATACCGAACTTTTATTTGCCGTAATACCGTGAAAAAGGATTACAGTTCCTTTTGAAAAAGAATCAGCTTTGCTATACCATGCATCTATAGTAATTCCATTTTTAGTTTTTAACTTAACCGTATCAAAAGGAAAGGAAGGAATTTCTCTGACTATCGACCTTGGAAGTTTGGGCCCGGTAAATAATTTCCAGGTTTTGGCAAATATATTTGGCGAAGGCTTGTAGGTACGTAACGATGGGTCAGTATAAAAATGGGTTAACTTATAAGCATAAAATGCAGCGCTGATATTTACCAATATGAACTGTACAAGTAATGCCCAAAATATCCAGCGAACAAAAGATGGTAACCTGCGTTTGATTTTGGTTTTTTGCATAAGATATTTACAGGTCGATTTTTAAGATCATTTGCGGGCAAAAGTAATCAAAGACACACTATTCTATTAGAATGATAGTTTAATGCCTTGGTTATTTAAACTTTTATATCTCTTCAAAAAGAAAATCCAAAATAATAACTGAGTTATCGAAAAACAGAAAAAAACAATTCCATGATTATATAATGAAATCATAACATTGGCTAAACCCTCTTCCCAGCTATCCGAGGGCTTATCATAGCTTCCTACTAATACGAATTCTCCTTCATTCACTTTTTGCCTAATGAAAAAAAAACCTGCTATGATAAAAAAATTCGCTATTAATAATATAGTCGGTAATTTTTTCTTTTTAATTAGCTTGATCAATATATACAAAAAAAGAAAAATTGAATAGGCCTCCAAATAGGTGAATAATATAATAACTATCACTTCCACCTTTTTTGTTTAAATCTTTCCTTTTTTAATTTCATCCACTACACCCGGATCAAGCAAAGTGGTAGTATCTCCTAAATTTTCAGTTTCTCCTTCTGCAATCTTTCTTAAAATGCGTCGCATGATCTTACCGCTTCTTGTTTTAGGTAAGCCGGAAACAAATTGGATCTTGTCAGGCTTGGCAATAGGGCCAATTACCCGGGTAACGGTTTGCAGGATATCTCTTCTTCGATCCTCTTCATTGCCATGATGTCCATTATAAATAACATACGCATAAATAGCCTGTCCTTTTATGTTATGATGATAACCTACCACCGCACTTTCCACCACATCTGTATGCATGTTAATTGCATTTTCTATTTCAGCGGTGCCGAGGCGATGCCCGCTTACATTTAACACGTCATCTACACGACCTGTAATACGATAAAAGCCTTCTTTATTTTTTAATGCCCCGTCGCCTGTGAAATATAAATTTCCATACGTAGCAAAATAGTTTTGCCTGCAACGTTCATGATCGCCGTAAGTTGTTCTTAGTATAGAAGGCCACGGGGCTTTGATGCAAAGATTTCCTTTTAATAATCCGTCTTCCCCCGGTTCTTTTATTTCATTACCTGCATCGTCCACGAGTAAAGGTTGTACACCCGGCAATGGCAATGTGGCCCAGGAAGGTTTTGAAGGCGTAATACCCGCAAGATTTGAAATTAAAACACCACCCGTCTCAGTCTGCCACCATGTATCGACTATCGGGCATTTATTTTTTCCGATATTATCATCATACCAATGCCATGCTTCTTCGTTAATAGGTTCACCGACCGTTCCCAATACTTTTAATGAAGAAAGATCTTTTCCTTTTAGTGGCTCTGTTCCAAAACCCATTAGGCTGCGAATAGCTGTCGGGGCAGTATAAAGAATATTGACCCTATATTTATCTATTATATCCCAAAATCTTCCGGCATCGGGAAATGTAGGAATACCTTCAAACATTAATGTAGTTGCTCCTGCACATAATGGACCATAAAGAATATAACTATGCCCTGTTATCCAACCAATATCAGCAGTACAAAAATGAATATCGCCGGGACTGTATTGAAAAACATTTACAAAAGTATAGGTGGTCCATATCATATATCCTGCACAGGTATGTACAACGCCTTTCGGCTTGCCTGTACTGCCCGATGTATATAAAATGAACAAGGGGTCTTCAGCGTCCATTTCTTCAGCAGGGAAATTAACGGCTCCATTTTTTTCTAAATCTGCTCCTGCATGTTCCATTTCATCTTCCCACCATACATCACGCTCCTTAATCATAGAAACCGGAGTTCTCGTTCTTGTATAAACGATCACCTTCTTCACCATTTTATTACCCACCAATGCATCGTCTATAATTTCCTTTAGTGGAATATCTTTTGCGCCACGATAAGCTCCATCGCAAGTAATAATAAATTCGGCTTTTGCATCATCTAATCTATCGGCAATACTTTGCGCTGAAAAACCGCCGAATATCACGCTATGTATAGCTCCTATTCTTGCACAACCCAAAACAGCATAAGCCAACTCAGGTACCATACCCATATAAATACAAACTCTGTCGCCTTTTTTAACACCATTATTTTTTAGCATCTGCGCTACCTGGCAAACTCTTCTATGCAAACGACTATAAGTAACGATCCTTGTTTTTTCTTCCGGGTTATTAGATTCCCATATTATGGCTGGTTTGTCTCCCAAAGTTTTCAAATGCCGGTCAATACAATTTTCTGTTATATTCAATTTTGCTCCTTTGAACCATTCAACCATGGGCTCTGTAAAATTCCATTGCAAAACCTTACCCCATTTTTTTCGCCATTGAAAATGCTCGGCTATCGATGCCCAAAACTCTTCCGGTTCATTAATGCTTACACGATAGGTCATTTCGTATTGATCCATACTTTTTATCTGAAAAGGATATGACATGATATTATTTTATGAATTAAATGTACGAAGACAAAAAAATATTTTTTCATTAAATCATTTCAGTATTCTATGTGGGTCAGCCTTACAAGGCTATGCATAGATGCTCAGGTAGCCACTTGCCGCAATATTACTTTTATTGAGTATCTTTTACTCAATAGCTTTTGTTAACTGCATTGTGAATTTATGATGGTTAGAATGGAAGAATAATTATTTTTTGACAATAACCCCAACCGGCATAATAACTTTTCCATATACCTCATTTAATAAAGTTGCTACACCTGTGTAGATAGCAGAGCCTCCACAAATAATTCCCTCGTAACCAGTAAATGTTTTAATGCCGGCATTTCCTGTTATATCGCCTAATGCCAATAAAAAGAACAGTATGGTTAAGCTGGCAAAAACGAATTGAAGAGCTTTATTAATTCTTAATGTACCAATAAACAAGAGTCCTGTAAAAATGCCCCACATTATTAAATAAGCAACCATACCATCAGTAGATGGAGCTGGTATTAAATTCCATTTTGGCAGAAATATCAATGCCACGAGAGTAAGCCAGAAAAACCCGTAAGAAACAAATGCAGTCAACCCGAATGTATTATTCTTTTTCGCTTCCAGGATTCCTGCAATAATTTGAGCCAGGCCTCCATAAAAAATTCCCATTGCCAAAATCATTGAATTCATTTCAAAAAAACCGGCATTGTGCAGATTTAATAAAACGGTTGTCATTCCAAATGCTAATAATCCTAACGGCCCCGGATTAGCGCTATTGTCTTTGATAATTATTGATGATTGATCCATAAAGCAGCAAGTTTAATTGAGAAGATTGTTTTTTAAATATCTGTATTTTTTCCGAATTAAAAAATCCCGGCATTCTCCGGCTGAATCGTCTCAATAACTTTAACCTTAGATTTCCTTTTACTAATTTGCAGTATGTCTATTGAAGTAAAGGATCTTCTTAAACAGTACGGCGATCAAAAAGCTGTCAATAATATTTCTTTTAAAGTAGGTAAAGGCGAGATAGTAGGTTTTCTCGGTCCGAACGGCGCTGGTAAATCAACGACCATGAAAATAATAACAGGCTATCTTCAGCAAACCAGTGGCGAAGCTTTTGTGTCTGGTATCAATGTCACTGATGATCCATTAAAAACAAAAAGAAAAATAGGTTATCTGCCTGAAGCGAATGCTTTATACTATGATATGTATGTAAGGGAATATTTAAGTTTCATTGCGGAAGTGCATCGAATCAAAAACCCGAAAGCAGAAGTCGGAAAAGTAATTGAAATGGTAGGATTAACCCCGGAATCAAAGAAAAAAATAGGCCAGCTATCAAAAGGATACAAGCAAAGGGTTGGATTGGCTGCTGCTCTTATTCATGATCCCGAAGTTTTAATTCTTGATGAACCTACCAGCGGACTTGACCCAAACCAGATAGTAGAAATAAGAGAAGTGATAAAGCAACAGGGGAAAAACAAAACTGTTCTTTTCTCCTCACATATTTTACAGGAAGTAGAAGCTATCTGCGACAGGGTAATTATTATAAATAAAGGAAACATTGTTGCAGATGACAAGCTAAGTCATTTGCAAAAAGGAAATAAAGATCAGCATGTAGTAATCGTACAGTTTAAAGAACGGGTTGATGAAAAGCTTTTTAAAGATATAAATGAAATAACCTCGATCCAGGTTATCAACTCTGGTGTTAAGATTCAAACAAAGGACCAGGAAGCGACCAGGAAAAAAGTATTGGAAATAGCTATACAACATAATCTGAACATTATCTCATTGCAAAGCGAAAACCTGAGCTTAGAAGAAGTTTTCAAATCACTGACAAACTAACCTTGCCATCGATAGAGTTTGGCACATTCATAAAACATTGTTTCTTTTGCAGCACGAATGCGACTGCCATAGTTTAAAAATCTCATTTACCGAAACAAAAAACCCTGATCGAATCATGAGTTACATTTCAGAAATTTTTGCAAGACAAATTTTAGACAGTCGTGGCAATCCTACTATCGAAGTTGATATCATTACAGATGAAGGCGCTATTGGCAGAGCTGCCGTACCAAGTGGTGCCAGCACCGGTATTCATGAAGCAGTTGAATTGCGTGATGGCGATAAAAAAATATACGGCGGCAAAGGAGTATTAAATGCTATCAAAAATGTAAATGATACAATAGCTCCTGCATTATTAGGTAATGATGTAGCCGATCAGACGGGCATTGATGAAATGATGATACAATTGGATGGTACTCCAAACAAAGGAAAATTGGGCGCCAATGCGATACTTGCAGTAAGCATGGCAGTTGCAAAAGCCGCTGCTGAAGAAGCATCACTTCCATTATATCGCTATATCGGTGGGACAAATGCCAAGACATTACCTATACCGATGATGAATATTTTGAATGGTGGTGCACATGCAGACAATAAAATAGATTTCCAGGAATTCATGGTAATGCCGATTGGCGCATCTTCTTTTAGTGAAGGATTGAGATGGGGTGTAGAAATATTTCATGCATTAAAAACTGTACTAAAGAAAAAAGGATTCAGCACCAATGTAGGTGATGAAGGCGGTTTTGCTCCAAACATTCAAAGCAATGAAGAAGCTATTGAAACAGTATTAACAGCTATACAGGCTGCTGGTTTCAAAACAGGCTCACAAATAGTAATTGCAATGGACGCTGCCAACAGTGAGCTATGGGATAGCAAAAAGAAAAAGTATGTTTTTCATAAAAGCAGTGGAAAGGAAATGAGTAGTGATCAATTAGTTAAGTATTGGGAAAAATGGGTAAAGCAATATCCTATCGCTTCTATTGAAGATGGAATGGCTGAAGATGATTGGAATGGGTGGAAATTACTTACGGAAACAATAGGTGATAAATGCCAGTTGGTAGGGGATGATCTTTTTGTAACAAATGTTACACGTTTGCAGCAAGGCATTGATAAAAGAATCGGTAATGGCCTATTGGTAAAAGTAAACCAGATAGGAACTATAACTGAAACTATTAATGCGGTGACAATGGCTCAACACAATAGTTACAATACTATCATGAGCCATCGCAGCGGAGAAACAGAAGATACAACTATAGCCGACTTAGCTGTTGCTTTAAATTGCGGACAGATCAAAACAGGTAGTGCAAGCCGTACGGATAGAATGGCAAAATACAATCAGCTTATTCGTATAGAAGAATTATTAGGTAGCAGCGCTGTTTATCCAAAAGGAAAGATTAAATTTGGTAGATAAATCAGAAGCAAGAGGTCAGAAGACAGAAGTTAGATTGCTTCATATAGTTCAGACCTCCTACTTCATACTTCAGTCTTATGAAACTACTTAATCACATTCCATCCTGGCTTAAAAACAAGTATTTTATTTCCTTCATAACATTTGCTGTCATTTTGCTTTTTTTAGATAAAAATGACCTTTTTACACAAATAGCCCGAAACCGGGAATTAAAAGAGCTCGAGCAGAGTAAACAATATTATACGCTTCAAATAAGCTCTGAACGTCAAGAATTAGAACAACTTAAGAATAATCCCGCTACTCTGGAGAAATATGCCAGGGAAAAATACTTGATGAAAAGGGATAACGAGGATCTGTTTATCATCCCCGAAAAGTCAGAAAAACTTAATAATTAGGTCATTTTCGCACAATAAGCCCACTCTATTACCGTTTATATCACGGACGTTTTATTATCTTAGATTTACTGGACACTTTCAAATTTTAATGGACTTAATTGGTTTGCCCATGAACAATTTTACCCCTGAGGATTTATTATTGTATTTGTACAATGAGGCCTCTTCTAAACAGACGATCGCTATTGAATCAGCCCTTAAAAGTGATTGGACTCTTCGTGAAAAATTAGCCGTTTTAAAAACTTCTATGCAAAGACTTGATAAGATTACAGAAGTTCCCCGCACTGAAGTGGTTTTGAATGTGCTTAATTACGCACGGGAAAAAACGGCTGAAGAAATACATTAATTAGCTTTCTTCTTTTAAAAAATTTCAGCATCACACTATTAGCGTGATGCTTTTTTTTGTCCATTACTATCGTTGTATCCTTTTATCACTTTCACTGTTAACTTGCAATATGACCCAAAAGGAACGTTACAAATTTGTCATTGACTATTTTCAGAAACATTCGCCACAGGCAGAAACAGAATTGATCTATGGTGATCCTTATGAATTACTTGTTGCAGTTATACTCTCTGCTCAATGTACTGATAAGAGAATAAACATGACTACGCCTGCAATTTTTGAAAAGTATCCTGATGTGCAGGCATTAAGTAAAGCAAGCTTCGATGAGCTATTTCCTTTTATAAAAAGTATTTCTTATCCCAACAACAAAACAAAACACCTGATTGGGATGGCTCAAAAAGTAGTAAAAGATTTTAACGGAGAAATCCCAATGACTGTTGATGAATTGATACAGCTGCCCGGTGTGGGAAGAAAAACGGCAAATGTCA
>Ga0068860_100007999_pt1 | contig 10540 bp, 10 predicted proteins | sample KBSSwiS32_FD_66597 | JGI IMG/M metagenome (GOLD analysis project Ga0068860, IMG submission 66597) | Switchgrass rhizosphere microbial communities from Kellogg Biological Station, Michigan, USA - KBS Switchgrass S3-2 | ecosystem: Host-associated > Plants > Roots > Rhizosphere > Soil ...
GGCCTAGTGCGTCGTCGCGGTCAGCCCGTCGAGCAGTCCGGCCGCGCCGAGCACGAGCGAGCCGGTGCACACGCTGGTCGTGTAGGTCGTCGTTTCGTGAGCGGCGCGCAGCCACTCGAGCACGCGCTGGTCGTGCATCAACGGCCGTGTCCCGAGCCCGCCGGGGAACACGATGACATCTGGGTGGGGGAAATCCTCGAACGTCGCGTCCGAGTTGATGCCGAGGTAGCCGTGCTCGCTGCGCACCTCGCCTTTGGCATGGCCGACGAAAGTGACCTCGTGCTCGGGCACCTGTTGCAACACCTCGTACGGGCCGATGCCGTCGAGCGCCGTGAGGCGCGGGAAGAGGGGGATGACGATCTGCACTTGATCGACCAACGTTTGCCGGTCTGCCCAGGCCGATGCCGGAGCCAACGTTTTCCGCCACGAAGGTGCCGGGGCCACCATGCTTCCCTACGATGGGCGGGCATCACACCGACATCGGGTCCAGCGAGTGGCCCGTTCGAAAGGACCCTCGTGGACGTACGCATCGGCGTCACCCAAGCACCTCGTGAGATCAACATCGAGCTCGCCGACGACGCCGACCGCGCCGCGGTCAAGGCTCAGGTCGAAGCGGCGCTGTCGGGAGCGGTCGATGTGCTCTGGCTCACCGACAAGAAGGGCCGCGATGTCGGAGTGGCGGCGGCCAAGATCGCCTACGTCGAGGTGGGCACGCCGGAGGGCGAGCGGCGCATCGGCTTCGGAGGCTGACCCGGCCTTGAACCTCGGCCTCGCCCCTGATGTGGTGAGGTTGCGCTCGTGAACCTGCTCGACCGTCACCTCCTCTTCGTCTCCGGCAAGGGAGGGGTCGGCAAGACGACCGTCGCCGCGGCGCTGGCCCAGCTTGCCGCCGAGCACGGCCGGCGCACGCTGGTGTGCGAGATGGACGCGAAGGGCTCGCTCGCCGCCGCGTTCGACTGCTCGCCGTTCCCATACGCACCACGCCCGGTCGACAGCAATCTGTTCGCGATGGCGATGAACACGGAGGACTCGCTGCGCGAGTATCTCAAGCTGTTCATCCGCATCCCATTCGTTGGGCGTATTGGCCCGTTGGCGCGTACGTTCGACTTCGTCGCCGACGCGGCGCCGGGGGTCAAGGAGATCCTCGCCATCGGCAAGCTGTGCTACGAGGTCCGCGAGCGCAACTACGACCTCGTCGTCGTCGATGCCGAGGCCACCGGGCACATCGTCGGCCAGATCGGCGCGCCGCGCGTGATCAGCGAGCTGGTGCAGGTCGGCCTGGTCAAGGACCAGACCAAGTGGATGCTCGACATCCTCGAAGACCCGGCGCGGACAGGGCTCGTCACCGTGACGACACCGGAGGAGATGCCGGTCAACGAGACCATCGACCTGCTCGCCGAGGTGGCCGCGCAGACGCACGTCGACAGCGCCGCGATCGTCGTCAACCGAGTGCTCCCGGCGTTGTTCGGGGTGCGTGAGGCGCAGATCTTCGACGAGCTGTTCGACCCCGAGGCGCAGGAGCTGCTGGTCGGCGCGGCGGGGCCCAACGTCGCCGAGGTGATGGAGGCGGCGCGGATGAACGAGTCGCGTCGGCGCATCGGCGCCGGGCATCTCGAGCGGCTGCGCGAGACGCTTGAGTCCGGGTCGGCCGGAACGGCCGAGATGCTGTACATCCCCGAGCTGTTCACGCGCGCCACGGGTCGTCGCGTCGTCAGCCTCGTCGCCGAAGCGCTGTCCGAGGAGATCCTCTGATGGCCGTGCCCAAGCATCAGAACTCTACGGTCGACTTCGACCTCGCCAGCTTGCTCGCGGCGAAGGAGATGATCATCGTGTGCGGCAGCGGTGGTGTCGGCAAGACCACGACAGCCGCCGCGCTCGCCGCCGAGGCGGTCGTCAACATCGGTGGCAGGGTGCTGGTCCTCACCGTCGACCCAGCGAAACGGTTGGCCAACGCGCTCGGCCTGCAGGCGTTCGGCAACACCGAAACCCGCGTGCCGACCGAAGCGTTCACGAACGCCGGTGTCACGCCGCGCGGCGAGCTGTGGGCGGCCATGCTCGACACCAAGGCCGGTTGGGACGAGCTGATCCGCCGGCATGCCCCCGACGCCACGTTGCGCGACACGGTGCTCGCCAACCCGCTGTACCAAAACGTCACCGGTCGCTTCGTGCAGAGCCACGACTACATCGCGATGGAGCGTCTGCACGAACTGCACGCGAGCGGTCGCTACGACCTCGTGATCATTGACACCCCGCCGTCGCGCAACGCGCTCGACATCCTCGACGCGCCGGCGCGGATGATGGAGTTCTTCGGCAGCCGCCTCTTGCGCTGGCTGACGGTGCCGTATCGCTCGCGCATCTTCACGGTCGCCTCCAAGCCGTTTTACCAGATCGCCGATCGCGTCCTCGGCAGCCGTTTCCTGCAGGACATCGCCGAGTTCTTCGTCCTCTTCCAGACGATGGAGAAAGGCTTCGTCCAGCGGGCGCGGGAGGTCGAGCACCTCCTCGCCGATCCGCGGACGAGCTTCCTCGTCGTCTCGACGCTGGAGGCCGCACCCGCGCACGAGGCCGGCTTCCTCGCCACGGCGTTGGCCGAGCGCAACCTGCCCCTCGGCGGGATCGTGATCAACCGGGCGATGCCGACGGTGCTGCGCCAGCCGGCGGTCGCCAAAGCCGCGACACAGCTCGGCAAGGCGACCCAGACGACATCCTTGGCGGCCGATCTCGGTGCCGCGTTGGGCGAAGACGCCGACGTCGTGCGCAGCATCCTCGGTGAGGTCGCGGTGCGCTTTCACGACATCGCAATGGTCGCCACTCGCGAAGCCGAACGTCGCGCCGAGCTGCAACGGCTGGCGCCCTTCACCACCGCTGCACCAGCGCTCGATCACGACATCCACAACCTCGCCAGCCTGCTTGAGCTGGGCGATCATCTCTGGCGCGGCCACGATGCGCCAGACTGAGCACCAGTCACCAGCCGCCGCCGCAGTGTCCACCGGAAAGGTTCGATCATGGCCACCCTCGCTGAGCTCACGCGCCAACACACGTCGCTGTCCCGCGACGAGACCGCGCACCTTCAGCACCTCGTCTCGGAGTGGGGCATGCTCGCCGACCTGTGCTTCGCCGATCTGCTCCTCTACGTGCCGGCGGGTGAGGGCCGGTGGATCGTCACTGCGCACGTCCGCCCGGCGACGGGCCAGACCGTCTATCTCAGCGATTGGGTGGGAGCGTGGGCCAGCGAAACCGAGCTGCCCCTGCTCGCCGCGGCGACATCCACTGGGCAGATGCACGAAGGCGAGATCAACGTCGCCAACCTCGCCCCGCCGGCGCAGATGCTGGCGATCCCGGTTCGCTACGGCGATCGCACGATCGCCGTTCTCACCCGCGAGCGGTCGAGCATCTCCGGGCGTCAACCGGGCGAGCTCGAGCGCACGTACCTGGCCATCTTCGAGCGCTTCGCGCAGATGATCACCCAGGGCTCGTTCCCCTTTCCCGGACGCATCGCCGACTCCGGCGCGGCGCCCCGCGTCGGTGACGGCGCGATCGTGATCGACGAGGAAGCGCGCGTTCGCTATGCGTCGCCGAACGCGGTGTCGGCGTTGCACCGGGTGGGAATCAGCGCCAACGCCGTCGGCATGCACCTGGCCGAGCTCGGGTTCAACGACAGCTCCGTCCGCCAGGCCTACGAGCGCATCGAGCCAGTGATCGAGGAGTTCGATCAGAACGCCGACGTCACCCTGCTGTCGCGGTGCATCCCGATCGTCGACGAGGGCGTCGTCACCGGCGGCGTGTTGTTCGTGCGCGACGTCACCGAGCTGCGCAAGCGCGACCGGTTGTTGCTGTCGAAAGATGCGACCATCCGCGAGATCCACCATCGCGTCAAGAACAACCTGCAGACGATCTCGTCGTTGTTGCGCCTGCAGGCTCGGCGGCTGAGCTCGGAGGAAGCCAAGGCCGCCGTCGCCGAATCGGTGCGCCGGATTCGCACGATCGCGCTCGTCCACGAGACGCTGTCTCGCGAACCCGGCGACGACGTCGCGTTCATCGAGATCGTCCGGCCCCTGCTGCGCCTGGCCGAGGAGGGCCTGCAGTCAGTCGACCGTCCGGTGCGCTTCAAGGTGCAGGGCGACGGTGGCCGCTTGCCGTCGACGGTTGCGACGCCGTTGAGCGTCGTGCTCACCGAGCTCCTGCAGAACGCGGTCGATCACGGTTTTCCGGAAGGCAGCGAGGGCGGCATCGTCGTCGTCCAGCTGGCCAACGACGGCATCGAGCTGCGCGTGCGCGTGATCAACAACGGCCGCCCCCTCGAATCGGACTTCGATCTCAACACGGCGACCGGCCTCGGTCTGTCGATCGTGCGCACGCTGGTGACCACCGAGCTGGCCGGCTCACTGACGATGCGCGCCGGCCAGCCACAAGACTTCGCCGCGGCCGACATGCCCGACCAGACCCAACCGGCCGGCACGGTCATCGACCTGCGCGTCCCCTTGGACGATCTGTAATACCTCGCTCAGCGTCTCCGGCGCCGGTGGCCTTTGACGCTCGCTCGAGGCTGGCTCGCTCGTCGGGGCTTCGCCGCCTCCGTCGCTACTACATCCGTACTCGGCGGGGTGGCGCCGGGTCAGCGAGGCGTCAGGCAGAAGCGCGGGATTCGGACTTGTTGCGGGCGACCATCGCACGACGCATGACGCGGCGCTCTTCTTCCGATGTGCCACCCCAGATGCCCGAATCCTGGTTTGTCTCCAGCGCGAACTCGAGACATGCCGCGCTGACCGGACACTCGCTACATACTTCTTTGGCGCGTGCAATCTGGGTCAAGGCATGACCGGTTGTGCCGATGGGAAAGAAGAGGTCAGGGTCTGTGTCTCGACAGATGGATTCGTTCCGCCAGGAATAATCAGCGTGGGCAAGCGTGAGGCTTGACGCGAGAATCGACACGTCGGGATCTCCCTTATGTGGTTCTGGATGGAGGGCAGCCACTCGGCTTCGCACCCTGCACGCGAGCGTGTTACAGGGGTATTTCCGGCGACGTCCGTACGGTACGTTGGCGGGGCTGACTTGACAAGGGTTGAGTTTCAGGAATATGTCCAAACGGCAAACAATTGATGTGACCCATCGCCGTTAGAGATAGGTGGATTGGGATGCCGGTGCAGGTTTTGGCTCATCGCGGAGCATCGAAGGCCGAGCGCGAAAACACCCTCCGTGCATATCGTCGGGCCCGCGAGCTGGGAGCGGACGGCGTCGAGCTCGACGTCCGGCGCAGCGCTGACGACGTTCTCGTCGTCCACCACGACCCACGGCTCGGCGACGGGCGGGTCATCCGGGACACGCCGGCGAGCGAGCTGCCCGAGCACATTCCCACGCTGAGTGACGCCCTCGATGCGTGTGCCGGGATGTGGGTCAACCTCGAGATCAAGAACGACGAGACGGAACCGGATTACGACCCGACGGATTGGGTCGCCGCGCAGACGACGGCGCTCCTCTCCCGGCGCGGCGAGCTCGATCGTTGGTTGATTTCATCGTTCCGAGTCGAGACGGTCGATCGTTGCCGGCAGCTCGTGCCCGAGGTGCGTACGGCGTGGCTGACCTCGGTGTCGCCGGAGGATGTCGTCGAGATTTTGCTCGCCAAGGGTCACGTCGCGCTGCACCCGTGGGTGCCGCTGCTGACGAAGGACCTCCTCGACCGTTGCCACGCCGCGGGGATCGTCGTCAACACGTGGACGTGCGACGATCCGGACCGGATGCGCGAACTGATCGGCTGGGGCATCGACGGCATCTGCACCAACATGCCCGACGTCGCCGTCGCGGTCCGCGCGGAGACGTCCTGACCGGTCAGCGGCCGCGCTTGCCGGCAGCCTTGCCCGTCGGTTCGGCGATGTTCGGTTGCACCAAGCGGACCGCGTTGGGGACGTGGCGGAAGTGCAACGACGTCGTCTCGCCGAGGTAGTCGCCGTCGAGCTGGTACGGAAACGGCAGGTGATGGCGAATGGTCAGGTCGCTGACGTCCTCGTGCACGTCGAGATAGTTCGTCGGCTGCACGCCACCGCCGCGCAGCGCGCCACCGAGCGATCTGAGGATCGCCCCAACCTTCATCGTCTTGAACGTGACCACGACGAGACCGCGGTCGAGCGTCGCTGCCGGCGACAGGTCGAGCGGGCGATTGCCGAGGTACGTGTAGGGATTTGTGTTGAGCACGATCGCGAAGAAGCCGTCAGCGACGCGATGGCCCTGACCGAAGTCGACCTCGAAGTGTGGGTTGTCGCGGTCGTACACCATGGCCCAGGTGCGCGCGCCGGCGTAGATGAACAGCGGGTGTCCAGCCCAGCGCTTGAGCGAACCGTGGTTCTCCACCTCGCGCACGACGGCGGCGTCGTAGCCCACGCCGGTGTGGAAGCAGAAGTATCGTCCGTTGACCTGGCCGAGGCCGATCGGCTCGATGTGCCGGGCGTTGATCCCGTCGGCCAGCTGTTGCACGGCGAGCACTGGATCGTTCGGCATGCCGAGTGTGCGCGCGAAGACGTTGGTGCTCCCGCCGGGAAGTACCCCAAGCGCGGTCTGCGTGCCGGCCACTCCAGTGGCCACCTCGTTCAGTGTGCCGTCGCCGCCAAAGCCGATGACGACGTCGACGCCCTGACGAGCTGCATCCTGAGAAAAGCGCGTGGCATGGCCGCGGCGGTTGGTCTCCACGATCTCCACGTCGTTTCCACGCGAGAGCACCTGGTTGACGATGACGGTGTTTCGTGCCGTCACCGACGAGGCAAACGCGTTGACCACGAGCAGGATCCGCAAGGGCATGACGGTACCAGAGCCATTCGCGGCCACCGCCTGCGTCCCGACGAGCGGGCCATTCGCGAGCGGAGGCCAAAGCGAAGTGGAGGCCGGAAGCGAGGTGAAGCAGTAGCGACGGAGGCGGCGAAGCCCCGACGAGCGGGCCATTCGCGAGCGGAGGCCAAAGCGAAGTGGAGGCCGGAAGCGAGGTGAAGCGGTTGGGAAAAGGATTAACCGGTCGGTAACAATGGGCAACCATGAATGTCATCGTTTGCGTCAAGCAGATCCCCGACCCGAACAACCCGGGCGCGCTGGATCCGTCCACCAACACGTTGAAGCGTGACGGCAAGCTGATCCTCGACGATTCCGACAGCTACGGCGTCGAGATGGCATTGCAGTTGGTCGACAAAGCCGGCGGCGGCGAGGTGACGCTCGTGTCGATGGCCCCCAATGGTGAGGTGTCCGGCCTACGCACCGCGCTGGCGATGGGCGCGGCCAAAGGTGTGCTCGTCAGCGATCCCGCGTTGCAGGGCTCCGATGCGCTCACCACCGCCAAGGTGCTCGCCGCGGCGATCCAGCGAGCCGGTGTAGCCGACCTGATCATCGCCGCTACCGAATCCACCGACGGATACACGGGCACCGTCCCGGAGATGATTGCCGAGGTGCTCGGCCTCCCGTCGGTCACCTTCGCCAAGCACGTCGCGATCAGCGACGGCAAGCTCGACGCTCAGCGCCAGACCGAAGAGGGCTACGACGACGTGACGTGTCCGCTGCCCGCGGTCGTCAGCGTGACGGCCGGCGTGGTCGAGCCGCGGTACCCGAGCTTCAAGGGCATCATGGCCGCCAAGTCGAAGCCGGTCGACACGATGACCGCCGCCGATCTCGGCGTGTCGCCAGTCGGCTGGGAGGGCGCCGGGCAGAAGATCACCGAAGTCGGCCAGGCCGAAGCTCGCGGCGCCGGCACCATCTTCGAAGACGACGGCGAAGGGTTCGCCAAGGTCGTCGCCTTCCTCGAGAACTTGAAGGTGATCTGACATGAAGATCTGGGTCTTTGCACAACACGCCGGAGGCGCCCCGACGACCGGCAGCCTCGAACTGATCACCAAGGCACGTTCGCTCGGAGACGTCACCGCCTTTGTCGGTGGCGACGGGGCACCGCTCGCAGCCGCGCTCGGCGAGCACGGTGCGACGAAGGTCTACGCGACCGGCGATCTCGGCGGAAAGCTGTCGGGCGTCGCGGTCGCCGGGGCGATGAAGGCCGTCATCGACGATGGCGATTCGCCGGACCTGATCATGTTCCCGCAGACCACCGAGGGCCGCGACGTCGTCGCCCGCCTCTCCGTGAAACTCGACAAGACGGTGCTCACCAACAACATCGGCGTCACCGTCGACGGCGGCGCGGTCAGTGTCACGACGCCGATCTTCGGCGGCAACATCCTCGTCACCACCACCTTCACCGGCAGCGGCCCGTTCCTCGCCGCGTTCCGACCGAAGAGCTTCGCCGCCGAGCCGAGCGGTGGCGCAGCGGCAGAGGTCGTCGCCGCCCCGGTTCCCGATCTCGGGGCCTGCGGCGCCGCTGCGGTCACCGCGGTCCACGTCGAGGAGTCCACCGGTCCGAAGCTCGACGAAGCGGCGATCGTCGTCGCCGGCGGGCGCGGTCTCGGCGAGGCCGCCAAGTACGAGATGGTCGAGCAGCTGGCCAAACTGCTCAAGGGCGCACCGGGCGCGTCCCGGGCGATCGTCGACGCCGGCTGGGTGCCGTACAGCTACCAGGTCGGCCAGACCGGCAAGGTCGTCAAGCCGACCGTGTACATCGCGGCCGGTATCTCCGGCGCGACCCAGCACATGGTCGGCATGAAAGGCGCGAAGAACATCATCGCGATCAACAAGGACAAAGAAGCGCCGATCTTCGGCATCGCCGATCTCGGCATCGTCGGCGACGTGCACAAGGTCCTGCCCAAGCTGATCGAAGCGCTGCAGGCCCGCTGACCGCTCGTCGCGCTGCGGTCGGGTTCGCCAGGCCGCGGGCAATGTCGGCGCGTCACGTTTTAGGCTTCCCGCCATGTTCTCGTCCGACGCGCTCCGTCGCGCTCCGAAACGGCTGGGTGCGACGCTGATGTCGTGGACTGTCGTGGTGGGCGCGGCAGCCGTGGTGGCCCCGGTCGCGCTCACGACTTCGGCGCCGGCGCATGCGTCAGGACCGTTGGAGGTCACCGCATGGGGGCCGTACTTCTCGTCGAACGCGACCACGGCGTTGACGTCGCATGGCTCCGACCTCAGCGAGATCACGCCGTTCCTGTTCCGGGCGACATCGGCCGTCGACATCGGCTACTCGTCGTCCTCCGGTGCGTCGTTGCTTCCCCAGTACCAAGCTGCGGCGCAGTCCAATGGAAAGCCGCTCATCGCGACGGTCGTCGATGCGACGGGGCGGCTGGGCATGGCCGGAATCTTGGCCGACCCCGGATCGCGCGCTGCACACGTCAACGCGCTGGTCAACTTCGCGACGACGTTCGGCAGCGGCGGGTTCGCCGGAATCGACCTCGACTACGAGTCGTTCGCGTTCACCGACGGGCCGGGCAGCTGGCCGACGGTCAACGGTGTGCCCGGCACCTATCAGAACTGGGGCGCGTTCCTCAACGAACTGTCCGCTGCCCTCCACGCCAATGGGAAGACTCTGCAGGTCAGTGTCCCTCCGATCTACGACGCCAGCCAGACACCGAAGAGTGGCTACTGGGTCTACAACTACCCGGTGATGGCCAGTGTGGTCGATCGGATCAAGGTGATGATGTACTCCTACAGCGTCGCCCAGCCGGGACCCAACGCACCCTATGACTGGGTCTCCAAGACGATGACGTTCATGAAGTCGGTGGTGCCGCCCGGCAAGCTGCAACTCGGCATCCCCGCCTACGGGACCGATTGGGTGACCAAGGTCGACGGGGCGTGCCCTGCCCAGGCGCTGCTCGACAAAGCCACGGCGAAGCGCTCGCTGACCACGTTCAACGCTGCCCAGGCCGCCGCCAACAAGGGTCAGATCCCGACCCGCAACTCGACCTACCGCGAGAACACGTACAGCTATGTCGAGTCGTACAGCGGGGTCGACGGCAACAACATCCCGGTGCTCTGCAACGTGTACCGCACGGTCTGGTACGACGACGAGCAGGCGATCTACGAGCGGGCGCTGCTCGCCAAGTCGCTTGGTCTTGCGGGCGTGGCGATGTGGGCGCTCGGTTACGAGAGCGATTCCGTGTGGGATGCGATCGATGCCGCGCAGACCGGCCAGCCGTACACGCCTCCCGCCCCGCTCCAGCCGAGCGTGAAGAGTCCGGCCGTGTTGGCGCCCTACCCGCAGCCGATCAACGCCTCCGGGCCGCTGCCGGCGCGCTACCTCGACACGCGGAAGAACTACACGACGTCAGATGGCCTGTTCCAGAAGCTGGGTGCGCTCCCGGCCGATTCGACGATCGAAATACCGATCGCCGGGCGTGGCGCGGTGCCCGGCGGGACGACGACGGTGATCCTCAACGTGACTGCGATCGGCGCTGGCACCGGCTTCGTCACCGTCTACCCGTGCGGCGAGCGACCGCTGACCTCGAGCCTGAACGTCCGCGCCGGGCAGACGATCTCCAACTCGGTGATCACCAAGCTCAGTTCGGGTGGAACGGTGTGCGTCTACACCCAGCAGCCCGCCGATCTGATCATCGACGTGTTCAGCACGCTTCCTTCCAGCGCGATCACCGCGCTCGACACGCCGGCGCGGCTGATCGACACCCGACCGGAG
>Ga0068860_100008000_pt1 | contig 10540 bp, 4 predicted proteins | sample KBSSwiS32_FD_66597 | JGI IMG/M metagenome (GOLD analysis project Ga0068860, IMG submission 66597) | Switchgrass rhizosphere microbial communities from Kellogg Biological Station, Michigan, USA - KBS Switchgrass S3-2 | ecosystem: Host-associated > Plants > Roots > Rhizosphere > Soil ...
GCGTCGATGTCCCCGAGCGCGGGGCCATTCTCGTCGAGATAGCGCTGCGCGAGCTCGCGAATGTACTCGCCGCGATAGCCATCCTCGGGGAAGGTCGCGTGCTCGCCGAGCAGCTCCTGCGCGCGCGCGCGCACCGAGATCGCGAGGTTCTGGATTTGCGCGCCGGCGTCGTTGTAGTAGAACTCGCGCGTCACGCGCGCGCCCTGCGCTTCCAGCAGGTTCGCGATAGCGTCGCCGAGCGCGCCCTGCCGGCCATGGCCCACGTGCAGCGGGCCCGTGGGATTCGCGGAAACGAATTCGACGATGACCGCGCGGCCCTGCCATTCGCGGCCGCGGCCGAACGCGTCGCGCAGCGCGATGATCGTCGCGAGCACCGATTGGCGTGCCGCCGGCGAGACGAAGATGTTGATGAAGCCTGCCCCCGCGATCTCGGTGCGCGCGATCCACGGCGACGCAGGCAAGGCCGCGACGATCGCTTGCGCCAGCTCGCGCGGATTGCGCTTCATCTTCTTGCCGAGTTGCAGCGCGGCGTTCGATGCATAGTCGCCGTGCTGTGGCTGTTTCGGCCGCTCGAGCGTGCCGGTCGCCGCGTCCGTCGTTGCCACGCCGGAAACGGCGGCAACTCCCTGGGCGAGCCAGCTTTCGAGTTCGGTCTTGAGATCGATCACTTCGGGGATCGTGCGAGTGGCGCTAAGGCAAAGCGGAGGATTATAGCGGCTCATCGCGGGTCGACCTCGCGGTCCGCTCAGCCGAACCCGGCCGGATCGACGTCGATCGCCCAGCGCACGCGCCGCACCGGCAGCGCGGCGATCGCGGCGCGCCATCGCGGCAGAAAGCGCTGGAGCGCCGGGCGTTGCGCAGTCTGCGCCAATACCTGGCCGCGCTCGAGCCCGGCGCGTCTGGCAAGCGGCGCCGGCACCGGTGGAAACACGTCGACGCCAGCGTCGTTCGCCAGCGCCTCGCGCGCGGCTTCGTGCGCCGCCCGCAGGAAGGCATCGACATCGCTGCGCTTGACCGCTTCGGCCGCGAGCAGCGCGAGATGCCCGAACGGCGGCAGGCCCGTGATGCGACGCTCGCCGAGCAGCGTCGCCGCGAAGCCATCGTAGTCGTTGGCCGCCAACGCGCGATACAGCGGATGCGTCGGAAAGTCGGTCTGCACGATGACGTCTCCGGGAAGCTCGCCGCGACCCGCGCGACCGGACACCTGGAAAAGCAGGGCGGCGAGCCGCTCCGTCGCGCGGAAATCCGCGCTGTAGAGCGCGTTGTCCGCACCGAGCACACCCACCAGCGTGAGGCGCGGGAAATCGTGCCCCTTCGCGAGCATTTGCGTGCCGACGAGAATGTCGACGTCGCCGGCGTGAATGTCTTCGCGCATCGTCGCAAACGCGCCCTTGCGCTGCGTGCTGTCGCGATCGACGCGCAGGATCCGCGCCTGTGGAAATCGCTCCGCCAACGCGCTGGCGAGCCGTTGCGTGCCGTGACCCAGCGGCAGCAGATCGACGTTGCCGCAGTCGCGGCACGCGCGCGGCAACGGCTCGGCATGACCACAGTGGTGACAGCGCAGCTCGCGCGCATCGCGATGGACGACCAGGCGTACGCTGCAACGCGGGCACGCGGCCTGCCAGCCGCAAGCCGCGCAGAGCAGCGACGGTGCGAAGCCGCGGCGATTGATGAACACGAGCGATTGCTCGCCTCGCGAAAGCCGCATGCCGATCGCATCGCAGAGCAGTTGTCCGATCCCTTCGAGCGCGTGCGGGTCGCGCGCCGGCGCGAAGACGATCGCAGGCGGCTTCGCCGGCACCGCTGCACGATGCGTCAGGTCGACGCGCCGGTAGTCGCCGCGCTGCGCCTTGGTAAGCGTCTCGAGAGAGGGCGTCGCGCTGCCGAGCACGATCGGCACGCCACGATCGTGCGCACGCCAGACCGCGACGTCGCGCGCGTGGTAACGAACGCCGTCCTGCTGCTTGTACGACGGATCGTGTTCCTCGTCGACGATCGCCAGCGCGAGACGCGGCAGCGAAGCGAATACCGCGAGGCGCGTGCCGACGACGAGGTCCGCGACGCCGCTCGCCGCCGCCGTCCACGCGCGACGGCGCTCGCCGCCCGCGAGCCGGCTGTGCAGCGCGACCGTGCGCTTTCCGGGCAGCGCCGCCGCGACGCGCGCGAGCAGTTGCGGCGTCAGGTTGATTTCCGGCACCAGCAGCAGGCACTGCCCGCCTGCCGCGATCGCCTCGGCCGCCGCGGCGAGATAGACCTCGGTCTTGCCGCTGCCGGTGACCCCGCGCAACAGGAACGGTGCGTAGGCGCCGCGGGCGGCGTCAATCGCGCTCGCCGCGCTTTGCTGCTGATCGTTGAGCGCGTGCCGGACCGAGCCCGAGTCGCTCGCTTCGGCAAGCATGGCGGCGTGCCGTGCGCGCGCACTCGCGTTCCTCGGGAGCGGAGGGAGCATCAACGCAAGCACTTCGCCCAGCGGCGCCTGATAGTAGCCAGCGACAAAATCGGCGAGCGCCAGCAGGTCGGGCGGTAGCGTGATGTCGCCAACGACCTCAGCAACCGGTTGCAATTGCGATGGCTGGACGTCGCTCGTTTCGCCGACGGCGACCACAACGCCGATCAACGCGCGCCGCGCGAGCCGCACACGCACCACGGCGCCACGCCTCACGTCGAGCCCGGCGGGCACCCAGTAATCGAAGCTCTCGCTCCGCGCGACCGGAAGCGCAACGGACGCGATCGTCATCCGGAAATCCGCACCGCGAATTCGCATTGCGGGCACACTCGACTTCCGCCGCGTTCTTCACCACTCATGCGAGCAAAGAGGTCCAAGTCATTGCTTTTTAACGACTGCCTCAAACGACTCACAAGGGCTGTGGATAACATTGTGCGTAATCCGCTCTCCGCGGCAGGACCCGACGCGTAATCACCAAACGCTCGTACGATGGGCACGCCTAGAAAGCTCTGGATTTCGAATTTGCATTCAATGGGTTGCGATCGCGTTCCCAGTGTGCGACGCGAAGGGGCTGCGGCGCACGTCCAAAGGCAATGCGATGTGCATAAGTGCCGCTTCGACGCCGCTTTTTTGGGTTTGTCAAGGCCTTGCAGAACGAGGTCTGGCGCGCCTTGGCAGGACTTTTCCGAGGGACGCCCCGCGCCGATCAAGGTGTGGCGCGGGTTGCGCGCGATTCGGCGTGCACGGCGTCGACAAGTGCGGCGACATTTTCGGGGCGCGTCGCCGGCACGATTCCATGGCCGAGATTGAAGATGTGTCCCGGTGCCGCACCCGCGGCGCGCACGATCGCGCGCGCGGCGCGAGCAACCGTTTCCGGATCCGTCAGCAGCACGACAGGATCGAGATTCCCCTGCAACGCGACGCGCTGGCCGACGGATGCGCGCGCCTTCGCGATGTCGACGGTCCAGTCGAGTCCGACGGCGGACGCGCCGCAGCCGGCCTGCTCGAGAAGCCATTGCCCGCCGCCCTTGGTGAACACGATCGTCGGCACGGCGCTGCCGGAGGGAGACGGCGCGAGCGCCGCGAGCACCGCGCGCATCGAGGCAAGCGACAGCGTTAGATAGGCATCCGTCGACAAAAGCCCGCCCCACGTATCGAACAGCATCAGCGCATCCGCGCCATGCGCAATCTGCTCGTTCAGGTACGCGGCGACGGCGCGGGCGTTGATCGCTACGAGACGAGCGAGCAGGTCCGGTCGCGCGGCCGCCATCTTGCGCACCGTGGCGAAATCCGGGCTGCCGCCGCCTTCGATCATGTAGCACGCGAGCGTGAAGGGGCTGCCGGCAAAGCCGATCAGCGGCACGCGAGCCCGGAGCGCGCGCTTGATCTCCGCCACGGCGTCGAAGACGTAGCGCAGCTTCGCCATGTCCGGGACCGCCAATGCGTCGATGCTCGCCTCGTCGGCGGTAGTGCGCGCAAAGCGCGGGCCTTCGCCTTCGCCGAACGAGAGCCCGAGGCCCATCGCGTCGGGCACCGTCAGGATGTCGGAGAACAGGATCGCCGCGTCCAGCGGAAAACGGGCGAGCGGCTGCAACGTGACTTCGGTGGCGAGCGCCGGTGACGTGGCCAGCGCGAGAAAGCTGCCGGCGCGGGCACGCGTCGCGTTGTATTCCGGCAGGTAGCGGCCGGCCTGCCGCATCAGCCAGACGGGCGTATGCGGCGTGGGCTCGCGCCGGAGCGCGCGCAACAGCGTGTCGTTGTCGAATTCGGTCATCGCGGAATGACGCAAGGCGCGCGCTGGCGCCTGCGCGCGAGCGCTAGTGCACCGATGTAAGCGGGCGACCGGTCAGGCGCTCGAGGATCGCCAGCGGCGAGCGCGTTGGATCATACAGCGCCGACACCGGCACGTGGATCGTCTGCTCGAGCATGTACTGCCCCGAAACTGCCGCGTGCATCACCTGGTCCGAAAAGCACAGCCACGTTGCGCCGGGCGCGAAGCGAACGACCTGCTGCTGGCAGCGGCGCTGATACTCGAGATCGGCCTTCGCCCGATCGTGCAGCCCGAGCATCAGGTGGTCGTACTCGCTGCGCCGACCCTTGGTGACGCGCAATATGGCAAGCGCCGCCGCCGCGCCGGGAAGCGGGCGCCGGATGCCCGGCAGCAGCGTTTTCGCCATCGTCTCGAAGCTCTCGCCCACGCGCCAGACGCGGTCGGCGATGGGATTGACGTTGGTGAACACGCGCAGGATGCGCTCGCCGTGATTCGGCCGCGATGGAAACGCGTCGATGTGCAGCCGCGAGTCGTCCTTGCGCCACGAAACGTCGCGACCGACCGCGGGCTGCGGGCGATAGCTCGTGCGCGCACGCTTGACGTAGGGTGCATAGCGCGGAAACAGCGTGGTCACGAGATCGGCCGCCTGCCGCGCGAATCGCGCGACCATCGCGAACAGCGCCGCCCGGTCGGCATCCGAGCCTTGCGCGCCGTGCAGCGAATCGCCGTCGAGGCTGATGTTCTTCGCGCGGCCATCCGACCACTGCGGCGACAGGAATCGTGTCTCGTCGGCGGCCAGCACGAAGCTCACGTGCGGCAGTATGAGCACGCCGCCCTCTTCCAGCGTGCGCACGGCGGTCTGCTGCGCCTCGGGCGTCAGCGCCGGGCGCCAGTCGGTCAGGTCGAGCGTGACGATTGCCGACATCACGCCGCCAGGGCTAACGCGGCAATGCCGAATCGCCCATCAGGAATTGATCGACCGCACGCGCGCACTGCCGGCCTTCACGGATCGCCCAGACGACGAGCGATTGGCCGCGGCGCATGTCGCCCGCGGCAAACACCTTGGTCGCGGACGTCCGATAGTCATCGGTGTTCGCCTGCACGTTGCTGCGGGGATCGCGCGCAACGCCGGCCTGCTCGACGAGACCGCGTTGCACCGGCCCGACGAAGCCCATCGCGAGCAGCACGAGATCGGCGCGGATCGCGAACTCGGTGTCTGCGACCTCGACCATTTTCATCTGCCCGGAGGCATCCTTCTGCCACTCGACGCGGGCCGCGACCAGCTTCTCGACCTTGCCGTCGCGGCCTTCCAGCCGCTTGGTGGCAACCGCCCAGTCGCGGTTGCACCCTTCTTCCTGCGACGACGACGTGCGCAGCTTCACCGGCCAATACGGCCATACAAGCGGCTTGTTCTCCTGCTCGGGCGGTTGCGGCAACAGCTCGAATTGCGTGACGGACTTGGCGCCGTGGCGATTGGACGTGCCCACGCAGTCGGAGCCGGTGTCGCCGCCGCCGATCACGACGACGTGCTTGCCGGTCGCCATGATCTGGTTGCGCACCTTGTCGCCGGCGACCACCTTGTTCTGCTGCGGCAGGAATTCCATCGCGAAGTGCACGCCCGAGAGCTCGCGGCCCGGGACCGGCAGGTCGCGCGCGAGCTCGGCACCGCCGGTCAGCACTAACGCGTCGAAGCGATCGACCAACTGGGCGACGGGGAGATCGACGCCGACGTGCACGTTCGGGCGGAAGTCCACGCCCTCCTGCGCCATCTGCGCCATCCGCCGGTCGATCAGGTGCTTTTCCATCTTGAAATCGGGGATGCCGTAGCGAAGGAGTCCGCCGATCCGGTCGCTCTTCTCGAACACGACGACGTCGTGCCCCGCACGCGCAAGCTGCTGCGCGCAGGCGAGGCCCGCAGGACCCGAACCGACGACCGCCACGCGCTTGCCGGTCTTCGCCGTCGGCGGCAGCGCAGCGACCCAGCCCTCTTCCCAACCCTTGTCGATGATGAAGTGCTCGATCGACTTGATGCCCACCGGATCGTTGTTGATGTTCAGCGTGCATGCCGTTTCGCACGGCGCCGGGCAGACGCGACCGGTGAACTCGGGAAAGTTGTTCGTCGAGTGCAGCACGTCGAGCGCGGTGCGCCACTGCTGCCGGTAAACGAGGTCGTTCCAGTCGGGGATGATGTTGTTGATCGGGCAGCCGCTCTGGCAGAACGGGATACCGCAATCCATGCAGCGCGCGCCCTGCCGCGATGCGTCGTCGTCCTTCAGCGCGAGCACGAACTCGCGATAGTTGCGCACGCGCTCAACGACCGGCAGCGCGACCTCCTGGATGCGCGTCAACTCCATGAAGCCGGTGATCTTCCCCATTTCGCGTTCCGCCTTCCGTCAAGCCGCGGCGCGTTGCCTGGCCGGGGCAGCAGGCTTGACCGCTGCCTGCTTCGCGTGCATCTCGCCGAGCGCGCGCTTGTATTCGTGCGGGAAGACCTTGACGAACTTCGCGCGCGCGTTCTCCCAGTCGTCGAGGATCGCCAGCGCGAGCGTGCTGCCGGTGAAGCGCAGATGCCGTTCGATCAGCTCGCGCAGGATCGTCTCGTCGGCGCGGCCGGTGTGGCGCAACCGCGCCTTGCCGCTCGCGGCGATCTCGGCCTCGGCCGCTGCCTGGTCGTCTTCGGCGAGCATCGGTTCCAGCGCCACCATCGAAGTGTTGCACCGCTGCCCGAACGTGCCGTCGGCGTCGTAGACGTACGCGATGCCGCCGCTCATGCCGGCAGCGAAATTGCGGCCGGTGCGACCGAGCACGACGACGGTGCCGCCGGTCATGTATTCGCAGCCGTGGTCGCCGGTGCCTTCGACGATCGCGGTCGCGCCGGAATTGCGGACGCAGAAGCGTTCGCCGGCGACGCCGCGGAAATAGGATTCGCCGGCGATCGCGCCGTACATCACCGTGTTGCCGACGACGATGTTCTCCTCGGGCTTCGCCGGGCACGTCGAATCGGGATAGACGACGATCCGTCCGCCGGACAGGCCCTTGCCGACGTAGTCGTTGGTCGCGCCCTGCAATTCGAACGTCACGCCATGCGCGAGAAACGCGCCGAAGCTCTGGCCGGCAATGCCGTCGAACTCAACGTGGATCGTGTCGTCGGGCAAGCCAGCGTGACCATAGCGGCGAGCGACCGCGCCCGAAAGCATCGCGCCCACCGAGCGATGCGCGTTGCGTATGCGGTGCGTCAGCCTCACCTGCTGCTTCTTGTCGAGCGCGGGCGCGGCGCCCGCGATCAGCTCGTGATCGAGCGCGCGCGCAAGGCCGTGGTCCTGCGATTCGCAGCGATAGCGCGCGACGTCCGCCGGCATGTTCGGCTGGTAGAAGATCCGGCTGAAGTCGAGGCCCTTCGCCTTCCAGTGCTCGATGCCCTTGCGCATGTCGAGCAGATCGGAACGGCCGATCAAGTCGTTGAACTTGCGGATGCCGAGCTTCGCCATCAGCTCGCGCGCTTCCTCGGCGACGAAGAAGAAGAAGTTGACGACGTGCTCCGGTTGCCCGGCGAACTTCTTGCGGAGCTCCGGATTCTGCGTGGCGATGCCGACCGGGCAGGTGTTCAGGTGGCACTTGCGCATCATGATGCAGCCGGCGACGACCAGCGGCGCGGTCGAGAAGCCGAACTCGTCGGCGCCGAGCATCGCGCCGACGACGACGTCGCGACCGGTCTTGATCTGGCCGTCGACCTGGACCGCGATGCGGCCGCGCAGCCGGTTCAGCACCAGCGTTTGCTGCGTCTCGGCAAGGCCGAGCTCCCAGGGTGTGCCCGCGTGCTTGATCGACGAGATCGGCGACGCGCCGGTGCCGCCGTCGTGTCCGGCGATCGTCACGTGGTCGGCCTTCGCCTTTGCCACCCCCGCAGCAACCGTGCCCACGCCGACTTCGGAGACGAGCTTCACCGAGATCGACGCCTGCGAGTTCGCGTTCTTCAGGTCGTGGATCAGTTGCGCGAGATCCTCGATCGAATAGATGTCGTGGTGCGGCGGCGGCGAGATCAGGCCGACGCCAGGCACCGAATAGCGCAGCTGCGCGATGTATTCGGAGACCTTGTGCCCCGGCAGCTGGCCGCCTTCGCCCGGCTTCGCGCCCTGCGCCATCTTGATCTGCAGCTGGTCCGCATTCACCAGGTATTCGGCGGTGACGCCGAAGCGCGCGGAGGCCACCTGCTTGATCTTCGAGCGCAGCGAATCGTTTTCCCTGACCGGCACGTCGACGACCACCGTGTCGATCCGCGACTTCAGCGTCTCGCCCTTGGCGATCGGCAGATAGCGCCGCGAATCCTCGCCGCCCTCGCCGGTGTTCGACTTGCCGCCGATGCGATTCATCGCGACCGCGAGCGTGGTGTGCGCCTCGGTCGAGATCGAGCCGAGGCTCATCGCGCCGGTGGCGAAGCGCTTGACGATCTCCGCGGCCGGCTCGACCTCGTCGAGCGGAATCGGCGTCGGCGCGAGCTTGAACTCGAAGAGACCGCGCAGCGTCAGCATCCGCTTCGTCTGGTCGTTGATCAGCGTCGCGTATTCCTTGTAGGTCGCGAAGCTCTGCGCGCGCGCCGCGTGCTGCAGCTTCGCGATCGAGTCCGGCGTCCACATGTGGTCTTCGCCGCGCACGCGATACTGGTATTCGCCGCCGGCGTCGAGCGCGCCCGCGAGCAGGGGGTCCGTTCCGAACGCAAGCTCGTGCGTGCGCACCGCCTCGTGCGCGAGCTCGAAGAACCCGATGCCCTCGACGTTGCTCGCGGTGCCGGTGAAGTACTTGTCGACGAATTCCTTCTGCAGCCCCACCGCTTCGAAGATCTGCGCGCCGCAGTACGACTGGTACGTGGAGATGCCCATCTTCGACATCACCTTGTACAGCCCCTTGCAGATCGCCTTGACGAACCGGTACGCCGATTCGTTGGCGGAAACTCCCGGCACGACGTCGGCCAGCGATCCCAAGGTTTCGAGCGCGAGGAACGGATGGATCGCTTCGGCGCCGTAGCCCGCGAGCAGCGCGAAGTGATGCACTTCGCGCGCCGAGCCCGTCTCGACGACGAGGCCGGTGCTGGTGCGCAGGCCCTTGCGCACCAGGTGCTGATGCACGGCTGCGGTCGCGAGCAGCGCCGGGATCGGCATCAGCTCGGCCGACACCTTGCGATCGGACACGATCAGGATGTTGTAGCCGAGATGGATCGCATCCTCGGCCTCGGCGCACAGCGACGCGAGCGCCGCCTCCATGCCGTCCGCGCCCCACGCCGCCGGGTAGCAGATGTCGAGCTCGTAGGACTTGAACGCGCCGCCGGTGAACAGCGCGATGTGGCGGATCTTTTCCATCGCCGCCGCGGTGAGCACCGGCTGCTGCGCTTCGAGGCGCATCGCCGGCTCGGTCTCGTCGATGCCGAGCAGGTTCGGACGCGGACCGATGAACGTGACGAGCGACATCACCAGCTCTTCGCGGATCGGGTCGATCGGGGGATTCGTAACCTGCGCGAACAGTTGCTTGAAGTACGCGTAGATCACCTTCGGCCGGCCGGAGAGCACCGGCAGCGCGGCATCGTTGCCCATCGAGCCGGTGGCTTCCTCGCCCGCTTCCGCCATCGGCGCGAGGATCGTCTTCAGGTCTTCCTGCGTGTACCCGAACGCCTGCTGACGATCGAGCAGCGATACCTCCGACGCCGGCGGCGGCGCCGGCTCGGGCAGCGTATCGAGCGCGACGCGCGAGCGGTCGATCCATTCGCGATACGGCTTCTCCGTCGCGAGCGTGCGCTTCAGCTCGTCGTCGTCGACGATCCGGCCTTCCTCGGTGTCGACCAGCAGCATCTTCCCCGGCTGCAGCCGCCACTTCCTGACGATCTTGCGCTCGGGAATGTCGAGCACGCCGACTTCGGAGGCCATGATCACGAAGTCGTCGTCGGTCACGATGTAGCGGGCGGGCCGCAGGCCATTGCGATCGAGCGTCGCGCCGATCTGGCGGCCGTCGGTGAACGCCATCGCCGCGGGACCGTCCCACGGCTCCATCAGCGCCGCGTGGTATTCGTAGAACGCGCGGCGATCCTCGTCCATCAGCGGATTGCCGGCCCACGCCTCGGGGATCATCAGCATCATCGCGTGCGCGAGCGGATAGCCGCCCATCAGCAAGAGCTCGAGCGCGTTGTCGAACGACGCCGAATCGGATTGACCGTCGTAGATGAGCGGCCAGATCTTGTCGAGATCATCGCCGAGGACCGTGCTCGCGATCGCCTGTTGCCGCGCGCGAATCCAGTTGACGTTGCCGCGCAGCGTGTTGATCTCGCCGTTGTGGCA
>Ga0068860_100008002_pt1 | contig 10539 bp, 5 predicted proteins | sample KBSSwiS32_FD_66597 | JGI IMG/M metagenome (GOLD analysis project Ga0068860, IMG submission 66597) | Switchgrass rhizosphere microbial communities from Kellogg Biological Station, Michigan, USA - KBS Switchgrass S3-2 | ecosystem: Host-associated > Plants > Roots > Rhizosphere > Soil ...
GTAATTTTTAGGCAGTTCTGCACTATAAACAACTTTTGATTGGACCAGCGAGAAATTACCTGAAACGAAATAGGTAAATTTTTTTATGCTTTGTTGCCAGGTTGCCGAAATATCGGTGCCCCAATAGTTGAACCGCTGATAGTTTTGAAGCGGGTACCCTGCGCCAAATACCGCAGTTGTTATGGCAGGTGCAGCAACAAGATCATAGAACCTATTGAAGAAATAGTCAGCAGTTATTGTCAACTTGTTGTGCCAAAGCCCCAGGTCAATTCCGGCATCAAGTTTTTTTGCTTTTTCAGGATCAAGACCTGTATTGGCAATCGCATTTTCTCCGGAGCTTTTTTCAAGCGATGATCCAGAACCAAACCAGTAGCCATTGGCGTTAAAATAGGTTTGGATATATGAATAGTACCCGGCATTTACCTGACCCGTCAGTCCATAGTTTGCTCTTAGCTTCAGGTTGCTGATAAAAGGAAGGTTGCGGCTGATGAACGGTTCTTTGTGCAGGTTCCAGCCAAGTCCTGCGGCCCAGTAAGTTGCCCAGCGTTTTGATGGTTCAAGCCAGTTGTATCCGCCATAGCTAACCGCGCCTTCAGCTATATATTTTTCATTAAAACAATAATTCAATTTACCGGAGTAAGCCGTATATATTTCGGGAAGATTCGTGGAACTGAATACGAGCCTGTTTTGTTGGTTTGCAACTGTAAGCACAGAAATGGCGTGTTTTTTAAAGGTTCTGTCATAACCGAGCGATCCTTCCAAATAAACAACACGGTATCGCTCATTTGCGCCTCCTGAAGTTGTTTGCTCGGTCGTTGTTCCATACTTCGTATAAGCGTTATTCAGGTACTGGTATACTTCGAAATTTTTAGACCGTGTGGTGGTATAATAAGCAGTATTGTTGTTGGAAGCCCTGGCTTTTATCAAAAGGCCTTTTGTAAGCACATCCAGTTTTTGGGTAAGCTCCAGATCAACCGCAATATCTCTTACATCCTGAAATTGATATCCCCGGGCAACGGCCTGGCCCCATATATTGGCATTGCCCTGGTAATTGTTGCTGCCCCCAAAAGTTCCGTTAGGATTGAAGACAGGATAAGCAAGCTGTGGCGTATTTAATAGCGACGAAAAGATACCTGAAACTCCTCCCCCGGGCTGGTTGTAACGTTGAAAACGGCCGAAGATGTTCAATTGCGCAAAAGTTGTAGGTGTTACATCAATCCCAACATTCGAACGCAAAGCATACCGGTCCAATTGAGCATTTGTATTGTATTTATTGTTATCACTGGTTTTAATAATGCCTTTTTCTCTCATGTTATCCAGGTCAACAAAATACCTGAACCCTTTTCCACTACCTTGTATATTAAAATTATAACGGTTTACCCCGGCTCGTTTATTCAAAACCGTATTGTACCAATCCACATCAGGATAAGTATACGGATCTGTATGGTTATGGTAGGCATCAATTTGGGCCTGCGTGTACTGAGGATTAACCGGCATTGTTCCGGCATCATTTTGTTTGGCCTCATTATAAAGCGTTGCATATTGCGAGGCAGATAAGGGCTTAGGAAAAGCTGTTGGCGTTTCAAATCCTGATTGAGCAGTAAAGGAAATGCGCGGCTTGCCAACCTTTCCATTTTTCGTTTTAATGGAAATTATTCCGTAAGAAGAACGTTGACCGAACATCACCGTTGAAAGCGCATCTTTTAATACAGTTATAGATTCGATCTGTTCCGGATCAATGGAATGATATCCCCTTTCAACGCCATCAATCAAAATGATTTGCGCTCTTGCTCCCCGGATATTGAAGCTCATTCCGTTGCCATCAAGGCCGGGCCCACCGCTGCTGAAAGTAATATTCAAACCGGCTATGCGGCCTGGTAACGCCTGCAAAAACTGAGGACTTGGCGTAGTTGTTAACTGGTTCGCATAAACTGTGGCAACCGGCTGAAGTAACCTGCTTTTTGATTGTTCTCCATAAAGAACCGGAGCTGTGGTAGCGGCTTTCGACATTTCAATAACGGCAGCCAAATTTTGGTCAGCTTTTGTTGTGTCAACAACCTGTGCCTTAACGGAAGAAAATACAAGCAGCATAGCAGTCACGACAACCAGCTTAGCGATATAGTATGTTTGCCTTTCAAAACCGGAAGCTGGCATTCCTGCAGTTAGTTTTTTTCTCATAATGGCAATTTTTAGAACAAAAGATTTCCGGGCCGGGTAAAAAGCATGTTTTTACCGGTCAGTTTTAACAGTAAAATTTTTATGATTATTTAATGCTTAATGGTTTTTCACATGGGATATGATTGTTGTGAACAATTTTCTTTTTAACGCTTGCAACAGAAGAATTCCGCACAACCAGTTTTACAGGCAAAACCACAGTTCTTCTTTTATTGCTTTCTTCTGCATGGTTAGGGGCGGCTATCAGTTGCTTCACCACTTCTTCCGAAATTTCCTGAATAGGTTGCGCTATTGCAGTTATTGATGGAGAAAAAAGTGCGAAGTGCGTATTATCATCAAAGCCCGCTACGCCAATATCTTCTGGTATTTTCAAGTTCAATTCACTGATCGCTTTCAGTCCGCTTACAGTCAGGTAGTTGGTAGCAAATAAAACTGCATTGATTTCCCGATTGGTCTCGATGAACGAACGGATCATTTTAGTCAGGTCTTCCGAATCGGTGTTGTAAGGCACTTTCAAAATGCAGGTTTGCAGATTGTTCTCATTTATGGCTTTTATATAACCTTGCAGTCGGGCCAACATTTGATTTTGCTCCGAATGAAGAGTAACAAAGCCTATGTTGGAAAATCCATTTTCTACCAGGTGTTTGGCTGCCTGGTAGGTTCCTCCTTCATTATCTATTACTACGTTGATCGTTTCCAGGTCAGGAAAAAAACGATCAAAAAGCACCACCGGCCTTCTTTCATTGTTCAACAGGTGCCGGATATCGCCTTCAATTCCGGGTGAAGGAGCAATAATATAGCCGTCCACACACCGATCCCTGAACATACGAAGCAGGTCCTTTGCTCTTACCGTATCGTTATCAGTACTGGAATGAAATATTTTGTACCCGAGTTTGTAAAGATTATCTTCTATAATTCTACCTATGCTGGAAAAAAACGGATCAGAAATATCCTCTACCAGCATACCAATAATGTAGGTTTTTCCTGTTCTTAAACTTTTGGCTATTGGGTTGAGACGATAACCTACCTGACTCACATAATCCAAGACCTTTTTCTTTACGTCCCCGCTGATCCTTTTCTCTTCTGCCTTGCCATTCAAAACAAATGATATAGTAGTAGCTGAAACGTTAAGCTCTTTCGCTATATCGTGTATAGAAGTTCTTTTTTTCATTTAGCAAGTTCAGAATTGGCTTTCGTGACAGCTTTCTATATAATCGATTTAGCGAACCCGGATAAAAAACAGGCTCCTGGTATTAAGCACTTTACCGGGGCCTCATATCATATCCCATCGTGTCAAATCGGCCAGAAAAACTGGTTTCGAATCCGATGATGTAAAGCTAATAGCCTAAAACATTTTTTTTTGGAAAATCAGGAGGGGGGTAAACTCCCAAAAAGGGGGGTGGAGACGCCAAATAGAGATTGGTATAGAATTAAGAACCAATATGGCCTTCCTGGATTGAACTGGAAGCTCAAAAGGCGCTTTCCAATTCGCCGTCTTAGCTCCGCCATGACCCAGATCCATTTAGTTGCCGGGATCGAGTGACTCCTTATCAATTGTGTACTGCTTTCCATGAACCTTGCGGTATTTCTTCACATAATCGGAGGGATTCATCCCGAAAAGCTTATTGAATTGTTCACGAAAATATTTAATATCCCCAATGCCAACGGAGTACGCTGTTTCCTTGACGCTGTAGTCAGTATTAATAAATAGCTCCGCAGCTTTGCGAAGGCGGATGGACCGGATAAAAACATTTACCGGCTGGCCGGACACTGACTTTACTTTGCGTAAAAGATTGGAATGGCTCATGCCCATCTCATTCAATAATGTTTGAACGCTAAAGTGCTTATCCTTTAAATGGCTTTCAACAATGGACATGCATTTGTCCAAAAACTGCCTGTATTCAGGCGAAATCTTGAAATCGTTTTTGTTCAGGGTTATTTCATTGTAAAAATATTTTTGAAGCGTATTACGATTCTTTAAAAGGCTGGTGATCCGTGCGGCGAGTAGTTTGCTGTCAAATGGTTTTACAATATAATCGTCGGCGCCGCCTTCCGCTCCCTGCAGCTTCAGTTCATCGGACGTAGCGCCGGTAAGTAAGATAACCGGTATATGGCTTAACTGCTGGTTTTCTTTAACAGCCTTGCAAAGCTCAATCCCATTCATTTCCTTCATGTGAATGTCGGAAATGATTAAATCGGGCAAATACTTGTGAGCCATGGCCAGGCCAGCTTCGCCATTTTCGGCCTGATGTATTATATAAGTTTCCTTAAACAGGCGAATAAGATATTGCCTGATGGATTCATCATCATCTACAACTAAAATGGATTGCTTTTCGGAAACCAGTTCGGTTATGGGCTCTTTTTCTTCGTTGGTCTCCTCTAGCGAGGTTTCTTCCCTCAGCACTTCCAGCAATTGAGGTGCAGCTTCCGTTTCTGAAATAATAACATCTGCCGGGAAATGCGCTTTGCCTTTTAGAAGATTTAATGTAAAGATTGTCCCCTGCCCTTCTTCGCTTTGGTAAGAAATTGCGCCTCCGTGCTGTTCTGTAAAATGTTTTACGAGAAACAGCCCGATGCCAAAACCCGCCTTAGAACTTGTTTTCGTTCTTTCAGCTTTATAAAATTTATCAAATAGTTTTTCTCCAATTTCAGATGGAATGCCTGCACCATTGTCCTCAACTTTAATTTCCACATGCTCCGCTGCTTCTTCAATTAAAAACCTGATGCGGCCTTCAGCAGGTGTATATTTTAATGCATTGGAAAGAAGATTGTATAAAATGATTTCCAGCTTTTCCCGGTCTGCATAGATTTCCAGGTCCCTGTTCGCGCAATCAAAAACATAATTGATGCGCTGCGTTTTTGCCTGTTGAATAAAACACAGATACACTTCGCAGGCCAGGTCGTGAAGATTGAGTTTAGACGGCTTTATTTTGTCCAAACCACTCTCCGTCTTTCTAAACAAAAGCAATTGGTCAACAAGACTAAGCATTCTTCTTGCATTACGGTAAACAATGTTCAGCTCACCCTTGTCCTGTTGCTCATTAGAATTTCTCTCTAATAGCTCTTTAACCGGATTAATTATTAATGTCAACGGCGTTCTGAATTCATGAGAGATATTAGTGAAGAAGGAAATTTTCTTTTCATTGATCTCTCTTTCTTTTCCATTCAGAATTCTTTCTTTTTCGCGTTCGGCATGTTCTTTTTCCCTTTCTGCCCTCTCCTTTTCCAGCTCCGCTTTCTCCACGGCTAATTCGGCAATGCCCCTTTCTTTTTCTGAGCGTTCATTTTCTGCATTGAGCTTTGCAATCTTTATTTCATATTGCAGCCTGGTTTGTTTTGCACGGTATTGCAAATAAAAATAAACAGCTGCTCCAATCATCACTGCATAAATCAAATATGCCCACCAGGCCCTGTACCAGGGAGGCAGCACAATAATTTCGATCTGCACCTCTTCCTTATTCCATTGACCTTCGGCATTGGTGTTTTTTACCCTGAAAATGTAATCACCTTCGGAAAGATGACTATAAACTGCACTTCTTGTATTGCCGCAATAGTTCCAATCTTTATCCGAACCCTGCATGTAATAAGCATATTGAATTTTATCAGGTGCGGAAAATTCCAATGCGGCAAACTCAAATGAAAGAACGGCTTTATTGTAAGGGATCTTAATGCGCTCAATGTCCTTGGTATTCGTTTTGATTTCAAGCGAAGAGTCTTCTTCAACAGGAGTATTGCCAACTTTCACACCAGTTACAAAAATCTGCGGATGGCTATTGTCCGCAGTGATACTTTCCGGACGGAACAAGGAAAACCCCCTGATGCCACCAAAAGCAAATTCACCCGATCGCAATTTCAAGGCAGCATGGTAATTAAACTGGTTGCTTTGCAATCCATCGCTCTGATAATAGTTCTTGAAAGTTTTGTTTTTAGGGTTGAATTTGGAAATGCCATTAAAAGTGCTCATCCACAAATTACCTTCTGCATCTTCAAGGATCGTTAATATGGAATTGCTGCAAAGACCTTCATCTGTAGTATATCGGGCAATGATCTTGCCTTGCTTTCTGTCGAAAAGAATCAATCCTCCTCCCTCCGTACCAATCCAAAAATCACCCGGGCTATCTTCCATTATAACACTAACCGGCTTACCAATTATATAAAAAACATGCTTTTTGCTGGTTTTATCAATTTTAACCAGGTGATTTATGCCGCCTCCCCAAAAAACATTATTTCGGTCTTCCTTCAATACATACAAATCCTTAAGCCTGTCATCAAACAATTCAAAAAGCTTTTTCTGCCTGTTCAATTTGAATAGGCCTTGTTGCTGGGTGGTTAGCCAGAAATTTCTTTCAGCATCTTCAAGAATATTCGGGCCTATAGGACGTAAAGTGACGGAGGCATTATCAGGGTCAATGCATTTGTAGCGCTCAAACCTGCCGTTGTTAAAACGATTTATTCCTCCACGATAAGTGGAAATCCAGATGTTCTTTTGAAAATCCGTCTGGATATCGGTAACAAAATCATCGCTTAATGAATACGGGTTTTTAGGATCGTGGCGGTAATTGGTATACGAGTTTAATCTTCTGTTCCAAATACTCAAACCGCCACCATCCGTGCCAATCCATAAATCATTGTTGGGGGCTTCATAAAACGATAAGATATAATTGCTGATAAGCGTATTAGTGGTGGCAGGACTTGAAACAATATTTTGAAAACGCTGTTTATTGGGATCAATAACATTGATGCCGCCTCTTAAAGTGCCAATCCATTTTCTTGATTGCCTGTCAATCCAAATAGAATAGACTGCATTGCTGGATAAAGAATTGGGCTCTTTTGAATTTGATAAAACTCGTGCCTCATCGGTCGCTGTATTTAAGATAACAACACCACCACCATTGGTTGCAATCCACAATTCATTGCTTTTACCAGGAGTGATACCTACAACAGTATTGTAGCTTAGTTTCTCATTTGCTACATTATAAATTTTATCGAAGGAATTGGAAGAAACATTGTACCGGAACAACCCATCATTCGTTCCTATCCACAAAAAGCCGTTTGCCGTTTCCATACAATTGGCTGATTTGATAGTAGCGTTTACCAGTCTTGTTTTATTCGTTTTATACTCGTAAACATACAGGCCTTTATTCGCCACAAAGAGCCACACATTTTTATCATTTCCTGCTTTAATGGATCTAACATCGTAAGAAGCGTTAGCATTACTGTCTAATGGTATTCTGTTACCAATGCTTTCAGCTTTTGGAAAAAAAAGCAAACCCCTGTCTGCAGCAGCAACAAACATATTGCCCTGTTGGTCAGCTTCAATATCGTTAATGACTGAATTAAGTCGCACTTTTTTTCCCCCCGAAGTATAGTAATAAAGAGGAGAAAAATTATGGGACAATCCCTGGTAAATACAGGCTCCCTGCCTTGTGCCTATCCACAAATTTCCTTTTGCATCTTCACTAATAGCATTTATCCAATTATTAATGAGCGACCGGTTGTTTTTAAAATTGTTTCTGAAGACTTTGAATTCATACCCATCATAGCGATTTAGCCCGTCATAGGTGCCAAACCACATAAAACCGTTTTTATCCTGATAGATATATCTTACAAAATTGTTCGACAAGCCCTGATCAATCCCAAGATAAGCACTCACCGGATAGCCAGCAAAGGACGTATACCAGGCAAGAAACTGAAAGAGCACAGCAAACCAGATATGTTTTTGAAAAGCTCTTTTCATATAAAAGAAGTTGGCAATCGTTTGTAATCATTTTTAACAGAATAATACAATCATTTCTAATTTAGCCTACTTATCCTCAAATCAGGAACGGCATCATTGAGCATACCCTGTTTCCCCAAATTTACCATTTAGGCTGTATATTATTGTTGCACTAAAAAGACCTGGTTTTATATGAATCCGACTTTTTGAAACTTCAAACTTACCAATTGACTAAACGATTTTTTGCATGTAATTTCTCATGCAGACCATGTGGATGAAAAGGTCGCTTAACAACATTTTTGCTTGAATGAACTGCTTCTGGATTTCTTTTTTTTCAAAATCATCTTTTTTCTGTGGACTTAACTCACCTACTTCAAAACCGAGTTTATCTTCAAAGAAAAAATCTGATTTTTCCAGTAACGTTTCTGCTTCCTTCAAGAATTGTTCTACTTCTTTAGGTAATTTGTTTTCATAATCGTCGTAACTTTTAAAACTATATTTCCCAGCCCCTTCGAGAAAACTACGGATTAAAGTTCCATCTCCAGATAATTGATGCTTGTGAACTAATTTCTGAACATGAGAAATAGTATTATAAATATCAATCTCCGTTTGTCCAGAAACAGTAATTTAAGAAAGTTTTCATTTACTGAAATTTATTATAGTCTTTTCCGTCTTTGTGGACGGTTGCACCGCTTGCACATTACGTTTGTATTGTCAAATACACGAATCTCTGTTTTTTACGGCCAACGAAAATTGTTGGCCTGAGATTCAATAAGTTAAACCACTTTATGCAATTTTTTCAAAAAGGGTTAATTACCTTCTTGTTTTGGCTGATAGATGTAGCAACTTGAAGCAGGATAGGTGAAAAGACGAAAAAATTTTCAGTTAATAACTTCGGTGGAGCTTTATATAACCCTCCGGTTACACCACTCAAAAGTATAAGCCAAAGTATTTCCCGTTCAGTGATTCTGTTTTAATCTTGGTTAACTAGCCAATTTTGCCAGACGTATATTTATTTAAGTTAAGTGCAACTATTACTGTGAAAAAAATTCAAATAGCTTTTTTGTATCGTCGCTAATCTTTTTGTCACTTACCCTGGCATAAATCTGGGTTGTTTTGATACTCCTATGCCCCAGCATTTTACTAACGGAATCAATGGGGACTCCGTTTTCGAGCGTCACGGTAGTTGCAAAAGTGTGTCTGGCTATGTGAAATGTAATTCTTGTTTGGATGCCACAGATGTCAGCCAGTTCTTTCAGATACGCATTGAGTTTTTGATTTGCAGGCACTGGGAATAACTTTTTGCTAGGACTTAATTGTGAGCAATGCTTGTATTTATCAAGTATACGTAATGACGGAGGTAATATAGGAACCCTTTCAGAAATATCTGTCTTTTGCCTGTTTTTAATTAACCATTTCTTCCCATCTACACCAATTTTCACATGATCTGCCGTCAAGTTAACTACGTCCACATAAGCAAAGCCTGTATAGCAAGCAAACAGGAATATATCGCGAACCAGAGCTAGGCGTGGTATTGTTATTTTCTTTTCTTCCAGCGCTTTTAATTCGTTTGCGGATAAATGGGGCACATTATAATCAATATGTTTAACCTTATATCGCCAAAATGGATCTTTGTCCAGCAAGTCTTTATCAACACAATCGCGAATTACTTTCTTTAGGTTCTTGATCATTTTTCCGGAGGAATTCACCGTCATTCCTATTTCTGCTTGCAAGTAATACTCAAATTGACTTGCAAACGCATGACGAAGATCCATAAGCAAGATGTCAACACCAGTGTTACGCCATTTCAAAAAATTGGTAAGATGCCTCTCAGTCGTTAAATATTTAGTGAGTGTTGCCCTTTTATAAATTCCTTTTGCTACCAACTTTTGTAAATCAAGAATACTAAGCCTGATTATTTCCAGCAAAGTCCGGGTATTACGATCCTGGCCAAACCATTTTTCACGAAATGAATTGACGGTAAAATTTCTTTCTTCAATCCTAATGCGTTCTTTATAATCGTATATCTTTTTCTTAACGAGGTCGAGTGCTGTATTTATTTGTAGGGCCGTTTCTGATCTGCCTATTACTTTGCCGGACGATGGCGACCATAGTGAAGGTTTTACATGCTGATGAGTGCTAACCTCAAACCGTTTTCCATCAATAACGACACGTAAATAGATAGGAAGGAGTTGATGCCGGGTCATTCTTGATTTCTTTCCTATAAAAAGGATAGTCATTTTTGGTTCCATAATTTGCCTCCTTATGTGCATTGAAAAATTGAAAAATTGGTAAAGAATGTAATAACACAAATTTACCAAAACCCTGTTCTGTCTTGAGTTTCGTTGAATTTAGGATACCAAAATGAAAATATTTTTTTGCCTCCTTACATGCACCCTCTTCTATTTATAGAGAAGGCCGAAATTATGGATGTTAGCAACCGGGAAATGATTGGTTTACTGAAGATTAGGGAAACGAGTACAAAAAACACTAAAAAGATCGCGGACCCGGAAAGTGAACCTAAAATGCTGAAACCCGCTACCATAGCGGGTTTCAAGAGAAATCTTAAGCGGACCGGACGGGACTCGAACCCGCGACCTCCGCCGTGACAGGGCGGCATTCTAACCAACTGAACTACCGATCCGTTC
>Ga0068860_100008003_pt1 | contig 10538 bp, 8 predicted proteins | sample KBSSwiS32_FD_66597 | JGI IMG/M metagenome (GOLD analysis project Ga0068860, IMG submission 66597) | Switchgrass rhizosphere microbial communities from Kellogg Biological Station, Michigan, USA - KBS Switchgrass S3-2 | ecosystem: Host-associated > Plants > Roots > Rhizosphere > Soil ...
CAGCAGCGGCACGTTCACAACGGTATCGATCCCGAGGGGCTTCATCTGCTCGTAGTCGTCGAAGGCGCGGGCGAGCGCGTCGGCGCCCTCGGCCACGAACGGCTGGCCGTGGACGAACAGCGTCTCGGTCCACGGCGTGAGGGTCTTGCGCTTGACGCCGTTCACCGGCCAGCGCGCCGCGGCCGACGAGTACAAGCGCTGCAGGCGCAGCTCGTTGCCCGGGTCGCGCGCGGTCGTGACGTTGAGCTGGATGCTGAAGATGCCGGGCCCCGCGATCAGCCGGCGGACGTGGTCGATCTGCCGGAGCGCCGCCTCGGCGCTGCGCGCCTCGCCGAGCGCATCGAGGAGGTTGGAAGCAAATGTCGTGAGCACCATGGCGCCGAATTTAGGCCGATGACGTTCACTCGGAAGCGCTATTTTCTGATCCGGTTATAACCTCGCAGTTATGCCGCCGAGGGACGCCGCCGGCACGATCCAGCACGCCGTGCTGTCGCGCCTGAAGATGCGACAGCTGGCGCTGCTGCAGGCGATCGACCGGCATCGCGCGTTGAACCGCGTCGCCAACGAGATGCGCCTCAGCCAGCCGGCGATCACCAAGGCGCTGCGCGAGGTCGAGGACATCTTCGGCACGGCCCTCTTCACGCGATCGAGCCGCGGCCTGGCGCCAACCGCCGCCGGCGACGCGGTGCTGCTCCAGGCGAAGCGCTGGCTCGCGGACCTCGAGTCGACGTCGCACGTGCTCGCGGCGATCGACGCGGGCCACGGCGGGCGCGTGCGCATCGGCATCACGACGCAGGTGGCGCAGGCGCTGCTGACGGCGGCGCTGAAGGCACTGCTCGGGCAGTCGCCGCGCCTCTCGGCCTTCATCATCGAGGGCACCACCGACCAGCTCGTCGGCCGCATGCTCGCGGGCGAGCTCGACTGCGCGATCGGCCGCTCGTACGAAGGCGACGCCTCCGGGATCGTTCAGGAGGCCATCTACGAGCAGGAGCCGTGCCTCGTCGTCGCCGCCCGCAACCACAAGCGCCTGTCGCGCGGGCCGCTCGACTGGGCGAAGCTCGCCGAGCTCGACTGGATCCTGCCGCCGGCCAACACGCCGATGCGCAGGCTCTACAACACGATCTTCGTCACCGCGGGCGTGCCGCCGCCCGTGCCGATCATGGAGACGATCTCGGTGCGCAGCATGGAGACGGTACTCGGCAGCGAGCCGAACGCGATCGCCATCCTGCCGCGCGACGTCGTCGACGAGCTGTTCAAGGTCGGAGTCGCGGCGCCGCTCGCGCACCGCCTCGACTGGAAGCTGCCGCCGGTCACGTTCTTCTGCCTGCGCGCGCTCGCGGAGCAGCCGCAGATGCGCGGGCTCGCGGCCGCGCTGCGCGATGCGGCGAAGCGGATGAAGCAACCGCGCGGTGCGGCGAAGGGCGCGAAATGAAATCAGGGACGGCTGAGGGGATGGAGGCGTCTCGCGGGTGACTTCAACGACCGCTCGCGGCGCAAGCTGCCCTTCGCCTCGGGGAAGCAACGGCGGGGTGGTGATCTACTTCCGTTGAACGACTTCGTTTGCTTGCTCTGCTGGATGTGCCCAGATGGCCGTCGGTCTTCTTCGGTCCACTCCGCCAGAATGAACGTAGCCAAAACGTAGCCAAGGTGCGCTCTGTTGGGCTCCCCCAGGATCTTGACGACTCCAGTCTTCCCTCGTGCGCGCGTCCGCAACCGGACAAAGAGAGGGGCTGGATGCGCCTGTTAATCCGTAGGTCCCTGGTTCGAGCCCAGGTCGGGGAGCCAAAAATAGCGGGGGTTAGCCGGTGATTGCCCGCTAACCCCTTTGTCTTTTCGGTCCTATCCGTGTCCGAAATCGCAGCCAGATGCGCTCCCGTTTTCGCGTGTCCGAACCAGATCGCACCTCTCACCAGCACTCTCGGTCTCCTCAAAACGCCAGACCTTGTTTGGTTGTTTGGAATAGTCGGTAGGTCCATAGCATTCTTGCCACGGTTGAACCCAGTCGGGTGGAAGGCGTCGCTCTCACGGAAGCGATCGTGACGCTAGAGAAGGTCGAGCGATCTGGCGCCGCGGCGTCGAGATCGAATCGATTGCCTCAGCGACAGGCCAGATTCAGTTGTCCCGACGACTGCGCGGTTTCGATCCGAAATGGAGCGCCGCGGCCTGGCACTGGGCCGATCGGCCTCAATGGGCGAGCGATTGCCGTGCTACTTCGACTTTGTAAGAAGCGAAGCCGGATCGAAGTCCAGAAGCCGTCTCGCCGCCTTGTCACCCGCCGTACCGGCGGCAACAAGCCCGTAGCCGTTCGCTGGAGACGAAGCGAGACGCGTGGGTCTTTGCACGCGGGAAGTGAATGCGGCCGAGCGTTGGAGCGAGTTGGACTTCTTTTGCTTCATTGCAGTCCCGTTCCCGCCATCATAAAGGCGCCTCGCTGGAGCGGCGGTGCTCACGGCAATCGTTCAGTTCGCACTACGGCGACTCCCGACGGGACCTGCCGCTTGACATTCAGAGTCTTACGCGGCTTTGCGGGTTTCCAGGATCGCATTCGCTTGCCGCCGCCCCAGGTTCCTCAAGGCGTAGATGGCCGGCAGGTGCTGGGCGCGCGGGCGAGCCTTGCCCTCTTCCCAGTTGTAGATGGATTGCGCCGATGCGCCGATCAGAAGGCCGCATTCAGCTGCCGACAAGCCGAGGCGCCGCCGTTGCGAAGCCATGCTCCTGGCGCTGAAGCGAGTTCCCGATGAGATCGAGTCCTCGTTCGCCGCAGCCGGTTGGGACGGCTGCCCTCCCCGGCCGGCTCGCCGGAGCTGGCGCTCGAGCTCGAGCACTCGACGCTTCAAGGCGGCGATCTCGGAACGATAGGTCGATGAGGACTTCTTCAGAGAGGAGGTCTCGCGTCGGATCTCCTTGCGAGCGACCCGGGCGATTTCCTCTTTCAGGACGGATGCGACATTCGACATAAGGTGACGTCCAAGCAGGAAGGGGGAGCATCTTAGGAGCTCTTGCGCTACCCGCGAGTTCATTCCATCCAAGATCTTTGTTGTTTCGTGCGATTGACGACGTCGGATGACACGTGAAAGACTATTCGCGACCTTGTCGCTTCCGCTCCTTGTCAGGAGTGGAGGACGGCAACGCCCGGTTGCTGACGTTAATGGTCGCCCACCGGACTCACGGTCGCCACATTCCTGCCATCGGGCCACCAAGCCTGGCGTCCCGAACTCACACTACGGACCCGCTATTCCTGCAACTCTACTTTGGCGCGGGTTGCGATGCGCTTCCACAGCTGGATCTCAGCCGCTTGAAAGGCACGCATCTCTTCAGGACCACCATGCATCGTCTCGGCGCCCTGTTTCTCGTAGAACTCTTTCGTCTCAGGCAGTCGCTCGACTTGGGCGAGCAGATTCGCGAGCTTCTCCAGCTCAGCCTTAGGGGTCTTGGCGGCCACCATCGCCCCCACCCAAACATAGGCCGTAAACCCAGGAAGGCCCGCCTCTGCAGCGGTCGGTACGTTGGGTAGCGCGCCTGACCGCTTTTCCGACGCCAATGCCAGCGCCTTGACGCGGCCTCCCTTCACCAGCTCGGTCGACGCGGTGATGTCGGCAAAGGTGAGGTCGACGGTGCCACTAGCGACCGCGGTAAGCGCCTCGGATGCGCCCTTGAAGGGGACGTGAGCGATGTCGAGCTGCGCGCGTTCCTTGAACAATTCAGCCATCAGCTGATAGCCCGCCGAGCCGGCGCCGTAGTTGAGCTTTCCCGGCTGCGCCTTGGCGCGTGTCATCAGTTCGTTCAGCGTCTTGCTCGGCGAGTCGGGCGGTACCGCCAGCACTGCGGGCGCACGCATCATCATCGTCAGCGGTGCGAAATCGACCTGCGGGTCGTAAGGCAGCTTCTTGAACAGCGCAACATTCACGGCCAACGTCGAGTTGCTGCCGACGAACACGGTGTACCCGTCCGCCGGTGCCGAAAGTACTTGTTTGACTGCCAGGAATCCATTTGCGCCGGCCTTGTTCTCGACGATCACGGGCTGGCCGGTCATTTCGGCGAGTTTTCGCGCGAAGTAGCGTGCCGATGTGTCAGTGCCGCTTCCGGGCGGGAACGGCACCACGAACTTGATCAAGCGGGAAGGAAATTCCTGCGCAATCGCGCTGGGCCCCAGGATGATCAGGCAGGCGGCAAGAGCGCCACGAATGAATAGATGTCCGAGGTTCAAGCAGCCTTCTCCAAAGGTTCCGATTCGCTGATTTCAGCCGTGACTGCCTGTGCTCGGGCTCTGCGCCAAGTCACCCAGCCTCAATTGGTGCAAATCCGCTGGAACGTATTGGCGGCTCCGGTCGGACGTCGACAAGCGTCATTGGACGCCTGTCCCGCATTCCCAAAACACTCGGATACCCACCATAGCCTAGCCCGCATCACCGACAACCGCCTTGGCGTATCCGTGCCGGTCGATGTCGACGATCCGCACGGTGATTTGCATTCTCATGTCAGTCGGCGCGACGAGATGGCCGCGCACGACTGCGAGCACGCGCTTCAGGACGCCGTCCTTGAGCTCGGGTGGCCTGCCGGCCATGATGGCGAGTTCGACATGGATGAACGCCTCCTCCCGGCCACTCACGCCGACGAGGAACGTGTCGAGCGCACGAGCACGGCTCTTGATGTCCTCCGAAACGAACTCGCCGACGGCGTCGAGCTCCCGGTTCAGCTCCGCCAGTGCAACGCGAGCATCGAAGCGGTCGCGCAGGTTGTTCGTGTACTCGATGACGAGATGGGGCATCGGCGGCTCACTCCGGCTTGACGCCCGCCGTCTGCGCGACCGCCTTCCAGCGCTTCATCTCGGCGTCGGCGTAGGTCGAGAGCTCCTGCGGCGTCGACGGCACCGGCTCGACTCCCTGCTTGGCCAGTTGCGCCTGGATCGCCGGCTTGGCGAGGACCTTGTGCACCGCGTCAACCAGCCGCGCGCTCACCGCCGGCGGCACACCGGCCGGAACGACGATGGCCTGCCACGACGTCACGTCGACCTTCGGCAAGCCGAGCTCGGTCAGGGTCGGCAGCTCCGGCGCCAGCGGTGAACGCTTGGCCGACGTGATCGCCAGCGCGCGGACCTTTCCGTCCTGGACGAAGGGATAGAGCGACGAGAACGCGTCGAACAGCACCTCGATGTGGCCCGCCACCAAGTCGGTCATCGCCGGTCCGCTGCCCTTGTACGGGACGTGCGTCATCTTGATTCCCGTCGCCTGGTTAAAGGCCTCGGTCGCCAGCCTGAGCGAGGCGCCGGCCGAGCCGAAATTGAGCGAGTTGGGTTTGGCCTTGCCAAGCTTGATGAGCTCGTCGATCGTCTTCGCCGGCACCGCGGGATTGACCACCACGAGCAGCGGCTGGCGCGCGACCATCGAGATCGGCGCGAAGCTCTTCTGCGGGTCGTACGGCAGCTTCTCGAACACCGCGGCATTGATCGCCAGTGTCGAGATGTTGCCCATCATCAGCGTGTAGCCGTCGGGATCGGCCTTGGCCGCGGCCTCGGCACCCGGGATGCCGCTGGCGCCGGCCCGGTTCTCGACGATCACCGGCTGGCCGAGCTCGGCCGTCAGCCCTTGCGCCATCGTGCGCGAGACCATGTCGGTCACGCCGCCCGGGGCGAACGGAACGATGATGCGCAGCGGCTTGGTCGGCCAGGCTTGCGCCAGCGCTGTGGGAGTCAGGGCTGCAATGAAGAGGGCGGCAGCAGTCGCGCCGAGGACGCTGCGTCGATTCGAGGGAGTCATGGCTGGGTTCCGTGAAGGGTGCGGGAGTCAGAAGACGCCGGGGTAGGCGCCGCCGTCGATCAGGAGGTTCTGGCCCGTGATGTAGCCGGCCTGGGCGCTGCACAGGAAGGCACACGCGGCGCCGAATTCGTCGGTCTCGCCGAAGCGCAGCGCCGGCACCGCCTCGCGCCGCTTCTCGGTATAGGCGTCGAGCGCCATCCCCGCCTGGGCCGCGCCGGCGCGCAGGTTGCTCGCGAAACGGTCGGTGGCGAAGGTTCCGGGCAAGAGGTTGTTGACGGTGATGCCGTGACCCGCCACCTGTCGCGCCAGGCCGGCAACGAAGCCGGTCAATCCCGAGCGCGCGCCGTTGGACAGCGCCAGGTACGGACTCGGCGCCTTGACCGCGGTGCTGGTGATGTTGACGATCCGGCCCCAGTGGCGCCGCGTCATGCCGTCGACGGTCGCGCGCATCAGCTCGATCGGCGTCAGCATGTTGTCGTTGAGCGCCTGCTGCCATTGCGCGACTTCGAGGGCGCGGAAGTCGCCCGGAGGCGGTCCGCCGGCATTGGTGATGAGAATGTCGAAGGCGCCCGGCTCGCCGTGCGCCAAGCCGCTGGCCGCCGCGAGCGCGGCGGCGCGGCCCTCGGGGGTCGTGATGTCGGCCGCAACTGGGACGACCTTGACGCCGCTGGTGCGCAAAACCGCGGCCGCCTCCTCGAGCGCGTCTCTGCCGCGGGCGACCAGCACCATGTCGACACCCTCGCTCGCGAGCGCCGCGGCGCAGGCGCGGCCGAGGCCCTTGCTGGCGGCGCAGACGAGGGCGGCCTTGCCCGTCAAACCAAGGTCCAAACAAGCTCCAATGAGCAATCAAAGGCGTATAGTACAATCTTTTTCTTGTCTATCGAAACTTTTCTTGCAATGGCTGAGATGATCTGTTCAAATGCAGCCAATGCTGCTTCAGGATCCCATGGCCGAGATGCCTGAAGACGATGCCGCTTCTGCCGCGGAAGGTGTGGAGCGCTCCGAGCGCTCCGGGACGCTGGTCCGCGGCCTCGCCGTCCTCGAAGCTCTGACCCAGGCGTTGCAGCCGATGTCGGTCGCGGAAATCGCCGCCGCGACGGGGCTCGACCAGAGCACGGCGCACCGACTGCTCAAGGTCCTCGACGAACGCCAGTACGTCGTCCGGATCGTTGCCACCCGCCGCTACTGCGCCTCGCCGAAGCTGCTCCATCCTCTGCCCCTCCTGCATCCGCTCGACGAGCTCCGGCGCGAAGCGGCACCGCTGCTGAAGGACCTGGCGCTGCGCCTCCGGCTGACCACCGTCTTCGTCGTCTTCGTCGGCTGGGAGCGGCTGGTTCTCGACGTGGCGCAGGTGCCGGGCTCGCTCACGCCCTACTACGGCACCTGGCTCGAAGGCCCTCTTCATGCCACCGGCGGTGGCAAGTCGCTCCTCCTCGGCCTCGACGAAGCGCAGCGCCGCACCCTCCTCGGCGCGGACCCGTTCGTTGCCGCGACGCCGCAAACCCTCACCGACTGGCCACGCCTCGCTGCCGACCTCGCGCTGTCGGCGCAACGCGGCTACGTCGTCTCGCGCGACGAGCACCGACCAGGGGTCACCAATGTCGGCGCGCCGATCACGCGCTGGAAAGGCGGCTCGGCCGGCTGCCTGATCGCCACGGCGCACTCCGCGGACATCGACGACGACGGCATCGCCGCGGTCGGCGCCGAGCTGAAGCGGGTCGCCGAGCTGCTCGTCTACCAGGCACCGAGCCTCGAAGCGGCGAGCCGCTTCTGCGGGCACTGAGTCGTCACCATTCGATGAACCCCGGACACGCCATGCCCGTTTCCCCGCCTGCGAGTTCCGTCCGGCGCACCGGTGGCCAGATCCTGGTCGACCAGTTGCGCATCCACGGCATCGACCACGTCTTCTGCGTCCCGGGGGAGAGTTACCTGGCGGTGCTCGACGCGCTGCACGACTCGCAGATCAAGGTCACGGTGTGTCGCCAGGAAGGCGGCGCTGCGATGATGGCCGAGGCCCACGGCAAGCTGACCGGCCGCCCGGCGGCGTGCTTCGTCACCCGCGGCCCGGGTGCCACCAACGCGGCACCGGGCATCCACATCGCCCAGCACGACTCGACGCCGATGCTTGTCTTCATCGGCCAGATCGAGCGCCGCGTTCGCGAGCGCGGCGCGCTTCAGGAGCTCGACTACCGCGCGGTCTTCGGCTCGATGACGAAGTGGGCGACCGAGATCGAGGACGCTGGCCGCATTCCCGAGATCGTCTCGCGCGCCGTGCACCTGGCCACGTCGGGCCGACCGGGACCGATCGTGATCGCCTTGCCCGAAGACATGCTGGTCGACACCAGCGACGCCGCCGATGGCCTGCCAGCCCTGCCCGTCGAAGCGAATCCGGGCGCCGAGCAGATGGCCGCGCTGCACAAGCTGCTGTCGCAGGCCGAGCGGCCGTTCGTGGTCCTCGGCGGATCGCGCTGGTCGGCGGACGCCGTTCGTGAATTCGCGGCGTTCGCCGAGCAGTGGTGCATCCCGGTGGCCGTGTCGCTGCGCCGGCAGATGCTCTTTCCCACCGACAGCCCGAGCTTCGTCGGCGACCTCGGCTTCGGCACCAACCCGAAGCTCGTCGAACACGTCAAGTCGGCCGACCTGCTGCTGCTGATCGGCAGCCGCATGTCCGAGGTGCCGAGCCAGGGCTACACCCTGCTCGAGATCCCGGTGCCGCGGCAGACGCTCGTGCACGTGCTGCCCGAGGCGGCCGAGCTCGGCCGCGTCTACCGCGCCACGCTGCCGATCTGCGCGACGCCAACCGCCTTCGTCGAAGCACTGCGCGGCGTCAAGCTCGCGCCTTCGGCAGCGCGCTCCGAGTTCCTGGCCAAGGCGCGCCGCGACTACCAGGCGTGGAGCGACACGACGACGATCCGCTCGCCCGGCGCGCTGCAGATGGCCGAGGTGATGCGCGAGCTCGACCGGCGTCTGCCGGCCGACGCGATCCTCTGCAACGGCGCCGGCAACTACGCCACCTGGATCCATCGCTTCCATCGCTTTCGCGCCTTCGGCACGCAGCTCGCGCCGACCTCGGGGTCGATGGGCTACGGCGTGCCGGCGGCGATCGCTGCCAAGCGCATCGACCCGAGCCGCACCGTCGTCGCCTTCGCCGGCGACGGCTGCTTCTTGATGAACGGGCAGGAGTTCGCCACCGCCGTCCAGTACGACTTGCCGATCGTCGTCATCCTCGTCGACAACGGCATGTACGGAACGATCCGCATGCACCAGGAGCGCGAGTACCCCGGGCGGGTCGTCGCGACCAGGTTGCGCAATCCCGACTTCGCGGCCTATGCGCAGGCCTTCGGCGGCCACGGCGAACGCGTCACCCGCACCGAGGAATTCGCGCCCGCCTTCGAGCGCGCGATCGCCTCCAAGAAGCCCGCGATCCTCCATTGCCTGATCGACCCCGAGGCGATCAGCCCATCGGCGACGCTGACCCAGGTGCGCGAGGCGGCGATCGCCGCCGGCCGCTGAACCGGCTCGCCCCGAGAACACTCGAGATCCGACCATGAGCCAGATCCGCGCCAATCTGATCGGCGGCGAGCGCATCGCCGGGGACGGCGTTCCCGACATCAACCCCTCCGACACCGGCGACGTCGTGGCGCTCTACGCGCGTGCCTCGGCTGCCGATGCCGAGGCCGCGGTGCTGGCGGCGCGTGCCGCCTTCCCGCGCTGGTCGCGCAGCTCGCCGCTGCTGCGCCACGACATCCTGATGCGTGCGTCGCAGGAAATCATGGGCCGGCGCGAGGAGCTCGGCCGACTGCTCTCGCGCGAGGAAGGCAAGACGCTGCCCGAGGGCATCGGCGAGGTCACCCGGGCCGGTCACGTCCTCGCCTACATGGCGGGCGAAGCAGTGCGCCTGAAGGGCGAACGCTTGGCCGGGCTGATCGAGGGCAGCGACGCCGAAGTGACGCGCGAGCCGCTCGGCGTCGTCGGCATCATCTCGCCCTGGAATTTCCCCATCGCGATCCCGGCGTGGAAGATCGCGCCGGCACTCGCCTGCGGCAACTGCGTCGTCTACAAGCCGGCCGAGCTCGTTCCCGGGTCTGCCTGGGAGCTGGTCGACATCCTGCATCGCGCCGGCCTGCCCGACGGCGTCCTCAACCTGGTGATGGGCCGCGGCTCCGAGATCGGCCGCGTCCTCACCGACCACAAGGAAGTCGACGCGATCAGCTTCACCGGCTCGGTGCCGACCGGCCGGCGCATCGCCGCGGCGTGCGTCGCGTCGCCGCGGATGAAGCGGATGCAGCTCGAGATGGGCGGCAAGAACCCGCTCCTGGTCCTCGACGACGCAGACCTCGATCTCGCGGTCGAATGCGCCGCCAACGGCGGCTTCTACAGCACCGGCCAGCGCTGCACCGCTTCGTCGCGCTTCATCGTCACCGCCGGCATCCACGATCGCTTCGTCGCCGCGCTCTCGACGCGGCTCGAGGGCCTCAACATCGGCCACGCGCTCGAGCCGGCGACGCAGATCGGCCCGGTGGTCGACCAGTCGCAGCTCGACACCGACCTGTCGTACATCGACATCGGCAAGCAGGAAGGCGCGACGCTGCGCACCGGCGGTCAGCTGTTGAAGCGCCCGACGCCGGGGTTCTATCTGCAGCCCGCGCTCTTCACCGACGTGGCGCCGGCGATGCGGATCTCGCGCGAAGAGATCTTCGGTCCGGTCGGCGTCGTCCTTCGCGTCAAGGACTACGACGAGGCGCTCGCCGTCGCCAACGACACCGACTTCGGCCTCGCCGC
>Ga0068860_100008005_pt1 | contig 10537 bp, 5 predicted proteins | sample KBSSwiS32_FD_66597 | JGI IMG/M metagenome (GOLD analysis project Ga0068860, IMG submission 66597) | Switchgrass rhizosphere microbial communities from Kellogg Biological Station, Michigan, USA - KBS Switchgrass S3-2 | ecosystem: Host-associated > Plants > Roots > Rhizosphere > Soil ...
GGCTACACCACTCGGCGAGGCAAACCATGGTCGCGGGTCGCCGTGCAACGGCTTTTCTCTCGTTTGCAGAACCTACACGATAAAGGCTGGAGGGCCGATTAGCTCGCGGCGTACCCTTTGGGGTGTAATGTGTCCTCAATAGAAGCAGATGATGGCGCCCCGCCGCAGCGATCTCGAGCGCGCGCCGCGCATGCAACTGGCCGCGCACGTCGGCGAGGTCCGGAATGTTGGAATCGACGGCGCTCAGCGGCGGCGCGCGGACCGGCTCGAGGTCGACGCTGCCGCGCAGGAACGCCATGACTTCGAGCAGCGACGCCGCGCCGCGCACCTCGCCGGCGCCGACCAGCGCCGCTTCGGCACCGTTGCCGGTCGGCACGATCAGCGTGCGCCCGGCCCGCTGTGCCTTCAGCGCGGCGGGCAGTACGCCGGTAACCGGGCGCAGCTCGCCGGACAGCGCCAGTTCGCCGAGGAATTCGAAACGCCCGAGCGCGTCTTTCGGAAGCTGACCGGCTGCAGCGAGGATGCCGAGGGCGATCGGCAGATCGAAGCGGCCGCCGTCCTTCGGCAGGTCGGCCGGCGCGAGGCTGACCGTCACGCGCCGCGACGGGTATTCGAGCTGCGCGCTCTGGATTGCGACGCGGACACGGTCGCGCGCTTCCTTGACCGCGGTTTCCGGCAAGCCGACGATCGACGTGCCGGGCAGGCCGCCGGACAAGTGCACCTCGACCGTGACCGGCGGCGCGGCGACGCCTTCCTGGGCGCGGCTGTGGACGATCGCCAGACTCATGAGCCGGGGATGCCGGTCGAGGAACCGGGGGCGAGCATGCGATGACTCGCCCGTGCCGAACGCACGACGCCGGCGTCAGGGTTCGAACGATGCGTGCAAGCCGATTCGCCGCCTGCCCTCGCGCCCCGTCCTTTGCCCCTCGCCCGTGCTCTTAGCGGAGCCGCCCCTCGAGCTCGGCCACGCGCGCCTCGAGCGCTTCGACCATCTCGCGCGTGCGCAGCAGCACGCCGCGCTGGACGTCGAATTCCTCGCGCGTGACCAGGTCGAGCTTGCGCAGGCCGCCACGCAGCGCATCGCGAAAGTTGGCGACGAGATCGTCGCGCGCGGCGCGCGCATCGGCCGGAACCAGCTCGGCGAGACGGCGCGCGAACTCGTCGATCGCGGACAGGCTGATCATTGCGCAAATCCTCCAAGGCAACCTCGAGTGACGCCATTGTCGCCGCAAACCGGGCGCGACGGCAGTGTCGGACGGGCGCGGCGACTACGCTGTCCGCGAGCCGCGGAATCGGGCGTAGGAAATCTCGCACGCGCCGCGCTTCCACGGCACTGCCTGAACGGCATTGCCGTCGCGTCCGGCAGCGCCGCCGTGGCGCGCCAACCCGCCGCCGCATTGGGTATAGTGCGCATTCCCTGCAATGAGGTGCGCGATGAAAATGGTCATGGCGATCATCAAGCCGTTCAAGCTCGACGACGTCCGCGAGGCGCTGGCCGAAGTCGGCGTGCAGGGGATCACGGTCACCGAAGTGAAGGGGTTTGGCCGGCAGAAGGGCCATACCGAGCTGTACCGCGGCGCCGAGTACGTCGTGGATTTCCTGCCGAAGATCAAGCTCGAGGTCGCGGTCGCCGACGAGCTGGTCGACCGCGTCACCGACGTGATCATGCGTTCGGCCAACAGCGGCAAGATCGGCGACGGCAAGATCTTCGTCTACAGCCTCGATCAGGTGATCCGGATCCGCACCGGCGAAGTCGACGGCGACGCGTTGTAGGGTCGAAAAGACGGTAGCCGAGAACCGGCGGCCGGTAGCCGGACATCAACAACGACGTGCGTTGCTGCCGGCGGCAAGTTCAGGCACGGTAGCCGCGGATCAAGAGCGACGCGGGGCAGTTCCGGCCGCTGCCCATCCGGCTGTCCGGCTACCGGCTGCCGGCTACCGGTTATCGGCTGCGGTGCTCCTCCGGTTCCGATCCGACGCCCGGAATCGCCTGCCGACCCCTGATCCGGCGCAACGTTCATGTTTGGACGTCTATACCGCTTTGACGCGACGCAACAAATGTGTTGTAGTCGCACAGTCGGGGGGCAGGAGTGCTTCCGCCGAGTATTACCGCTGCGCGCCAATGGACGTCTTCGCGCGTGAGGTCAGCGCGAAATTTCCCAGCAGGCGCATCATGCGTGACGGCAAGCAAGGGCTCTACGATCCGGCGTTCGAACACGACAGTTGCGGGTTCGGCGTCATCGCCAACATCGACGGCACGGCCAGTGCGTGGGTCGTCGACCAGGCGTTCGTCACGCTGGCGCGCATGTCGCACCGCGGCGGCATCGGCGCCGACGGCATCACCGGCGACGGCTGCGGCATGCTGCTGTACCGCCCGACATCGTGGCTGCGCGCGCTGGCCGCCGATGCCGGCATCGCGCCGGCCGCGACGTTTGCGTCCGGCCATGTCTTTCTCGATCCGCACGACGCGGCGGCCGCCGCGGCCGCGCAAACCGAACTCGAACACCAGCTCGCCGTCGCCGGCCTGAGCGTTGCCGGCTGGCGCGACGTGCCGGTCGATGGCAGCGCCTGCGGCCCGCTCGGCGCGTCCGGACAGCCGCGCATCCGCCAGGTCTTCGTCGATGCGCCGGCCGGCATGGACGAGGCGACGTTCGAGCGCGCGCTGTTCCGCGCACGGCGCCTGGCCGAGAATGCGTGCGCCGGAGACGAACGCTTCTATGTCGTCAGCCTGTCCGCCGCGACGTTCGTCGCCAAAGCCATGGTCGCCCCGGGCCGGCTGCGCGACGCGTTCCCCGATTTCTCGCATCCCGAACTCGTCGCCAGCGCCGCGGTGTTCCACCAGCGCTTCTCGACCAACACGCTGCCGCGCTGGCGCCTGGCGCAGCCGTTCCGCCTGCTCGCGCACAACGGCGAGATCAACACGATCAAGGCGAACCGCAACTGGGTCTGCGCACGTGGTGCAAAGTATCAATCTCCACTCGTGGATTTCTCCGGTCTCGAACCGCTGGTCAGCCTCGACGGTTCGGATTCGCAAAGCCTCGACAACATGCTCGAGGTGCTGGTCGCCGGCGGCCTCGATGTGCTCGCCGCGATGCGCATCCTGATTCCGCCGGCCTGGGCGTCGCGCGAGGACATCGACGAGGACCTCGAGGCGTTCTACGAGTATTACGCGCTGCACTCCGAGCCGTGGGACGGTCCGGCCGGCATCGTGCTGTGCGATGCGCGCTACGCGGCCTGTTCGCTCGATCGCAACGGTCTGCGCCCGGCGCGTTGGGCAAGGTCCGACGACAACCACATCATCGTGGCGTCCGAGGCCGGTCTGTGGGACCTGCCGCCCGAGCGCATCGTCGCCAAGGGCCGGCTCGGTCCCGGCGAAATGATCGCGATCGACCTGGTTGACCATCGTGTGCTCGACAACGCCGCAATCGACGCGATCAACCGCGCGCGCGCGCCGTTCAAGAAATGGCTGCGCGAAGGCGTGACCTATCTCGAATCGCACCTGATCGATCCCGGCCTCGCCGCCGAGCCGTTCCCGGCGGACATGCTGGCGCGCTTCCAGAAGCAGTTTGCCCTGACCCGCGAGGAGCGCGACGTCGTGCTCAAGACGCTCGCGCTCGACGAGGCCGAAGCGACCGGCTCGATGGGCGACGACACGCCGATCGCCGTCTTGTCGCTGCAGTCGCGGCCGCTGTACGAGTACTTCCGCCAGGCCTTCGCCCAGGTCACCAACCCGCCGATCGATCCGCTGCGCGAGCGCCTGGTCATGTCGCTGACGACGCAGATCGGTCTCGAGCGCAATGTGTTCGACGCCTCGCCGGAGAATGCGCGCCAGGTGTTGCTGACCTCGCCGGTGCTGTCGCAACGCAAGCTGCGCCAGATCATGGCACTGCCGCACGTCGTCGAACATCACCTGAAGATCGACCTGTATTACGACGAGGCGATCGGCCTGCAGGCCGCCATCGAGAAGTTGTGCGACGAGGCGGAAGCTGCCGTGCGCGGCGGCGCAATCCTGCTGTTGCTGTCCGACCGTTATCCGGTGCCCGGCCTGCTGCCGATCCACGCGCTGCTCGCGGTCGGCGCCGTGCATGCGCGGCTGACCCGCAAACAACTGCGCTGCGACTGCAATCTCGTCGTCGAGACCGGCAACGCGCGCGACCCGCATCATTTCGCCTGCCTGATCGGCTTCGGCGCGACGGCGGTGTACCCGTATTTGTCCTACCAGACCCTGTTCGACATGAACCGGCGCGGCGAGCTGAAGGGCCGCGAGGGCGAAGCGCCGTCGGAAATCGGCCGCAGCTACCGGCGCGGCATCCGCAAGGGCCTGCTCAAGATCATCTCCAAGATGGGCATCTCGACGATCGCCGGCTATCGCGGCGCGCAGCTGTTCGAGATCGTCGGCCTCGATCGCGACGTCGTCGAACTGTGCTTTCCCGGCACGCCGTCGCGGATCGGCGGTGCCGGCTTCGACGAAATCGAAGCGGAATATCGCGCCCAGCTCGCCGCCGCACGCGACCCGAACTACGCCCTGCCGCCTGGCGGATTGCTGCACGCATTGCCGGATGGCGAATACCACATGTACAACCCCGCCGTGGTCGGCTCGCTGCAGGCGGCCGTGCGCACCGGCGATGCGAACTTGTACAAGACCTACGCCGACGCGGTGAACCGGCGCGCGCCGTCGACCTTGCGCGACCTGCTCGCTGTCGAGTCGCCGCTGAACGCGATCCCGCTCGATGAAGTCGAACCGGCCGATGCGATTCTGAAGCGCTTCGATTCGGCCGGCATGTCGCTCGGCGCGCTGTCGCCCGAAGCGCACGAGGCGCTGGCCACGGCGATGAACCGGCTCGGTGCGCGCAGCAATTCCGGCGAAGGCGGCGAGGACCCGGCGCGCTACGGCACCGAGCGCATGTCGAAGATCAAGCAGGTCGCCTCCGGTCGCTTCGGCGTCACGCCGGCGTATCTGGTCAACGCCGAGGTGCTGCAGATCAAGATCGCCCAGGGCGCGAAGCCCGGCGAAGGCGGCCAGTTGCCGGGCCACAAGGTCAACGCGCTGATCGCACGCCTGCGCTACGCGCGGCCCGGGATCGGCCTGATCTCGCCGCCGCCGCACCACGACATCTATTCGATCGAGGACCTGGCCCAGCTGATCTACGATTTGAAGGAGGTCAACCCGGCCGCGCTGGTGTCGGTCAAGCTGGTCGCGCATGCCGGCGTCGGCACGATCGCGGCCGGCGTCGCCAAGGCCGGTGCCGATCTGATCACGATCTCCGGCCACGACGGCGGCACCGGCGCAAGTCCGCTGACCTCGATCCGCTACGCCGGCGTGCCGTGGGAACTGGGCCTGGCCGAAACGCAGCAGGTGCTCGTGCGCAACGGCTTGCGCGAGCGCGTCATCGTGCAGACCGACGGGGGACTCAAGACCGGCCTCGACGTGATCAAGGCGGCGCTGCTCGGCGCCGATTCGTTCGGCTTCGGCACCGCGCCGATGGTCGCGCTCGGCTGCAAGTACCTGCGCATCTGCCACCTGAACTCGTGCGCGACCGGCATCGCGACCCAGCACGACGTGCTGCGGCGCAAGCACTTCCTCGGCGTGCCGGAGATGGTCGAGAATTTCTTCCGCTTCGTCGCCGAAGACGTGCGCGCGCAGCTTGCGCAGCTCGGCGTGCGCTCGCTGGGCGAGCTGGTCGGCAACAGCGGCTGGCTGCGCCAGCGCCGCGGCGTGACCGCGAAGCAGCGCAAGGTCGACCTCTCTGCGCTGCTCGACGGTGGCTTGAACGCTGCCGACGTGCCGGCCTGCGCCGCGGCGCCGGCGCGCGTATCTGGACTCGCCGAACGCATCGCCGAGGCGACGCGCGCTGCGGTTGCCGATTCATCCGGCGGCACGTTCCACTTTCCGATCGCCAGCACCGACCGCACGATCGGCGCGATGCTGTCCGGGCGCATCGCGCGCCGCCATGGCGATCAGGGCATGGCGCAGCATCCGATCGACCTGCGCCTGACCGGCTCGGCCGGGCAAAGCCTCGGCGCATGGAACGCCGGCGGCCTGCACATCACGCTGGAGGGCGAAGCGAACGACGGAGTCGGCAAGGGCATGGCCGGCGGCCGCATCGTCGTGCGTGCGCCGCACGGCGCCGGCTACGTGCCGCACGATGCGGTCATCGTCGGCAACACCTGCCTGTATGGGGCCACCGGCGGCGAGATGTATGCGGCCGGCCGCGCCGGCGAGCGCTTCGGCGTGCGCAACTCCGGCGCGCTCGCGGTCGTCGAAGGCGTCGGCGATCATTGCTGCGAATACATGACCGGCGGCGTCATTGTCGTGCTCGGCCGCACCGGCGTGAATTTCGGCGCCGGCATGACCGGCGGCTTCGCCTATGTGCTCGACCTCGAGCGCGAGTTCGTCGATCGCTACAACCACGAACTGGTCGACATCAACCGCATCTCGCTCGAAGGCATGGAGAATCACCTGCAGCACCTGCGCGCACTGCTGCGCAACCATGTTGAACTGACCGGCAGCATCTGGGCCGGCAAGCTGGTCGACGACTTCCGCGACGTGCTGCACAAGGTCTGGCTGGTCAAGCCGAAGGCCGCGAGCCTCGAGGCACTGACCGAGGAGCTGCGCCGTGCTGCGTGACAAATTGAGGGAGAATCAAAAGATTCACCACGAAGGCACGAAGGACACGAAGAAGAGCAATTTATTTGCCTGCTTTTCCGCGGTTCCTCGTATTTCCGTGTCGCCTCTGTCACCAACAAGGACGGGGCGCGGCGATCCTCGGCGCAACGCACTGGCTGGCTCGCTCGTCAAACAGATTGTTCTTTGCTCTACTTCGTGTCCTTCGTGCCTTCGTGGTGTTCTTTTGATCTTCGTTTCGTCACCGGCGGCCGCCCATGGCCGATAAGGAATTCCCGTTCCTGAAGTTCCATCGCCAGCTGCCGCGCGAGGTGCCGGTGCCGATCCGCGTGCTCGGCTACCAGGAAATCCACGGCGACTTCGCCAACGGCGACGCGGCCGACCAGGCATCGCGCTGCATCGACTGCGGCAACCCGTACTGCTCATGGGGCTGCCCGTTGCACAACCGCATTCCGGACTGGCTCAAGCTGGTCAAGGAAGGCCGCATCATCGAAGCGGCCGAACTGATGTACGAGACGAATCCGCTGCCGGAAATCTGCGGGCGCATTTGTCCGCAGGACCGCTTGTGCGAAGGCGACTGCACGCTCGAGACCGGCTTCGACGCGGTAACGATCGGCGCGATCGAGCGCTGGACGACCGACGAAGCATTGCGCCGCGGCTGGCGCCCCACCGTCACCGACATCCCGAGCGGCAAGCGCGTCGCCGTGGTCGGCGCCGGGCCTGCCGGACTCTCGGTAGCCGATCGCCTCGCCCGTGCCGGCGTCGCCTGCGACGTGTTCGATCGCTACGAGGAGATCGGCGGTCTGCTGACGTTCGGCATACCGCCGTTCAAGCTCGACAAGGCGGTGATCCAGATGCGCCGCGACGTGCTCGAAGGCATGGGTGTGAAGTTCCACCTCAACACCGAGATCGGCAGGGACATTGCGTTCGCGGGGCTGGTCAATGCCTATGACGCGGTGTTCGTCGGCACCGGCGCGTACACCGCGGTCGACGCGTCGCTGCCGGGCCAGCAGCAGGCCGGCGTCTACGCCGCGCTGCCGTTCCTGGTCGCCAATGCGCGCCGTATCCTGGGTACCGCTGCCGATCAATCGGTTCTCCCCAACGTGATCGGCAAGCGCGTCGTCGTGCTCGGCGGCGGCGACACGGCGATGGACTGCGTACGCACGTCGGTGCGCATGGATGCCGAAAGCGTCACCTGCGTTTACCGTCGCGACGAGGTCAACATGCCCGGTTCGCGGCGCGAGGTGAAATATGCGCGCGAGGAAGGCGTGCAGTTCCTGTTCAACCGCCAGCCGCTCGAGATCGTCGGCATCGCCGACCAGATCACCGGCGTGCGCGTCGCAACGACACGCCTCGTCGCCGATGCGCATGGGCGCGCACGGCCCGAGATCGTTCCGGGCAGCGAAGAGGAAATCCCCGCCGACATCGTGATTCTCTCGTTCGGCTTCCTCGCCAGCCCGCCGGACTGGTGCCGCGATGCCGGCATCACGCTGGAAGCGAACGGTCGGATCGCGAACGCCGGCTTTGGCCTGCCGATGCAGACCAGCAATCCGAAAGTGTTTGCCGGCGGCGACACGGTGCGCGGCGCCGATCTCGTCGTGCGCGCGGCTTATGACGGCCGCGAGGCGGCGAAGTCGATCCTGCAGACGCTCGGCATCGTCGCCGCACGTGTTCCCGAAGTGTCGTTGTAGGCGCTCGCGGTGCGCGTGAATGCGCGGCGTGCCGTCACCTGGGTTTCGGCGCGCCCGGCAGCGTGGCCAGCCACTGCAGCACGGTACTCTGCAACGCGATGCGGTGATCGTTGAAGCTGTGATCGGTGTCGATCGTTTCGACTTTCAGCGACCGCGCCTGCTCGCCCTTCAACGCCGGCAGCAGGTCGAGCGCTTTGTCGGCGTCGGCGTCGCGCGCCGCCAGCACGAGCATCGTCGGATGTTTCGCCATGCCCGGCGCGAATTTCGCGAGTTGCCAGCGCTGACCTTGCGTGGCCAGGATGTCGACCACCTGGCTCGCGGTCATTCCGGTGAGGCGTCCGTCGACGTCGTTGAAATCCTCGCGCGCGATGCGCTCGCGCTCGGCCGCGGACGCACCCTTGACCAGCCGCGCGTCGGAACTCAGATCCCACGGCGCAATCAGCACGCAGCCGAGCAGCGGTGCCTGCGTCGCGCACAGCTGCGCTGCGACGTAGCCGCCCATGCTGTGTCCGGCGACGACCATGCGTTGCGGGTCCAGCCGCAAGCGCTGCGCGATGGCCGGATCGCGCGCCCAGGCAATGACGGCCGCAGCGTCCTCGCCGACGCCATCGAAGCTGAACGTCCCCGCCGATCCCCAGCTGCCGCGATAGTGAAACGTAATCACGGCCCAGCCGGCGCGGCGCATCGCCTGGGCCAGGTCGAGATTCTGTTCGTTGCCCGGAAAACCGTGCAGCAGCAGCGCGATCGGATGCGGTCCCTGCCCGGCCGGCAGATAGACCATCGCGTTCATCGCTTCACCGTGGCTGCGAATCTGCAAAGCCTGGCCCGAGGCAGGAATCGCCTTGTCGATCGGCGGATCGCGCAGAATCGCCGAAGGCATGTCGACTGCTGCCGCCAACCGCACAAAGGAGCAGGCCGCCAACGCAATCGCCCAGGCAATGGTCTTCATTCTTTTCATCCAATGCCGCGCGGACGCGCGTTCCGGATCATTGTCCCTGCAGCGGGCCGCGTCGGGCAAGCGCATCCAGCGTGCCGCGCGCGCAAAGACTCGCAACGGCGTCGTCGGGGCTGCCGGAGCACGAGGTCGGAAATCACGGGATCGTCGTGAGCGCTTGCGGACGTGGTATCCGCCACGTAGATTGTCCGCAACGGCCGCCGTTTGGCGTTGCTATTGGGGTCGCCGCTTTCCGGCGCAGGCTGCACAGCATGACCAGACCGTCCCGAATCCGTCTCGCCGCCCGGCTGCCCGACGCCGCCAAGGCGCCGGTCGCCGTAGTCGCCGACACGGCAGACCTGCTGCGGCGCAGCGGCCCGATGCGCTTCGGCCAGGGCCTGATCGCAACCGTGCTCGCGCTGTCGCTCGGCTTCCTGTGCCTGCTCGGCGTCATCGCGTTCCATTTTCCGCAATACCTGACGACGCCCGAGCTGCGCCATCAGTATTCGGTCGACGTGCTGCGCCAGGCGCTGTTCGTCGCGCTGCTCGTCGCCGGCGGGCTTTCGCTGGCCAGCATCATCATCAACAACCGGCGTCGGCTGAATGCACTCGCGTTCGCGTTCGTTGTCGTTGCCGTCGCGCTCGGCGGCTCGCGCGTCCCGGTCGGCAACTTCCCCGACAACACGCCGTACATCGGCCTCGACTGGTTCATCCTCGACCTGCTCGGCTCGACCGTGCTGTTCGTCGTGATCGAAAAACTCTTTCCGCTTTACCGCAACCAAGCCGTATTCCGTCCGGAGTGGCAGACCGACCTGAAGCACTTCGCGGTCAATCATTTCCTGGTCGGCGTGATCCTGCTGACCGTCAATTTCGCGCTGAACCACGCATTCGGCTGGATGGTGCGCGGCGATTTCCAGCAGGCCGTACGCGGCATTCCGTTCGTCTGGCAATTGCTGCTGTGCATCCTCGTCGCGGATCTGTCCCAGTACTGGACGCATCGCGCCTACCACGAGGTGCCGTTCCTGTGGAAATTCCATTCGGTGCACCACAGCGCGAAGACCATGGACTGGCTCGCCGGCTCGCGCCAGCACATGCTCGAGCTGATCGCCACGCGCGTGCTCGTGCTCGCGCCGCTGTTCGTGCTTGGCTTTTCCGAAGGCGTCATGAACGCCTACATCATCATCGTCGGCTTCCAGGCCGTGTTCAACCACGCCAACGTGCACCTGCCGTGGGGGCCGCTGAAATACCTGATCGTGACGCCGGACTTCCACCACTGGCACCACTCCA
>Ga0068860_100008007_pt1 | contig 10536 bp, 7 predicted proteins | sample KBSSwiS32_FD_66597 | JGI IMG/M metagenome (GOLD analysis project Ga0068860, IMG submission 66597) | Switchgrass rhizosphere microbial communities from Kellogg Biological Station, Michigan, USA - KBS Switchgrass S3-2 | ecosystem: Host-associated > Plants > Roots > Rhizosphere > Soil ...
AGATCGACGAATGGATACCGATACATCGCCCAATCATGGGCATTGTTGCCCAAGGCATTTGTCGTTAACTGCACTATGACCGTCTTACCGGCGAACTGGTCCAAGGAAAGAGAGAACGGCTCCCAATTCCTCTGATCGGGACTCATGTACTTGCTATAATATACTTGGTAAGGCTGCCCTTTTTCCTGGATTTTCACTTCAAAATTAACGCCATCAGCAATGCCTTCCCTCGGTGCTTCGGGACTAATGGCAACCGCTGAATAGAAATTCGCGCGTTGAAGGTTTTTAGGCAAGGTCAGCTCCCATTCAATGGAATTAGGAGAATGCAAAAAGAGATTAAGATGATGGTAGTCGCTGGATTTTCCAGGAACGACACTTAAACCTTCGGTCCAAAATATACTTGGTACACTCGGCGCTTGAACTAAACGAACGTTTTCTAAAATAAAATCCCCCTGAAGCGTCCATCGTTGCCTTTTCGAAAAAACCGATAGGCGATGTCGTTCCAAGGGCTCAGCGAGTTTTTTCAAATACTCCAATTGTCCCGGTTCCCAAAGAAAGAGGGATTGTTCGCAATAGGTTGGGGCGCTTCGATAATTCCTGAGACAACTCGCACTAACCGGGGCATGCGCCCTCATATAAAATGACTTATCGTCGAAAGTAATATTTGAATTAAAGTAAAAATAGCCCAGAGTCGTCAAACTCATCGATCCCCAGGCATAAAAGAGCCATCTGGCTTTCGTGATAGTTTTTTCACCGGGTTCAATCGCTCTAGAGAAGAATCGTAACGAAATTCCCGATAATCCAATCCAGAAAAAGATAAACTGCCCGGCGTACCAAGGCGCCAAACCTTTTCGAAAGAGGCTAATCTGATAAATATTTACCAAGGAATACAAAATCAACAAATACGAAGGTAAAAATTCAAATTTACCCAAACTTTCGACATTATTTCGCGAACCTTTTTTTAAAATGATCCCCGAGAAGATTAACAGGGCAAAACCTATTATTCCCCGATGAAGCGCAACTTCCGGAGAAAAATTTTGGGAAAACGGCCAACCTATCGCTGGTAAAAAGAAAGACCAATTTACCAAGGAAACCAGGGAGACCATTTTTTGGTCTTCACCTGGTGTGGGATTGAGAAAAAGAAAGTAAAGATATGGAAAAAAGGCAGCAAAAAATCCAATCGCCCATAATATATAATGCCCCTTCTTCCGATCCCCTACCAAGATCAGGCCTATCAGGAGAATTGGCCAAACGGCGATCCCGTCTCCTCTGGAAAAACTCGCGATAATTCCGCCCAATACCCCAATAACAATTCCCTTCCCCAGTCTTGGATAGGAAAAAATCCCCCATAAAGAAAGGACAACCCCCAATTGGTTTAAACCTAACTCGATCGTCGCAAAATCGAATTCAAAGGTACTAACCTGGGAGGTCGAAAATATCAAAGCCGATAGAATGGGCCAAAGGACCCACCTCAGGGGCTTTTGAAGATCTTTCGATAATAAGGAATGGCAAAGTAAAAGTTTGACTAGGTTAAATCCGATACCAAGGGACAAACTAACAAATCGATTCCAACCGAAGAATTTGGCGACAAAAATATGAAAAAGAAAGGGTAAGGCGTTAGAATGGCCGGTCTTAAAGGTATCTCTTAGGTAGTTTAACCAATGGTAGGAACCATCGAGCACCTTATCGACAATATACATGTAATCTGCGAAATCATTGGATAGGCTATTTTCTCCATTGCTGAATAAAAAATTGATCAGGCGTCCAATCGGCAAGAAGACCGCCAACAACACTAAGGTCGCCGCCAATATCTTCAGAACTCCAGATCCCTTAGAGATCAAGCCAGTCTTTAAATTAGGAAAATCATGGTCTCTCATGGGGAGGGACGTCATTGTTTTGAGGGTTGCTTTGACGCGGCTATCGCATATTGTGCCCCCAGGGGCAGCCAGGTTAATCGGGCCTCCAGTTTTCGAAATATTTTACCAAAAAATGGGAAAAAAAGGATGTAACTGGAATTTTCGATTTTCATTCCTACATTACGAATCATTTTTTCCAGTCGACCTTTTCTATACTGATTACTCACCGAATCGTATTCACAGCGATGCAGCACCAGCAAGGTCAAAGGATTAAATGGATTGTGCTGGATGACGAGCATCATTCCACCGACCTTTAGCACGCGAACCATTTCCCGAAGAAATTTGTTAAGCTTCGCTCCAGTCAAATATTCCAGAACGCAGGACGAAAAAACTAAGTCAAAGGAATTTTCCGGAAACGGCAAGGTATCTCCATCATATAAGCTGAAGTTGCATTTAGGATTGGTCTCCCGAGCTAAGCGAAGGGATTGCTCCGATATATCTACCCCCTGTAAATTTCCAAATACTCCTGATAATTGATTCTCGATAAGTCCAATCCCGCACCCTACGTCCAATGCCTTCTTCTCGGAAGGGTCTCCCAAATACTTTTTGCAAATCCCATGAATATAGGAAGCCTTGATTTCCGCGAAAAACCTCGTTCCTTTTCCGGAAAATTTCACCGCTCGGTCCAGGTCGCCCTCATATTTATTTCCAAAATGGTCAAAGTCGAATTTCATTTTAACGATTATTCCTTTTAAAACGGTATCTCCAAATATTGACCAAAAATTCCCAAATCGTCTCAAGATTGACGAAGGAATTTCTTCCATCGAGAGCCCGAAAATGGATCGGAATTTCAGCGACTCGATAATTCAACTTGGAGGCCTTCAACATTATCTCAGCATCGAAGAACCAATCGTCCGATTTGAGTTCCAGTCGTTCGTACTTATCACGCAATAGAATTTTTGGATTGGAATTAATGTCCTTGAAATTAATGCGGAATAGAATCTTAAAAAGAAAATTATAGACCTTTGAAACTAGCATCCTCAGATAACCGTCACCGCGCGAGATGCGATAAGTTTTCACCAGGTCCAGGTCTTCCGAAATCAATTTATCCAGGCAGGCAAAAATGGATTCAATGGGATTTTGCCCGTCTCCATCGATAAACCCTACGATTTTCCCTCGAGCTTTATCCATTCCCTGCCGCAAATCCCAACCGGCCATGCCTTGCTTTGGCATGACGACTGAAATAACATTGGAAAACCTCTCTTGTAAATCAAGGGCAGTCAAAGCGGTTTCATCAGGTTTTGGTGAAGAGTAATTCCCAACCAAAATAATTTCCCAACGGAAGGACCGCTTCGATAGAAGCTGATGGAGTTTTTCGATAAAGGGAATGAGAAATTTCCCGCTCCCATATCCCAAAACTACAATTGAAAAAAAAATATCCTTGCCGGCTTCTTCCATTCGGAAGGGAACTAGCTAAGTTTTTCATAAACATCAATTTCTAATGGAAAATTGTATCATGGGGGATTTGATGCGATTTATTCAATAGTTTCAATAACATATAGTCACAATCGAAGGTTTGTTTTTAGCAAGCCGGCAAGGTCAAAATAACCACCGGGGGAAAGTCGCCATTCGCATAGCAATGACCGCTCGCGGCAGTTTGACTAAATATCGAAATCAGTAGGCTCGACTTCCTTAGGTTAGGAATCGTTTTCAAAACTCAAAAGGGAAAGGTATTTTCCGACTATCCATGCGATGGATTCAATATTATTGACAGTTTGTTCCGAATGGATCTTTGATAAGCCGGATATCTGAAATCACAACGCGACTCTCTTGATCCAGTCCACCGAATTGAGAGGGATCGATACGTACACCATTGATTCGATCTGTCCTCGACCTCTCCAATGTTTTTAAATCAAAAGAATACTCACGGACTCCCGGCGTAGAAAGCAATGGAATTTTGAAGGAAGAGGACTCCTGAAATTCGTTCTGACCATTGAATTTAAAAAAAACCTGAAGGTCTCTAGGGGTAATTCTCGGATCGAGAGCGATCCCGATCACGAAATGAGAATAGTCCGATAAGCACAAATCCATCTTTTCGGAATATTCCAATTGCGAATCCTCGGCAATATCGCCAAATTCGACACCGCCAGAAGCGTCACTCAAACTTCTGATATTTCTCTCAACCCACTTTTTAGTTTCATGGATAGGAAAAACCCAATCCTCCTTGGTTTTTTGGACAAAGTCTTTGGATAGGTCAGTATTGCACGGAACGTAGGGATCTATGTCCAATCTGGCTTTGGAATCGGGCTTTGTTTCTTCCAATTCTAGGTAGGGATATCTAAAGATTCCCCAATCATGGTTGACGTTACCCGAAGGTTTGGAATTCAAAATGATCGCTAGGTCTTCTCCTGCGTACCCCACTAAAGGAATATCGAATTTTTTCCATTCTCTCTCTTTCGGCCCCATGAATTGCCGGAATAATATCTGATCTGGATGACCTGAAACTCGCGCCGTCGCTTCGAAAAAAACTCCATCGGAATCGTCGGATATTGGCGCACTAGGACTAATGGCCACGGAGGTATGAAATATCGCCTTATTTAGGTATTTTGGAAGCTTTAGGCGCCACTCGACGGAATTGGGGCTATGGAGAAATAAATTTAATCTACGATAATCGGAGAAATTGACTGCAGTGTTGGACATATCGGCCGTCCAAAATATCTGCGGGATTTTCGGGCTCTCATGAAAGATCACCTTGCCTAAAATGAAATCCCCCTGAAGGCTCCACTCTTGCTTTGGTGAAAATGCCGCAAGTGCAGCTGGTTTTAAGGGTGAAATTCTCTGATATAGTTCTTCGACTCGATTGAGCGGCCAAACAAATAAAAAGCTTTGGCAATAGGTTGGCGCACTCTCAAAGTTTCTCATGCAACTTGCCGAAACAGGACTCCTAGACTTTAGAAAAAAGGACTTGTCCTGAAAGGATAAATTGCTCGTCACATAGAAATACCCAACGACAGCTAGGACAAAGAAAGACCAAAGGGAAAGATACGCTTTAATTTCTTTTTGCTGAAAAATATCTCCGTTAAACACAGTATCTATCAATGGAAAAATAAGGCTAACAAGGCCGACCCAGAACAAAATGAGGTTATAAGAATACCAGGGTGAAAAACCACCTCTCAATACTGCGATCTGATAAATATTCATCAGGATATATAGCACCACCATTAACCCGGGAACAAAAGGCAAGACGGCCACCGACTTTTTCTTTAGCCTGAATAATACCGCGAGGGTGATCGCAAGCAGAAAAATACCGACTTCACCTCGAATGAGCGCTTGTGAAGGAGAATAGCCATTGGTAAAAGGCCACCCAATTCCCTGAAACATTAACATGATATTCAAAATTTTAATTTTTGGAAAAACCGTTTCGTAGGGACCATGAACTGGATTGACCAATAAGAAATAAACGTATGGGGTAATAGAAAACAAAAATCCTGCCGCAAGATAAAGAAGCTTCTTTCTACTTTTTCCTCCTAAGAGAATAAGCCCAACGAAGTAAACAGGCCAAACAAGCACCCCTCCTGCATAAGAAAAACTTGCCAGAACCCCACCGAGCAGCGCCCAAATAAAACCCTTCCCCTCCTTTCCCTGCCTAACAATCCCCCAGACTCCCAGAAAAAACCCAAGTTGATAGGCTGCGCCAGCGATAGCAAGGACTTCAAATTCAAGTTTTCCCAAATTTACTATGGCAAAGAAAAGAAGGGAGAGAACCGGTAAGGCAAGGATCTTGAACCTGGATTTCATCAAGAGGGCCAATGCCCGGTAATATATCCATACACTAAGGAAGGTAAGAAAAAGGCCAATGCCGATGGCGACAGAGGCATTCCAATCCCAAAAGAGGGCGACGATTATCTGCAAAGCTAGGGGAAATGGCACGAAATGCCCGTCAATGAAGGAATCTCTAGGAAAATCGACCCAGTGGTAACTCCCAGATAAGACCCTGACGACCGTATCGGTGACAAGCAAAGTATCATTTGACACGTTGTTTTGACCGGAAAAAACGATGAGTACTATCCTCAAAATAGGAAGGAGCGATAGAAAAACGGAGAGAAGCAAAAGAAGCCTTGCCACACCTCCAGCGTCGTTAGATTTTACTTTCAAGGATGACATCGATAATCCGAGTTTGATCTTCGGTTTTCAAATCGAAAAACAGGGGTAGTCTTAGAAGTCTTTCGGATAGACTTTCCGCGACAGGACAATCCCCTTCTTTGTAGCCGAGTTTTTTCCCAGCCAAGGATAGGTGAAGCGGGGAATAATGAGATAGGCAGGAAATTTTTTTCTCAGCTAGCTTATCAATCAAGGAATCTCGAATTTGTCTTTCGGGGAATAAAATATAGAAAATATGGTAGGAGGGGATGCAATCTGACGGCACATGAGGCAACGTTGACCCGGTGCATTTCGCCCAAGCATCAAGCGAATCACGATATCTCTCCCAAATCATTTTTCTACGAGCCTGAATCCGCTCGCGGTTTTCCAATTGGAACAATAAAATCGCAGCATTAATTTCAGACAATGCATAATTCGAGCCTAGATCGACCCATTGATACCGATCAGCCTCCCTTCGGAAAAATTTTCCCCGATTCGTTCCTCGATCGCGAATAACTTCTGCTCTTTCTACCAAGGACGGATCGTTCACAACCAGAGCTCCACCTTGGCCGCAGGTGAAGTTTTTTGCCTCGTCAAAACTTTGCGTGGCCAACGTCCCAAAACTTCCCAATGCCTTGCCGCGATATCGTCCAAACAATCCGTGGGCATTGTCTTCAACCACATGAAATCCATGCCTTTCTGCAATTTCACAAATGGACTTCATCTCGGCCGAAACTCCTCCGTAATGAATGGGTACGATGGCTTTCGTGCGAATGTTAACTTTCTCCTCAACCCTTAAGGGATCCAGGTTTAGGGTTTTAGGATCAATATCAACGAATATGGGCCTGCCACCCCTAAGTAAAAAAGCGTTCGCTGTGGATACAAAGGTATAAGAAGGTATGATGACTTCATCACCCTGCTCAAAATCCAACAATATAGCAGCCATCTCCAATGCATGTGTGCAGGAACTTGTCAGGAAGACCTTTGCGGCTCCCGATTCGATCTCGAGCAATTCTTGGCATTTTTTAGTGAATTCCCAATCGCCGCCAATCCTACCGACCTGGAACAGATCCGATATTTTCTCGGTTTCTCCGCCGAAAAGGTTGGGTTTATTGAATGGTATGGGGATGTTTGACATTTTTATTTTTGAAAGAAGTTCAGCACGTTTTTGAAACCGATGTTCTCTTTCTTGGCTTGGGTCAATCCTTTGGAAAAATACTCGAATCTTTTCCTAAGCGCGGAATGAGAGTATTCTGGAAAATCGCTTCCTACGCAAATCCTTCGGTCGAAATTTTTAAAAAGGAACTTAAGATCTAAATCCAAGGAGCTTCCGGGGTATTTCATGATTGTCAGGCTGAGGTCCAATAATATATTTTGGTTGAAACGAGCCAATTCAGCATATCGCATCAACTCCACCCCGCCTCCGTGAACTAATACAACCTTGACCTGAGGCGATTTTTTCATGAGTTTCACTAATACGAATAAGGGGTCGACGCCGGGGTATAATGGTGTGGCGCAATGATAATAGGTGCAAAATAAAACGACCAGGTTTAGTTGCCTAGCGATCTCAAAGGTTTTTTCCAACTCTCGAAAATTTTTTTCCAAATCCAATTTATTAAATCTCGGATGGATTTTTATCCCCGCAAAACCAAGTTCTTTTATCTCTCGAAGCGCCTTTGCCGGAGTTGGATGAATATTCGGGGCAAACCCCGCGATTGCAACCAATTCGGGATGTTTTCTGCATTCACGGATGAAGTTATGGTGGGAATAATTTTCTACCGACCAAATCCCTACAGCAAGAGCTCCGCAAAAATTGTTTTTTTTCAATTGTCGCGAAAGCTTTTGGAAACCGGAAGAATTTGGCATGTTGGGCCAATTCTCGCTAAGAGTCGGATGAGCCAATGAATCGAACAGTGAAATCAAATAACCTCCCCATGCTTTTTTTTTAAAAATCATCCCAACAAACAATGCCTCGACATCTCTCGCATTCTATCTCGCATTTCCTTCATGGAAGAAAATTTTAAAACCAAATTTCCGACAGCAAAATTCCCGGATGTGAAAGGATAAATCTCTTTGCCTAAATCCAAGTATGGCGTGTATTCGATGATATTTTCACGGATCTCCGGGGAAAATGAAACGCCATTGAATCTCTCCTTCGACAGAGAATGGATCATATAACAGGCCACATAACTTTCCCTGACGCCTCTTTCTATTGGAATCGAATAGTCCCAATGAAGAGAGGACTCCACACTTGCTCCAACGAAATCAACCCCGAAGAGATGGGACAGGGCGACTGGAATGAAATTTCCTCCGTGCCTAGGGCCGATTTCGTTGAGGAAGGGTTCTCCGTTTTCTCTGATCCAAACGTCGAAATTAAAACCTCCCCGGACAAAACCAACTTGTTTCAAGACCTCAACGAGAAGGCCCTTTATTTTTTCCAGGATTTTTTCGCTTTGCTGGCTCGGGAAAGTCTCTCCATAAGGTGCCAATGACTCTCCGTTGCAGTAAAAATGTCCGTCGCCAAATCCTATAATTTCAAGTTTCCCATTCAAGCAAAATCCATCTCCACAGATTTGATCCCCACACTTAGGAACGAATTCCTCGACGATAATCTCTCCCTTTCTTGAATGAAGGAAAGCGTTTGCTATTCGACTCTTTATTTCAACTCCTTTCTCGACCACTGAAACACCTCGACTGCTCGAAGAGTCCACGGGCTTGACCACCATCGAGCGCCCCATCTCACTCAAATATTTCTCAATTTCATCCGCCTGATCTATTCCAAAAACGCGAAAATCCAGATTTCCCAAGGAACTATTCCCGAGAAGTTTCCTAAACTCGCCCTTATCTACGAGAAGACCTACCGCTTCCGGAGGATTTCCAGGTAAACCCATCTCTTTGGCGACTTTCGCGCAAGTTAATGCCGAGACATCCGAGGTAAAATTCAATATTCCGTCCACGTTTTCCCGTTTGGCAATGGAAAGAATCTGGTCCACCTCGATAGTGCTGGCATTGTAATTACGATGCGCCAATTGGTGACCAGGATTTTCCGGACGATTATCGACGGTTATCACTTCGTGCCCTCGTTTGAGGGAATAATTAATCGCTGGGAGGTGGACAGGATGGGCTCCCAAGATTAGGATTTTCTTTTTCTGGCCGATCATGTCGTTTCCTTGACCCTGTATGGAAGAACTCTAGACTGAGAACGATCTGCGGTCAGTGTCTTCCCGAAAATCCCTGCAAGAAGGAGCAAGGCGCCTATCAACAATGAAAAAATGGAAAAATAATTTCCTACACTAATTTTCATACCAAATCCGGAATAGAAAAACCAAGCGAGGGAAACCAGCGATATACCCGAACCCAAATATATCAAAGGCTTCAGCGGATTAACCTTAAAAGCTTTAAGGAGATCGAAGCTAAGGATAAAAAGTTTCCTCAGGGTATAGGAGGATCCACCTGATTTTCGTGGTTTGTGCTCCACCTCTACAATCCCATAATGGTCCGTACTTGCCATTAATATGGAATCAATAGAAATGACTCCGGACATCGCCGTAGAATTTTTCGAAATAAGATGGGAACGAAACATTCTAAAAGAGCTCCAGCTTCCAGCGGATGAAATTCCCCAAATCTTCATCAAGGAATATTTGAAAACATAGGTCGTCATTCTTCGAAATAAACTATGCGCCCGCTTCGAGGATAAACCGTAAACGAGATCGAAGCCGCGGCCATACTCTCGCAACAACGCCAAGATTTGCGAGGGAGGATACTGCGAGTCATCGTCCATGGTCACTGTGATTTCGCATTTCGCATTTAGAATTCCGACATATAGAGCATTTTGCTGGCCGTAATTTCTTTCGAGACAAAAACCTCTGACACAGGGATAGTTTCTAGCCAGTTTCTTTATCTCGCACCATGAACCGTCACTTCCCCCATCCTCGACAAGGACAATCTCATGGTCCCCTGGAATGCCATTTAATACTTCTATAAGCTCGTCGCAGAGATCCTTTATTGTGCCTGCGGAATTGAATACCGGGATAACTATCGAGATCCCCATCTTCCCTCTCATTTTCTATAATTTAAATTTTTCTACGATTATTGGCCCGCAGTGTATGGTTCAAGAATGCTTCTGGACTCTGAATTCATCAGCCAAGCAAAATGGGACGCGAAAAATATTTACCCCTCGAAAAACGATCGAACGCCTTGAATAACATAATCTTGCTCCTCCTCAAGCAGCCAGGCCCCCATGGGCAGCGAAAGAATCCTTTTCGCAAGACTCTCGGTAACGGGGAGGACAACTCCATCCACTGGATTTAGAGCAGGCTGGCTATGGGTGGGAATGGGATAATGGATCAGTGTTTCAATATCCATCCCCGCCAAATGCTGTTTTAAAAGATCTCGCTTTTCTTCACTTTCAAGCGCGGTCACGCAAACATGCCAGGCTGGTTCAGCGGTGGGAGTTGGAGCTTGGAAACTGATGGGGAGCGCTCTCAACTCGCTGCGATACCGTTCCATCAAAAAGCCCTTTTTCCTATTCCACTCCCCT
>Ga0068860_100008008_pt1 | contig 10536 bp, 8 predicted proteins | sample KBSSwiS32_FD_66597 | JGI IMG/M metagenome (GOLD analysis project Ga0068860, IMG submission 66597) | Switchgrass rhizosphere microbial communities from Kellogg Biological Station, Michigan, USA - KBS Switchgrass S3-2 | ecosystem: Host-associated > Plants > Roots > Rhizosphere > Soil ...
ACAAGGCCGTATGCGGAAAAGGTGAAGGCCAGCGTCAGACCGATCGACAGCATGTCGCGCGCGTCCCACGCCAGCAGCGCAACGCCGGTCGCTGCCAGCCCCGCCGCCAGCCACTGTGCCCGCGTCAGCCGCTCGCGCAGGAACACGGTGCCGGCCAGCACGTTGACCAGCGGGTTGATATAGTAGCCAAGGCTGGTGGCAAACACGTGGCCTTCGGCAATCGCAGTGACGTAGGTCAGCCAGTTGATCGCGATAAACAGCGAACTGACGGCCAGGGTCGCCAGCACCCTGGGATTGGCCAGCGCGCTGCGCACCTCGCCCCAGTTGCCGAACCACGCAAGCACGGCGAGGCAGAACGGCAGTGTCAGGATCACCCGCCAGCCGATCATCTCCAGCGGAGGCACTGTGTGCGCAAAGCGGAAGTAGAGGGGGATCAGCCCCCAGATCAGATAGGCGCCAAGCGCATAGGGCAGACCGCCCGAAGGTTTGTGAGCCGTCATGGGGTGGGATTCTCTCGCGGGAAGCGAGGCGATTAGGCGCGGCCACCCGATCCGGCAAGCGGCTCGTCCGGCGGTTCGCTTCGCTTTGCCGCAATTTCGAATCCTGACAACCGCGTTGCAGTCTGTTCAGCTTTCAGGCGCTAAACATGAATGCGTGAGGCGGAAGGGGCGTGTTTTCCAATCTGCCACCCAGGAGATCGACATGAACGCATTCTTCAAGGCCACTGCGCTCGCTGTCGCGACAGCCAGCCTTGCTACTGCGGTTCCGGCCAGCGCCCAATGGTATGATGCCCGCTACCACGCGGCCAGCGAATGGCAGCACAGCCGCGATCGTGACCGTGACTGGAACCGCGATCGCTACGGCTATTCCCGCGAGGACGCGCGTCGGGGCTATCGCAATCCCTATCAGGGCGAGCCCATCTATCGCGATACCCGGGTGTGGCGCGGAAACGACGGGCGCAACTATTGCCGCCGACAGGATGGCACCACCGGCCTCGTCATCGGCGGCGTAGTCGGCGCGCTGGCCGGCAACGCCATCGATGGCGGACGGGAACGGACGCTCGGGACGATCTTAGGCGCGGTGGGCGGTGCCCTGCTTGGCCGCGAAGTGGACCGGAGCGATTCGCGCTGCCGCTGACGGCATTTCCATCCCCCGTGCGGACGGCGACGCGCGGGTGATCGGTCCGGAACCAGCGCTTCAGGCGCTCCGGATCGGGGGCGCCTCGGCTACGGCTGGGGCGCCCTTTCCCATCAGTTTTGCATTGAGGCCGTTAACTTTCACAGGCCGCGCGTTCCGATGCGGGACAGTGCCGATAGCGATTACGGGTTAACCAGAAATTTCAACCTTCTGTTAATGAAATCAGCGCGTATCTGTCGGTCTGTGAACGTGTCGCAGCGCTACGCGCGCGACGGCGTAAAAGGATCAGGACCATGAGATCGCACATCCGTTTTGCCGCACTGCGCTTTGGCATGAGCCGCTCCGTAGTAACCGCGCTGGCCAGTGTCCTGCTGCTTGCGGGGTGCGGGGCCGACAAGACCGAGGGCGATAACACTGAAGACGATCCCGCGATGTCCGGCGCGCTGGGCGAGCAGATCATGGTCGACCCCGACATGGCAGGAGGCAAGGGCGCCGCGCTCGCGGCCAACAGCGGGCAGGTGGACATCCCTGCAGAACAGCGCTCCCCCGAGGCCATCGCCGCTGCCCGCGACGAGGCCGCCAAGGCTGCTGGCGGTGCGCTAAAGGGCGCTCCGGCAGCCGCAGAGGGTAATGCGGCTTCGTTGATGGAAAGTGCCGCGACTGCCGCGCAAGTGGCTCAGCAATCGAAAGCGGCGAGCACCGATTGCACGAAGAAGGTGCAGTATTCCGCGACTTGGGCGGCCAAACTTCCGGCTGCACTGCCGGTTTACCCGCGCGGTGCCGTGCAGGAGGCGGCTGGAACCGACTCCGATGGCTGCGCGCTGCGGGTGGTCAACTATGTCAGCCCTGTGGGCGTCAGCGACATCATGGATTTCTATTACACCCTTGCCAGCAAGGGCGGTTACGGCGCCGAGCGACGGATGGACGGCGAGGATAATGTTCTGGGCGGACGCAAGGACGGTCTGGCCTATGTCGTCTATGCCAGACCGCTCGCCAATGGCCTTACCGAAGTGGACCTGATCACCAGCGGGAAGTGAAGGAGTCGGGCGGGCACCCGGCTCTAGTTGAGCCCCACGCCGATCACTGCGCGCGGCTGCTCCACTTCGCCGGACGATACCGGGTAGGCGCAGTAATCCGCTGCATAGTAGCCGCTGGGCCGGTGGTTGCCTGAAAGGCCGATGCCGCCGACGGGCGCGCCGTGCGGCGGGCTGATGGTTGGTCGGTTCCAGTTGACGATCCCGGCGCGCACGTTCGCCCAGAAACGGTTGTATTCCTGCGGAGTGCCACCCACCAGCGAGGCAGCGAGCCCGAAGCGGGTGTTGTTGGCCTCGGCAATCGCCTGATCCAGATCGCTGACCCGGATCACCTGCAGGATCGGCCCGAACAGTTCCACATCCGGACGGTCTGCCATGGCGGTCGTGTCGATGATCGCGGGCGAAAGGAACGGCAGCGCATCGTTCGGGCGGACCAGGTGCTTGATCGCCTTGCCGCCGTTGCTGAGCAGGTAGAGGAAGCTTTCGGTCAGACCGTCTGCCGCCTCGTTGTCGATCACCGGCCCCATGAACGGTGCGGGTTCGTCGAACGGGGCGCCGAAGATCAGCCGGTCGGCCAGCGCTTTCACTTCTGCCATGATGGCGTCGTACATCGTGTCCTTGACGATCAGCCGCCGCGCAGCCGTGCAGCGCTGGCCCGCCGAGGCGAAAGCGGATTGAACGACGAGCGCCGCTGCGTCGGTAATCTTGGGGGTGTCCCACACCACCATCGGGTTGTTGCCGCCCATTTCCAGCGCGACCAGCTTGTCCGGCCGAGCCGCCAGCTTGCGGTTGATCGAGATGCCGGTGTTGGCCGATCCGGTGAACAGCACGCCGTCGATGCCATCATGCGCCACCAGCGCCTGGCCTTCCGCAGGGCCGCCAATGCACAGTTGCATCACGGCGGCGGAAATGCCCGCGCGGTTGAAGCAGCGCTGCAGCAATTCGCCAGTTGCCGGAGCTTTCTCGCTCGGCTTGAAGATCACGGCGTTGCCCGCGATCAGGGCGGGAAGGATGTGCGCGTTGGAAAGGTGCGCGGGCATGCTGAACGGCCCGAGCACGACCACCACGCCGTGCGGCTTGTGGCGGATTGCCTGGGTCCCCTGCAAGGCGTTGTCGAGCTTTCGCTGTGCCGTGCGCTCGGCATAGGCTCGGATCGACGTTTCAACCTTGCTGACGACGTTTTCCACCTCCATGCGGGCTTCCCACAAGGGTTTGCCGGTTTCGCGGGCGATGGTGGTGGCAAATTTGTCCGCTTCCTTGCGCACTTCGTTGGCGAAGCGGCGGACCAGTTCCATCCGGGTGGCGAGCGGCTGCGCGGCCCAGGCAGGCCAGGCGCGGCGCGCGCGGGCGACGACATCGTCGATGTCCGAAACCTTGCCGCGCCAGATCTCGACACCGGTCGCAGGCTCGCAGGAGATGATTTCCGCGGTGCTCACTTTTCTCGCCGGTCCCCGATTACTGCCCATGGCAGTTCTGGTTGTCGTTACCCCGTCCATTACGGCTAATATTCCGTTAGCTACGATTGCTCGATAAGACGCTTCCTATCGCACAGCTATTCCTACCGGGTTGCTAACAACGAAAGATTAATCATGCTGGCGGCGCCAGTTCCTTCAGGGGCTCGCCCAATGCGTCGCCCAGCGCGCGGATCGCACTGACCTTGTCATGAAGCGGTGCCCAGTCGTCGCGCTCGTCGATGGCGGACCAGATGCGTTCCACTTCGTCGATCAGCACGCTGGGGGCGGCATTTTCCTGCCAGATCGGGTGATCAAGCGCGGCGGCGGGGCGGTAACCGCCCAGCACGTCGCCCAGATCCCCGCCGGGTGTGCTGCGTCCGGCGCGGTGGGAGAAGAAGAAGGTCTCCGGCGCTTCGCCCGTTTCCACCATATGCTTCTCTGCCGCCACGATCAGCCGGGTATCCGCCTCAAGCCCCTGCGATTCGACGCCCAGCCGCCAGGCGAAGCGGCGGGTCATGGCGGCGGAATAAAGGTCGCCGAACCGGTCGAGCGCGGCGATCAGCGGGGCGGTGTCCGCCAGCAGGCGCAGCGCCACGGCCAGTTGGCCGCAGTTCCACAATAGCGCCTCGGGCTGGCGACCGAAGGCGTAGAGGCCGGTGCGGTCGAAGTAGGCGGCAGTGAATTTCTGGTCCCAGCGCGGCAGCCAGCGCCAGGGGCCGTAATCGAAACTCTCGCCCGATACGTTCATGTTGTCGGTATTGAGCACGCCGTGAACGAAGCCCGCGACCACCCACGAGGCGGCAAGATCGGCCAGCCGCTCCACCACCTGATGCATCAGGATGACCGCCGGTTCGTCGCGCGCCGGGGCGTCTTCGGGCGGGGCGCTGCCGGGGAAGTTTTCAAGGCAATAGGCGACGAGCGCGGCCATGTGATCGCGCTCTTCCAATACCAGCAGGCGCTGGAACGTACCGATGCGGATATGGCCGTGGGACAGGCGCACCAGTACGGCGGAGCGGGTTGGCGATGGCTCGTCGCCGCGCCACAGGCTCTCGCCGGTCTCGACCACCGAAAAGGTCTTGCTGGTGTTCACCCCCAGCGCTTCCAGCATTTCGGTGGCGAGGATTTCGCGCACCGCGCCCTTCAGCGTCAGCCGCCCGTCGCCGTCGCGGCTCCAGGGGGTCTGGCCCGAACCCTTGGTGCCCAGATCGAGCAGGCGGCCATAACTGTCGCGCATCTGGGCGAACAGGAACCCGCGACCATCGCCGATGTCGGGGTTGTAACTGCGGAACTGATGGCCGTGATAGCGCAGCGCCAGCGGCTGGGGCAGATTGCCGGGCAGCGGCTCGAACTTGCCGAAATGGGTGAGCCATTCCTCGTCCGAAAGGTCCTGCAGCCCCACAGTGGCGGCCCAGCGGTCGTTGCGATAGCGCAGGGTGTGGGAGGGGAAATCAGCCGGAGAAACAACGTCTGCCAGCCAGTCGGCGATTGCCACGATCTGCGGTTCGGCGCAGTAGGCACTTGGTTGCGGTTCGCTTCGCATCAGGCGATAGTGGGGCGCTGACGCTCGCCAATCAAGCCGGGCGGCGGAATATCACTGCGATGGCATGGTGGGGGCCGGTTTTCGAATGGCGCTGAATGTTGGCCGGTTTGAAGACCGGTTCTGGACCAGCCGGGACGGATTGAAGCTGCATTACCGCGACTATCCCGGCGATACGCCGGGGCGCTTTCCGGTGATCTGCCTGCATGGCCTCACCCGCAACGCCCGCGATTTCGAAGGGCTGGCAGCGCACCTCAGCCCGGCCTGGCATGTCCTCTGCCCCGAAATGCGCGGGCGCGGAGACAGCGAATACGCCCGCGATTCGGCCACCTACACGCCGCTGCAATATCTCGATGACCTGGAAGCCTTCTTTGCAGCGACCGGGATCGAGCGTTTTGTAGCGATTGGAACCTCGATGGGCGCGTTGCTGACGATGGGCATGGCGCTGACCCGGCCCGAGCGGATTGCGGGCTTCGTATTCAACGATGTCGGACCGGTGCTGGAGCGCCACGGGCTGAGCCGGATCAAGGATTCTGTCGGCCAGGGGCGCAGTTTTCCTACCTGGGTTCACGCTGCGCGCGGACTGGAGCAGATGCAGGGTGCCGGGCATCCGGGCCGCGACCTTGGTTACTGGATCCGCCGGGCCAAGCAATCGATGACCCTGTCCAGCAATGGCCGCATCGTGTTCGATTATGACATGAAGGTTGCCGAGCCTTTCGCCGCCTTCGATCCCGCTGCACAGCCCGATCTTTGGCCCGCTATCGACGCGCTGGCCGGAAAGCCTGCGCTGGTGGTGCGCGGCGCGATGTCGGACCTGCTCTCCGCCGAAACGCTGGCGGCGATGGCGCAGCGGCTTCCCGGCTGCGAGACAGTGACCGTTCCGAACTGCGGACATGCTCCGGACATCGACGATCCGCTGGTCCTCCCCGCGATCGAGCGCCTGTTGGCGCGTGTCGGCTGAGCGGGGCAGGCAAGTCTTGCGCATCCTTCACCTTCATTCGAGCTTTGCGGCGGGCGGCAAGGAACTGCGCGCGGCGCGGCTGATGAATGCCTTCGGGCGCGGCATTGCGCATGTCGTCGTTTCCGCTCAGCCCGGCGCCCACGGGGCGGTGGCGGTGCTGGACAAGAAGCTGGACGTGACCTTCCCGGATGACTTTCCCAGCCTTCAGGGCAAGCCCCTGCCCGGCCGCTTGCAGCGCATCGCGCGGGCCATGCAGGGTTTCGACCTCGTGCTTACCTATAACTGGGGGGCAATGGACGCGGTGATGGCGCATACGCTGTTTCAAGGCATCCATCGCCTGCCCCCACTGGTCCACCACGAAGACGGCTTCAACGAGGACGAGGCAAACGGCCTCAAGGCCTCGCGCAACTGGTTTCGCCGCATTGCGCTGGGCCGCACGTCGGCGCTGGTGGTGCCCTCGCGGCGGCTGGAGAGCATTGCGCTCGATACCTGGCAGCAGCCACGTGGGCGGGTGCAGTATATTCCCAACGGCATCGATCTGGCGACCTATGCGAACAAGCCGCGCGCCGATGCCCTGCCGCGCGTGGTCAAGCGTCCGGGGGAGCGCTGGCTCGGCACGCTGGCCGGACTACGGCCGGTGAAGAACCTGCCGCGCCTTGTCCGCGCCTTCGCGCCGCTGCCCGAGGAATGGCAGCTCGTCATCCTGGGCGAAGGGCCGGAGCGTGAGGCGATCCGCAATGAGGCGATGGCCTGCGGGGTCGCGCACCGGGTTCACTTGCCGGGCTTCGTGGCCGATCCCTCGCAGGCAGTGGGGCTGTTCGATCTGTTCGCCTTGTCATCGGACAGTGAGCAGTTTCCGATCTCGGTGGTCGAAGCGATGGCCTCTGGCCTTGCGGTCGCGTCGCCGGCGGTGGGAGACGTGGCGCAGATGGTTTCGGGGGAAAACCGCCCCTTCATCACGCCTGCTGGGGATGAGGCCGCATTCGCCCGAACGCTTGAAAAGCTGGCGACGGGGGAGGTCCTGCGCGCGCAGATCGGTGCCGCCAACCGGGTTCATGCAAGAGCGCATTATGACGCGAAATCAATGATCACCGCCTACCGGACGGTCTATGCGCAGGCGATGGGGCGATCCGCGTTTCCGTGACGCGGAAGGCTCGTTCAGCGGCGCTTCAGCGCAAGGTAGCCAGCGATCATAGCCGTTGAAAACGCCGGGCCATTCGCTAAACAGCCCGGCAACCATCAGAATTGACCAGAAAGAGCCTGCCTTGGCCCTCCCACCCGCCACTCCCGGAACTACCAGCGGCAAAGATGCCGCCGCCAGCAAGGCTGCGCAGCGCGATGCACAGGCGCAGGACGTGTTCCTTCGCGAAGTGGACGACGCCTTGCGGCAGGACGAGGTGCAGGGTTTCTTCCGCAATTTCGGCAAGCCGGTGCTGGCGCTCGTGGTTGCAGGACTGCTGGGTTTCGCGGGCTATCTCTACTGGGACCATCACACCGCGAAGCAGGCGGATGAACGCTCCGAGCAGCTTACCCAGGCCCTCGACAGCATAGAGGCAAGCAATCTGGCCGAGGCCAAGGGCAAGCTCGATCCGCTTTCTAAGGAATCGGGCGCCGCTGCCGTGCTGGCCAAGCTCTCGCTTGCAGGCATAGCACTGCGTGAGGGCCGCGTGCCGGATGCGGTCAAGCTCTATGGCGAAGTTGCCGCAGACAGCGCCGCGCCGCAGGAACTGCGCGATCTCGCCACTGTGCGCGAGGTAGCAGCCGCGTACGACACGATGAAGCCGCAAGCGGTGATCGACCGGCTGAAGCCACTCGCCGTACCGGGCAACGCCTGGTTCGGCGTGGCAGGGGAAATGGTCGGCATGGCCTATTTGCAGCAGGGCAAGAAGGATCTGGCCGGGCCGCTGTTCGTCCAGATCGCCAAGGACAAGGACCTGCCCGGTTCGTTGCAGAGCCGGGCGCAGCAGCTTGCAGGCCTGATCGGGTACGACGCCCTCGCCGATGTCGTGGACGACAAGGGCGAAGCAGTGGGTGCGGGCGTGAAGGTTTCCGCGTCTCCCGCTACCGTGACGAAACAATAGCGCCATGAAGGCCGCCAGTGAGGATTTGCGCATGAAGGCAACCGCATCCCGGTACCGCAAGGGCCAGTTCCGCAAGACCGTGCCGCTGATCGTGCTCGCGCTCGCGCTGGGACTTTCGGGCTGCAAGGTCTTCGGCGGCAAGGGTGGTCCCAAGACGCCCACGGTGGGAGAGCGTATCCCCATCCTCTCGCGCATCGAAAGCGGAGCCGTGGTCGATCCTGCGCAGGCCGGCATCGCGGTGATCCTTCCGCCCGAGGAAACCAATGCGGCCTGGCCGCAGGCAGGCGGCACGCCCAGCAAGGCCTATGGCCACCCGGCGCTTTCGGCTAGCCCCTCGCGCATCTGGACCGCGCAGGTTTCCGGCTCGTCGCAGCGCCAGCGCCTGGCCGCATCGCCGGTTGTCGGTGATGGCCGGGTCTATGTGATGGACACCGAGGGGATGGTCACTGCCTTCAGCGCCGATAGTGGCGGGAAGGTGTGGAGCAAGAGCTTCGGCGTTTCGGGTGATGGCTCCAACACCGTGTTCGGCGGCGGCGTCAGCTTCGATGCGGGCAAAGTCTATGTCACTACCGGCTTCGGCGAAGTAGCCGCACTCGATGCGTCCAGCGGCAGCGAGCTGTGGAAGAAGAAGCCTGCCGGGCCGCTGCGCGGTTCCCCTACCGTGGCCTTCGGCGGCGTCTATGTGATGACGCAGGACAACCAGATCCACGCGCTCAATTCCGAGGATGGCACCTCGCTGTGGAACGAATCGGCGGCGTTGACGCAATCGGGCGTGTTCGGGGTGGCCGCTCCCGCTGCCGGGCAGGGCACCGTGATCGCGGGCTACTCCTCGGGCGAACTGGTCGCCTATCGGTATGAGAACGGGCGCGAGCTGTGGTCCGACGCATTGGCGCGCACCTCGATTTCCACCGAAGTGGGAAGCCTGACCGACGTTGACGCCGATCCGATCATTGATCGCGGGCGGGTCTATGCGCTGGGGCAGGGCGGTCGCATGGCCGCCTATGAGCTTGTCACCGGCCAGCGCATCTGGGAACTTAACCTTGCGGGCATCTCGACCCCGGCGGTGGTGGGTGACTGGGTCTTCACGCTGGACGACAAGGCCGAACTGCTCGCCATCGCCCGCGCCACCGGCAAGGTCCGCTGGCTGACCCAGTTGATGCGGTTCGAAAAGCCCAAGAAGCGCAAGAACCCGGTGTTCTGGGTCGGGCCGATTCTGGCTGGTGGCAAACTGTGGATCGCCAACTCGCGCGGCGAGATGAGCTGGGCCGACCCGGCGACTGGCGTGGTGACGCCCTTTGCCGAACTGGGCGGGGCGGTGTCGCTTTCGCCGGTGGTGGCCAACCAGACGCTGTACCTGCTCGACGATTCGGGCCGCCTTACCGCCTGGCGTTAAGCACTGCCGCTAATCCTCCCCCTGCGGGGGAGGGCCGGCCGACTGTCCTCCCGTTTGAGGCGCTTTAACCTTTCGGCGCTAGAGACGGGGCAATGAACGAAGCCCAATCCGCACCTCAAACCGTTCCGGCGGGCCGCCCGGAAAGTGATGTTTCCGTAGGTGTGGGCCTTGCGGGACTGGTGGCCCTGATCGGCTGGGTGCTGGTCTGCCGTCACTGGGGCAGCATTGCTGCAGCATTCGGCATACCCGGCCCGCACGAAGCCATGTCCGGGCCTTATGCCGCTGTCGCCACGCTGGTCGTCACCGGCACCGCGATGAGCCTGTGGTCGGTCTTCGCCGACAAGGTCCACCTGCGTCCCTCCACCGGGATCGACTGGCAGCACCCCAAGCCCCTGCGCGATACGCTGCATGTCTCGATTACCAAGCTGGCAGGCCTGTGGGCGACCTGGGCGATCATCGGCTTCTACTATTGCGTCGCGCGCTGGTACTGGGACGGGCAATACCTGTTCGCCATGGAAGTGCTGGGCGCAGCGGCGATTCCGCTGTTCGTTCTGTCCGTGCCCTACGTCCTGTGGATCGACCGCTACCTGATCGAGCCGCGCGACCATGCCTGGCACTTCGGCGCCATGCTGATCGGGCGCGAAAGCTGGGATGATGACGAAATCCGCAAGCACTGGCGCGCATGGGGCATCAAGGCGTTCTTTGGCGCCTTCATGATCTCGATCCTGCCGGGCGGCTTCGGCAACGTGGTGCGCACCGATTTCGGCCTGATCACGCATGATCCCGTCGCACTCGGCTCGATGCTGATCGAGGTGCTGTTTCTGATCGACGTGCAGATCGGTACGGTCGGGTACCTGCTCACGCTGCGCCCGCTCGACGCACATATCCGCAGCGGCAACCCGTTTCTCGCGGGCTGGGTGGGTGCCCTGATCTGTTATC
>Ga0068860_100008010_pt1 | contig 10535 bp, 9 predicted proteins | sample KBSSwiS32_FD_66597 | JGI IMG/M metagenome (GOLD analysis project Ga0068860, IMG submission 66597) | Switchgrass rhizosphere microbial communities from Kellogg Biological Station, Michigan, USA - KBS Switchgrass S3-2 | ecosystem: Host-associated > Plants > Roots > Rhizosphere > Soil ...
GTGGCCCAGCCGATTCCGTCGGAGGTCGAGAGCACGAGGCCGTAGTCCGGGAACGAAGTGCCTGCGATCACGAACCGCGAGCCATCCCAGGCGACCGCGGCGAGGGCGTCGATGCTGTCGAAGGCGGGACGCGTCCACTCCACGCCGTCGGAGCTCGTCGCGATCGCGCCGGAGTCGCCGACCGCGAGGAACCGGCCGCCGCCCCACGCCACGTCGCGCAGGGTCGAGACCGATCCGGAGCTGCGCGGCGTCCACTCGCGGGCGTCGGCGCTGGTCGCGATCGCGCCTCCGTCGCCCACCGCCACGTAGAGGCTGCCGTTCCAGAGGATCTTCCGGAGAGTCGCGGACACCGCCGACCGCTGGAGGGTCCACAGGTGCCCGTCCGAGCTGGTCAGGATCGAGCCATTCTGGCCGGCGACGACGAACTGGGCGCCGTCCCAGAGGACGTCGGAGAGATCGAACTTGGGATTCGCGATCTCCTGGGTCCACGTCGCGCCGTCGGGGCTCGAGAGGATCGTCCCGGCGCGGCCGACCGCGACCCACAGGCCGTGGCCCCGGGCGACGGCGGCGAGAAGGTTGCCCTGCGGGGCCGGGTTCGACCACAGCCAGTCGCTGCAGCTCTGAGCGGGCGCGCTACCGAGGCCCGCGAGCAGCATTCCACCGACGATGACGGCCGCTTTCGTCACCCGCGTGAACATGAAGTCCTCCCGATGAATTTGGTGTGGAACTCTCACGCGATTATACGCGCCGCTCTTCTATTCCCGGCTGAGCCGCTCTCCACACAAATTCCAGGCCGCCGGGTGGCAGCCATCTTGAATAACGCCTCCCGGGACGAGCGTTTTTTGCGGCCCTCGAGTGGCCTGGCCTTTCGAACGAACTTTCAAGCGGCGGCACCCGCCAGAGAGGCGGCGCCGACAAGGAGCGACCATGACCAAGACACTTTCCGGCTTTTGCCTTGCGGTATCGATTGCGGTGGCGGGTCTCGCCCAGACGACACCCAGCCCGACGGCGGCGATGGCGACTCCCACCCGCACTCCCACGTCCATGACGTCGATGGCGACTCCGACGCGCACGGTGACGCCGGCGATGGGGACCCCGACCCGGACCGCGACCGCCGGGATGACGGTGACCGCGACGCCGGTCGGCACCCCGACGGCCGGAGGGACGCCGACCTCCGTCGATCAGTGCAGGAACGACGGTTGGCGGAACTTCACCAACCCCAGATTCAAGAACCAGGGGGACTGCGTGAGCTACGTTGCGAGCCAGGGGCGCGCGGGCGGTAACCCCAGGACGCCGACGCCGGTCCCCTGACCGATCTGCGGACTCGGGAAAAGCCCGGCGCCCGCTGCCGGGCTTTTTTTACTCGTAGCGCAAAGCCTGGGCAATGTCCACGCGGCCGGCGCGCCGGGCCGGCAGCCAGGAAGCGAGCAGGACGACGAGAGCGGAGAACCCCACGATGGCCGCGAGGTCCACGGGCCGGACCAGGAACGGGATGTAGGAGACGAAGTAGATCTCGGCCACACCCGGCGGGAACCGCAGCAGGCGGAAGGCGGTCATCACCCAGCACACGAGCGCGCCGAACGCAATCCCGGTCAGCACGCCCGCGCCCCCCAGCAGTCCCCCGAGGAGCAGGAAGACGCGCGAGAAGAACGTGGGCTCGGCTCCGAGCGCGGTGAGCACTCCGATGTCCCGCTTCTTCTCGTTGACGGTCATCACGAGCGTCGCCACGATGTTGAAGGTGGACACCGCGACGATCAGGCCGATGACGAAGAAGAGCGTGGTCTGTTGGATCTTCAGTGCCGAGAAGAGCCCGGTGTTCAACGACCTCCAGTCCGTGACCGAGAACTCCTTGCCCGCGGCGGCTCCGATCGCTCTCGCCGCGGAAGCGGTGTCGCGGATCGTGTCGAGCTTGATCTCGATTACGTTCGCCTCTCCCGGCATCCGCGCGAGCTGCCGCAGGACCTGGCGTTCGAGGAAGACGAGCTCGGCGTCGGACTCGTAGAAGTTCGTCCGGAAGATCCGCGCCACCCGGAAGGGCTCGCTGCGCGCCACGAGCGCCGCCGCCCCCCGCGTATTGTCCGGAACCGAGAGCAGGATCGTGTCGCCCTCCTTCACGTCGAGAAGCCGGGCGAGCTCCGCGCCGATCGCGACCCCCGGCCGCCCGGCGGCCGAGGCGCGCGTCAGGACGCGCTCCGCGTCCGGCAGGTAGGCGTCCAACCGCGAGACTCGCCGCTCGGCCGCGGGATCGATTCCCTTCAGGACGACGTCGGATCCGTCCGGCGTGGCCGCGGAAGAGGCCAGCCCGGACTGGTAGACCACGGGAGCCGTCGCGCGCACGCGCTTCAGCTTCGCCACCTTCTCCTGGGCCGCCGACGGATCCGCCTCCGCGGTCGTCGAGAGCGGGAAGAGGACCACCTCGGCGTTCGCCCCGATCAGGTTCTCCCGGATTTCCCGCTGGTAGCCGGAGAGGAGTCCCATCGCGACGACGAGCGCCGCGACCCCCAGACCGATGCCGGAGATCGAGAGCAGCGAGACGGACGAGACGAGCCGCGAGGATCTCGCCCGGAGGTAGGAGAGCGCGACCTCGAGAGGAAGGGTCATCGGGCTTCCGCGAGCCGCCGCTTCTCCATCTCGTCGACGAACCGCTCGAAGAGCACGTTCGCGTCGTGCGGTCCGGGCGACGCCTCGGGATGGAACTGCGCCGCCAGGATCGGCAGCGTCCGATGGCGGAAGCCCTCGAGCGTGCGGTCGTTCAGGTTGACGTGCGTGGCCTCGACCTCGGACGAGAGACTCTCCTCGTCCACCGCGAAACCGTGGTTCTGCGACGTGATGGCGACCGACTTCGTGCCGATCTCCTGGACGGGATGGTTCGCGCCGCGGTGGCCGAACTTCAGCTTGAACGTCTTCGCGCCGAGCGCCAGGCCGAGGAGCTGATGGCCCAGGCAGATCCCGAAGATCGGCCGGCGGGGCACGAGCCGTTCGATCGTCCGGATCGGCCCGGCGAGCGCGGACGGATCGCCCGGCCCGTTGGAGAGGAAGATGCCGTCGGGGTCGGCCTCCATCACGCGTTCGGCCGGGGCGGTCGCGGGATACACCCGGACGCGGCATCCCGCGGCAGTGAGCAGTCGGACGATGTTCCGCTTCATCCCGTAGTCGATCGCGGCCACGCGGAACCGCTCGCGCCCCACGGCCGCGAACTCCGACATCTCGGACGGCGATACCGCGAGCGCGAGGTCGCTTCCGACCATGGGCGCCGAACGCCGGACCTGCGCGAGCAGCTCCTCCGGATCGTCGATCTCGGAAGAGATGCCGGCGCGCATCGCGCCCTCCGACCGGATACGGCGCACGAGCGCCCGTGTGTCGAGCCCGTGCAGCCCGACGACCCCCTCGCGCGCGAGGTACTCGGCGAGGCTCTCCTCGCCGTCGGAACCGCTCCAGGTCTCCGGAAAGTCGCGCGCCAGGAATCCCGCCACGTGCACCCGGCCCGACTCCGACTCCGACGCGCGCACGCCGTAGTTGCCGACGTGGGCCGCGGTCATCACGACGATCTGTCCGGCATAGGAGGGGTCGGTCAGGACTTCCTGGTAGCCGCTCATCGCGGTGTTGAAGACGATCTCGCCGAACGACGTTCGGGACCGGCCGATGGCTTCTCCCCTCCAGAAGCTCCCGTCCTCGAGGACGAGGAGTCCGTTCAAGCGGTTCGCCCGACCACGGGGGCGAGCAGGCGCACTTCCTTCATCAGCTGGACGAACATGTCGGGAAGGAGCGCCTGCGGCCCGTCGGAAAGAGCCAGCTCGGGATGGTCGTGGACCTCGATCAGGAGGCCGTCGCTGCCGGCGGCGACCGCCGCGCGCGACATCGGCAGGACCTTCATCCTCTTTCCGGTGCCGTGCGACGGGTCCACGACGATCGGCAGGTGCGAGATGCGCTTGACGTAGGGGATCACGGAGAGGTCGAGTGTGTTGCGGGTGTGGTTCGCGAAAGTTCGCACGCCGCGCTCGCAGAGGATGACTTCGTAGTTCCCCTCCGAGAGGATGTACTCCGCGGACAGCAGGAACTCTTCGATCGTCGCGGACATGGCGCGCTTCAAGAGCACGGGCTTGCGGAGGCGCCCGACCTTCTTCAGGAGCGAGAAGTTCTGCATGTTCCGCGCGCCGATCTGCAGGCAGTCGGCGTACTCCGCGACCAGCTCCGCGGTGTCGGTGTCGAGCACCTCCGTCACGATCGGAAGCCCGGTCTCCTGCCGGACCCGGGCGAGGATCTTCAACCCTTCCTCTCCCAGTCCCTGGAAAGAGTAGGGCGACGTGCGCGGCTTGAAGGCGCCGCCCCGGTAGAGCGACGCGCCCGCCGCGTGGACGTGGTGCGCCACGTCGAGGGCCTGCTTCTCGGACTCCACCGCGCACGGTCCCGCCACGACCACGACGCGCGGGCCTCCGACCGCAACGCCGCCGACCGACACGACGGTGTCCTCGCGCTTCGCCTCGCGCGAGACCAGCTTGTAGGGCGCGGTGACGGCGATCACTTCCGCGACCCCCGGGAGGTTTTCGAACGCGGCCGATTCGACCGAACCGCGATTGCCGGTGACGCCGATCGCCGTTCTCTGCGCTCCGGGAATGGGATGGGCCGTGAGACCGAGGCCCTCGACCGCCGCGACGACGCCCCGGACGTCGTCCTCGGTGGCGCGGGAATCCATGACGATCAGCATCGCGGTGCTATCATTTGTCGGTGAATACGCCCTGTCAATCGCAGGCCCGCACGCACGGTCGCCTCACTCGGAGCGGCCTCCTCGGAATCGCGCTCCTTCTCCTGCTCGCACCGTCCGCGTTCGCGTACGTCGTCAAGCTGAAGGACGGGACCCTGGTTTTCGCCCGCGCGCCGTACACGGTCAAGGGAACGATGGCGATCATCACGCTCGAAAACGGGAACGTGACGCAGATCGCGCTCGACAAGGTCGACGTCCCCGGGACCGTGAAGTACAACAAGGAGAACTTCGGCAACGTCGTTGCGCTCGACACCCCCGAGGAGAAGCCCAAAACGCTCCCGACCGCGCCGCCGCGGTCCAACAACCCGCTGGGGGACCTGATCAAGCAGCGCGGCACCCGTATGAGCCTTCCGACCCCGGTGCCCGCGGCGGCGGCGGCGACTTCCGGCGGAGGTGCGGAGGGCGGAGCGGTGGATTCGGTGTACCAGGCGACTTTCACGCAGGTGTTCGAGGGGACCGGCATCTCGCAGTTCCGGGTGACGAACTATCGGGGCAAGACGCGGATCCTCGTCACCGCGGACTCCGAGCAGGCCGTCTTCAGCACGCTGTCCGCCTCGGCGCGGGCGCTCACCGACGCGGCGGCGAAGGGGCGCTCGGCGCCCGTCGAGATCGTCATGACGACGCAGTCGGGAGAGTCGGCCGGCTTCTTCGAGATGACGCCGGCCCAGGCGAAGCTCCTGGTCGACCGGAACCTCACGGTCCAGGACTACTTCGTCAAGAACGTCGTTTTCTGATCCCGGCTCAGCCGAGATACCGCCGGACTTCCTCTCCCGTGATCTCCCGGAAGCGCTCCGCGTAGGACGCGACCCCGCCGGCTTCGTCGGCGAATACGCGCTCGACGCGATGCAGCGGGAAGAAGACCGTCGCGGGGAAGGACGAAGCCTCCGTCCCCCGCGCGATTTCGCGCGTCCAGCTCTCGAAGGCGTCGAGCGCGATTCCCCGCACGGTGACGCCCGCCGCGCTCGTGTCGTGGAGGACGCCCCAGAACTTCTCGCGCGGCGCGACGAGGTGGACGACGACGATCTCGCCGGCCTTCACGGAGCGGGCGCCGCCTGGGAGAGTTCGATCAAGACTCCCTTTCCGGCGGAGGGGTGGAGAAACGCCACGCGTTTGCCGCCGGCGCCGGCAACGGGACTTTCGTTTACGAGCCGGAAGCCACGGCCCCGCAGGTCGGCGAGCGCTTTCTCCAGGTCCTCCACCGCGAAGCAGAGGTGGTGCACTCCGGGACCGCGCTTCGCCAGGAACTTCGCGACCGGGGATTCCGCGCCGGTCGGCTCGAGAAGCTCCAGGCGAGTCTCCCCCAGCGGGAGGAAAGCCGTGATCACGCCCTGGCTCGCCACGGTCTCCCGACCCGATTCGGCCAGTCCCAGCGCGCGATAGACGTCGAGCGAAGCGTCAATCGACTCCACGGCGATGCCGACGTGGTCGAGGCGGTAGGCCGGGCCGCTCACACGCGCTCCACCGCCGGCTCGCGCACGAGCCTTTCGAAGAGCCGCTCCGCCGCGGAGTACGGATCTTCGCTGCGGTCCCGGACCTTGACGATCGCGTCCTCGAGACCGTCGGGCTCCGGAGCCCGCGACTCGATCGTGCGATGGAATCGCTCTTCGAGGAGCGCGAGGAGCCGCGCCCGCGCGCGCCGGGTCGAACGCCGCCGCCCCTCCGGCGACGTCGCGAGCCACGCGCCGTGGGACTCGATCGCGTCGATCAGTTCCGGGATGCCTTCGCCCCGGGGTGCGACCGTCTGGACGATGGGTGGGCGCCACTGGCGGTCCGGCGTCAGGTCGAGCATCATCGCGAGCTCCGCAGACGTCCGATCCGCGCCTTCCCGATCCGCCTTGTTGACGACGAAGACGTCCGCGATCTCCAGGATGCCCGCCTTGATGGCCTGGATGTCGTCTCCCAGCCCGGGGACGAGGACCACGGCGACGGTCTCGGCGGTGCGGATGATGTCGACCTCGTCCTGTCCGACCCCCACGGTCTCGACGATCACGACGTCGAAGCCCGCCGCGTCCAGGATATCGACCGCGTCCGACGTCGCGCGCGCAAGCCCCCCCATCGTGCCGCGGGTGGCCATCGAGCGGATGAAAACACCGGGATCGGTGTAGATCTCGGCCATCCGGATGCGGTCTCCGAGGATCGCTCCCCCGGTGAAGGGGGAGGACGGGTCGACTGCGACGACTCCAACGGTCCGGCCGCGACTCCTCCACGCGACCGCGATTTTGAGCGCCAGCGTCGACTTCCCGGCGCCGGGCGGGCCCGTCAGCCCGACGATGCGGGCGCGCCCCGTCCGCGGAAAGATGCGTCGGGAGAGCTCCGGGATCCCGGCGCCCGACTCCGCCGCGGAGATCGCCCGGCCGATTCGGCGGGAGTCCCGGGCGAGGACGCCTTCGACGAGATCGGAAATCCCCGGCGCCGGGGCCGGGATCATGAACCTTCCGTCAGCAGACTGCGCGCGATGACCAGCTTCTGGATCTCGCTCGTTCCCTCGCCGATCGTGCAGAGCTTCGCGTCCCGGTAGAACTTTTCGACCGGGAAGTCCTTGATGTAGCCGTACCCCCCGTGGATCTGCACCGCGCGATCCGCCACCTTGACCGCCATCTCGCTCGCGTAGAGCTTCGCCTGCGCCGACATCCGGGTCGTCTCTTCGCCCCGGTCACGCGCCTGCGCGGCCCGCTCGGTCAGGAGGCGGGCGGCGTCGATCTCGGTCGCCATCTCCGCCAGGTAGAACTGGATCGCCTCGAATTCCGCGATCGGCCGGCCGAACTGGCGGCGCTCCTTCGCGTAGGCGAGCGAGGCCTGCCAGGCGCCCCGAGCCATGCCGAGCGCCAGCGCCGCGATCGAAATGCGGCCGCCGTCCAGGATTTTCATCGAGTTGACGAAGCCGTCCCCCTCGGCGCCGAGAAGATTGCCCGCCGGGATCCGGCAGTCCTCCATCACGAGGGTGCAGGTGTCGGACGCGCGCATTCCCAGCTTGTTTTCCTTCTTGCCCACCCGGATGCCGGGGTTGTCGAGCTCGACGATGAAAGACGAGATTCCGTGACGGCCGGAGGATCGGTCGGTCACGGCCATCAGGACCGCGACCCCGGCGACCGAAGCGTTCGTCGTGAAGTTCTTGGAGCCGTTCACCACCCAGGAGTCGCCGTCCCGGACCGCGGTGCTCTGCGTTCCGCCGGAGTCGGAGCCGGCCTCCGCCTCCGTCAGGCCCCACGCCGCGAGCCACTCTCCGGAAGCGAGCCGGGGAACGTACTTCTGCCGTTGCTCTTCGGTCCCGAACTGGTAGATGTGGTTGGTGCCGAGGGACGTGTGCGCCGCGAGTGAGAGCCCGACGGAGCCGTCGACCGCCGCGATCTCCTCGATGACCCCGATGTAGTCCATGTAGTGGAGACCGGCGCCGCCGTACTTCTCGGGGAAGATCGTGCCGAGGAAGCCGAGCTCGCCCAGCTTCCGAAAGACGTCGCGGGGGAACTGCTGCGCTTCGTCCCACTCCATGACGTGGGGACGGATCTCGTGTTCCGCGAACTCCCGCGCCGCCTGGCGGATCGCCTTCTGTTCGGCCGTCAGAACCGCAGTCATGGAGAAGATTTTATCGGAGTCGTGCCCCCGACTATCGTCTACCGTCTACCGTCTACCGGAAAGACGGCGGAAGGGCCTTGACCCCCTGGGCCGGCACGATGTCGATCCCGCTGTAGTAGTGCCGGAGGATCGCGTCGTACGTCGCGCCGGCCAGCGCCATCCCGTAAGCGCCGTTCTGACAGAGGCCCACCCCGTGCCCCCACCCGCGCCCCAGGAACACGAACTCGATCTCTCCGTCGGGCCCCTTCGTCCGCGAAAACGTGAAGAGCATCTCGGGGACCTCCAGCGCCTGCCGGACGTCGAACCCGCGCAGGGTGATCTCCGCGGCGTCCGTCACGACGCGCATCTCGACGACCCGGCCGGAAGAGCTCCTCTTCGTGACCGTCAGGTCGCGCACCTCGGTTCCCGCGACGCGCGCCGACATCCGCCGCGCGAGCTCGCGCCCGCTGGCGCGCCGCACCCACTCGGTCCAGGAGGATTCCCGCTCGAAGGACGGGCCCGCCGGATCGAGCTCCACCCACATCCCGAGCACCTGGTTGCCCCGCTTCCACCACCGGAGCCGGTCGCCGGGGCGCAGCGTCAGAGACGACGTCGCGAAGTACCGGTCTCCGACCTTCCGCGCGAACGGAAGGTCCGGGTCGACCGGAAGCCCGACGCGCCCCTCCGCCGTCCGCACCCACACGTTCGCGCCCTCGCGGGACAGGAACTTGCCCGACTGCTCCGTGACGCCGAGCAGTCGCAGCGAGCCGGAGAAGAGAAGACCCGCGTACTCCTCGTCGGAGAGGCGGCGGTCCGGAGGCGGCAGGGGCTCACCCGCACCGAAGCGGAAGCGGAGCAGGAACGCATAGGCCTCGCGCGCGGCGCCGGTCAGGCGCCCGGTGGCCGCCGGATACTCCGAGTAGTACCGCTGCTCGCGCGGCAGAGCGTGGACCGAACGCGCCTCCCCGAGGTCGAAAGCCTGCAGGATCGACGGGTAGACGGCGGCGGGGGCGAGCGACGCCGGCGGCGACGCGCTCTTCTCGATCCCGGCCCAGCGCTGCGCGGTCGCGACCCATGCCACGTGACCCGCGCGGCGGCCCGCCGAGTGGGCCGCGAGCACCGCGCCGCGCCACTCGAGACCGCTGCGCCCCGAGGACGGCGCGCTCTTGACGCGGGCTCCGGCGAGCGCCATCGTCGGAAGCTCTCCGCAATCGACGGAGACCAGGTACGGAGCGGCGTCCCCGACGAAGACGTTCTCGACGTTCTCGGTCCTGCCCCCGCACGTCGAGATGAACAGCGCGTCGGCGAACGCTCCCCCCGAGGCGAGCACGAGCCCGCGCGTCGCGTCGACCGCGCCGTTCGACAGCGGATCCTCGGCCGAGAGTCCGGCGTACGCCTGGCACTTCGGGGTCGCGCAGAGGTCGTAGCCCTCCGCCTCGAACTGGCCGCGGTGCGCGAGAGCGTAGGTGCGCGCCGCCACGGCCTGCGCCTTCAGCGCCTCCACCTCGTCGTACCGCTTCGGGCCCATCTCGGCCGGGACCACGCCGTAGAGGTACTCGTCCAGGTCCAGCCGGTTCACGACGTTCAGCGTGCCGCGCGGATTCGTCTGGACCCGCAGGCTCCCGCGGTAGGTCTTGCCATCGACCGCGACGGACACGGGAGCGCCCGCTCCCGGCGTCGGCGGGAAGATCTCGACCGGGGAGGCGAGACGCCTCGCCGCGCCGTCCTCCGCCGTCACCAGGATCGCCGCGGCCGGAGCCGCCGTCCCCGACCGGACTGCGCCGTCGGCGACCATCGCCTGCTGCCCGGCCGCGCGGATCTTGCCGGCCAGCGCCTCCGCTTCCTCCCGGGTCGCGAAGCTCCCGAGGAGGACGCGGTAGACGCCGCGCTCCGCCGAGAACGCCACCGAACCGGCCGTTGCGAAATCCGTCGACAGCTTCTGGAGGAGGGCCCGGGCCGGCTCCTCGTGCGAAAACGCCGCGGCCTGAACGGTGAAGCGGGCCGTGGCCGCCGCCGCGGAAATCTCGGGCCGGAAAACGATCGGGCCGCGGAGGATCTCCGCGCGACCCGCGGACGCCACGATCCATGGCTCTCCCGCGGAGCCGTACGCGAACTCGGCCAGGTCGCTCTGGAGCCCCACGCGATAGGCCACGCCGGACGGCGTCGAGAGCGCCGGCACGGCCATCCCCGGCGCGGCGCCGCGACGCGGCCGCCGCTCGGG
>Ga0068860_100008012_pt1 | contig 10535 bp, 9 predicted proteins | sample KBSSwiS32_FD_66597 | JGI IMG/M metagenome (GOLD analysis project Ga0068860, IMG submission 66597) | Switchgrass rhizosphere microbial communities from Kellogg Biological Station, Michigan, USA - KBS Switchgrass S3-2 | ecosystem: Host-associated > Plants > Roots > Rhizosphere > Soil ...
CGCCCGCCTCGTCACCGACGCCGGCTATCCGACCGAATCGGCGCGGCTCAACAAGGCCCTCGTCGACCACTACCGCAGCCGCCTCGCCGCTGACTCGGCGAGCGAGCGCGAGGTCGCGGCCCGACGCCTTCCGGCCGCACTGGTGAACCTCGGCGCGGCGCTGTTCGCCCAGGGCTTGCTCGCCGAGGCCGAGCCGCCGCTGCAGGAGGCGATCAACCTGGCCCGATCGACGAACGACATCGACGCGCTTGCCGCCGCACTCGGTGACCTCGCGCTGTGCCGCCGCGACCGCGGCGACCTCGACGGCGCGCTGCCGCTGTTCGCCGAGGAGGAAACGATCTGCCGCGGCCGCGGCGACACGTACGGTCTGCAGGCAACGCTCGGCAATCGCGCCCAGATCCTGCGCCAGCGCGGCGACTACGCAGGGGCGATGGCGTTGATGGCCGAGCAGGAGGAGCTGTGCCGCTCGATCGGTGATGGCCGCGGTGTGTCGCGGGCTCTGGCCGCGCAGGGTGCGGTGCTCGCCGACACCGGCGATCTCGCTGGTGCGCTCGAGCGGTTCACCGCGTTCCGTCTCGCTTCCGAGGAGGCAGGCGATCTGCACGGCGTCGCCGAGGCCAGCATCAACGAGGTCGACACGCTGCGCCAGCTCGGTCGTCGCGCGGAGGCCGCCGAGCGCGCCGTGACAGCGGAGGCGTTGATCCGCCGCGTGTCCGACGAGCCGCTCCTCGCCCGCATCCTCGACGCACAGTCTCGGGCCGCGATCGAAGAGGGCCGCTGGGCCGACGCGAACCGGCTCTCGACGGAGGCGGTGCTGACGGCGCGGTCGGCGGGGGCGCGCCCGGCGCTGCTCCTGGCGCTCGGCATGCTCGGCACCGCCCGCCGCGAGATGGGCGACCTGAACGGCGCCCGCGAGGCTCATGCCGAGGAGGAGAGCCTTGCCCTCAGCCTTGGCGATGTCGGTGCGACCGCTGTAGCGCGTACGAACCTCGCCTCGGTCGACATCGTCAGCGGCGACCTCGCCGCGGCGATGGCGCGCTACGCCCAGGCCGAACCCGCCCTGGCGATGTTGGGTGCGCACGCGCCGCTGGCGACGCTGCTCGCCAATCGCTGGATGGTGCGCGCCCAGCAGGGCGACATTGCCAGCGCGATCGCCGATCTGCTCGCTGCCGATGTCGCCTTCCGCAACGCCGGCGCGGCGGCCCAGTCGGTGCAGGTGCTGAGCCGCGGCGCTGAAGCCTTGCAGGGCGCCGGTCTGTTCAACGAGCTCGAGCCGTTGTGGATGCGGCTCTCCGAGGTGACTCGCGCGCAGGGCGATGAAGGTGCACTGCAGCGGGCCATCGGTTCGCTCGCCCTGCTGGTGCTCGGTCGCGGCGAGATACCCAGGGCGACCGCGCTGCTCGACGAGCAGGAGGCGATCTGCCGGCGGATCGGCGATCAGGCCGGCTTGGCGACGGCCGTCGGCAATCGGGCGATCATGCTGCGCAACGCCGGTGATCTCGCCGGCGCGCTGCGTTGCGTCGACGAGCAGATCGAGATCGCCCGCTCGACCGGCAACGGGCAGGCGTACCTGTTCGGGGTCGCCAACCGCGGTGAGGTGCTCGGGGCGATGGGACGTGTGGCCGAGGGCCTGGCCGCGCTCGAGGAGGCGCGGAACATGGCAACCAACGCCGGCCTGACCCCGATGGTGCAACAGCTCGATCAGATGATCGCTGCGCTGCGCGCCGGCCACTGAACGGCGACGGATCAGGGCAGCGCCGGCACCTGCTGGGTGATGCAGTGGATACCGCCACCGCCAAAGGCCAGGATCGGTCCGACGTCGAGCCCGATCACCTCACGCCCAGGGAATTGCTCGGCGATGATCGCGAGCATGTCGTCGTCCGCGTCATGGCCGGCGGTCGGCACGAGCACGAACCCGTTGCCGACGTAGAAGTTCGCATAGGGCACGGGCCGGCGCGTGCCACCGATCTCGGCGAACGGCAATACGGGGATCTCGACGACCTCGAGCAGCCGCCCGGCGGCATCGGTCGAGCCGCGCGCCCAACGCGCGTTGACGTTCATCCGCAGCCAGTCTTGTTCCATCGGGTCGTCGCAACCCTGCATCACGAGGACACCCGGTCGGGCGAACGCGGCGACGTTGTCGACGTGGCCATCGGTGTCGTCGTCGAGCAGCAGACCGTACGGCAGCCACACGGTCGTCGAGATGCCGAGCACGTCGCCAAGGCGCTCCTCGATGTCGAGCCGGGTCAGAGCTGGGTTGCGGTTCGGGTGCATCAGGCACTGAATCGTCGTCACCAACGTGCCCTCGCCATCGACGGCAATCGAACCGCCCTCGAGCACCATGGGCACCCGCGTGCACGGATGGCCGGCATGGTCGGCCCAGCGCTGGGCGACGAGCGCATCCTGATCCCACGGCGCGAACTTCGTGCCCCAGCCGTTGAACGTCCAGCTCGTCGCGACGCGCTCGGGTGCGCCATCTGCGCCTTCGCCGATTGTGTAGATCGGCCCGGTGTCGCGGAACCACGAATCGTCGATCGGCAGCTCGACGATCTCCACCCGACCGCCGCACAGCTCGGCCGCACGCGCCGCGGGCGGGCCCGGTTGGGCGATCATCGACACCGGTTCGAAGTCGGCGATCGTCCGAGCCACCTGGGCGTGAGCGTCCTCGGCGTCGCTCATCAACTCGCCGTAGAGGGGTCGGCGTGCAGGCCAGCACATCACCGTGCGCTCGTGCGGGCCGAACTCGGCCGGCATCCGTGGCGCCGCCGATGGTCCACCGCCGATGCTCATCGGCCGGCGGGCGGTGTCGAACTTCCGTCGAGCGTCATCAGCGGCTCGTAGAGATCGGGGCGGCGGTCGCGGAACAGACCCCAGCTGTGGCGCTTCATGCGCAGCTCGTCGAGATCGAACGACGCGGTGAGTACGGATTCCGAGTCGCGGCCGGCCTCGGCCACCTTGGCGCCGGTTGCGTCGGCGATGAATGAGCTGCCATAGAACGTGATCTCGCGCTCCGCGTCGGCGCCGACCTCGCGACCGATCCGGTTGGCGGCAACGATCGGCGTCAGGTTGGCCGCGGCGTGACCCTGCATCACCCGCTGCCAGTGCCCGCTGGAGTCCCAGTCGGGGTCAGGGGGCTCGCTGCCGATCGCGCTCGGGTAGAACAGCAGCTCCGCGCCCTGCAGCGCCATCGACCGGGCGGCCTCGGGAAACCACTGGTCCCAGCAGATGCCGACGCCGATGCGAGCGTGCTTGGTGGCCCACACCCGGAACCCAGTGTCGCCGGGGTTGAAGTAGTACTTCTCCGAATACCCGGGCCCGTCGGGGATGTGGCTCTTGCGGTAAACGCCGAGCGGTGAACCATCGGCATCGACGATGACGACCGAGTTGTACGTCGCGTTGTTGGCGCGCTCGTAGACGCTGATCGGCAGCACGACGTCGAGGTCGGCTGCGACCTTGCTGAAATGGGTGACGGTCGGGTGGCCCTCGATCGGCATCGCCCTGGCGAAGTGTTCGGGCAACATGTCGATGCAGAAGTACGGGCCCTCGAACAGCTCCGGGATCAGGATGATCTGAGCCCCCTTGGCGGCGGCCGCGCGGACCAATCGTTCGGCCGTGGCGACGTTGTCGCCGACGGAATCCGTCATCGCCATCTGCACCACGCCAACGCTGACCTGCATGCTTCCAGTGTGACACTGAAGTCACCCGAGGGCAGCCCTTCGCCGGCGCGGCAGCGAGGAGTTGTCGCGTCAGCTGCGCAGTGCGTCGCGGGCGGCCGTGAATTCTTCGACCGAGATCTCGCCGCGAGCGAAGCGCGCGGAAAGGATCGCCTCCGCGGCGAGCGCGGGCGACGGTGGCGGCGGCCCAGCCGGATGGGCTGGTGAAGGCATGCCTTCGGGCCTGGCCGCAACCGACCGGCGGCCGGTGCGGTACAGCAGGATCGCCAGCATGATCACCGCGGCGAGGAGCAGGAGACCGATGATCACGAGGCCGGGGTGGTGGAACCTGCGGCCGCGGTGGGGTCCGGGCCCGAAGTCGGCCGGCATGGCGACGGCGAGGCGGAGCAAAGCGGTGCGCACAAGAACAGGGTACGACGACTTCGTGAGAGGATGGTAAGAGCCGGAGCCGGTTTCGCGCTCGCCAACGAAAGGCCGACGATGAGCACATGCACGCATCTCGACACCGTCGCCGACGTCAGCCCGTCCAGTACCGGATGCGAGGACTGCCTGAGGATCGGGGCCCGCTGGGTGCACCTCCGGATGTGCATGGAGTGCGGGCACATCGGCTGCTGTGACAGCTCCCCGAACCGTCACGCCACCGCACATTTCCACGCCCACCCTGATCATCCCCTCGTGCGCTCGTATGAGCCGGGTGAGGAGTGGTGGTGGTGTTACATCGACGAGGTCATGTTCGAAGTCGAGGGCGACGCGCCGTCGCCGTCGCATCCCTGACCGCTCCGCCGAACGATCCCGCCGCGGCCCGACGGAACGCAGGCAGGCGGTTGCATCAGGCGTCACCTCACCTGCCTGCGTCGGCACGCGTACCGCTGATCCCGGCGCTCGCGGGCAGCTGAGGTCGCCGATCGGCGTGTGCCAAGATTCCCGGCGTGCAGCGGACCGTCCGGCAATTCTCGCGACTGGCCGCGAGTGGCGTGATCGCGGCGACGGTGCTCATCGGATGTTCGGGCACGGCGGTGCACATGCCCGACGCCGGCGCGATCCCGATCCCGACGCTGCAGACGCTGCCGAGCGACCTGTCCCGCTCACCGCAGCTCCGCGCCCTGCAACCACGTGACACGGCCGGTCTGGAGATCAGCAGCGAGAGTGCGGCGGCCGAGCTCTTGCCCGCGGCGCTGACGGCGCTGCGGGCCAGCGCCGATGCGCCGACCAAGTTGTCGCGGCTGGCGATCTACTCCGATTCGGTCGACTTCACCTACGAACAGAACGGCATCAACGGCCGCTCGGTCAGCGCGGTGTACCGGCCAGGCCAGGAGATGAACTTCGCCACGCCCACCTACGACGACTCAGCGACGTTCGAGATCGACGCGATCGAACCGAAGGTGCCCGCCGCGCTCGTCGAGGCCATCGAGCGGCAGGTGCCGAACGGAAAGGTCACCAACCTCGACCTCAACGTCTCCTCCTCGTACGGTTTCGGCCTCGTCTGGAACATCGATGTCGAGGACGCGCGCGGTTCGCTCGCGAACGTGTTCGCCACCCTCGACGGCGCGATCGTCGCGGTGGACATGTCGTGATCGGCCGCCAGATCCGCCGTGTGCCGGCGGTCGTTCTGCTCGTACTGCTGTCGGTGCTCACCTTGCGCGCCTGGCTCGACGTCGGTGACGAACCGCTGACGTATTCGAACAAGGCGAACGGGTTGGCGGGCATCACCTGGGCCGCGAGCGTGGCGGCCGACGGTCGGCTGGCGGTCGAGGTCGGCTATCGGTTCAGCAACGATGACGAACACTCGCTCAACCTCTACGTCCCCGATGGCTCACGGTTCCTGCGGGTCGACGGCACCCCGATCAGCGCGTCGAACGGTACGAACGCAACGGTGACCGTGCAATCGACCGCTACGGTTTCCTACGAACTGCCGGGCAAGGTGACGCGCTACCGCGACGGTGCCTTGCTGCGGCTGGCTCAGGTCAACACCTCCTCGCTCGCAGGTGACGAAGGTCTGTTCCCGTGCCCGCGCTGTTACCTCGACGGAATCGGCTACGGCGACTCGCCGGTGTACGGAGCGCTCGCCGTCCCCGCCGCCGACGAAGTCCATCTGCAGTTTCTCGGGCTGTCGCGGGTGCGATCGGTCGCTGACGCCGATCAGATGCGCTTCGTCGGCATCGACCACGGCACCGAGGATGTCTCGATGGTGGCGGTGCTGCCGAGCGAGTCGGTGCCCGGTCTCACCGCCCGGGACGGCACCGTCGCTCAGGCCCTCGCCGCGGTGAAGGCCGAGTTGAAGCCCAGCGGTGAACCGTTCCACTCGCCGCACCGACCTCCGCATGGCGATCGTTCGGCGGCGATCATCCTGACGATCTGTCTCGGTGCCATCATCGCCTGGGTGATCGTCCGGTTGCTGTGGACCGCGGGGACGCGCGCCGCCCGGCGCGCCGCGGCACCGTTGACCGGGGTGTCCGACTTCGCCGATGTTCGCTCGGTTCGGCCCACGAACCTGGAGCCGGCCCTGGCCGGTGCGCTCGTCGGCGACGAGACCAGGGGCGATCGCTCGGTGGTCGCGGCGACGATCCTCGAGCTGACCCGGCGCAAAGTCATCGAGTTCAGCGGGAACGACTCGCGGCGGTTCACGCTGAGCATGTCCCCGGGCGCGAGAGGCGACACGCCGTTCGAACAGGCGGTGATCGACGCGCTCCGCCTCGACGACGATCCGCCCGTGCGCATCGAACGGACGTCACCGCATCTCTGGGGCGAGCACCCCGAGCAGGTGACGCTGCGCTTGAAACGGGCGTTGGTCCGGGCGGCTCGCCGGCAGAAGCTGATCCGCCTTAGCGTTCCGGCGCTGCTGCTGGTCCCGCTCACGATCGCGATGGGCGTCGTGGCGATCACCGGCACGACTGGAGGCGTGAAGTTCGCCTGGTTCGTCACCGTCGTTGGGCCCCTGCTCGCCCTGGCGGCGGTCGCATCCTCGGGCTTCGTGCTCACCGCCGCCGGGCGGACCGAGCAAGCTCATTGGGTGGAGTACGCGAAGTGGCTGCGCACCAACGAACACCTCGCCCAGGCCGAGCCGTGGTCGGTGTCGACCTACGGCCGGATCCTCGCCGACGCGGCCGCGCTCGGCGCCGCGCCGGAGGTCGCCCGCTGCCTGTCGCCGAGCAAACTGGGGCGGGCGTGACCCGGATCGGTGTCAGCGGCCACCGCCAGCTGCGCGACGAGCGCATGGTCACGCAGATGACCGAGACGGTGCTCGACCGCGTGCTCGAGCACGCGACCGAGATCGTCATCGTGTCGAGCGTCGCGGAGGGTGCCGATCGACTCGTCGCCGATCTTGTCCTCGCCCGCCCAGGGGCGACGCTCGAGATCGTCCTGCCGCTTCCCGCCGACGACTTCCTCGACGACTTCGAATCCGAACGATCGTGCGGCGAGTTCTGGGATCTCCTCGAGCGAGCAGCGTCGGTGACGGTCGTCGAGCAGGTGCCTGGCGAGGACCGCACCGCGGCCTACGAGCGCGCCGGCCACGCCGTCGTCGACACATGTGACGTGCTCATCGCGCTGTGGGATGGCCGCCCGTCTCGCGGTAAGGGCAGCACCGCCGACATGATCCAGTACGCGCTCGAGCGCGACGTGCTCGTCGAGGTCGTGCTCGTCGATCGGGAGCCGGCGTGAGCGCCCGAGTCCGATGGTTCGTGATCGGCCTGCTCTGGTTGGCCCTGTTCGTCCTCGCCGGTACGGGTTTTCGCGAGCAGGCGACGACGGCACACATCGGCCGCGAGAACCTCGACATCCTCTATCTCATCTTCCAGCTGATCACGTTGCAGTACAACGGGGCCGACGCGGTCCTGAACTGGCGCCTCGAGATCGCCCGCTTCCTCGCCCCCGCGCTGGCCTTCAGCACGGTGCTGCAGTCGGCGTCGCTCGTCTTCGCCGACGAGTTCCGTCGGCTGCGCCTGCAGTACGTGCGCAACCACACGATCATCTGCGGGCTCGACGACGTGGGAACCCGTCTCGCTCAGGCGTTCGGCGGGCGCGGCGACCGAGTCGTCGCGATCGAGCTCAACGGTGCGAGTCCCGGCATCGGCTCGGCCCGCGCCGCCGGCGCGACGGTTCTGATCGGCGATGCGACCGATGCCGGTCTGCTGCGTGCGGCGCGGGTCGCCCAAGCCGTGCGCCTGATCGCGGTCTGCGGCGACGACGCGGCGAACGTGCAGGTCGCCGCGCAGGCCGCCAACGTGATCGGCGATCACGAGGGCAAGGCATTGCGCTGCGCGGTGCACCTCAACGACGCCGAGTTGGCGACGCTGCTACGCGCGGCGGACCTCGAACGGCGCGGTGCGGTGCGGATGAGCTTCTTCAACACCCACGAACGCGGGGCGCGAGCGCTGCTCGCCGAGAACCGACCCTTCCCCGGCATCGCCGATGGCACCGCCGACGCGCGGTCGGCCCACGTGGTCCTGTTCGGTCTCGGCCAACTGGGCCGGAGCCTCGTCGTCAACCTCGCCCAGCAGTGGGCCGAGCTGGAGACCGGGACGCAGCTGCGGATCACCCTCGTCGACACCGCCGCCAGTGGGCGCTGGCAGACCCTCGCCCTGCAGCACCCCGCGCTCGGCTCGGCATGCGCAGCGACCGCGCTCGACCTCGACTTCGCGGTGCCCACCGCCGACAGCGTCGAAGCCCTGCGCAACCTGTTCGCCGATGATCGACCGACATGGGTGGCGATCGCCTATGCCGAAGAAGCGCTCGCTCTCTCGACAGCCTTCTTCCTTGCCCAGACCCTCGACGTTCGCTCCGTGCCGGTGGTCATCCGCACGAGGACGACGGCGGGGCTCGGCGCGCTGCTCCTCCACAGCGAGCACTCGACCGGTGTCTTGCGGATGATGCGCGTGTTCCCGTTCCTCGACCGCACCTGCACGATCGGCGCCGTCGATGCCGGCGTGCGCGAACAGCTCGCCCAGGCGGTTCACGAGAACTACCTCGGTCGGCTCGACCCCGAGTCGACCAATGCGATGAACCGGCCGTGGGACGAGCTCGATGACGACGAGCGCGATCTGAGCCGGCGCAGGGTTGATGGGATCCTTGGCGACCTCGCCGCGATCGGTTGTGAACTCGGCCCACTTCGGCGTTGGGGGGTTGCCGACACGACGCTGACCGACGCCGAGGTCGAGCAGTTGGCGACGCGCGAGCACGCCCGCTGGATGGCCGATCGACTCGCCGCCGGATGGGTCCACGGCGACCGGCGCGACGACGCAACGAAACGCAACCCGCTGCTCGTCGAGTGGGATCTGCTCGCCGACGACGTCAGGACGGCCAACCTCGAGTCGGCCAGGGCGCTGCCGGCGATGCTCGCCCGCGCCGGCTTCGAACCCGTGCGCGTCGGATGATCGCCGGCGACGCGGGCGAGGCCTCGCTGGTCAGCGGATGGAGCGCAGCGGTGGCCGCTCGTCGAGGTTCAGGGCCTCGGTGGCGCCGTTCGGGCGCATCAGTGCTAGCTGGTGGCTAGCGAAGGCCTTGTTCGCGCCGACCCGGCTGAGCAGGGTGGCCATCACCTCGGCGGCCTGAACTCCCAGGCTCTCCAGCGTCTGGTGGCGGTGCAGCCGCTCGCCGACATCGACCTGGGCGATCGCCGCCGTGCCGAACCGCTCGGAGATATCGGCCAGCATCGCGATCTCGACGCCCCAGCCCTGAACGAACGGGATCTGGTCCATCGCCGTGCGCCGCCCGGCGAACTCGCCGCTGAGGGGCTGATGCAACCCGGTCAACTCGGGAAGATAGAGGCTCAGCAGAGGTCGGGCGACCAGCTCGGTCGTCCGCCCGCCACCGCCGTGCTCGGTCGGGCGGTGGTAGCTGGCCTTGACGAGGGCGACATCGTCGGTGGTGAGCAGGGGCATGAGCAGCCTGAGCACCCAGCTCGGCTCGACCGTCGTGACGTCGCCGTCGCACCAGACGAGGAAGTCACCCGAGCTCACGGCCAAGGTCGCCCACAGGGCGTTGCCCTTACCGATACCCGGCCCGTGCACCTCATTGACGACGTTGACCGACACGACGGTTGCCCCGTGGGCTGCGGCGATCGCGGCCGTGTCGTCGGTGGAGTTGTCGTCGAGGACGATCAGCTCGTCGACCAAGCCGGCGCCGTCGACCAGCCGGTGCAGGCGCTCGACCAGCTCCCCGATCGTGGCCGCTTCGTTCTTGCACGGGATGCACACGCTGACTGTGCGCTTGCCCTTCGCGGCGAGCGCGTCGGCCGTCGTGAACGCCGTGGCGTCGAACGTTCGGATCGCACTCACATCGCTGAGGGTAGATGCGCTCACCGGACTTTCCCCCGGCGACCCGAATAACCTCGCCCGCAATGGAACTGTTCGCTGTCGTCAACGCCTCGCCGGATTCGCTGAACACCGATTCGATCGTGTCCGATCCGGCGACCGCGATCGCGAGAGCCCGCCAGATGCTCGCGGAAGGTGCGAACGGCATCGACCTCGGTGGCCAGGGAAGTACCGACGCCGCCACGGTGGTCGGTTGGGAAGCCGAATGGGGCCGGCTGGTTGACATCATCCCCGCGCTGGCGACGCTCGGTGTGCCGTTGAGCGTCGACACGTGGAGGCCGGAGGTGGCCCGGCGTGCGCTCGAGGGCGGCGCGACAGTGCTCAATGCTGCGGACGGAATGCAGACCGACGAGATGTGGGCCGTGGCAGCTGAGTTCGGCGTGCCGATCGTCGTGCCGTTTCTGTCCGGGCCGAACCCGCGAGAAATGGTGCATGTCGGCGCCGATCCGGTCGCCGCGTTGATCGACTTCTTCGAGGCCCGGCTCGCCGATGCCGATCGCTTCGGGCTCCGTGACCGCTGCATCATCGATCCCGGTACCGGTTTCGCGCC
>Ga0068860_100008013_pt1 | contig 10534 bp, 8 predicted proteins | sample KBSSwiS32_FD_66597 | JGI IMG/M metagenome (GOLD analysis project Ga0068860, IMG submission 66597) | Switchgrass rhizosphere microbial communities from Kellogg Biological Station, Michigan, USA - KBS Switchgrass S3-2 | ecosystem: Host-associated > Plants > Roots > Rhizosphere > Soil ...
CGATTAGTGGCTTACTTTGTTACAAAGCATGACCCATGTCCTGATTTGGGAGAATTAAGAGAATTCATCGGGAAAAAACTGCCAGCCTATATGGTTCCCTCTTTTTTCGTTCGCATGGATTTTCTGCCCTTGACACCTAATGGAAAAATCGATCGCAAGTCTTTACCTGTACCTGAGGATATGCGCCAACGTTCCGGATACGTTGCGCCGCGAACCGAGCAGGAGCAAATTTTGGCAAAAATCTGGGAAAATGCACTGGGTATTGAACAAGTGGGAATTCAGGATAACTTTTTTGACCTCGGTGGAGCATCCATTCAGTGTATTGAGATAGTAGCCAAAGCCAATATGTACGGTTTTCAACTCAGTGCTGAGAATGTCTTTGAGTATCAGACCATCGCCAGGTTGGCCGCTCAAATCAAGGGAGAAATAAATAAAGGGTAATTCAAGTATCTGTAAGGGATTCAAGATTTTTAGTAACTAACTATATTCATTTATATATTTTCCTATGCTGTAATAAACCTACTTTTCCCCGTTGGAGGGACACACGGGTGGAAATCTAACCTACCCAATGATCACCTGTTTTATTTCAATTGCCAGTCACCAGGCTCACTTCTCTGAAGATCTTGAATCCATGCCTGCAAACGCTCCATCCCTTGTTCCACAGAAACGTCCACTTCATACCCAAAATCTTTCCTTGCAGCGGAAATATCGTACCAATGCGAGGTGGAAAGCTGTTTAGCGAGAAAAAGGGTAATTGCAGGTTCAGCGGAAATCCCGAAAATTCGGTAGGCCGTCTCTAAAAACCGCCCTGCAAAGCGTGCGATTCCAGGGGACAAATATTTGGTAACCGGGGGGAATCCGCCGGTGGCCAGTAATTGATTGATCAGCTCAGCAATGGGTATGGGGGCGTCCTGGGAGATGAAATAGGTTTTACCTTCCACCCGGGAAGGGTCCAGGAGCAATTGCGCAAAAGCCTGCAGATGGGCTTTAGCTGCATTGTCAACATAAATGCAGTCCACTCGATTTGGGGATCTACCGAGTATCCGGAGTTTGCCAGCTTTCGACTTTTGAAACAAGCGGGGAAGAAAATTGGGGTCTTCCGGGCCCCAAATCAGGTGTGGGCGCAAGGAGACAGTTTTTAGGGAAATATCATTGGCGGCCATGACGAGTTTTTCCGCGATGGCCTTGGTTTGCGGATAATAAGCGTCATATTTTTCGGGATAGAGAATACTTTCGTTGTGGCCTTCTGAGTCTTTGCCGTGGAACACCACGCTGGGAGAACTGGTGAAAACAAGGTTTCGGATGCCCAATTCACGACAGGCTTGCAGCACGTTTTCCGTACCTTTGACATTGGCCAGGTAATAATCTTCATATTTGCCGCAGATACCCGATTTGGCTGCAACATGAAAAACCGCTTCACAGCCCGTTATTGCTTGTCTCAGCACAGCGTAGTCCGAAAGGTCTCCCCGGAAATGCGTCACCCCCAACTGATCTAGCGCCGGGTAATTTCCCCGGGAAAAGGTTACCACTTCATGTCCCTGGCCACGCAGTTGACGTACAATTGCGAGACCCAAAAACCCGCCACCTCCTGTTACAAACAGTTTCATGCCAATTCATTTTTTGCCCAAAGGGCAAGTTTTTCACGGAAGATCTTGGCGTTATGCCGAATATCCACCGGAAAACCAGGATGAAAAAGCAGGGTTTTGATGGATCGGGTCAGGGGATGTGCAGCAGCCCAAGCCAATAACTCTGTCTTGAGTTTTGTCTCGTCGATAGGATTACCGCCTTTTTCGGCCTCAACACATAACACCGCTTTTTCGTCTACACCCACCAACGCCGTTCGGAAAACATCCGGATGTTTGTTGAAAATATGCTCACACTGAATAGAATACAGTTCCTGGTCTCCCACCTTCACCCGATGTGTCTTTCGGCCGCAAAACCAGAGGTTACCTTCTGTGTCAAAGTAGCCAAGGTCGCCCATGCGGTGGCGAATACGGTCGCCGTCCTGGATTTTGGCGAGCTTTGTGGCACCTTCCCGATTATAGTAGCTTCGGGTTACATTACGACCCTCTACTACAATCTCCCCGATCTCACCCCGGGCCACTTTGAGGTCTTCTGTCCAAGTGGGAATCTCCTCGTCGCTGATACGGATGATAGCGATCTCGATACCCTCCAATGCTTTGCCAATACAAACCCCGGATCCGTTTCCGGTTTTATCCCGCGTTTCCCGAAGAATCTGATGACTCCCAACCAAGGCCACCGGCATGGATTCAGTAGCTCCGTAAGGTGTAAAAATCTGTGTTTCGGGCATAAGCATTGAAGAAAAGCGTAGCAAGGCCTTGATTGAAGCAGGCGCGCCTGCAGAAATCACTCTTTTGAGACTCGGGAGTTTAATTCCGTTTGCCTCTCCATAGCGCCCCACGGTATCTATAAGAGCCGGCGAGCCAAACATTGTAGTAATGCCAAACTGTTTTATCGGGCCGATAATGTTTTGCGGCCTGACAGAGGCCGGTTTTGTGGGGTCCATGTCGGGAATAATGCTGCTTATGCCCATTGCAGGATTAAACAGGGCAAAAGGGGCAAAAGTTGGCATATCGATCTCTCCTGGCCTAAAGTCAAAAGAGTTACGGATCATTTCCAGTTGTGCCCTGAAATTGCCGTGCGAATATAATACCCCCTTGGGCACACCGGTGGAACCGCTGGTAAAAATGATGGCTGCAATATCGTCTGGTCCAGCATCAAAAAACGGTGCCGGTCCCAGGGACCTATCAAAATTCCGCACGGTCGTCATCTTCTTTCCTCCCCAGAAAAGCCGATGACCTATGGTGACGGTTTTGCGAATCGTTTTTTTGCCCCAACCCAGGAGTACCCGTGCCGCGTGAGCTTTGCTGATTCCAATAAACCCGACTGGTTCAGCCTCCGCAATACATTCTTTCAGAATTTTAGTTCCGACTCCCGGATCAATGAACACGGGAACGATACCCGTTTTAAGCATAGAAAAGCCGAGGATAAAAAAGTTGTAGCCCGGGGGCACCATCACCACCACGCGGTCACCTCGTTCAAATCCTGCAATGAGCAGTCCCCGCGCTACGCAGGTGGTCTCAAAAGCGAGCTCTTTGAAGGTAATTTTTTGATAGCGGGTGATGCCATTTTTGTCGAGGCTGTTCTTTTTCGGTAATGCAATAGCTAGTGCATCTGGATGGGAATCAGTCATTTCAATGAGAGCAGAAGCAATGTTAAATGGTTTCATGGGATTCTCTAAAAAAGTCTAATACCAGTTTCCCGATGGCTTCCGACTGGTCTTCCAAAATATAATGTCCAGAATCTTCGAATCGGTGAACCTGGGCCTCAGGCAGGTATTGTAGCCAGGTCTCCAGAAAATGCCGGTCAAAAACAATGTCTTTCATTCCCCAGGCAATAAGGGTCGGGGTGCCGCGGAATTGGCCTAAGCGTTCCTGCATTTCGGAAACTATCCCGTATCCCGGGTCGCCCGTTTTAAGGGGGATGTCCTGCACAAACCGGAGCGTGGCGATCCTGTTTTTCCAGGAATTGTAAGGCGCAGTCAGTCCATTACGTACAGCTTTGGATAGCCTGATACGTTTTACTCCTTCAATTGTGAGGAGGCCGGCGAACGCATTAAATGCCCGCACCAGAAACGCGCCCATCCAGGTACGGATAAACAAGAGGGCCAACGGTAAACGTTTGCCTTGGGGCAGATGAAAAGCTGCAGTATTCAGGATCACGATCTTTTTGATAGATTCCGGATGCCGGTGTGCATATGCCATTCCGATTATGCCTCCCCAATCATGCACTACAAGGCAGATGTTTTGGGTAATGCCTTTTATTTCGAGGAATGCCTCAAGGTCATTTGTCCGTTGTTCGAGTGTATAGTTGTACGCCGCATCATCCGGTTTATCCGAATAGCCACAGCCAATATGATCCGGAGCCAGGCAATGAAAATGCGGGGAAAGTTTTTGAATAAGTTCCCGGTAATAAAAAGACCAGGTTGGATTACCGTGGAGCATGACCACAGGCTCCCCTTTTCCTTCATCCACATAGTGGTATTGATGTCCACTGATATTTACAAAGTGGCTTTCAAATGGATATAGTTCCGGGCTTACCGCTTTCATTTCAGTTCGAGTCTTTTCCTTTACGACCTATGATTTCCAGAAGTCTTTCCGGTTCTATATACATACTTATTCTGGCTAACTCCTGGCTCAGGCGACCTACGACGTGCTGGTAGAGAATTTCGGATTCTACTCCAAACGCACGGAACGCCTGAATCAGGTTGTGATCATCGGTTTTATCCCCATAGACGGATTTCAACAAAACCCTTAAAGTCACACTGTTTCGAAACCGTTCCAATCTATGTCCTTTTCTAAACAGCTCATTGTACATTGATACGCACAAATCCATATGCCTTCTTTCATCCTGCATGGAGATAGTTTTACAAATACTGCAGAACAAACTATCCGGCATGTATTTTTCATTACCAAAGAATTCAAGGGTTGCTGCTCCTATAATTTCAACAATCACAGCCATGAACATACCTGCACCCGGCATAAACCGCGCAATCCACATATAGCGGCTGGCGCCCTTTATAAGTTTAGCCGAAATGAATTCCTTAGCCTCTAACTTTTCTACCAAAAAACGCCGAAAGGTAGCTGAATGTTTTGCTTCATCATTTATGAATGTTGTCATCGCTTCCTGGATCTCACGATAACGTTTGTAATGGATGATGCCCATGGTTAAGGGAGCAATCGCACTTTGCTCCACAACCAACGCGTGGTTGGCAATGTCTTTGAGACCACGAAGTTGGCGCTTAAGAACCAGATCCTTCAGTCGGGACAAATCCTTTGGATCTCTGGGTAAATTCCTGGACTGTAAAGTCCGCTGAAGCAGTTCCCTTGTTTCTTCCAAATCAACCAGTACCTGAGGCTTAATAAAATGAAGTTTACCTCGAATTTTCGTTTTCAGTTTATCTGATTCGATTTTGTATTTTGTCTTAAGTTGTTTTAAGTCTCTTTCAATTTGATCTATTTGGTTGGTCAGGCGGGATAACTCAAGAGTTTGCTTCTGTCTTTCCGCCTCTGTTTCTAATTGTTTTACCTTTCTTCCTTCCCTGAAAAATCCCAACCGCTGTTGTTCATGCAAGTCGAAAAACTCACCATTGAGAATCTCTAACTGATCTTTCAACTTTGAAACAGACAATTGAAGACTTGTCAGTGGTGATTGAATCAACAAAGCCTGTTGAATTGTTGTTCTGTCAAATGGAACACATTCTCCTAAATCTTTCAGGGCATCTTCCTCCAGGGGAAGTTGCTCTTGCTGAATCTGCACTATTTTGCGATCTAAAGTTTCTTTTACCATGGGTAAAACCATAAAGGTGACTTTCGAGAAATCCACAGGATCAAGTGTTTCCAAATGCTCCTTCAGGTTGGCCCGAACGCTCTGTTGCCAGTCAAATTTGGTTTCCTGGCTCCAATATTTTTCCTCGCTATCCTTTGTATATTGTTGGAAGTCCCGTGTAGGAGTGATGTAATAATCCGGTCGATCTTTGATACCGTTTTTGCCGGCCGACGGATTTTGAAAATCTTTCATGTTTGGTTGTGAATTATACAATATGGATTTAACTATAAACCTCCCTCCACCCCTGGCTCAGCTGATCGTTGTGTAATGAAAGAGCCCAAGATAGAACGCTACCCAATAGGCAGGCGATACCAGCAACGCCATCTCATACGCACTGTCGTACGCCAACCCCGCGGCCTGAAAGAACGGTCCCGGTATAGTGTACTCCCCTCGCTCGTAGTCATAGATCTCCACCATCCTGACACCCAGGTTGTAGTTGATGACATAGAAGAGAAGCACCAACAAGGAATAGGCGATCACGTAGGTGAAGGCGTGCGCCCGGTATGGCGCCTGTATCAGGAACAGCGCGGTAAGGCAGCCGGTGTTGATCAGGGCGAGGAGCATGACCGCCCAGGGTCGTGTCATCGCTCGCCGACTAACCAGTGGCTCCTCCCCCGGGCCGAGCCGGCGCAAGTCACGTCGATCTGCCAGCCCCATGTAGAGTGACCCAAAGCCCACCACTATGGTTGAACCGGCGATCCCAACCATGATCCTGCCCGCCAGGAACTGATCCGCAACGAAGAATGCCGGGACGCAAATCGCTGGTCCATCGACCAAGGCTCGCAAGAGCAAGTCTGCCACCCGCGGCAACTTGCGACCGTACACATAGACTACGCCCTTGCGGATGCCACTCCAGGCGAGGCCGGTCTCGATAATTAAGATGAGGATGCTGCTGGAGCAGAAGATGACAAGGTAGTCGGTGCCAAACTGCCAGATAAAAACCGCGGTGACAACGAGGTTCAAAAATAGCATGTTGAGATTGGTATTGCCATGCCCTCTCGTGTACTTGCGGACTGAGTACATAACGGGGTTGTTTGGTTAATTGATAAATATGAATACCATGACTTTAAATAACCAGTCTAAAATCCTGCATCGAACACAAAGTTATTGTTCCTATTCAAATGCCTGATTTTTAATTTTTGGATACGGCTCGCTTCATAAAAACGGGTAATTCCAATGGCTGATAATGGATTCCAATTTTTCGGAAACCGTTTTCCTTTCCTCCGGAGGTAATTTGTGATCTAATACCTTAAACTTTTTCTGGCTTTCCGCAAACGACGTCATTTTATGTTCACAATAACTGAAATCATTAAGATGGAGTGTTTTGTAGGCCGCTCTCATGCATGTCACGGGATTTTTAATAAAATCTTCATAAGGCAGTTCCACCAATTGACCGTGCGGTATCAGGCCCTTTTCCAGTAAATAACGATGCATCATTTTAGAATATGTATCCAGAATAGTTGTATTGGTGTCGAGTGATCTGGTTCCTCCTAAGGCATAGGTATCCTGCGTCACTTTCCAGAAACGTTTATTGGAAGCGTAGACTTCGTATGGGTTGCGATGAATTAAAATGAATTTTGCGTTCGGAAAAAGTCCAAGTAAAAGTTTTATTCTTGCTGTATTGGGAGGACTTTTGAGCACCAACTGTTTGTTTTGATTGGCCAGTGAGATTTTTTTGAGAAGAAAAACAAATTCCTTTTTCCATGCTTCAAGTTCTGACGCCGGTATGTTTTCGAACAATACATATTTTTGGAAATATTCATTCATCTTTTTCGGAAAAAAATAACCCCATTGTGCTCCCCTGGGATTTACAGACGTTGTCATGGTTGCATCTTCTTCACCGGGAAACCGGAAGGATAGAGGTAGCCTGTGAACAGAATCCTGAAGGTTAAATGAACGGGAAATGAATTCAAATACGGGTGCCAATATTTTTTCACTGCTCAGCATTATTTCGGGTAAAATCATTTGAAAATTTGAATGATATCCAAAGCGATCATCCTTTGATAAAAACTCATGCAGGTAAGAAGTGCCACTACGGTAAAACCCGAGAATAAAAAGAGGATGCTTTCTTATGGTATGGTGACTGATCTTTTTATTATACATTCCCAGTTCTATCCAGCGCAACGGTTCAAACAGTATGGTTTTGATCAACCAGGGCGGTAAATTTTTAATTCCTTTAGGAGTAATTCCGCCGTTTCGAAATACGATTTTCAGGAAAGTGTAAATTGGCAATGGAAAAACTCGGTTCATGAAACACGTTTGATTTATTTGTGCCAGGCGTTCCGCTAATGCCTTAGTTTATTTACATTAAGTTGTATACCCCCTTTCGCCTTTAAGGTGGTGTTGGGTTCAGCCGTGGGGACGTAACCGGCGGGAACTTTGATGTCTAATGTTTTAGCAATTCTATTGACAACAATCAACATCTCCAACATGGCGAAATTGTGCCCTATACATGATCTTGGCGCAACCGCAAAAGGAATGAAAACATAGGGAGGTCTTTTTTCGTCTGATGATGGGTCAAATCGATCGGGGTCAAAAATATCCGCATTGTGCCAATAAGCCGGATGATGATGCAGCCCATAGAGATTGATCAATACATTCGAGCCAGAAGGCACATGAAAACCATTCAAATTATCTTCTTCAATATTTTTTCTTGCCAACAACCATAACGACGGGTAAGATCTCAATGTTTCATACACTACTTGTCTGGTGTATCCAAGTTTTGAGATTGTCTCGTAAGTTGGAAGTTGGTCGCCCATTACAAGATCGCTTTCGGCCCTGACCTTGCGAAGAATTTCTTTATTCTTTGCAAGGTGATAAAGCGTCCAGCTCAATGTTTGGGTTGTCGTTTCATGCCCGGCCATGAACATTGTTGTTAATTCATCACGTACAGCTTCATCAGGCATCGGCAACCCTGTTTCATCGTCGTGATTATCCAGCAACATATCAAGCAGATCATTATGCCTCGCATTGGCGGGATTGGCCCTCCCGGCTTTTCTTTTACTTATTATACCATATATAATCTCATCAAAAATCCGGACATTCTTTCTAAAGCGCCGGTTAGCAGGAGTGGGCCAGTGGGTGGGAAATTTCACAAGGCTCTTCATCCACCTGCTTGAATAGTCTGTCAGTTCCTGTAGTGATTTGATGATAAGAGCCAATTCTTCGAACGGAGTACTGAACATCGTACGGCTAATAATGGACATAGTAAGTTGACGAAATTCATTTGTGATATTGATCGCGCTGATATCGCCTGCCATGCCTAACCTGTTAAGAAATAATGTGGTTTCCTCATTGATGGCTTCTACCATGTCCTCAAGCTTTTGGCGATGGAAAGCTGGATTGATGATTCGGCGTTTTTTCGCCCATGCTTCCCCATTGCTGCTCGACAAACTATCGCCGAGAAACATTCTTACTAAATTATGTCCGGTCTTATGATATATCTTATTTTGATCCAGTAAAACATGTTTCACATATTCAGGATGCTGAATGATAAAATATTGTTTGCCTGCCAAATTTAGTTTTATTACAGGACCATTGTTTTTTACAGATCCTGACAAAAATTCAAGAGGATTTTTAAAAATACTTAGGGCATTGCGGAAGAACAATCCGCTTTGTATGATGTCAGCTTTTGAATAATTGTTGGTATTTGATCCATACATAAAATAAGCTGTTAGCGTATCTTTTTAAATCATTGGCGGGTTAACAAAAACTAATGTCGCCCTGATTTGAAATTACGCAATTAATGATTCTTTATGGCGAATCTTTTTCCGAATCTGTAACGCGGTATTAAACGATGGCTGTTCTATACAATTTTGATGATATCGGTTTATCCAGGGCAATTTCAATTTTTTTTGACCACCCTACCGAAAAATCGTTTAAGTCGATGATGGATTCATAAAGGAATATCGCGAAAATGATACCTATCGACAGCAGATTGATTATGTTATTAGACGAAAGCAAGGGCGAGGGATTGACTAGTTATCTAAATTCCTAGCCACCAATATCACAACAAGAAATGCAAAACCAGCTCTGGGAGCTGGCTAGCAAGGATAACAGCTGACCGGACGGCCATATTTGTTGTGCCTATGTATTACTAGAAGACCGGTACATTATTAATTATTCCATCAGTGATAACAAAAGAACCTCTTGTAAAATAATCGGGGTTGGGCACATTAGTTAATTTGCCTGAAAAAGTTCCCGATACCCGATGATTCTTATAGGATGTAATATTTACATCGAAATAATCTCCTTTAAAAAAAATAAGAGCAGCCTGACCGTTATTGTCTGCTCCAAAGGGATAATAAAAATATTTATTGATACTGGCGCTATCCTCATGATAATTTGTCAGATCTAAGTTATCTGTTACGACTGGAAAGTTCAAACTAGTTAATACCCCTGCTTCTGCACCAAATAAATACATGGCAGCCAGAGGTCCGGATTGCGCCTGTTGTACACAAGATGCGATTATTACATTACTACTGTCGTTATCTCTTCTTATAAGAGTTCCATTCAATTTAAACTCAATGGATCCCTTTACACTTAATTCGGGTGTCGCAGGCTCATCTTTGTGTTTACTACATGAATTAATGGCAAATAGAATAATTAGAGGTACGATTTTTTTTACAAAAATCTCATAAGTAAAAAAGGAGCTTTTCATTGTGGTTAGCTTTGGGCCTAAAAGGTAATTGACGCAAAGATAATAATAAAATTTCGCGTATGCAGGTGTACTTAGGTTACTATATTTGAATCATCCTGGGACTGAATAACAACTAATCACAAAATAGCCTATTCCCTCCCTGTACACTACCCTATTAATTACAACAGCCATTAAAGTTAATAGTAACAAGGCTTTTAAAAATTACTAGCGGACCTGGCGGGTCTTCAACACAAGTAGCCAAGCCTGGATGGATTTGAACCCCATTTCTTTGGGAATTTATTTATTTTAAAAGCTTAAACTGTCCCCAATAGTGTCCCCCAAAAATAAAGAAAGCCTTGAAAGTTAATACCAACAAGGCTTTTGTATTTTACCAGTACCCGGGAACGGAGTTGAACCGTCACTTGCATTGCTGCAAACAGGATTTTAAGTCCTGCGTGTCTACCAGTTCCACCACCCGGGTAAACA
>Ga0068860_100008014_pt1 | contig 10534 bp, 11 predicted proteins | sample KBSSwiS32_FD_66597 | JGI IMG/M metagenome (GOLD analysis project Ga0068860, IMG submission 66597) | Switchgrass rhizosphere microbial communities from Kellogg Biological Station, Michigan, USA - KBS Switchgrass S3-2 | ecosystem: Host-associated > Plants > Roots > Rhizosphere > Soil ...
GAAGCGAAGGACGTCGACGAGGTCGTTCTGGTCGGCGGCCAGACCCGCATGCCGGCGATCCAAAAGCTGGTCAAGGACGTGTTCGGCAAGGAGCCCAACCGAGGGGTCAATCCGGACGAGGTGGTGGCGATCGGCGCGGCGATCCAAGGCGGCGTCCTCGCGGGCGACGTCAAGGACATGCTGCTGCTCGACGTGACGCCTCTGTCGCTCGGCATCGAGACGCTCGGCGGGGTGTTCACCAAGCTGATCGAGCGCAACACGACGATTCCGACCAAGAAGAGCGAGACCTTCTCGACCGCCGCGGACAATCAGACCTCGGTCGAGGTCCACGTCCTCCAGGGCGAGCGCGAGATGGCGACCGGCAACCGTACGCTCGGCAAGTTCCACCTCGTGGGCATCCCGGCCGCGCCGCGCGGCGTGCCGCAGGTCCAGGTGACGTTCGACATCGACGCCAACGGCATCGTCCACGTCTCGGCCAAGGACATGGGCACGGGCAAGGAGCAGAACATAACGATCACCGCGTCGTCCGGGCTCGACGACAAGGAGATCGATCGGATGGTCAAGGAGGCGGACATCCACAGCTCCGAGGACAAGGAGCGGCGTAAGCAGGTCGAGCAGCGCAACCAACTCGACGGCATGACCTACCAGACCCAGAAGAGCTACGACGAGAACAAGGAGAAGCTCTCCGCGGACGAGAAGGGGCAGGTCGAAGAGGCGGTCGCCGAAGCGAAGAAGGCGCTCGAAGCCGACGACTCCGCGGCGATCGAGAAGGCGATCGAGAAGCTGACCAAGGCCTCCCACAAGATGGCCGAGGCGGTTTATCGCACGCCGGACGCGCAAGCCGCGGGCTCGCCCGGCGACGGGGCCGGCAAGGCGCCGACCGACGACGTGATCGACGCCGAGTACGTGGACGTGGACAAGAAGTAAGCTAGAGCGCCAGGGGTCGACAGGCAACCGAGAAAGGGAGCGCCGCGATGTCTCCGCGTAAGAACTACCTTGATGAGCTGGCCCGTATTCAGCAGCGCATCAACGCGCTCTTCGAACAGGCTCTCCTGTCGACCGAGTTGGAGGACGGCCGCGAGCTTTCGCCTCCGGGTTTCTGGTCGCCCGCGGTCGACGTACTTGAAACCGAGGACGGTTACTCGGTCCACGCCGAGCTTGCCGGGGTTCGACGCGAAGACATCGATCTACAAGCCGAAGAGCGGCGGCTGGAAATTTCCGGCCGCCGCCAGCCGGCCGAAGAGCACCGCAGTTTCCTCCGCTTGGAGCGCGGCTACGGCCGCTTCATTCGAGTCTTCGAGTTGGCCGAGCCGATCGACGTCGACGGCGTCTCCGCGCAGTTCGAGCGCGGCGTGCTGCGCGTCTCGGTGCCCAAGCGACGACCCGAGGGCGTGAAAATCATCCCTCGCCAGGAGGTCTGACGTGGCACGCCGACGCAAGGCGGACGAGAACTCCTACGTGATGATCAGCGTGGTCTCCGAGCGCTTCGGAATCCACCCCCAGACCCTCCGGCTGTACGAGAGGGAAGGGCTGATCAAACCGGTTCGCAGCGCCGGCAACACCCGGCTCTACGACGAAGTCGCCATCCGCCGCCTCAAGATGATCCTCGCTCTCACCCGCGACATGGGAGTAAACCTCGCGGGCGTCGACGTCATCCTCAACCTCCAAGAACGCCTCGACGAGGTCCAAGGCGAGCTCGACAAAGTCATGGAGTTCGTCCGCCAGGAGATTTCCGACCGCCGGGCCGGAGTGGACCGCCAGCATGCCTTGGTGAAGGTGGAGCGGGGGGCGTTGGTAAAGCAGTGAAGCCTTTGCCTCCTCGCTCCTTCGGGCGCCTTCGGCACTGGCCAGTCGCTGTGGGGCAAACGAAATCACCACCCGCCGGCAACGCCTATGGCGGCGGAGGCGCGTCGTCCGGCAGCGAGGAGGTTTCGGCCGGAAGCTCCTCGGTGGTCAGTTCGTCACCGGACGTCGCATCCTCGCTCGCGGGCACCGCGGATTCTTCGAGCGGCACCAGGCAGGTCGTCTCCAAGGCCGGAATCGGCGCGGTGTCGGCGAGCAGATGGATCGTCGCGACCTCGGTGCCGATCTTGGCCTCGACCCGCGTTTCGTAGTCGTTGCCCGAAAGGCCGCCCTGCCAGTAGATCGTGCCGCGGAAGCCTTCGCCCCCGATCTTGATCGGTCCGGCGGATTTGATCTCACCGAGCGGATGGAAACAGGCGAGCGCGCGCTTGGCGAGCTTCTCGCGAAACAGTTTGTCGAACTCTTCCTGCCGGCTGCAGGCGGAGCCCGCGATCAGCGGCAGAAGCAGCAGGGCGCATCGGATGGTCGAACCGCAAACAGTTTTCACCTGGGACATCGGACGAGACTCCTCGAATAAGAAGGTGGAGATCGGGAATGCTACCCGATTCGAGGGAGGCGCGTCGCCCGTCGGGCGAACACCTTTTTGAGTGCAAGGGCCGCGCCGATGCCGAGCAGGACGCCGCCCCATCCGAACGCCCAGCCCGGGATCGGGCGCGGCGAGCGCTGGAGGGCGAGCGGCAAAGCGAACGCCGAATCGCCCATCAGCACCAAACTCGCCCAGGCGGCGGGGGGAAGCCCCGCTTCGGCCGCCTGGCGGCGTGTCTGGCGGAGCGCCCGGCCGGCGGTGTTTCCCCGAGATAGCGCGCGGTAGAAGCTCTTCGAAAGCGTCTCGGCCTCGTCGTCCGCGAGCGGCCAGCGGCTGCCGATCACGGTGGTCGCCCCCGCTTGGAAGAACGCCCGCGCAAGGCTCATCGTCCCTTCTCCCGAAACCACGGCGCCGTCGGCGGTACGGCAGGCGGAGAGGACGGCGAGCTTGCCCGAAAGCGGCAGCGCCACGATCTCGCGCGGCTGGAGCAGGCCGTCCGCGGCGCCGGACGGCGCGCCCGGGTCGCCGGTTCCTCCCGGGGCCGAGGCCAGCAATACCGCCGAGCGATCCGGATGCGCGGCGTCGGCGATCGCGTGGGCGGCGAAATGGAGCGCGGCAAACGGCGTCAAGTCGATGCGGGCGAGCGCCCGCTCGGTCGCTTGGTTTCCGATCAGCAGCTCGCTTCCCGGCAGCAGGCCCGCCACGTCCTTTCCCTCCCGCCGCGCGTAGGGGAGCGGACCGAAACGGGCCGCCTCGGCGAGCGAGGAGAAAGCCACCGCGCCGCGGGTCGTGGCCGCGCGCCCCGCATACGGCCGGTCCGGATCGGCAAGCACGAGCGCGCCGCGCGAGGGGGCGGCAACGGGCAGGGCTCGCCAACGCGAAAACAGGGTGGCCGAAGGGGCGAGCGCCAGCTCGTACGAAAGGCCGAGCGGCTCGCCCTCGCGGTTCGTTCGGAGCGCGTCCCACGGCAGGCTGTAGAGCGCGCCGTCGGGGACGATCACCAGCCGGTCGACGTTCTTCCCCAGCGCACGGAGGGCGGGCCCAAGCAGCATCTCGCCCAGGCGCGCGGCGGCGGGCGCCTCCTTGCCGTCGCGCCGTTCCAGCAGGCCGAGGAACACCGGCAGGAGCGCTTCGATCTCCGCCCGTTCGGGCAGGCGATGCGCCCGGACGCTATTCCGGGTGAGCACGATCGCCCAGGAGCCGCCGGCGAAGTCGCCGTAGATGTTGCGCCGGGAGCCGAGCTGGAACAGCAGCAACGCCTCGTTCGGCGCCAGCGCTTTTTGGACGACGGCAAGCGGCGATACGGCAGAATCCGCGCGCGGCGAGATCCTTCCGTCATGGGCGCTCGCGTCGGCGAGATCCAGCTCGCGCCGCTCCAGCTCGACCAGCAGCGGAGCGCGCTCGGCGCCGGAGAGGCCCGGATCCAGCAGCCGAAGCTGTACCGCGGCGAGCGCCGTGAGCGCGTCCGCTTCGCGTTGGCCCGCCTTGGGATCGATCGGCGGGTGGGGACTCGATTCGGCGAGGCTCTCGAGCAGGAACCGGCCGCGCATCCGCTCCATCACTTCGAAGGCGCGCGGCAAGTCGGGGTCGACGTCGAGCAGGCGCCCGGCGAGCCAGCGGTAGTTTTGGGTCCACGCGGAAAACAGACCGATCCGGCTCTCTTCCTCCGGTTGGAACGCGCGCAGGGATTCGATCACCGACAGGGCCTGGAAGCAGCTCCCGACCGCCGCCTCGCGCGGCAGGGTCCGCCAATCGGTGCGCATCCGCCCCTTGATCGCGAGCGCGAGCGATCGCGGGTTGCCGATCGCGATCGCGGTCTCGATTGCCTCGTGGGCGAACCCTGCCGCCTCGGCTCCTTCGGTGAGGTCGGCGAGCGACCAGAGGGCGTTCGCCACCCGCTCGGGTTGTTGAAGCTCGCGTGCCAACCTCAGGCTCTCGTCGAGAATCTTGTGCGCGTTGGCCCGATGGCCCCGCGCGCGCTCGTTCTCGCCGAGCAGTTGCAGGCTCCGCTGCTCGAAGTCGCGATAGTCGGTGGCGCGCGCCAAGGACAGAGCCTCGCGGGCGAGCGCATCGACCTCCTCGATCCCTCCCGGTTCGGGCAACTCTTCGAGCTGGCGCTGGCGGATGAGCGCGAGGTTGTAGGTGGCGTTGGCCTGGCCGCTCTGGCTCTTCTCGGCGCGATAGGCCTCGACCAAGCGGCGGTAGTAGCCGCTCGCTTCGTCGTAGCGGCCGAGCCGGAAGCTCAAGCCGGCGAGCGCCGTAAGACAGCTCTGCTGTCGCGGCGCCGGTCCTTTGGGAAAGAGAAGCGCCTCGGCCCGCCGGAGGTTGCGTCCCGCGTGCCCCAGATCGCCGCCGCTCTCCATCAGCTGATTGGCTTCGACGATCAGCGCGAGGGTGAGCAGGTCGGGATCGTTCGCCCGTTCGGCGAGGGCCACCGCGCGGGCCGCCTGCTCCGCCGCGGCCGCCGTCTCGCCGCGCCGCTGGAGGACGTTCCTCAGGTTGGCGCGCGCTCTCACCTCGCCTTGCGGCAGCCGGAGCCGGGCGAAGTCTTTCGCGGCGTCGCGGTAGAGAGCGAGCGCCCGTTCCTCGTCCGAGAGCACGGCGATGTGCCCGCGCACCAGTTTCGCCCATGCCATCCCGACCGGCCCCCGGCCGGCGCGGGCGAGGCGGGCGTCGGCTTCAGCGAAACGTTCTGTCGCGGCGCCCGCTTCGTAGAAGCAGAGATAAGAGCCGTCGGCATCGGGATCGGCCCGCACCCGCTCTTCACAAGCAGTGAAAGGATCGGGCGCCGGAGCGGTTCGTCCCGCGCCGGCGCCGAGTTTGGAAGGGTCGAGGAGCGCGACGAAACCGATCAGCAAGCCGACGGCGAGCCGCCCGCCTCGGACACCGGACGAAATCGCTCGCGAAGCCTCAAGGGAGACGAGCATCGGCCGGCCGCTCGCCGTCAGCGCGGATTCGCCAAAAACAGTTCCCGGGTCACGTCGCAGCCACCGCCGCCGCAGCTGTGCTCGTAGGGGGGATGCGTCGTATCGCCCCCCTCGTGCATCGGGCATTGAGCCACCGTGATCGGCAGGTTACCCGCGGCATCGGGATGGAATTCGACCGACACGACCGGCCCGCTCAAGAGGTTTTCGATCGGGCCTTCGATCACCGCGACCGCTCGGACGTAGAGAAACGGCCGGCTGCCGAGCAGGTTGGCGGAGCGCAACACCAGGTGGAGCGGCGAGCCGGGACGTAGAGTGGTGGTGGAGCGAAAACCAAGCAGGGTCCCGCGGTCGTCGCGCAGCTCGATTCGCGCCGTCGAGGGAAGCGCGCCCGAGCGGCCGGTGTCGACCAGATGGATACGTACGGTCTGCCTCGGAAAGAGAGTGAAGATACCCGTCGAGGCCGTAGTGCGCAGGCGATCCGGCTCCTGCGCTTGGGACGCGGCCGACGTCGCGAAGGCGAGCAGGAGGCCGAGAAGGAACGATCGACGAAGGCGGAGGGCTTGAAGCGGGTGAATGCTCATGGTTCGAGTCTCCATTAGTTCCAGCGGTCTGCTCTTCGAACGCTTCCCGCGCGGCGATTCCCTCACCCTCACCGGACTGGATTCAACGGGCGATCTCGACCTCATAGGCGGGCGAGGCGACCGTTCGGCCGTCGGCGGCACGCGCCTCGACCTGCCAGAGCAGGCGGGTGCCGGCCGGAAGGGCGGCGAGCGCGGATTCGGGCACTAGATACGACGGCGCCTCCAGCCGGCGAGCTTCCGCGACCTGCCGGAGATCCTCGGTGGTCACCCGCACGGTGTAGCGGACTCCCGCGTCGGGCAACGGCACCCAGACCAGGCGAAACGCGCCGCGCGGCAAGGATGCGCCGTCCGAAATCGTCGCCGAAAGTGCGGATCCGGCGCCGCGCAGCTCCGGGGCGGGAGCGTGCATCCGCGTCCAGAGACCGAAGCCGATCGCCACCGCGAGAACCGCCGCGATCGCCGTGAGGGTACGGCGTAGGAAAAACCGCCGAGGCGCGGGGGCGGCGACGCGGAAAGGAAGGACCTCGCCGGAGGGTTGCTCGTCGAGCTCGTCGGCTTCGAAAGCCTCCTCCTCGTCCTCCTGGGCGCCTTTCGCTTCGGCGCGCTGCAGCTCGACCGCGAGGCGCCAGATTTCGCCGGCCGCCGCGCTCGTCGCGACCTGATCGATCACCGCGCGGCGCTCGTCCTCGGGCAGCTCGCCCGCCGCGGCGAGGTAGATCCGCTCGGCGTCGATCTCCTCGGCTTCGATCTCTGGGTCGTCGTAGGTGGAAAAAGCGCGGCGCAGGCGCTCGATGCCCGGGGCGTTTTCGATCATGGCGCGAGCCCCTTGTCGGTCAGGCAGCGGCGCAGGTCCGAAAGGCCGCGGTAGACCAGGTTCTCGGTCCGCTTCGCCGACCAGGCGAGCAGGCGCGAGGCGTCGGGCACGCCGTGGCCTTGCAGGTAGAGCGTAACGGCGAGCCGGCGGTCACGGACCAGGTTTCCCAGGCAGTCGCGGATGCCGCGGCCGACTTCCGCCGCGGCGGAGGTCGCCGCCGGATCGGGGGTCTCGGCCGGGGTCGCCGCGTGCTCGCTTTCGGTTTCTTCCAGGCTCACTTCGTGCCTCCTTCTCCGGGCGCGGATCTCGTCCACGAGAGCGCTGTGCGCCACCCGGTACAGGTAAGACGAAGAAAGCTCGACCATTCCCTCACGCCGACGGGAAAGTTCCATCACTTTGATCAAAGCCGCCTGGACCAGATCGTCGCGCCGATCCGCCAGCCATCCTGGACACACCTTGGCGACGGCCTTGACCAGATCGTTACGCAGGCGGGCATAGTCCGGCTCGGAGTACGCCAATTCCGAGGGTCTGGGGGCCGGGCCTGGGGAAGAACGCTCTGGCACGAATTGCCCTCACGAAAGGACGGCGGAAGCAACCGGCCGGGAGCGTAACACAGGGGTTTCGGGGGGCGGGTGGGGGCGTTCGCCGTGTAGGCCCGCGAAGGATTTCCCTCGCCCGCGCATCCAACGCTCCGAACCGCCGCCGCGGGGAGCGATGCCGCCCGCGGCGCATACGGAAGGAAGGGGAACCGCCATGACGACATTCGGTAGCCGGGTCTCTCGGTTTCTACGGATTCTGATTCTTGCCGGTGCGACGGTCGCGCCGACGGGTGTTTTTGCAGCGACGTTCACCACCGATTTCGAGGTCGACCGCTGCACGTTCTCGGCGACCGGGCGCCACAATCCCTACTTCAGCTTGAAGCCCGGCGACCGCTCGACGCTCGCCGGGGAGGAGGACGGCGAAGCGGTCGAGTTGGTGATTACGGTGACGAACCGGTTCAAGGTCATCACGTTCGTCACCCCCGACGGCGCGACGAAAAGGGTGCGCGCCCGGGTGATCGAGGAACGCGAGACGCACGACGGCGATCTGGTCGAAGTTTCGCGCAACTGGTTCGCCCGCTGCGTCGAGACGAACGACGTGTTCTACTTCGGCGAGGACGTCGATCTCTACGAGGATGGGCAGGTGACCGGTCACGGTGGTTCCTGGGAGGCGGGAAAGAGCGGCGCGCAGCCGGGGATCGTCATCCCGGCTCGCTTTCTGCTCGGCTCGCGGTATTTCCAGGAGCAAGCCCTGCCGGTCGCGGCGGATCGTTCAGAGCACGTCGGGATGAGGCTCGACGTGACCGCGGCGGGTCGGACGTTTCACCACTGCGTGTCGGTCACCGAGACCTCGCCTTTGGAGCCCGGCCAGGAAGAATCGAAGGTCTACTGTCCGGGCGTGGGATTGGTCAAAGACGACACCCTCACGCTCTCGGATTTCGACCGGCCGTAGGGGGAACGAAAGAACGGTGAACGAAGACCGCGCGGCTGGGGCTCCTGTACCGGTCCATTTCGAGGACCGGTCGCTCGCCGCGCGAATGCGTGCCGGGGACGAGGCGGCGTATGCGACGTTCGCTGAGCGCTGCTTCGGACCGCTCTATCGTTTCGCGGCCTCGCGACTCGCCGGAAATCCCGACCTGACCTTGGAGATCGTCCAGACGACGATGACCAAGGCGCTCTCGAACCTTGGCAGCTACCGCGGCGAGGCGGCGCTTCTCACCTGGATCTGCTCCTGCTGCAACAACGAGATTCGCATGCACTTCCGGCGAAGGCGAAGCGCGCCGGACGAAGTGGAGCTGGCGGAGGAGCTTGGGCCTCCGGCCGGATCTCAAAGCGCGGCGACCGAGGATGCCGAGGCGGATCTGTTGCGGAAGGAGGAGCAGCTGCAGGTTCACATGGCGCTCGACGGGCTGCCGGAGCGCCATGCGCGGGCGCTCGAATGGAAGTACCTGGATCGGCTGCCGGTGGCCGAGATCGCAACGCGGCTCGGGCTGCACCTGAAGGCGACGGAATCGTTGCTGACCCGCGCGCGGCAGGCGTTTCGGGCGAGTTACGAGAGGGCGGGCGCCGCGGTGCATGCCGGATCCTCTGGCGGCGAAAAGAACGAAGGGAAGGCTGATCATGGACGAGCATGACCCGCGGATCGGCGCGACGCCGAACGAGAGCGACGAAGACGACGAGGCGCTCGGGGCACGGATCGCCGAGGCCGGGCCGCGTTCTCCGATCCCGCCGGAAGCGCTCGCGGCCCTCCACGCCACCGCGCGCGCCGCGCTGAGCGCGCCGGGCGAGGACAACGCGCGATCGGCCCCGTCCGTCGGCCGGTGGTGGCGCCTCGCGGCGGCGGCCGCGGCTTTTCTCGCGATCGGCTTCGGCTGGTTCACGTTTCGCACATTGGCCCCCTCTCGCGCCACGCCGGTGGCGGTGGTCGAAGCGGCGACCGGTCCGCTGGAGGTGGAGATCGGCAAGGGGTATTGGCGCGAGGTCCGCGTGGGCGAACGGCTGTCCAAAGACGCCCGGTTGCGCACCGGTCAGGGGTCGCGCGCCTCGCTCCGCCTGACCGAAGGGCCAACCGTTCGGGTCGATGCCGAGAGCCAGGTTTGGTTCCTCTCGGCCGCCGTGGTCGGCTTGGAACGCGGCGGGATCTACGCCGACACGGGACTTGGGCTGCCTTCCGGCCCGGCGCTCGAAGTGAAGACGCCGCTCTGCACGGTCCGCCACCTCGGCACCCAGTTCGAGGTCCGGTGGATCGAGGCGGCCCCTTCCGCCCTGCGGGTGCGGGTGCGCGAGGGTTCGGTCGAGGTCGAGGGAGAAGGGCGGACCGAGCGCGCCACGGCGGGCGAGGAGCTTTCCGTGCTTCGGGGCGGCGGGGTGGCGCGAACCCGCATCGCGGGCTACGGCTCGGATTGGAATTGGGTGATGGACGCCGCGGGTCAACTGGAAATCGAAGGGCGGACTCTCGGTGAGCTGCTCGATCGCGTGCGGCGCGAAACCGGCTGGCAGGTTCGCTTCGCCGATCCTGCGCTTGAAGCCTCGGCGCGGCGAATCGTTCTGCACGGCGGCGTCGGCGCGCTGCGGCCGGACCAGGCGGCGTTCGCGATCCTGGCGGGCGCCGGTTTCGCGGGAGATCTCAAGCAGGGCGTGCTGGTCGTGCGCCGCCGGTAGTTAGAGAGCTCGCCCTTCGGGTGTGCTTGTCCTGGGACCGCCGCCGTCTCGGCGGCCGGACACCGAGCCGTGAAGCCTACGCCGGCTCTGCCAGCTTCTCGCGCAAAAGAGAGTTGATCAGAGCCTCGGAAGACACATGTCTGGACCGTGCGATTTTCTCGACCTTGCCCGCGAGATCATCATCGAGAGCGACAAGGTGCTTGTGTCTCCGAAAATCGAAATCGAAGTTCACCTCGGGCATCTGGGCCCAGAGGTCGCCCATGTCGTGAGTGTCAAAAAACTCCACGAGCTTGCCGATCGAGTCCGCGGCTGGCAACGCTTCCGCTTTATTTTTGGGCATAGATTCTTCGTTCTTTCTCGGCCATGTCTCGAGCGCTCAAGGGCAAGATCTCTCGATTACCCTTGTCGATGAACAGAATGGTGAGGAATCGCCCGGCATCTGTCCGTCCCAGCGCCATGTAGACGTCTTCTCCCTTCCGCTTACCCTTCTCAGCCCGTCGGATCTTGGGTCTGTTGCTCAGCGCCTCTTCAACCTCGAAGGTCTCAACGCCGTGCTTGTAGGCCAGCTTATCAACGATAGCCCTGAGCCAGAGTACTCCCTCGATCTTCAAGCTAAGCCCCTC
>Ga0068860_100008015_pt1 | contig 10534 bp, 6 predicted proteins | sample KBSSwiS32_FD_66597 | JGI IMG/M metagenome (GOLD analysis project Ga0068860, IMG submission 66597) | Switchgrass rhizosphere microbial communities from Kellogg Biological Station, Michigan, USA - KBS Switchgrass S3-2 | ecosystem: Host-associated > Plants > Roots > Rhizosphere > Soil ...
CGGCCTCCACGACCGTCGGGTCGTCCTACTCCGCGGGCGCCGGCATCACCGGCAACGACAACGGGGTGGCCGTGGCCTACACCACCAAGAACACGCCGAGCGGATCGTCGCCCATCTCCGTGAGCGTCAAGCAGATCGCCGTGGACACGCTGGGCACCGTCCGCAGCTCCGGGCTCAGCTGCGGCCCGTCCATCTACAGCACCTACCTCGCCGACCTGTTCATGCTCAACGCCACCACCGTCCAGGTCAACGGCACCAAGGGCTGCAAGCTGTACGGCCAGACGGAGTACGGCACCGGCGGCCACTACTACGCCTACTTCTTCGACTTCTTCACCACCGCGGGCGCGCCCATCGTGATCGCCTACTAGGACGCGCCTCGGCTCACTTCTTCACCAGTTGGTCCCGCTGGGCGGCGCAGGTCTTGATCATCTCGGCGAGCGTCAGGTTGGTCCCGGCCACCGCGAACTTGTGCTCCTTGAGCTCGCGGTAGTCGGACTGCACCCGCGCCGCGGAGACGATGCAATCCTCGAGCTGGGGGATGGCCTCGTTGCGCGCGTTCCTGGCCATCAGCGCCTTGGCGTTCTCGAACGCCTTCTTCGGGCCGTCCTCGAACGCGACCATCGACGAGACCTGCCGGGAAGGTTGCTCGATGGCCTTCGCGCGATCGGCGCACTGCGCGACGACGTCCTTGATGGACATCGGGTGCCCCTCCACCACCGCGATCACCTTCTCCAGGGCCGGGTTTCCCCTGAGCAGCGACGTCCCGTCCGACTCGCAGGACTTGAACTGGGACATCGCCGCGTCGTAGTGCTTCTTCTGGGTCCGGAGGTCCTTGGCCTCACCGGCCGCGCGCGCCGCCTGCTCGCCCGCCGCCAGCACGTTCCCGGTCGCCTTGCGCGCCCCGCCGGCCTGCTTGGCCAGCTCCAGCGCCTCCATCTGGCGAACCAGCTCGTTGCGGCCGCGCTCCGCCGTGGAGGCGTAGCCCACGTCCTGTCGCTCCAGGGGCGCGTTGGCCTCGAGCGCCTTGGTCAGCGCCTCGACGCTCTTCGAGGCGGCGTCCAGGTCCGCGTCCGTCGCCTCGGGGCGGGCGGCGGCCTCCAGCTTCGACTTCCCGTCGGTCATGAGCTGGTTGAGGCTGGCCCTGGCGCCGCCCGCGTTGAGCGCCAGCCGGCGCCGCGCGATCCGGTCCGTCAGCTCGGTGATGCGCTGTTTGACGGACTTGTCGTACTCCGAGTAGTCGTGGTCCTTCCGGACGAACGGCGCGCCTTCATCCAGGACCGCCTTGAGCTGCTTGAGGGCCTCCTCCGCGTCCTTGAGCTGCGGCTCGCCGGCGGTCGCCTCCTGGATCTTCGCGACCACGGCCTCGGTGCTCTTCTTCGCCTCCTGGACCTTGGTGCGCATCCGCTGCAGGTCGACCTCGCCGCGCCGCTTGGTCATCGTGGTCCGCGCGTCGCGGAGGAGCTGGCGCGCGTCGGCGACCTCGGCCACCACGGAGGAGGGGATCCGCTTCGCGAAGGGCTCGAGGGTCTTCTCCATCACCGTCAGGGCGGTGTTCAGCTCCGCGAACTGGTCGTCGGTCGCGTCCCGCCGCTCGATGTTCCTCAGCGCCTTGACGACGTCGCCCTTGACGCCGGTGATGTCGCGGCGGAGCAGCTCGCCGTCGACGTCGGCCAGCGTCGCCTGGACCTGGGTCAGGTACTCGGCGAAGGGTTTGCTCCGCGCCGCCTGCGGTTGGTACTTCTCCACCAGCTTGCGGACCACGAACGCGGCGGTCTTCGTCTCGGCGAGCTGCTCGTCCGTGGGCTTGTGCCCGCGGATGGTCTTCAAGGCCGCCTGCAGGTCCTTGTGCGCCGGTTCGATCTCCGACTTCAGCCGGTCGAGCGCGGCGGTGCTCATCAGCTGCTCCATCTTCTTCCTGGAGTCCGAGATGTCCGCCCGGGCGCCCTCCGCCACGCCGGCGTAGGTCTTGTCCCGCGGCTCCATCGCCTTCCCCGCGTCGAGGAGCTTGGACAGGTCATTGGCCGCCTGGTCCGCCGCCGAGAACTGGGCGTCGCTCCCGTTCTTGACCAGCGCGGCCATCGCGGCCGCCAGCATCTGGCGACTCGACTCGACCTTCGCCCGGTGCGCGTCCACCGCGCGCAGCGTCCAGCGATCCTCGATGCTCTTGTCGGCGCGCGCCGCGGCCGCGTCGGTGTCGGTCAGGTAGCGCGCGAACGCGGCGTCGTCCTTGCCGAACTGCCGCGCCGGTTCGAGGGCCTTCTTGAGGTCCGCCAGGGCGGCCCGGGCGTCGTCGAAGTCCTTGGGGCTGGCGTCCTTGCGCTCGGTGCGCGCCACGCGGTCGTTCATCGTGGCGAGGGCGGCGTCGATCGTCCGGCGGTGGTTGAAGAGGTAGACCTTGGCCCGGCGCCCCTCGACGTAGTCCCGCTGGGTGCGCAGCTGCTTGCGCGCGGCCAGGGCCGCCTTGGCGTACTCCAGGTCCGCCGACTCGAACGCCGCGCCCGCGTCGATGGCGTCCTTCAGGGCCCCGACCGCGGTCCAGGCGGCATCCAGGTCCGCGGTGGCCGGCGGGTCCTTCTCGATCTTCTGGACGGCGTTGGCCAGGCCGTCCGAGGCCGATTGCAGGCGGCTCCTGGCGGCGGAGACGTCGGCCGCGCCTGCCGAGGAGCTGAGGAGGGCAACCACGAAGGCGATCGCGAAGGTTCGTGAGGCGTTCATTTTGGCGGGGGAGGCTACCAGGGGTTCAGGGGTTGGACCCGTTCTTCACCTCCGGGTACGTCAGGTAGGGCGAGCTGCGGACCTCGGGCGCGCGAGCAGCTCGAGGATGGCGTCCGCGGCGCGCCGGGTGCCGTCGGTGGCGCCCAGCGCCCGGGCCGCCTGGCCCGCGGCCTCCCGGAAGCCGGGCTCCGCTCCCAGGCGGGCCATGGCGGCGCGGACCGCGTCGCTGGAGACCTGCGAGGGGAGCAGGGCGATCCCCGCGCCAATGCGCTCGATGCGGCGAGCGTTCTCCAGCTGGTCGCCCCCGAACGGGATGACCAGCATCGGCTTGCCGGCGGCCAGCGTCTCCTGCGTGGTGTTGTTTCCGCCGTGGGTGACGACCGCGTCCACCCGCTCCAGCAGCGCCACCTGGGGGACCCGGACGAAGACGTGGCAGTTCCGGGCGGGAGGGTGCTCGCTCAAGGTCCGGGCGCTGGCGCCCGCGCTGACGATGACCTGCTGGCCGTCGTCCTCCAGCCCGCGCAGGATGGACGCGAAGACCTCCGGCTTGGAGTTGAAGACCGTGCCCAGCGACACGTAGATGCGCCGGACGCCGTCGCGCAGGACCGAGAGCGACGGGTCGTCCGGGTCCTCCTGGGCGCGGCCCGCGGTGCAGGGGCCGGTGAAGACGACCGGCCCCTCGAGCGGCCCGAGGCCGGGCTCCAGCTCGGGCAGCGTGGTCAGCAGGTTCAGGTCGTCCGAGTACGGGCGCGCGAAGAGGCCGCCCGGAGGGAGGTCGACGCCCAGCTCGCGCGCGGCCCGGCCGAGGCGCGCGACGGCGTACGCGTTGAGCGCGTCGAGGCGGCGCTGGGCCTCGACCCACGAGGCGTCCCTGGGCGCGCCATGGGGGAGTCCGCTGCCGAAGGGCGGCTTGCCGGGCGAAGGAAAGGGCAGCGCCGAGTGGAAGAGCGCGGCGCAGGGAAGCCCCGCCAGGCGGGCCGCGAACCACCCCGCGAAGAACAGGTAGTCGGTGACGACGGCGTCGGCGCGCCAGGCGCGCGCGGCCTCCGCGATGGCGCGGGCATGCCCGGCGAGTCCGGCGGTGAAGATGCCGATCGCGTGTCGCAGCTCCTCGTAGCCGGTGGAGCGGGCCAGCCACAGACCGTGCCACGCCGCCGACCAGGGCGGGCGCAGCGCGATCACCTCGAGACCGTCGCGCCGGACGGCGTCCGGGATGGCCGCCGCCGCGCGCACCGGCTCCGGCGCGAAGGCGGGCGCGCGCAGGACCGGGATCGCCATCGCCGCCGCGTGCCCGCCGCCCACCAGCGTTCGCCCGATGGAGCGGAGCGCGTTGGTGTGGCCGACGGTGGCCTGGGCGGCCATGAGGATGCGGTACGACATGGCCCGGTGAGCTACGACGGGCCCTTCTCCATCAGCCACGCGACGGCCTCTTCCTCCGTCTTGAACAGCCGCTGCTTGTCGTTCCGCCGGACGCGCAGCACGAAGTTGGACATGACCCGGAGCACCGGATTGGCGATCACCAGCCCCATCTTGTTATCGAAGGAGCTCCTTCGGGCGCTGCTGAAGATGGCGCGCGCCTCGGGCGTCATACCGGTCATCTTGTAGCCGATCGCCAGGAGGGGGAGCCCCTGGACCGACCCACCGGGCTCGCCCTCCGCGAGCGCGGCGTCCGCCTCTTCACCGGTGATGACGCCCGTCCAGTCCAGGCGGGCGCAGCGCCTGCCGTCCGGGAGCTGAAAGGTGGAGAGCTGGTAAGGCATGGTCTCGGGCCATTGTATCCCGCTCTCGGCTCACCCGGCGGCGCGCTTCGCGGCCCCGAGCGCCTGGAGGACCTTCTGCTCCCGCTCCGGGGTGAGCCCGGCCTTGAGGTTGGCCTGCCGCTCCGGAGGCAAGGTCTTGAACCACGCCAGCGTGTCCTTCGCGGTCGCGTCGACGGGCCGGAACGTCATCCCGGCCGCCACGGCGCGGGCGTTGCTGAGGGACGCCATGCCCACGTTGCTCCCCGTCCACACCGGCAGGTCCATCCACGGGCCCACGTCGTTCTGCTCCAGGACCTTCTCGTCGGCCCAGACCAGGCGCGCGTCGCTCCCCACGCCGCGGCGGCACCCCTCCAGCATCTCCCGCATCGTCATCTTCCGGGCCGGCCCGAGCGCGTTGAACACGCCCACGTGCTTGCGCTCGACGGCGGTGATGGCCCACGCCGCCAGGTCGCGCACGTCGATGATCTGCGCCGGGGCCTCCCCGCTGCCGGGCGCGAGCACGTCGCCGCCCCGGCTGATCCGCACCGGCCAGTAGGTGAACCGGTCCGTCGGATCCCCCGGCCCGACGATCAGGCCCGGGCGGACGTTGGTCACCCTCCCCGGCATGGCCGCCTCCGCCGCCGCCTCGCACAGCGCCTTGAGGCCGCCGTAATACTTCTGCACGTCCTCGCTGGCGGGATCCGGGATGGTCTGCACGGGCGCGGTCTCGTCGGCCCCCGGCTTCAGCTCCTCCGGGTACACGGAGATGGTGGAGATGAACACGTACTGGCCCACGCTCTTCGAGAGCAGCTCCGCGGACGCCTTCACCTGCTTCACCACGTACCCGGACGTGTCCAGGACCGCGTCCCAGCTCCGCCCCTCCAGCGACTTGAGGTCTCCGTTGCGGTCGCCGTGGAGCTTCTCCACGTCCGGGAACAGCTGCGGGTTCGTCTTGCCGCGGTTGAACAGCGTCACCACGTGGCCGCGGGCCCGCGCCTCGTTCACCAGCTCCGGGCCCAGGTACTTGGTCCCGCCCAGGATGAGCAGGCTCAGCTTCGTGCGGCCCTTCACGTCCGCCCCGGGGCCCGCGCCACCGGCTCCGGCGCAGCGGGTGAGCCAGGGGAGGGCGCCGGCTGCGGCCGCGGCGTGAAGGAACCTTCTGCGGGTGATGGACATGGTGTTGCCTCCGGATCTGCTTCGTGTCGGCGCGCCAGGAAGAACGCGAGCCCGGCCCAGATGGCGGTGAGCGGGAGCGCCACGGCGGACACCGCCCCCATGCCCAGGCCGGCGGCGTTGAGGCCGCCCTCCACCGAGCCGCTGATCGCGTCCCCGCCTCGATACACCACGGTGTCGAGGAAGCTCTTGGACTTGTACCGCTCCTCGCGGGAGACCCGGGTGAACAGCACCTCCCGGGCCGGGCGCTCGAGCGCGAAGTGCATCGCCCGCCGCGCCGCGTGCACCACCACCACCACCGCCAGCGTGGGGACCGCGGCCACGGCCACGAAGCCCAGCATGCTCAGGAGCGGGGCGGCGGCGAGCGCGACGGCGATGGTGAACGACGCCATCACCCGGCCGGTCACCGCGCTCTGCAGCGCCAGCGCCAGCACGTTCACCGACAGGTCGATGAGCGCGAACAGCCGGGTCCGCTCCGCCGATCCCGCCACGTTCGCCTCCACCAGCCGCATCAGCTGCAGGTACAGGAACGTCGACGTGACCGTGTACAGCAGCGTCTGCAGCCCGATGCCCAGCAGCAGCGGCGACTGGAGGAACAGCCGGAACCCGGCGAACGGGGTGCCTCCCACCGACGCCTCGTCCCCGGACGTCCGCTCGCCCCCGGTCCTTCCGAACCGCTCCCGCCAGCGGCACAGGCGCAGCGCGCACAGGGCGCTCAGCTCCAGGAGCGCGCAGGAGATCAGGAGCAGCGACCGGGTGCCACCCCACCGCACCAGCAGCGCCGTCAAAAGGGGCCCGGCGATGGCTCCGGCCGTCCCGCCCGCCGCGATGCAGCCGAACAGGCGGCGCCCCTGCTCGGGGCGGAACACGTCCGACACCACGCTCCAGAACGCCGACACCACGAAGAGGTTGAACACCGTGGTCCAGACGAAGAACGCGCGGGCCACCCACTCGCGCTGGACCCCAAGCTGGAGCAGCGCGAAGAAGCCCAGCAGGTTGGCGAGGAAGAACCGGTCGACGACGGCCACCAGCCTCCGCCGGGGGACGCGCGCCGCGGCGAGGGAGTAGGCCCACACGCCCACCAGGGTGGCGCCAAAGGTGGCCCACATCAGCCACGGCAGCGCCCGGACGGAGCCGGCGATGCCCATCTCGTCCCGGAGCGGGCGGATGACGAACCAGCCGCAGAGCAGGCAGAAGGCGCTAAGCACCGCCCATGCCAGCGCGGCGACCTCCTCCTCCCGTACGTCCACGACCTTCCGGAGCACGCCCGTCATCTTCGGTGTGCCAGGACAGGGGAGGGCCTGGCTTGTTGCAGATCAGGCCGAGGATCGGACCCGACTTCCCGGTCGAGTCGCTCAGGGCGTGAAATCGCCGGCTTTGTGCCACGCGGTGCTGTCGTCGCTGACGGCGCACCCCGCGGTGCGGAGCCGCCTGGCCAGCTCCTTCCTCTTCTCCCAGGATCCATCCATCTCGATCATGTGCAGGCCGCCGAGGTCGCTGAGGAGTCGCATCTTCCCGATCTTCAGGAACACGGTCCGGGTCGGGAACAGGGCGATCGCCATGCCGGCCTCGAACAGCACGTTCGCCCGCGGCTGGCCCTGCAGGGTGCCTTCCTCCGCGTCGTGCTGGAACCGGTCGTGAGGGCGCGCTTCGTCGTCGGGCGAGAAAATGACCACCACAGCATTGACGGTCGTGAACCCGGCCTTGATCACCTCCAGGATGGAGGGAGCCGCGGCGCCCGTCTTTTCCACCATGTCCGACCACTCGAGCGGCTCGAGGCCGAGCGCGCTCAGGAGCTCGAACAAGGCGGCCTTGATCTTGAGGTTCCGGCCGTGGACGACGAAGACGCTGGAAGCGGCGCGATCGGCCTGGGGTACGGGCAGGGCCGCCGGCGGCGGGGTGCCCAGCGACAGCTCCTGCTGAGACGCTCGGTACCAATCCCGAAACAGGTCACCGGCGATCCCCACCTGGCCGGCGGGCCTGTCGGCCACCAGCCCGTGGAAGCCCAGCAGATCGAGCGCCTCGTCGAGGTCGTCCCCCTTCACCGCCGACCTGAGGGCCGACCGCGACGCGCGCTCGCCCGGCGCGCCCAGCAGCGCGCCGTACACCGCCCGCCCCACGCGCCCGAGGCTCTCGCTCCAGGTCCGGAAGACGGACAGGCGATCCTTGACGAAGCGGTGCGCGGCCATCTCCTCGGCGCCGACCTCGTTCCGCAAGTCCCACAGGTAGCCGAGGAGACCCTGCAGGAGGAACGGATGCCCGCCTGATTGCCGCAGGAGCGCCTCCTCTCGCTCGGGGCCAGGGCCCCCCGGAAAGCCCGCCGTCATGAGCTGCCTGGCCTCGTCCGCCATCAGCAGCCGCGTGCGAATGGGATCCAGGATGTTGAGCGGGCTCCCTCGCTTGATCAGGTCCATCGTCCTCGAGACGCCCGCGCACACGACTCGGAAGTGGTGCCTGAAGTCGGAGACCGTGAGCAGGTTGCGCAGGTTCTGAAAGCACTCGTCGTCGCCCAGCGAGACGGCCGCGGCGTCGAGCTCGTCCAGGAGCAGGACGCACGTCCACCTCGGCGAATACTGCTTCTCTAGCGCCGGCTTCACCTGGCGCAGGCGCTTCAAGAGCTCCTGGTACGGCTGCGAGGAACTCGGCGCGCTCCAGGGCTCCACGGCCAATCCCTGCGTCACGGATTCGTCGATGGCCCTGAAGAAATCCAACGGGGTCCGCGGGACCACCGCCTGCATGTCCAGGTACCGCGGGATGAGGCGCTGGGGCCCGGGCGGCATCTTCACCAGCTCCGCCTCGAGGCTGAGGAGGATGGAGGTCTTCCCGCACCTCCGCCCTCCGAGGAGGCTGAGGTTGTGCCCTTCCAGGAGCTGCCGCGCCCAATCCCGGCGCTCCCGCTCGTAACCGACGAAGAGGTTGCCCGGCATGCTGCAGTTGTACGGGTTGCCCGTCTCGCTCATACGGCGCCTTCTCGCTGTAGCCAGCTGGAAAGGAGCTCCCCCGCGACGCGCAGGGCGCCGCCCGGCCCCCGGGCGAGCAGTCCGAAGTGGATGAGGTTGGCCGTGGCGTCCATGAGGACGTCGTCGCGGCGGGTCGCCACGGAGGCCGCGTCCAGGACGCCCTTTCTGGCCGCGAGGACGAGCACGGCCCGTTCGGCCTCCCCGAGGACGGCCCAGATGGCCTCGCGAAAGTACGCTCGTATCCGGTGGCCCGCCGGGTCGTTCAGGATGGAGTCGGCGACGGCCTCGACCCTGCCGAGGTCGATGTTGCAGAGGCGCCCTTTCTCGCAGGCGTCGCTGGCGAAGTAACGCTCGAGCATGGGGTGGCCGCCGCAGAGGTCGTGGGCGCGCGCGACCGCGGCCGCATCCCATCCGATGTTCTTCCACCCCCCGATCTCGGTCAGCATCTGGGTGGTCTCGGCGGCCTCGAAGAACCCCAGGAAGTGCTCCTGGTAGGACATGTGCATCGGGTTTTCGCCGGCCGACGGGGAGAGCAGGTTCTGTCGGTTGACGTCGGGGCGGTACGCGGTCACCAGCAGGGCGATGCTCCGCTTCTCCTGGTTCGCGGCGCGGAGCGCGCGGAACAGGCTCACGTATTCGACGTGCGCGTCCTCGCTCCCCTTCTGCCGCCGGTCCGGGATGAGTTTGTCCGCCTCGTCCAGGATCACGATGAACGGCGCCATTCCGCCGGATGCTCTCCAGGCGCTACGCAGGCGCGCGAGGTCGCTTCCGTAGGAGCGCGCTCCCTGGGATCCGGTCCATTCAGGAGGAATCCCGCGCACGCCGAGGAGGCGGAGCTGCTCGTAGATGCCCTGGAGGATCGCGTTCAGGAGATCATCCGCGATGGGCCGGTACGCCTGGCAGTCGATGAAGACGGTGGGGACGTTCTGGAGCCGGCTCTGGATCCGGCGGATGAGCGACGTCTTGCCGACCTTGCGCAAGCCCAGGAGCGCGATGTGTTGCCCCTGCATGAGCACGCCGGGGAGCTGATCCAGCAGGGGCTTGCGACCGTAGAACCAGACCGGATCGTTCACCGGCACCGAGTCGTCGTACGGATCGGCGCGGATGAGGTGAGGTTCCTCGAAGTCGCGAAGTCGATCGGGACAGGTCCCCAGCGCGATGGCCCGGCGGAGATCAGGGATGCGGAGTGGAATCACGGTGCTCGCGGTGCTGGCCGCGAACCGCTGGAGCTCCTGCACGTTCGGGGCTTCGCCCTCGTAGAGCGCGTAGGTCTTCAGGGGGATGCTGGTCGCGGCGCGATTCCTGATCTGACCGGCGGCAAAGCCGGCGACTTTCCCCCAGCGCATCGCGAAGTGGGAGACCCCCTCGGAATCGACCAACGTCATCAGCCCGGAGACGCTGTCCTTGATGCGCGAGAACCCCGAACGCGCGAAGAACGTCCGCGCCACCATCATCGGATCGGAGCGCTTGACGAGGACGAAGCCGAGCGCTCCGACCAGCATGTACAGCAGGGCGCTCGCGCTCAGCCAGGCGCCGGCATTGGGCACCGAATCCCAGAGCAGGCGGAGCGGGCTTGGCGAGATGGCGGCCGGTTCGGCCAGCGGGGTCGCGCCGACTCCGGAGACCTGGAGCTCCGAGCGGTAGTAGGCGAGTGGGTAGAGAGGGCCGAGGAAAGGGCCGAACCGAACCATGGCCTGCTCGTCGCCGCCGCGCGACGACGCGTAGTGGAGGGTGGCGGGGCGGTACGCCAGCCACTCGTCTCGAGGGAGGAGCGCCAGGACGAGCGCGGCCTGGTTGGACGGCAAGTCCCAGAGCGTGACGGAGCTGTCGGCGCCGGCGGAGACGAGGGACTTGCCGTCCGGGCTGAAGGCCACGGAGGTGACGTCGTTGGAGTGGCCGGAGAGGGTGCGGAGGAGGGAGCCGGAGGAGGCGTCCCAGAGCTTGACG
>Ga0068860_100008017_pt1 | contig 10532 bp, 7 predicted proteins | sample KBSSwiS32_FD_66597 | JGI IMG/M metagenome (GOLD analysis project Ga0068860, IMG submission 66597) | Switchgrass rhizosphere microbial communities from Kellogg Biological Station, Michigan, USA - KBS Switchgrass S3-2 | ecosystem: Host-associated > Plants > Roots > Rhizosphere > Soil ...
TGTCATTGCAGGATTTACAAGATTGACTTTCCTTCAGCTTTCGAATAGAAGCTGCAAATTATGAAAAACCTTCTGGTCCTGCTGCTGCTCGGCTTCGCACTTTCTCTTTGTAACCTTTCTTCAAAGCTGAAGAGCGGTGCTTCAAACTCCGGTTCATCCGGATCCGGCGGCTCGAGCTCGTCGAGATCCGCCGAACCGGGCCGGCCCACGGCTGCGCAAACCGCGGCGCTTGCAGGTGGTCACGAGATAAAGTGGGAACGTCAGGGCTTGTCGTGGACGCTCCCGCCCAATTGGACCGAGGTGACTAATGAATCGAAGTCGTTTGTCTGGTCCTCACCCGGCGCCGGACACGCATCATTGAACGTCAACATCTCGCCGATGGCTGATAATTTTCCGACTGACGCTAGCATGGACGCTGAGTACGACGGCGCCAAGACGCGCGCTAAAAATGGCGAAGTCGACGAGGTGAAGTTGGTTGAGATCGACGGCGTGACTGGCGTGCAGTTTCGTGAAGCAAATCCTGAACATCCGGACGGCATCCGCCGGTTGCAGTGGCTGGCTTTTCGAAAATACTTAGGTCAGGTGCAGCAGATCAATCTAATGCTCGCGTCGGAAGGTAAAGATTTCGACCGCCACAAAGACGCGATGTACGGCATCCTCTATTCCACCAAGATCGTTCACTGACCCTCGGTGCGGCGAAATGCCTCACCGAGTTTTATTATTGACATACTTTCCCAGATAGGCTAACTGTCTGCGAGTTAAGAGGCTCTAAGTACGTCCTTACGACCCTGTCGCAGTCCTGGATAAGAACGAATCCTCGAGCCATCACTTCAAACGGTAGTCCACGTTAAGTAGTCCAATGCTGTGAAGATCTACCTGCGAAATTCTCTAGCGTTTCCGACCCCAGGTTCTGAAGGTGTTCAGTTCCACTCCCAATGGAGGTCACGTCATGCCGAAAAAAGAGGCTGCCTGGACAGTCATGGTTTACCTCGCGGGCGACAACAATCTCACCACCGAATGTATGTTTGCCCTGACGGAAATGAAGAAGGCTGCACTGACTAATGATGTGCACGTCATCGCCCAATTTGATCCCAGTGATCCCTATCTACCGGCACATCGATATGAAATCAATCTCGACACCGAGAGTCTGTATTGCGACATCATCGATCGCGCCTGGTATCACAAGAAAAAGAAGGAAGTCTATTTCAAGAAAGAGAGCCGCAAAGCAACTTCACTGGCGCAGTTGCGACGAACCGCGGCTCGCAAGTCAGACAAAACAAAACTCGAGAAAGCCAACCTGACAGACGGGAAGGCAGACAGAGTGATAAGTGACGATACCGATACCGGTTCGCCGATCACTCTCTACAATTTTATAAGCTTCTGTCTCGAAAAGTATCGCGCCAGGCGCTACATGGTCGTGCTCTCAGGGCACGCGGGCGGAACTGAGCGCGACTACTTATTGAAGGATGAAAGCAGCGCGGGTTCATTGACGTTCAATGAGCTGAAAAGGGTCTTTAAGAAGATCAAGAAAGACCGTAAAGACCGGCCTATCGACATCATCGGCATGGACAACTGCCTGATGAGCATGGGCGAGATTTGTTACGAACTGCGAGGGCTCGCGGAGGTAGTGGTTGGCTGCGAGAGTTTTAGTCCTACGTCAGGTTGGCCATACCGGCCGATTCTGGAGCGGTTGTGCACGGAGTTCGCCTGTTCGGAGTTGCCCGATGGGCTATCAGTGACCGCCGAGGCAGGGAAAGCGATCGTTGAGGAGTACGTGAATTATTACGCCACTTACTGGATGGCGGGATTGTCGGTGACGCAGTCGGCGTTGGAAGTACGGAAAGTCGAGAAACTCCGGTTCGAAGTGAACGAGCTGGCAGAAGCAATGGAGCAGGCACTCAAGGCGGAGGCGAGTAATGGCCACCAACGAGGAAGCTTTACGGATGCGCTGCTTCTGGCTCACTGGGAAGCACAGTCTTACAACGGCGAGCAATTCATTGACGTGTTCGATTTTTGTGACTGCCTTGCGAAACGAATCGAGCCAACGTCGACGATCGCAAACTTGTGTGAACGGATGAAGGATTTTATCAAGGACGAGTTTGTGCTGAGGTCGTGTTACTGCGGCGCGACTTATCAATACTCGTATGGTGTTTCGCTGTACTTTCCGTGGGCAAAGATTGCGTCCAGTTACTGGAATCTCGATTTTGTGAAAGGCACCGAAGAGCGCGGCTGGGGCAGCTTTCTGAAAGCGTATACGAAGCTGACGCGTCGTGAGGCGCGCGGTTTAGAGCGTGCTAACGGCGACGAGACTGCGCCAGCGGAGGAAGAAAGTAATGAATTGGTCGATCATCGCATGATGAATGACAGAATGATGGACGACCGCATGATGAACGACCGAACGGGAACAACGCGGATACACAGCATGCGCAATCCGCCCGACATCTTCGTACCGGATGAATGCATTAAGGATCGTCAGAACGCGCTGCACAGTCAAAAAGTGCTGCGGTCTCGGTGAGTTTATGAAGCCACAAAAAGGCACAAAATGGTCTTCTGTGAAAATCTTTGTGCCTTTTTGTGGCTGCCTTCTCTTGCTCGCGGGCTCGGTTTACGCCTCCGACGAAGCTGACCTTAGAAACGCCGGAGAGATGCTGCAGCTATCTGGCAATACATCAGAAGCTTTGAGTTCCTACAAGGAAGCCCTCGCGCTCGCGAGAAAGACTCGAAACTCTCTCGAAGAAGGAAAGATTCTAAACGACCTCGCCTACCTTCATTTCATCGACGGCAACACGGATGAAGTTCTGAAAAACGCTCGCGCTGCGCTGAGGATTGGCAAGGCTCTTCACAACCGCGAACTCGAAGCCACAGCGATCTGTAACCTCGGTGAAGCGTTCTACAACCTGGGCCAGATCGAAAAAGCAAGCGAACTTCAACAACAGTCGCTCGCAATCTGGCGCGAGTTGAATAATCCACGAGGTCAGGCAATCGCTTCGATAGCACTGGGTTATAACTATAAAAACCTCGGCCAGCCTGAAGAAGCCCAACGCGTCTTTGTTGAAGCGCTTGCCCTCGCTCGCCAGGCCGGCGACCTCGCGGTCGAAACACGCGCTCTGATCGCAATCGGTAATATCAACCGAAAGATCGGTAACAACCAACAAGCACTCGAATTTTACGCCGTTGCGAAACCACTCGCAGAACGCATCGGCGACCAAACATCGCGAGCAAGAATTCTCGGCGGCATGGGTTCGATCTATTTCGAGATGGGCGATGCGCGCCAGGCGCTCGAGCACATGGCAGAAGGCACAAACCTCATGCAGCGCCTGGGCAAGACGTGGGGTGTCGCGGAAGGCAAGCTTTCGCTCGGCCAAATTCACCGTTCCCTCGGTAATGACGACCAGGCATTGCAATACCTTGACGAGGCGCTCGGGTTGTTTAGATCGCTGCGCATGCCGCGTCTGCAAGCTGCGACGCTAAGGGAAATCGGACTGGTTAATGAGACGCGTGGCGATCTCGATAAGGCGCTCGAATCATATACAGCCGCTCTCAAACTCACGAAGCCCGGCGAGGACCAGCATGAATACGCTTACACGCTCGCTTACGCCGGACGCGTCCATGAGCAACTTAAGCAAGTCGATCGCGCGTTGAACTGCTACCGCGAAGCGTTGCGACTTAGTCAACGTTCGGACGATCCGGTTGGCGAAGCGCTCGTGCACTTTAACGTGGCCCATCTCGAACGAAATCGCGGCAACCTGGCTGAAGCGAAATGGGAAGCTGAAGCGACTCTCTCTATCGTCGAGTCGCAACGAGCGTCAGTGGCCAGTCAGGATCTGCGAACCACCTACTTCGCGACAGTCCGCAAGAACTACGATCTCTACATCAACATTCTCATGCAACTGCATAAGCAGGATCCGGTAGCAGGATTTGACCGGCAGGCATTTGCAGTTAGCGAGAAAGCCCGAGCTCGATCTTTTTTGGAATTGCTTAGCGAAGCAAGGACCGTCGACACGCGGTTACTTCCCGAGTTGCTGAGCCTGCCAGACGTACAACAACGATTGCTCGACGACGACACGTTGCTCGTGGAGTATGCGTTGGGTGATGACCAGAGCTACGTTTGGCTGGTAACGCGCACTTCTTTTGCAAGTTATGAACTGGCGCCACGTGGTGAGATTGAAACTGCGGCGCGCAAACTCTATGCGTCTGTAGCGTCCCGTCAAATGGTCTACGGCGAGACGACGGTCGCAAAAGCAACTCGCGAGGCAAAAGCAGACGCAGAGATCCCCACTGCCACGGCTGTCCTCAGCAAGCTGATCCTTGGTCCACTCACAGGCAAACTTCAGCAGAAAAAACTTCTCTTCGTTGCCGACGGTGCGCTGCAGTACATTCCGTTTGCTCTGCTGCACGATCCGGATTCGAGAAATTTCCTCGTCGCCACTCACGAAATCATCAACGCACCCTCAGCTTCGACACTCGCCGTACTACAAAAACAAGCAGCGAAACGTAAACCAGCAGCGAATGCAGTTGCGGTGTTGGCTGATCCTGTATTTGAGAGTGATGACCCGCGCATCAGCCGAAACTCAAACTACGTAAACGGAGCAAAGCCGGCGACGGAGGTGCGGCAAGCATTGAGAGATGCCGGCATCACTCCTGATGGTCTACACATCCCGCGACTCTTCGCTTCCGCAACTGAAGCCGACGGAATCATGGCTGTTGCGCCCTGGGGTTCAGGCTTAAAAGCAGTCGGTTTCGGCGCGAATCGCGAACGAGTGCTGGGTTCGGAGTTGTCAGCTTACCGCATCATTCATTTCGCCACCCACGGCATCATCAATAATGAGCGTCCGGAGTTGTCGGGAATTGTTCTTTCTCTTTTCGACAGCGAAGGCCGTTCACAAAACGGCTTTCTTCGTCTCCGCGATATCTACAACCTCCATCTGCCAGCCGATCTGGTGGTGCTGAGCGCGTGTAGTACCGGTCTCGGAAAAGAGGTACGAGGCGAAGGTTTGATCGGACTCACCAGGGGTTTTATTTACGCAGGTGCGTCAGGCGTGATCGCATCGCTTTGGAAAGTCGACGACGATGCGACAGCGGAACTGATGACGCACTTTTACGAGGCGCTGTTCACGAAAGGCATGTCACCCCCGGCCGCCTTGAGAAACGCGCAGCTTGCTTTATCGCAAAACAAAAGATGGCAGTCGCCGTATTACTGGGCCGGCTTTGTAATTCAGGGACAGTATTCAGAGACACAAAAGTTCACCGAACCGTTTCCAGGCAAAAAGCAATTGGTCCTGCTTGGGATCGGCGGCTTAATCACTTTGATGTTGATGTTGGGCATTAGTTCGAGAGTTTTGAAAACGACAAAGAAGCACAATTAACGACCGACTCTTTTGAGTTGTGTACTTCTTTGCGGTCCCCCACTGATGAACAAAAACTGGGTGTTGTCGCAGGAGGCTTTCGATGCTCTGCTTGACTGGCTTGATCCAGACCGGGAACAGGCTGGAATCAAGTACGAGCAGATTCGCCTTCGCTTGATAAAGATCTTCACCGGGCGCGGTTGCTCGGACGCCGAAGATCTCGCCGACGAAACAATCAACCGCGTTACCACCAGGCTCGAGGAGATCGAAAAGGAATTCAGTGGTGATCGCACGCGTTATTTCTTCGGTGTGGCAAATAAAGTCTATCTGGAGTATCTGCGCAGAAAGCCGCCGCAGCTTCCGCCGTGGCCTCCGTCTGACTCAGAGCGTATCGAACTGGAGTATCGCTGTCTCGAGCGCTGTATCGAACAGCTTAGCGATGACAATCGAGAGTTGCTGCTGCAGTATTACGGAGTCGAAGGAGGAGCAAAGATCGAACATCGAAAAGAATTGGCGAAAAAATACGGGATTGGCCCAAACGCCCTGCGGATCAGGGCCTTTCGTATTCGCCTGGGCCTACAGAAGTGCGTGGAAAAATGTATTAATCTCTAAGCCGCATGAAATATACGGCTCCGTCCAGTCATAAAGATCAGAGGAATTGATTTTGAACCTGAATGTTGACAGGGACGATATGAAAAAGTACCTACTGGGCACTTTGGATGCAGATCGAAAGTCGCAGTTGGAAGAGAGAATTTTATCTGAGCCGGACGTATATGAAGAACTTTTGCTTACCGAAGAAGAATTAATAGATCAGTACGTGGCCGGCGGCTTAAGCGGAGTCGAGCAACAACAATTCGAGACTAACTTTCTAACCACGTCCGAGCGCCAACAGCATTTACAGTTTGCCCGGCACCTCAAAAGGTACGTGAACTCTCATGCTGTTCTGGTTGCGCTTGAAGAGCCTTCGTCTGTAGCTCACGAATACGAAGTACCTGCGGCCACGGGCAGATCATTTTTTCCTGGGGCGCGCTTGACCAGGCGGCCGATGCTCGGCGTATCAGTCGCAGTGGTGGCGTTTGCAGTAATACTTTTTCTTTGCTGGCATGTCAGAAAAGGGGCCGAGCACGTTCCCAATACAAGCGGGTCGGTGGCCGCCGTAGTGCCGCTCACACCCGGTTCGACGAGATCTTCCGGCGCGACTGTGACGCGCGTGCAGGTGCCACCTAAAGGTTCCGACGTAAAACTCGAGCTGGAAATCGCCAACACTAGTTACCACCACTATCAATCGGAACTGCTTCGCGAAAACAACTCTTTGAAAACCATTGGCGACTTGAAGGTTGAAGCGAAAGGTGAGCAACACGTGGTGCCGTTGACGATCCCGGGAGAGCTGCTTAGTCCGGGAGATTACCAGGTGCGGTTGAGTGGCGTTTTGGACTCAGGCGCCGATGAGTTTATCGACAATTATTCTTTCCGTGTAATCGAGTAAGTCCTCACTAACTTCACGCCGAAAATATTTTTGAAATGTTCACACACTTCGAATCATAACAATTGAAACGTCGCGAAAAGACGAACACCCCACGCGCGGCTGAACTCCTCACTCCAAGTGGTAACAATTCCTCACCATGAAGTGGCGAGCGACCGTGTTTGAACAGTCGCTCGCCGGGGGTTTTGTGCCTCTCCCACAAAGAGGCATAAAACTCTTTCGTGGCTAATCACTGCTTGCGGATGTAGTTTCGGTGAACCCAGGCATCCTTCTGGGTGCGGTCCTGAGTTTCAAAGAAAATGTTCTTATCGTCTTCACGCGTGACCATTCGCACGCGCGTGGTCACTTCCTTCGCGGCGGCGGTCGGCTTCTCTGAGTCAGCCAAAAACGTTTCGACGACCTCCGCCGCTATCGGCGACGCTTCGACATCCTTGTTCAGCTCGGCCACAGCTTCCACTGCACTCGCCTTAAGCAGCTTTGGCCAAAGCTTTACGAAAAGCCCGCGTGAAGCGTAGACGTCCGCACTGTTGACGTGACCGTTGATCGCAAACACATAACCGATCACATCCGGCTTGTTTTGCAGCACTCGCGAAAGTGCGTTGATGTACGCCGCCGTTGTTTCCTTAACCTTTGCGTTCTCTACAGACAGTTCGAAGCTCGATGACGCCTTAATCGCCGGAGCCGACGCATTACTAGCCAGCTTATCCTGCGCGAGCTTAACGTTTTCCCAAACGGCTTCCTGCGAGTTCTCACGTTTTGCCGCGAGCTTCAGATCTTTACCGGCGATAGAATTCTCAGAACTGCTAAAGGAAGCATTTTCCTCGCTGCCCCTCTTACTCCACCGTCCTGATTCGACACAAAACGCCGCGATCGGCATGCGCCCCGATCTTGGCGGTACGATAAAGTCCATCGAGATCATTCGATCCTGATCGCCGCCGCGGACGATGTCGCCCGACTGAACGTAGATATCCTGGTTGGAAAGATTCCGGATCGCGAGCTCATTTACGTCCTTCGTCTCGTAAACTTTCACCTTCTTCTGAGCAAGAGCTTCCTGCAGCGTGAGAAAAGTCTTGTTTGTCATATCCTTTCCGTGTACCAGAAACACGGTCAGGTTTTTATACGTGTAAGGCCCGGACAGACGATAGTCAGAACTCCGCGAGCTATTCCGGCTGTTCTGGCCCAGTCCAACTGGGACACCTATCAAAAGGCAGAGAACCGCAAGTGCAAGTAAATGCTTAGGCTTCATTGTCGTACTCCTTGACAAGTCACGAATCAATTGGTGGGGAGACGCTTCCGGATCAAGGGAGACTGATTTAATACCCTTGGTGCTAAGAGGAACGTTGACTATGAAGACTTCTTGCGGGCTGAGACGACGGTCAGTGCAGTGGCGTTGCCTGAGCAGCCAGGAAACAGAGGCAGGAGCAGGATGCAGAAGCAGGTTTTCTGCTCCTGCTCACTGCTTCTGATTGCTGCTCCTGCTCCTGCTTGCTGCTCCTGTACGGTTCGTTAAGGCCGGACGGCCTTGTAGGCATTGAGTCGCCCGTAGCCGTATTCCGGGTCCGGGCCACTGCCATTGGGTTGACGGTCGCACGTAGTCCTCATGCGCTGTCGCACCTCACTACCGGTCCAACCGGGATTTTGAGCAAGAATCAAAGCTGCGACTCCCGCCGCCAGAGGAGTTGCGAAGCTTGTGCCTGATACATCGACGCTCTGAGGACCCAACCCTGGTCCGTAAACATGATCCCCGGGAGCGATGAACTCCAGCTTCGTACCTTTGGCCGAGCCAGCAGGCCGCCCGTTTGCTTTTGAACTCGCGACGGCAATGACGTTGGCGAGCGAACAAACCGGATCATCACTGATCTGATCGTCTGCGTTGTTGCTGACGGCCCAGAAGATCGGGACCCCGAGACCGCCACGTCCAAGTGCTGCCCCATCAATCGCGAGCTGCAACGTGGTTTCCAGAAAACTTGCGGTCCTGAGACTACAAGAGATGATGTCAGCTCCGGTCTGGAGTTCACCTTGCGGATCTACTGTTAGCGGAGCGACGGCAAACTGGATAGCGCGAGCCAGGGTTAGTTGTGTTCCTGTTTGATCGTTCGCACACGCGAGCGCAATCAGAGCACACTCCGGCGCGACACCGGATCCGCCCATTCCATTGTTACCCCTTGCGCCGACCATTCCAAGACACAAAGTGCCATGACCATCGAACGGAAAATCTGTCATGCCGGATTCGATCCTGACGAAGTCGGCCGTTCCACTGCCAGGTGCAGTCGGATTGAAGTATCCGCCGCCGATTATGGCGCCGTATAATTCTTCGTGATCTATGTCCATGCCATTGTCGATTACGGCAACACGCACGGGACGGTCACGTCCGCTACCTTTTGTGAAGTTCCATGCAGATTTTGAGTTAAGGCCTTTTCCACCTGTGCCGTCTATTGCGAGCTCGCCTGCATGCTGCCATTGCTTCCTAAAATCCGGATCGTTCGGCGTGAACCGGCCCGTAATCGTCTGAATCATGCTCGGTTCAGCAAAAACGTAGCGATCGGTCTTTTTCTGAAGTATGTCTATCGTGTCTCGCAAGGACCGTTGAGAGACCACACGGACGGAATAGAGATTCGGAGCAAAACCAAGGTGTTGAACTATCTCGAGACCATCCTCCGCCAATATGTTTTCTGGGGTCACCTGCTTGGAGGGCTGCTGAACCAGTTGGACGGTAGCGAGTTTGGTCTCAATCAACAGGTCGTCACCTTCAGTCAAAAACACCTGCCGCGCGTCGGCAGTGCCGGCCTGGGCAGGGTCGACGAATTGCCAGCCGGCACGTTCGTATATCTCGCGGTCCAGGTCGGAGCGTTTCGGTTTGTATCCGTTGTGATTCGAGTGTTTCTGTGGGTAACCATTATTTCCTTCCCGTTTGCTGGGCCTTAGCGGGAATTCAAGTTTTGGTCGCTTGAAATCAGGGCTGGGAGGGATCGCAACCACGTTGTCTGCGATCTCCCACGTCACCTGTTTTCCATTTAGTTTGAAAGTCCACTTCATAACAACCTCCTGAGCTATGAGGAATTAATTACCTGCATCGTGAGTGAGTTTACGATTACTAACTTTGCGGTAAGGGGAATAAGCTGCCTCGCACACCAAGGAAAGATCCGTTGCACACGGCTCCCTCACCTTCCTGGTCGCGGTTTTCGAGTTGGACGTCATATTGAGTCCCATTTGTCTGGGTGATAACCGAGTAATAGAGAGTGAAGTCTGTCTTTTCAGCTTCTTCATCGTCGGCCTCACAACTGTTGTCGACTCTGATCTCATGAGCACCGCCGGGGTGATGCGGAAGGTGTATTTGAAACCCTTGTGGTCCCTCCACCCTCAAAACCACGCCGCCGCTTGTCTGACACCTGATGTCGGCTGCAACGCCTTCCGTCAAAAAGCCAAACTGTTTCGGACTCTCGCCGGTGGCGCCTGTGTCCACGAGCAGTAACCTTCTGGGCTTTAACTCCGACGCATCACCGTAAAGCAGTGGTTTCGAGACATACATCTCCGTCACGGGGACCGGCTGAGGATCTTCACCCTCTTCCTGGGTCTGCATGGGAGCTTGTAAAACGACTTCGGTGTCATTGTTCAGCTCCTTTTCGAAATCAACTACCCAACGAAAGTCTTCGTGATCGTGATCCTCGTCTGTTCGATCAAACGTTTCTCCACTTGTGTAAAAC
>Ga0068860_100008020_pt1 | contig 10530 bp, 8 predicted proteins | sample KBSSwiS32_FD_66597 | JGI IMG/M metagenome (GOLD analysis project Ga0068860, IMG submission 66597) | Switchgrass rhizosphere microbial communities from Kellogg Biological Station, Michigan, USA - KBS Switchgrass S3-2 | ecosystem: Host-associated > Plants > Roots > Rhizosphere > Soil ...
GGCTGGACGTGCGTCCATGCGCGCGTCATTTGGGACCATAGCACAAACCTGTGTGTGGACCATCAACTGTCAGACTTCTCGAGGGTTCCGATCATTCCATTTTATTTGCGCTCCCGGTCCTGTTGGTTTGCGCGCTCTTGCAATCCACGGGGACCCTATGTAGACTTGCGATCAAGGGTAAGGTGGCCATGAACCTTTCCGGGTCCTTTCACGTATGTTGGTTCATCCATGAAGTTGAATGAATAATGACAGGGGTGGGAAGATGACAACCAGGCAGTCTCCGGTCGTGTGCGACATCAATATCACGCCACTCATTGATGTGATGCTGGTGCTGCTGGTTACCTTGATCGTCTCACTTCCCATGATGACGCATGCGGTCAAGCTGGACATGCCGAACGCGCCCCCGGCCCGGAATGTGGCACCCCCGGAAGTGATCGACCTCGAAATCGAGTTTGACGGCACCGTCATCTGGAACGGGCGCACGGTCAAACGGCTTCAGGATCTGGAAACAGACCTTCAGTCCGCGGCACGCAAGGATCCCCAGCCCGAGATTCACCTGCACGCCGACCGTCACGTGAAATACAACTTCGTGGCGCTGGTGCTGGCCTCAGCCCAGCGCAGCGGCATTCAGAAAATGGGATTTGCGAACACCGGAGAATTCTCGAACTAGCGGATCCCGGCTGAGGCTGGACCGTGCGTTGACATCCCGCCGCTTCAGACTATAATTTCAGTAATTACTGAAATTACGGAATAGTCATGAAGCTCACGCCGGTCATGCAGCGGTATATTGTTCACTGGGGCGAGATGGGCAGCCGGTGGGGCCTCAACCGCTCGGTCGCGCAGATCCACGCGCTGCTGTTCCTGTCACCCAATCCCCTGCATGCCGATGAAATCGCGGACACGCTCGCGATTGCCCGCTCAAACGTCAGCGTCGGACTCAAAGAACTGGTTGCCTGGAAGCTGGTCCACGTCACCCACACCCTGGGTGACCGCCGCGATTTCTTTGAGGCCCAGCACGATACGTGGGAAGTCATCCGCGAAATCATCGAGGGCCGCAAGCGCCGTGAGCTGGATCCGACTCTCGACTTCCTGAAAGGCTGCGTGGCGGATCTCGAGAAAGACATGGAGACACCGCCGGAGGTTCGCCAGCGGATCACCGGTCAGTTGGAGTTCATGCAGACTCTGACTACCTGGTACGAGTCCATCAACAACCTCCCGCGCAAGACCCTCCTCAAGATGATGCGCCTGGGGCAGCGGATCGCGAAGGTCATTGGAGACTAGCTCACCAGCCACGAAGGGATGCCAACATGTCGCATGCAGCATCGATTGAAGGTCTGCTGGGAAAGGTCGCCTGGCAACGTTTACCGGCAGCGGTGCGAGCTCGATTCCCGGATCCGGCGGTCGCTGTCGATTACGTCGGAGAGTTTGAAATCGTCCGCGCCAGCCTGCTCGGACGCCTCATAGCCTGGTTCTGTCTGCTGTTGGGCACTCCGGTTGTGCCGAGAACGGGAGAGCACGTTCCCGCCGTCGTTCGGGTTGGACCAACCGAGCGCGGTGTGGCGTGGAACCGGGAATACAGATGGCCACGCAATCCAGCCAACCTGGTTCGCTCAACCAAGGTTGTGGGCGCCGATGGCACCCTCGTTGAAGAGTTGCCGGCGCGGCTGTGCATGCCGCTCGATGTGTACGAGTCCGCCGGCGTTCTGCACTTCGTGAGCCGCGGCTACTACTTCCGCCTCGGAGCCTCGAGACTGTGGGTTCCGCACTGGCTCTCACCTGGAACGACACATGTTGAGCACGAGGACGAAGGGGCGGGCTGGTTCCGCTTCACCATGACCGTGCGCCATCCCCTGTTTGGCGAGCTCTTCTATCAAACCGGCCGGTTTTGCTCGGCAGGAGCAGTGACATGTTCACAGTATTCGCATTGATTACCGCTCAGGCACTTCTCGGCGCCGTGGACAATCTGTGGCATCACGAGATCACGGAACGCCTGCCGGCCAAGCGATCCGCTGCGGTTGAGCTGGCGTTACACTCGGCCCGCGAGCTCATCTATGCCTTTGTGTTTGTCGGCCTGGCCTGGTTTCGTTGGCAAGGCGCGTGGGCGGCCCTCGTAGCGGCCGTGATGTCGATTGAGGTCGTCATCACACTTCTCGACTTCCTCATCGAGGACAAGACACGGCGGCTGCCGGCGTTCGAGCGGGTCCTGCACACCATACTCGCCGTCAACTTTGGAGCAGTCCTGGCCATGTTGGTGCCCGTTCTCGTCAATTGGTGGCACGCGCCGGCGGCAGTCGTTCCGGTGTACTACGGGGCAATCTCATGGATATTCACAGTCTTCGGGCTGGGTGTTTTTGCCTGGTCGCTGCGAAATGCGATCGCGGTGGTGAGATTGCGCAGGCCACCTGAGTGGGCTCGCAATCCGGTCCTGGCACGATGGCAGGCGGCACCCCGCACTGTGTTGGTCACAGGCGCGACGGGATTCATTGGAGGACATCTCGTGCGTCGCCTCATCAGGCGAGGCGACCACGTTATTGTGCTGACTCGGGATGCGGACCACGCCCTCGACCGCTTCGGACCCCAGGTACGAATTGTCACGAGCCTCAACCAACTGGAAGACGACACCCGTATTGATGCGATCGTCAATCTTGCCGGCGCACCGATCATGGGCCTTCCCTGGACGCGGGCACGACGCACGAAGTTGATAGACAGCCGGGTGAAGACGACACGTGCTCTGATATCTCTCATGGGGCGCCTGACCCGGCCAGCGCGTGTGCTGATCAGCGCCAGTGCCATCGGATTCTACGGTGTGCGTGGCAATGAATGGCTGGACGAGCACAGCAAGCCCACGTCTGACTTTCAGTCTCTGCTGTGCCAGCAGTGGGAGTCCACCGCGGTGGCGGCGGAGGAGTTGGGTGCGAGGGTGGTCAGAGTGCGCATCGGGTTTGTTCTGGGACGGGACGGAGGGGCGCTGCCGCAATTGCTGCTGCCGATCCGCCTCTGGGCGGGTGCGCTTCTGGGAAGCGGAACCCAGTGGGTGTCCTGGATCCACATCGGGGACCTGATTCGTCTGTTCGAGTTTGCGTTGGATACGCCGGAAGTCCGTGGCCCGGTCAATGCGGTGGCCCCAATGGCCGTCACACATGCGCAGTTCCAGCGCGCGCTCGGAACAACTCTTCATCGCCCGGTGTGGCTGCGAGTCCCAGCGTTTGTCCTGCGCACGGTGTTGGGTGAGATGTCGCAGTTGCTAGTGGATGGCCAGCACGTCGTCCCGCGGCGCGCCGTCGAAACCGGCTTTACATTCCGCTTTCGGCAACTGAGCGCTGCGTTGGCGGATATTCTGCGTGACCGGCATGCTAGAGTCCCACTCCGCAATGCGACAATTGATGCAGACTGACATTCGAATCGGCCTGGATACCGGCGGCACCTACACGGATGCGGTAGCGCTGGACAGCAACGGGCGCGTGGTGATGAGCGCCAAAGCGCTAACGACTCACTGGGATCTGTCCATCGGACTGGGAAACGCTATTCGCGCCGTCCTCTCGGGCCTGCCCGAAGGCGCGGGACGGAGCGTCATCTCGCTGGTATCAGTGTCCACGACACTTGCGACCAACGCAGTCGTCGAAAACCGGTTCAGCCCCATCTGCACGATGCTGCTGGGCTTCGACGACAACATGCTCGAGCGGTCGGGTTTGAAGAACATGGAGGGGTGCGCTGTTGTACGCCTCGGTGGGGGCCACGACGCGATGGGCGAGCCGTTGGAGCCCATTGACGAAGCGGCCGTGGAATCGGCAGTTGCCGGGCTCGGTTCCACGGTTGAAGCTTTTGCAGTCGCGGGTTTGTTTTCGGTGCGCAATCCGGCTCACGAGCGGCGGGTACGGGAGCTGATCCGCGCGCGATCCAGCCGGCCGGTGACCTGCAGCCACGAGCTCAGCTCAAAGCTCGACGCACCTCAGCGTGCGCTCACCGCGGCGCTGAACGCGCGGCTGACACCTCATATCCGCCATTTGATTGAAGCCCTGGGCCAGGTACTCGCCGCTGAGTCAATAGCCGCGCCGCTGATGATTGTGAAAGGCGACGGCACACTGATGCGCGCGGAAATCGCGCTGGAGTATCCCGTAGAAACAGTGCTGTCCGGCCCGGCAGCGAGCATCGTGGGCGCTGGATTTCTCAGCGGTCGCGAGGATTTCGCGGTTTCGGACATGGGGGGTACCACAACCGATGTTGCAGTCGTCGTGGGGGGCCGCCCGGTCGTCAGCGATGAAGGGGCCGTGGTGGGTGGATGGCGCACCATGGTGGAGGCTGTCGATGTTCACACCTGCGGCCTCGGTGGCGACAGCGAAGTGTATTTCGACCGCGAGCAACGCCTGGCAGTGGGACCTCGCAAGACGACACCCCTCAGTCTGCTCGCCACGCAGTTTCCAGACCTCCTTCCCGAGCTTCAACGGCTCGCGCAGTCCGAGCGTCCGATGCCCTTTTCTCCACAGTTTGCACATCGCAACCCGGGTCGCGATCCCGGGGCGCAGCTGGATCGGATCGAGCAGCGGGTATGGGAAGCACTTTCCGACCGTCCCCGGCCCGTTGGGGACGTGGCACGGACCGGCCCTGGCGTCGATGCGTTACGGCGTCTGGTGGGGCGTGGGCTGGCAACCATCGCTGCATTCACTCCAAGCGATGCGATGCACGTTCTCGGCAAACAGAACAGTTGGAACACGGAAGCGGCGCGGCTCGGTGCCATTGTCCTTACGACCGAAGAGCGCAACGTGACCGGTCGACGGGAACGCGATACACCCGAGGGGCTCAGTGAGCGCACCTATCAACATGTGGTGCGAGCGGCCGCGCGCGTAGTTCTCGAAACAGCTTTGGCCCAGGATCCGGGTATTGAACCGAAGAATGGCCGGTGGGGCCCGCTGGGCGCCTTGCTCGACAGCGTCGTTGAAGGGCGCGCATTTTCCCGGCTCATCGCTGCCCGCATGAATCTGGGGACCTCGCTGATCGCCATCGGCGCGCCCGTGGGCGCGTACTATCCTGAGGTTGCCCGCCGGCTCGGAGCCGAGCTCATCATTCCGGAACACGCAGCCGTCTGCAATGCAGTTGGAGCAGTCGCCGGCGTCGTATCTGAAACCTCCGAGGTACTCGTCAACCAGACAACATACCAGGTCTTTCGGGTGCACGACCCCGCTGGCAGCCGGGACTACCCGGACGCAACTGAAGCGATCAATGAGGCGACACGGATATCCCGGGCCCTGGCGATTGCAGCGGCTCAGCGCTCCGGTGCGATGGAGCCCAACGTCAAAACATCCATTATCGAGCGCAGGGCACAGGCAGGCACCGATGCTGAGTACCTGGCCGAGGCGGCTGTCCGCTCGACTGCCACCGGCAGGCCTGTGACGGGGAGCAGTCGTCAGTGACGCAGGCTCGAATAAACCTCGTCAAATACCTTCAGCCGCCCGAGATCTGCCAGACTCACTGAGGCGATCGTTTGGCCCAGGTTCTGAGCCGGGCCGGTGTCACCGACGAAAGGACGCCACCGCGGTAGACCGTTGCCGTTGGGATTTCCGGTCTTCACGAAGTTGACCCAGTAGTCGGACATTGCCGTTGCCAGGTGATGATCCGACACACTGGGTTTCCAGGGCGCCAGATCCAGGTGATCAAACACGTACCATAGCTCAGTAAAGTGACTCGCGCCCCAGCCCGGAGGCTGTTGCGTGAACGAGTAATAATAAACGGCACTGTGCCCGGTTTTCGCTTGCAACCGGGCCCATGCCCACATGTCCCAACCGAACCGTAGATCGCGCTCGAAATCGAGCCGCGACTGACGCGCTTGCGCATCAGTCGTATGAGGATAGGCTGCAATGATCGCCGGGGGCAGGGGACCGAAGCTATGCTCGATGTCCGCGGCGAACGTCGCTGATTTAACACTGTCCACGCTCATCAGTGAGCGCGCTTCTTCGGCATTGCAACCAATGAGCATCGGTACATCGTTCTGCTTGCCGGCGGCGAATGCGTCATAGGGGGATGTTGGAAGTATGTAGCCATCGAGTACCGGGTGCGCGATTTCTCCAGCGCTGCCTTCGAGCAGCCGCTCGGCTGGCAGCTTGCGCATCTCTGCCACTGAAGCCATGCCGAGCGAACCAAAATACTTTTCGCCCTGTTGTTCGGCGCCTGCGAGTCCGTATACCGGGGCTATCTGAAAGGGCTCGAATACGCCGCCGCTTTCACCGATGGCGCGTTGGAACAGACCTTTTGCAAGAGGTGTGGCCATCAGGATGCTGACTGCCATGGAGCCGGCGGACTGGCCGGCGATGGTGATGTGGGCGGGATCGCCTCCGAAGGCGGCGATATTGCGTTGGATCCAGTGGAGCGCTGCAATCTGGTCCTGCAGGCCATAATTTCCGGAAGCGCCGTGTGCTGATTCGCGCGTCAGTTGCGGGTGCACCAGAAATCCAAGTGGACCCAGCCGATAGGCGAGCGTGACTACCACAACACCCTTACGCGCCAGCCGATCGCCCCGGTACAGTGGCATCGAGGCCGATCCGTTGCTGTAGCCGCCGCCATGTATCCAGACTAAAACAGGAAGCTGATGTGTCGGTTTTCCGGCGGGCGCCCAGATGTTGAGATACAGGCAGTCTTCGCTCACGGTGGGAGGGGTTTCGCCAGGCATCGATACGCCTTTCTGCATGCAGGCGGGGGCGAATTCAGTGGCATCGCGTGTGCCGGTCCAGGGTCTTACAGGCTGGGGTTCGCGCCACCGCAGATCCCCTAGCGGTGGGGCGGCGTAGGGTACGCCCTCATAAATGTTGAGTCCGTCAGCGTACGTGCCTGTCAGGACCCCCGACTCGGTAACAGCCGTCGGCGCCGCGCTTGCAGCCATCGGCCATAACGCGAGCAGAGCTAACACACGCCAGCGTGCGGGCATAGCGAGTCTTCCGTGAGAATGTGTGCGCAGTTTGAGCTATGGCGTCAACCAGCGGCGAACTGCTCACCACATTCCTCGAACGACTCGTCGCTTTTCAACCTCAGGAGCGCGGCCCGACCGCGCGCACCGTGGTGCCGTCGCGGCCGAACTCAAAGCGCAGGACCCACTCACGGGAGCCCTGATCCGCGGCGGCAAAGCGCCACTTGCGAGCTGCTTCGCTCGCCACGCGATTGAAGTAGTTGCTGGAGCTCGGGTTATCCAGGTTGTCACGGACGACGCGCCCGGAGCTGTCAACAGTCACGCGCACACCGACTCGCACGTGACCGTGAATGGTGCTTCGGGAGCTGGCGGAAACGTTGGGTATCTCTTCGTGGACCGCAGCGCCGCCGCTGTCAGGTGCCGTTGGTTCCTGCCTTGGCGGAGGCGTCGTGGCTGCGTGGCGCCGTGGCGGGGTGTTGGTTTCGTCCGTCGGCGTGCGGGTCCCTGGCGACGTCGTGCCGGTTGTTGCCTGAGGCGGTGGTGGCCCTGTGCGAGCGGCGGCGGGACGCGCCATTTGCCCTTCCGGGCGGCGGCTAGCTTCGGTCGCCTGTTGCGCTGGTGGCGTGTTCTGTTGTGTCGCAGCTGCCTGATCTGATGGAGTCGACTGATTTGATGCAGCCGTTGAATCTGAAACAATCGGCGGTTCGGGCCGTGAAGACTTCTGCAGTAGCTTGGCTCCACCCCAGACAGCCGCTCCTACCACCGCGATCGCAATCACCGCCGGAACCAACACGCTGCGCTTCGATTCCTCATACTCGGAAAACGATCGCACGTCCGCACGCATCGGCGGTGGCTCGGGGATCTGCAGGGGCGGTGCTTGCAACGGCGGAATCACAACCGCCGGCGCTGCAGGTGTAACGATCGGCTGCGGTTGCGGCTGAACCGGTGGCACAGGCCGCCCGGGCCTCGTTCGAGCTTGCAACTGCGCAACGGTAGGCCGATCGGCCGGGTTGGGACTGAAGCATCGCTGAATGGTGTCAGCGAACTCCGGCGGCAGGTTGGTTGGAAAGGTGGGCGGATCGGTGCGGCCACCGAGCCAGGTCGGTGGATACTGGGTCAGTGCCTCCGTCATGGTGACACCCAACGCCCAGATATCACTGGCCGGCGACACGGTGCCGTTATCCGATTCCGGCGGCTCATAAATAGACAGGCGGCGTCGTGCAACCTGCGATACGCCCACCGGGCGAACGGTATCGACCGCCAGTTTGAGCTGATCGTTCACCACCAGGAAGTTCGACGGTTTGAGCTGTCCCTGGGTCCACTTGTCGCCGTGCAGAAAAGCCAGTGCGTCCAATGTGGGCACCAACAGTTCCTGCACTTCATCCGGACCCAGCGCGCGGTAGGGGAGAATCTGGGACAGGGATTCTTCCGCGTATTCCATGACAACGAATAAAAGTTGCTCGCCATCGAGCTCGCACTGCCCGCAGTCGAGCAACCGCATCAAATGGGGGTGCGAAAAGGTGGCGGCCGTCTTCCAGTGCCAGAGCTGCGCCTGGCTGTGCGCGGGATCGACCACCGGAACCAGCTTGATCGCCGCATTCAGGAAGCCCTCTACCGAGGACTCCGTAAGAAAAACGGTGCTGTGGTTCGACGAGCCGAGAAAGCGGCGCAGGGGAAAGATCTCGTTGACAGTCCGGCCTTCCCAGTTGTTGCGCACGTCAGCCATCGTCACCCGGTCCCCTCGGGCCCCATGCCCGGAATCCGTAAAGATATCATCAAGATCGGGTGCGAGGCGGCGGACACGGGTTACGTCAACCCGTGTCCCGTGCGCACAGCCTCAGCTAACGCAGCAATTCAGGCCTTGCCCAGCTCCAAGGGCCGCCCGGTCCGGGCTGATTCATAGATCGACATCATGATCTTCACATCGCGCAGCCCTTCTTCCCCGGGGACGCGGGTGGGCGTCTTCTCGAGGATGCAGCGTGCGAAGTCATCCATTTCGACCGCGAACTGATCGGTCGAGGCGGGGTCGATCACGCGGCCGTCACTGCGCAGTCCCTTGAGCCCGCCGTAGTTGAATGCCGGGTCCAGGGTGAACCAGCCATTCTCGGCCAACACCCGGAAATAACCGGCACTCGCCGCGGCGTACGAGCTGCTGCAGTGACTGACGACGCCGCCTGGAAATTTTGCTTCCCACACCACGGATTCCTCCACTTCGGAGAAGCGCGAAGGATCGCCTTTGGTGGTGGTGGCCGAGATCCACATGGGCTCTTCACCGGTCAGGTAGCGAGTGGCCTGCAGACAATAAATACCAACATCCATCAGCGGTCCGCCGCCGGCCAGGTCCTTCTTCAAACGCCACACTCCCGGTGGGCTGTTGAATCCGAAATGCGCGTCGATGACTTTGACCGCCCCCAGCTCCTTCTGCCTGGCAATGCGCACGCACTCGAGGTGGTGGGGCTCGAACTGGCAGCGATACCCGATTCCCAACAACCGGTTGGCCGCCTTCACCGCATCGATCATCTGCTGGCAGCGCTCGACGGAAATCTCCATCGGCTTTTCACAGAACACGTGTTTGCCGGCCTTGGCGGCCACGAGCGCATTGTCCAGGTGCAGAGCATTCGGCGTGACGACATACACGACATCAATGTCCTTATTGTCGGCGATGCGGTGCATGGTCTCGTAGTTGTAGATGTTCTTGTCCGGGATGTTGTACTGAGCCTTCCACTTCGCAGCCTTCGCGGGTGTCCCGGTGATGATGCCCGCCAGGCGGCAGTTGGCCGTTTTCTGTAAAGCCGGCGCAATCTGGTTGGTGCTGAGACTGCCCAGTCCGCACAGCGCGAATCCCAGCTTTTTGCCGGATGCGGCTGCCAGCGCGCGGGTGACCCGGGTGCTGATGAACGGCGCGGCCCCCAGGGCGACGGCTGAAGCGACGAACTTGCGACGGTTTGTGGCCATTGGCGTTGCGTCCTGCTGCGATAGGGGCCGGGAGTGTGCTGCGACCTGCCACAAAGTACAATGGCTGGCGGTCTGCCGCCGCTGAGGTCAAAAGTGAAAAGAACGCCCCGCAGGCGCCGTAACGCAGTGACGATGCATGAAGTCGCCAAACACGCTGGTGTTTCGCCGATGACCGTGTCTCGTGCCCTGAGTGGCGATGCCCATGTACAGGAGCACATGCGCGCGCGTGTGCAGGCCGCGATCAAGGAATTAGGCTATTCGCCGAACGTCTCGGCGCGCAATCTTGCGCGTGCGGCCACCGTCCACATCGGGCTTCTCTACAACAACCCCAGCGCGGCCTATCTCAACGAGTTGCTCGTCGGTGTGCTGGAGCAATCCAGCCGCGCCGGCTGTCAGCTCGTACTGGAAAAATGCGGGGCCCGCAACGAGCGCACGGCAATCGAGCGTCTGCTCGGCGACGGGGTGGGGGGAGTCATCCTGCCACCGCCGTTGTCTGACTCCAACATCGCGTTGGATGCCCTCAAGAATGCCAAAATCCCATTCGTCGCGGTGGCCACGGGACGGCCGGAAGACGCCGGCCTGTCGGTGCGCATCGACGACATGGAAGCCGCGGCCGCCATGACGCGGCACCTGATATCACTCGGCCATCGCGACATCGGCTTCATTGTCGGTGCCGCCAA
>Ga0068860_100008022_pt1 | contig 10530 bp, 7 predicted proteins | sample KBSSwiS32_FD_66597 | JGI IMG/M metagenome (GOLD analysis project Ga0068860, IMG submission 66597) | Switchgrass rhizosphere microbial communities from Kellogg Biological Station, Michigan, USA - KBS Switchgrass S3-2 | ecosystem: Host-associated > Plants > Roots > Rhizosphere > Soil ...
CCCATTGCTTCGTCCCGGTGGTGAGCTGATGGTCTATATCTATCGAAAGAAGAGCCCGGCGCGAGAGTTTACCGATGATAGCGTCCGCGCGCAGATTGCCGGCCTGCCGCCCGCCGAAGCGTGGGAGATGATGCGGCCGCTCACTCGACTGGGACAGGCACTCGCCGAATTGCACGTTGAGGTGGAGGTGCCCGAAGACGTCACGCTTCTAGGCATTCCGAAAGGCCGCTACGACGTGCAGCGATTGATTTACTGGCATTTCGCCAAGCTGTTCTGGAACGATCAGTACTCCTTCGATGAGAATCTTCACGTGAATTTCGATTGGTATCACCCGCGCTACGCGCATCGACACGACGAAGCGGAGCTGCGCACGTGGTGCGCCGACAGCAGCCTGGAGGTCATTCATTTCGACGCCCAGGAAAGCGGCTTCACAGTCCGCGCGGTCCGAGCGTGACCGCCCAATCAGTTCCGAACGTGCCGATACGCGTGGCGCTGGTCGGGTGCGGCGCGATCTCGCAGTCGCTTCACCTGCCGGTGCTCGCCGGTCACGAAGGGATCCGGCTGACCGCACTCGTCGATCGCGCGCGCGATCGCGCCGAGCAGCTCGCCAAGGGCTATGGCGTGCCGATCGTCGTATCCGACGCCGCCGAGCTCAACTCGAACACCGTGGATGCCGCGATCATCGCAACGCCGGCCGCGCACCACGCGCCCGGCGCGATCGACCTGATGCGGCGTGGCATTCACGTCCTGGTCGAGAAACCGATGGCGCTGACGGCGCGCGACGCCGAAGAAATGGTCCGCGTCGCCGATGAGACCGATCGGCGGCTGGCCGTCGGGTACTTCAGACGTCTCTACCCGAGCCTTCGACTGATGAAAGCGCTGGTCGATCGGAAGTTCTTCGGTGAACCGAGACGTGTCCACGCGGAAGGCGGCGGCCGCTATTCCTGGGCGGCGGCGACGCTGGCGAACATGCGCCGCGATCTGGCTGGCGGCGGCGTGCTGATCGACTACGGCTCGCATATTCTCGACATGCTGTTCTACTTGTTCGATGAGTCGGCGGAGGTGTTGTCGTACCAGGACAACGACCTCGGCGGAGTCGAGGCCGACTGCATCATCGATGTCCGGCTGTCGCATCGCGGGCAGGCGGTCGACGGCAGGATCGAGCTCGCCCGCACTCGCGAGCTGGGCAATTCGATCAGCGTCGAGTGCGACGAAGGCCGGCTGCTGTTCGAGGTCAATGATCGGTTTCGGGTCCGCGCCATCCCACGCGACCGCGGTCTTTCCGATCCGTTCGATGATCGAGCGCGCCCATTCTCGCTCGATGCGCGTTGGGACGGACAATTGGAGGACGAGTCCTGGCACGAGACATTTCGCCTGCAGATCGACGATTGGCTCGATGCCATCCGGCACCACCGCGTGCCGCGGCTGTCCGGTCGATCGGCGCTGCCGACCGCTCGCCTGATTGACGCCTGCTACTCGCGGCCTGCGCCGATGGTCGAGCCGTGGGTCTCGGAAGGCGTGAGCATCGCCACCACGGGCACCCGCGCGCGTCCTAGCGGGCCGCGCGTGCTCCTGACGGGCGGCACTGGTTTTATCGGCTGCCGGGTTGCCGAGGTACTCGCGCTTCGTGACGGCTGCCAGGTACGCGCGATCGTCCACAATCCGGGCAACGCCAGCCGGCTCGCGCGCCTGCCGGTCGAACTGATTCAGGGCGATTTGGACAACGAATCGACGCTCCGCGATCTCGTCGCCGGCTGCGATGCGGTCGTTCACTGTGCGGTGGGAACTGCCTGGGGACAGCGCCAGGAAATTTTCAAGGTCACGGTGGACGGCACGCGCAAATTAGGCGAAGCCGCGCTGGCCGCCGGTGTCAGGCGCTTCGTCCACTTGAGCACGATTTCCGTGTTTGGCGACGACCAGGCGATGACCGGTACGCTGGACGAGTCCACGCCAGTAAAGCCTGTGACCGGCAGCGAGTACGGCGAAAGCAAGGCCGCAGCCGAGCGAGCCGTGCAGGATCTCGCCGGCCGTGGATTGCCAGCCGTCATTTTCAGGCCCGCTCGGGTGTTCGGTCCGTTCTCGCGGATCTTCATCGAGCGGCCGCTCGCCGCGATGGCGGAGGGCCGCTTCCAATGGCTGGGCAACCCCCACGTTCCGGCTGACGTCGTGTACGTCGACAGCGTCGTTCACGGGATCGTTCTGGCGCTCAACGCTCCTGCGGACCGTGTTGCGGGGGAGGTATTTGGGATCAGCGACGGCAATCCGGTCACGTGGTTCGATTTCTATCGCTATTTCGCTGACGCCCTCGGCTTCGACGTCAACAAAGTGATGCCCCAGCAGGCGGCGGAGGGCGACTCCAGCGGCCGCCCGGGCGTCTTGCAGGGCATTCGCTCGATCGTGACGTCGGCTGAATTCAAGCGACTGGGCCGCAAGGTTCTCGACACCGATCCGATCGGTACGCTGCCACGCTGGACCATCGAGAAAATTCCCGGAACCGAGCGGTTCCTGCGCCGGATGGTCGGCGCAGACGAGAGTCTGCCAATCTACAAGCGCGAAGCGGGTGTCGCCGGCGACATCGTCGTGATGGGGTCCGGCGGCGCGTTGGTCAGCATCGACAAACTTCGTCGACACCTGGGTTTCGAAGTACCTGTGCCGTACGCGCGGGCGATGGATCTCACGCTTCAGTGGGCCAGGCACGCACGAGTCGTGTCAGGGGGATGAGGTCGCGCGATCGAGGCGCACTTTCAGTCTAGCGAGCCAGTAGGTCTTCCACGGCGCTGGACTCCACGGCCATTCGGCAAGGCCGCGTTTGAACATTTCGAGTGCTTCGCGCCGGCGTCCCGCCTGCCAGTAGCCTGCGTAGCCGAGCTGCCAGAAATACTCCTGACCCAATCGCTTCGAGAGCGCGCGGCGCGCCCGCCGATTCGGGGCAAGTTGCGGCACGAGCTGCTCGAGCCCGGCGATCGATTCCGTGAATATCGCGATCTGTTTCTGCAGCGACTGCACCGTGGCCGAACCGGATGAGTTGTCGTCGTGCACGCGATAGATGACGTGCGGCTCCATGAAGTAGCCAAACCGGGCTCCGGCAACCAGCGCACGGGTGACGAAGAATTGATCGTCGATCACTTTCGACTCGGGATTGAATCGGTCACGATCGAACAGGGAGCGCTTCATCACGGAATTCTGGAGGCCGCAATACAGGCCGTGGAGGATCTGGCAGGCCAGCACGTCGGGATCGATGATGATTCTCAAGCCGCCGGATTGACGCGACTTGAGGTTCACGAAGGGTCGCGGACGCCCGTCGATCAGGAAGGTATTTGGATCGATGGTTCGACCGGTCGCGTGATCGACCTGTCGACATGCGCCAAACACCCAATCGACGTCGGGGTTACTCTGCAGCGCGGTTACACAACGCTCCAGATGGTGGGGCAGCCACAGATCGTCGCTATCGAAGAACGCCACATAGGTGCCGCGCGCGTCATCCAGGCCACGATTCCTTGCGGCATAGGCGCCGCGGTTCGCCTGATACACGTAATGGATACGATCCCCGAGGACATTCGCGAACTGCTGCACTGTCGCTCGAGTGTCGTCCGTGCTGCCGTCGTCAACCACAACCACGGACCAATCCGAAAGCGTCTGGTTTCGTATCGAATCGAACGCCGCAGGCAGAAAGGCGGCACGGTTGTAGGTTGGCAGCACGACCGTCACCTGCGGCGGGGAAGTTCTGTCACTCATGACTGGTGGACGCGGTCAGGGCTGTAACCGGAACTTGCGGCGGCAGATGCGTGCGTACGGTGAACAAGGCATTGAACTGCACTGGAAGGGAGTCGTCCCACCGAGCGCACGCGGAAACGCCATCCCAGTGAATGACGTACATCCGGTATCCAAGATCGCACAGGAACGTGTACACCTCCGAGGAGGAGCTGCCCATCTGCGCGAGATAATGATCGCTCATTTCGATGATCAGATCCGGATGATGGGCCGCGAGGATCTCGCGCATGCCTAGCAGCGCCAGATGCTCGGCGCCCTCGATGTCGATCTTGATGAGGCGCGGCGGTGGATCGGCATCGATACAGGCGCCCAGTCGAGACGTTCGAACACGGTATGACGAGTCGTCGGCGCCGAGAGCGCGCAGGCTGGCGAGGCCCGTATGGTCGTCGTTGCCGGCAAAGAACGGGGCTTCGCCCTCGCGGTCGGAGATCGCCTCTTTGCGGACCTTGACATGGCCGACCTGGTTCAATTCGATGTTGGCCAGCAGACGCTGTCGCGTCGCGGAGGAAGGCTCGAATGCCCACACGACGCCCGACGGCCCGACGCGCTGCGCCATCAGGAGGGTGAAGAAGCCGATATTGGCGCCGATATCGACCGCGACGTCGCCGGGATTGAGCAGGGCCGCGATCGTGAGCGCCGTCGAATCCTCGTAGTTGCCGGTCGCCCACACGTGTTGATCGACCCAGTCATGCAGGCGCAGACACATCTTGAATCCGTGGTGGGTCTTGACCGTCGCGGTTCCCAGGGTCTGCCCATGCGCCTTGGTCTGGCGCAGCGCGTATGTCACCACGCGCCATCGCGCAATGTCCCAGGTGACGGTGCGCAGGTACGCGCTCGCGACCCGAACCGGGAGTGACCGTAGTGTCAGCATTGCTTCGTGTTCAAGTCCTTGCCATGGCGCGGCGCCAGCGAAGCGTGCGGTCGCGCTGTCATCACCGACTCATATTCCTGCCACAGCTGTTCGGACAGGCGCTCGATGTCGAAGTACTCCGCTCGACGGCGTGCCGCGGAACGCGCTGCTTGAATTCCATCGCTGTCGTTGACGCGGCGTGCGATGGCGTCTGTCAAGGCGTCGAGATCGTTCTGTTCGACAATCTCGCCGCCGCCCGGCAGGACGACTTCCGCGACGGATATGCTCGGATAGCCGACGACCGGACAGCCGCAGGCCATCGATTCGAGCGCGGTGAGGCCGAACGATTCTTCCTGACTCGTGTTGACGAACAGATCCGACGCGTTGTACAGCGGACGAAGATCGTCCTGATGTCCGAAGTACAGCAGCCGTTCGCCGAGCAATTCGCGTGCTGAACGCAGCAATCGATCCGCGTACTCTTCGTCGCCGGGAACGGCTGCGCCGGCGATTAGAAGTCGGACTGACTCGCCGGGAATCCTCGACACCGCCTCGAACAGGTGCTCGAGCTGTTTTCGAGGACGCAGCATGCACGCGGAGGCGATGACGAAGTAGTCGTCCAGGTGATGTTGGGCCCGAAATGATGCTCGCTTTGCCTGGTCCGGTCGGAAATGCTCGAGGTTCAATCCGTTGTAGAGCACTCTCCACCGATCCTCGGGAACCACCGTGCTGACGCCGCCGCGACACGCCTCTCTATTGCTGGCGCTTACGAAAAACATCCGATCTGGGCAACGCGCTCCTCGAAACGCCCATGCAGAAAATCCAGGAAGCATCGTGAAGTGGACGGTTACCACCACCGGTACTCGCAGGAGTCGACCGAGGTATTGCCCGATGGGATAGATCTCCTGTTCATTGCAGTGAACCAGGTGAATACGATGCCGTCTGGCGACCCAGAAAAGATGGGCGAGCGACTTCACGAAGTGGGCTGGCCGCCGCCGATCCGGGAAAGGCAGATCGATCTTGTAGAATGCGCCTCCCTGACTCTCGACCCATTCCTGAAACTCGCCATCGAGAGGCGACGCGACCACCGGGCGAAGGCCGCGCGGCATCAGATGCTCGAACCAGCCGCGCGTTCCTACCGTCGTACTGGCGCGGCCAGCGTTATTCGTCAAATACAGCGCATTGATCATCTGTTCTCGTTCGAGCCGTTTGCGATGCCCGCGATCACCCGCGTCCCGGACGCGCCATCGCAGGCTGACCGGGACCGGCTGGCGAGAGGTGATACCCGGGACTGAACCGCGACGAGCTCGCCGGAACCGGCACGGGCGAGGGCTTCTCTTTCAGCAGAGCCACTCCGACCATCGTCGCGTAGTACGGGAGTTCGAGTCCGCCGAGCGAGACGAATTGGCCGGCGACCATGAAGCCGACGATGCACATGATGATCCCGGACGCCATCGCCACCTCGTAGCGATTGGCTTCCGTGATCTGCGCGCGCGCCAGCGGCCACAGTTTGACGATGGCCGTTGCGAAGACGAGGAGCAAAAGCACACCGCCGGGGGCACCGTTTTCCGCGGCGGTTTGCAGCCAGGTGGTATGAGCCTGTTTGCCGGACGGCCACCCCAGGCTCGCCGCGATCACCTTGAAGTTTCCCGGTCCGACGCCGAACACTGGATTTGCCTGAACGACTCTCAGGCAATCGCGCCAGAGATCGATCCGGCTCTCGGCCGACTCGTCACGCTGCTCCTCGGCCGCCATCGCGGTTGCATAGCGTGCCGCCAGCTCCGGACCGGTCAACCGGATCGCAATCAACGCGGTCACAACGAGAACCGCGATGTACTTCGGTCGCTTCGGCATAATCACGAACGCTGTGACTCCGACCACGAGAAGGCCGACCAGCGCGCCGCGGGAGAACGTCAGCAGAGTGGTGTGAAGAATCAAGGCGGCGCAGGTCGCGGCGATTGCGCGCTCGCGCCAACTCTTGGCGCCGAGCATCAGCGCCAGCGCCGGGCCGATCGTGGCGACCAGGCCGACACCAAAGCAATTGTTGTCCAGACCGCCGAAGCCCTCACCCGCAAAGTTGTATCCCTTCAGGTAGTCGAGGTTCTGTTCGAAGCCGACGTATCCCTGACAGCCGACGATGACCCACATGATGACCCGTGACCAGCGCTCGGAGTCGATCAACGTGATGCCGATGAGAAATGGCATGATGTACTTCGCCATGTTCTCGAGCTCGGCACGTGCCACGTCGGTGTTGACGGCCTGCGTCGCACTGATCGTCGCCCACACTCCGAAGAGCGCCAGCGCAAGCGCAATGAATCGACCACGGCCGATCCTGAGCGAACCGAATCCATTGAAGGCCCAGCCGATCAGCGTCGCCACGCCGATCCAGAGACTGATCCCCCCGAAGTCACCCGCGAATCCCCAGATGAACTGGGGCCGCAACACAGCGAAGCCGACGTAAATCGCCAGCCCAATCACAGGCAAGCGAAGGGCGGCAACCGACCCAAATGCGGTGATCAGGTAGATGAGGATGAGACCCTTCATGCGGCCTCGCTGCCCGAGCCGAATCGGACGGCCGGTGAACCACAGACGGCATCGTAGATGTGTTGCAGCCGCCCGCCATGCGATTCGATGCTGAAGTTCGTCGCCGCACGCTGTCTCGCGGCAGCACCCATTCGCATCCGCAATGCCGGGTCGCTGACGAGCGGCGCGATGGCGTCGGCGAGGGCCGCGGGGTTCTGCGGTGGCACGAGCACGCCCGTTTCTCCATCGACCACCATCTCGGGAATTCCACCGACGCGGCTGCCGACGACGGGCCGTCCCGCGGCCATCGCCTCGAGCGTCGCATTGCCGAGCGGCTCGATGTGTGAGGGCACTGCGATGACATCGAACGCCTGGACGATACGGGGCACGTCGGTCCGAAATCCGAGGAACCGAAAGCGTCCGCTGAGGCCGAGCCCTGCGACTCGGGCTTCCATCTCGCGCCGCACCTGGCCTCCGGCTTTCAGATCGTCGCCCACCACGACGAACAACGATTCGGTATCGCGGCTCGAGAGAATGCGGGCAGCCTCGACAAAGTCCCAGATGCCCTTCACCTCGGCGATTTGACCCGCGAGCGCGATGAGTGGACGGTTCTCGGGAAGGCCCAACTCCTGACGAGCCCGGATCGAATCTTCAACCGTCCAGGTCGGTTGAGCTTCCACGCCGTCGTGCAGAACTTCCGATTTGCGCGCGAAGAGGGCTGGGGCCTCATCGACGGCCTGATTCAGTAGCGCCTGCGACACGAACAGCGCGCGCGAAAAGCCGGGCCGGAGAAACCACTGGTAGCCTGCCGCGCCGGCTGGAAACCGCACGTGCGTGATCACCGGAATGCCCATGACCTTCGCGGCATAACCGGCAGGCTGAAAGCGTGGGGCCTCGTTCGCATGCATGAGCGATACGCGATGCCGAACCGCCGACTTCAACACCGCGGCCACCGACCTGAGTCCCACCAAGGGCCGGCGCCGGTCGAGCGGCGACAGGTCCGCAACGTCGCAACGAATCCCCAGTGCTCGAACCTGGGACGCAAATTCGCCATCAGTGCCAGACAGCACGACGGGGGTGTACCGCGCAGGATCGAGCGAACGGAGTGTCAAGAGCAAGGCACGCTCCGCGCCGCTGAAAAATGGCGCCCACGCCACGAATAGAACACGTCTAGGCACGTGGAGGGTTAACTCCAGCCCTGGCTGTTGGGCACACGATTGTCATCGGCAAACATTACTCAAAGGCAAAGCTCGGGCCAGACGCGAAGCCGCCATAGCGGCGATTTACGGGATAAAACGCTGAAAGTTCGTGATTCGGCAGACTTTAGCCTCAGGAAATCTGACTTTCAATGAGCCTAGCCGGGGGACAGAGCCCCAATGCGAGCGCCGTGCGCGCCGATCAGGAGGCGCTGCGTCTCTGCCAAAGTGTGACTTCGCCGTGCTGTGAGAGACCGCCATCAAGGGGCTCGACCGACGCCAGGAACGCCTTACGGCAAGCTTCGTCATGAAGCTCGATCGCAATTCGGGTGATCCGAGGGAGGCAAGCCGCGACAGAGCCCTCGAACACATATCGCTCCGCGCCCTCGATATCAATTTTGAGGATGTCAATGTTTTCGATCCCATGACGCCGCATCACCTCGGAAAGCGTCACACCTTCCACCTCCGAATCGCTGCCGTGGCTGGACCGCACCTGAAACGACCAGGCGCCCCCGTCCCGAAAATGGCCGCGGTCGATCGCCAGGGCTTCGGAACGGTGCCACAGCGCGCAGCGCGAAGCGATGGCTCGATCGCCATAAGGCGCCAGGTTTCTCTGTAGAATCGCGAAGTTCCCTGGGTCGGGCTCGAGCGCCACGACCGTTGCCTGCGGATACTCGTTCAGGAAGACCACGGAGGCCGTTCCGATATTGGCGCCAATGTCGAGGATGGTTCGAACGCCATCGCGGCCCATCAAACACGCGTACTGCGCGTCGAGCAGCACATCCGCCATGATGTACTTGTCCGTCGTCGCATGGCGGAAGTGGAATGGATGCGGGTAGTTACGTATCGAAACGCGCGTCGTCCACTGGGGCAGCCAGCGCCGAAATCGCTTGCGTGAGGCGAGGAGCTTGAGGGCGCCACCCACCCCGAACCGATCGATTGCCGCAGGAACGTGCTTGAGAAGCATGCCTTTTTTGAATTCCAGCCTGGTGTCTATTAGAGCACCTCGTCGCCGTCACACGAAAGCGGCGGCTGGAGCTGAGCGTGCACCGTCGAGCAGCGGCATGACAGTGGCACACCCGTTGCTCGGAATGAGCCTCGGACAAGAAAGACGTCATCGTTGACACGAAACCAGAACCTCGATCTGCTGCGTACAGTGGCGGTGACCATGGTCATCATTGGTCATCTTCCTGACGCGCCGAGAGAGTCGTTCCAGCTCGTGCGATGGGTGGCGGACTGGTTTCGGCGGTACGGCTCGCTCGGGGTCGATTTGTTCTTCGTTCTGAGCGGCTTTCTGGTTTCCGGTCTGCTGTTCCGGGAGTACCTGGCCAAGGGGCGCGCGGACGTGCGCCGGTTTCTCATCCGGCGCGGTTTCAAGATCTACCCGGCGTTCTACGTATTCGCCGTTCTCACAGTCGTCCTGCGGATCCGCATGGGCGATTCACTGACGCTGCGACAAGTCCTCTCCGAACTGCTGTTCGTTCAGAACTACGGCCCACATGTCTGGAGTCACACGTGGTCGCTGGCCGTCGAAGAACACTTTTACCTGCTCCTCGCCGCGCTCATAGCGATCCTGTGCCGATGGGTGCCGCGGGGGACGCTCAACGCGATCCCGGCAATTTTCTGGTGCACCACGGCGGCGGTTGTGGTGGCGCGCGCGTTGACGATTGCGCACGCGCCGTACGCGACCACCACCCATCGATTCCCGACGCACTTGCAGATCGACTCGCTCTTCACCGGCGTCGTTTTGTCGTACTGGTATCACACGCGTGCAGGGTTCGCCGGCGCGATTCGGCGCCACGCGGTGACGCTTGCAGTCGCGGCGCTGGTGTGTCTCGTGGTTGCCCAGTCGATGTCCAATCCGATCGCGGGTTTCGTGGCCGGACACCTGTTGACGAATGCCGGTTTCGGGGCGCTGGTGTTGATTGCGGTCGTTCTTCCGCCGTCCCGCGATTGGTTCAGCCGAGCGGGCGCCCAGCTTGGCGCGCAGTCGTATTCAATTTACCTGTGGCACGCCGCCGTGATGGCGTTTGGTATGGTCATCGTTCCGCGCCTGCTCGGACGCCCGATCGGCTTCTACGAAACCGCCGCCTGGTACGTGCCGGGGTCGTTCGCAATCGGTCTGCTGATGGCGAAGACGATCGAGTTGCCGGTTTTGCGGTTGCGCGATCGCTTGTTCCCCGACGATCGGCG
>Ga0068860_100008024_pt1 | contig 10528 bp, 8 predicted proteins | sample KBSSwiS32_FD_66597 | JGI IMG/M metagenome (GOLD analysis project Ga0068860, IMG submission 66597) | Switchgrass rhizosphere microbial communities from Kellogg Biological Station, Michigan, USA - KBS Switchgrass S3-2 | ecosystem: Host-associated > Plants > Roots > Rhizosphere > Soil ...
TGGTTTCGCCCGGATCGTGCGCGCGTGATCTGCGCCACACGGCCATGCGTAATTTCAAATATCAACGCGCCATCGGTGGCCGTATTGAAGAGCTCGGCCTTCTGTTCCCGATAGCGCTGTTCGACCGCCGGATTAGGATGATGAAAGCGATTGCGATAGCCGCTCGAAAACACAACATAGCGCGGTTGCAGCTGCGCGATAAATGTCGCACTCGACGAGCTACTGCTGCCGTGATGCGGTGCAAGCAAAATATCCGCCTGCGCGAGTCGCGGATTATCCAATAGCCGGTATTCGCCACTGCGCTCGATATCACCCGGTAACAAGGTAACAACACCACCAGCACGAACCTGCAATACGCAGGAATGATTGTTACCGCTGAACTCGTCATTGACAGGATAAAGAATGTCGAAGTCGACACCATCCCACTGCCATTGCATGCCGGCGCGACAAAATTCCTCGCGCGCGGCGCCGAGACTGTCGCCGACCAACAACTTTTGTACGGCAAACGCATTCACTACTGAGCCAAGCCCACCCGAATGATCGTTGTCTTTATGACTGACGATGACGGTATCGAGTGTCTCGACACCCGCGCGTCGCAATAGCGGCACGGTGGTCAAATCGGCCACGCTGCGTTCGGGGCCGAACACAGGACCGGTGTCATAAAGCAATCGGTGCTCGGCGGTTTCGACCAACACGCTCAAGCCCTGCCCCACGTCGATTACGGTCAGTCGATAGTCGCCCGGCGCCACGGTGTTGAGTGCCGGCCATAACAGTGGCAATAGAAAAATCGGCGCCGTCCATCGACCTGGCATACCGCGCGGCAACAGCAACAACGCGACCGCGATACCGGCAAAAACTATTGAAGTCACGCCGATACCGCGTGGATGCCAAATAACCCCAGCGCCGTAATGCTGCAGACCGGTTAACAGTTGCATCAGCCAATGCAGTGAAGTGTCGGCCCACTGCCAGCAGTACGCGCCAATATCGAATGAGAACGCATCGCAGATCAATGCAATAAAAGCGAGTGGCATTGTGACGAAGGTCGATAGCGGAATTGCAATCAGATTCGCGGGCAGTGCTAATAATGTCAGCTGCCCCGATAGCATCAGTAATACCGGAATCGACGCGATGAAAATCGCGATTTGCACACGACCCCAACTCGACAGCCACTGGCGGTGTTCGCGCCGCCCCGACACGGTCAGCAAAATAGCGGCCACGGCAATAAACGAAAACCAAAAACCGGCATCAATCACGCCCAATGGATCGAACAATAATGTCAGCCACAACGCGAGAATCCAGCTCGACGACGCTGCATATTCGCGCCGCGCCACACATGAAAACAGCAGTATCGCGAACATAATCAACGCGCGCTGCAACGGCAAACCAAAGCCGGCCATCAACGCGTACAGCAGCGCCGCCAGCCAGGCCGGTGCAATCCCAAACCAATAATTACGGCGATGACTTATTGCAAACGGACTGCGCCACCATAAGCGACTGAGGCCGAACACCAGACCGCCGGTGAGCGCAATCTGCAATCCGGACACCACAAACAAATGCACGGTGCCGGTGGCACGAAACAACTCCCACTGCGACTGCGGAATTGCACTGCCATCACCCAGCAACAGCCCGAGCAGCAAACCGCGATATTGCGCATTCGCTAAACGCTGATTTAAATAATGCTGCGCGCGATCGCGCCAGCTATCGATTGACCCACTATTGATTGCCCGCGGTGATGCAGCGGTAATGTTTCGATTGTCGCTGCTGCGCTCGATATGGCCGGTGGCGCCGATGCGATTTGCGACCAGCCACGCTGCGTAATCGAAGCCACCGGGATTTGCAAAACCGCGCGGCCGCTTTAGCAGCACGCGCAACTGCCAATATTCGCCGGCATGCGGTTCGTCGCCATCGGGAGCGGTAGGCGCTTCGTACCAATTCAACTGCACTCGACGTAAATTCGCGGGGCAACGCTGCAATGCCAGCGTGCAAGTATCGACCGCGAATTGAAAACGCAGCACAGGACGTTGTTGAAATCCGCTTTGCCGTTCGACCAAGCCGACAATCTTGCCGCTCAGCACCAGCGATTGCTGTTCTAGCTCAAGCGGCAACAAACCGGCGCGTACGTAATGCCCATAGAGGCAACCCCAACCGAAACCCAGCAGCAATGCCAACAGCGTGATCGGCAATCCATGTCGCAAAAAGGTCGACGAACGCCGGCGCAAAAATAATCGCCACGCCACGCATAACAGTGCGGGAATCAGTAACAACGGCAGGCGGTTCAGGGATGGGAGTTGTGGCAGCCACGCCACGACGGCGATACCAATCGCCATGCTCAGCATCCATGCACGCATAAAATGACTATCCTTGTCTTGGCCATGAGTACTGCGAACTCATCCGTGCGCAGCGCTAGCGCGTGCAAGGAGTCGGTCGCAAAGGTTTATTTATCGGCAGTTATCGGCATAATACCGCGCTCTTTATCATCGGCGCGCAACGAGGCCGATGATAGGCGGGCCTATCGCCATCCTTCAACTCAATGCAGTGTACTGAATGCCGCGTCGATTATTAAAACGTTTGATGCCCGATCCGGAAACCATCCGGAAACATCCTACGTTGCGCATTTTTCAGCATTGGCTGAACGATCCAAATTTATGGCACCTGAATCGCTATTCAGCGTCGAGCGCGGTATTTATCGCCTTTCTCGTTGCATTTGTGCCGTTGCCGATTCATATGCTCACGGTGACACTGATTGCGATCTGGTGGCGCGCAAATCTGCCGGTGGCGCTCGCTGCGGTGTGGCTGTCGAACCCGGTGACGATTCCCGCGCAATTTTTTCTCGCGTATGAAGTCGGCACCCGATTATTGAACGAGCCCGAACATAAATTCGCATTCGAATTATCGTTGCAATGGGCGCGCGCAGAATTCAATGCTATTTGGCAACCATTGCTACTCGGCTGCCTCGTCTGTGGATTATTTGCAGCGTTTATCGGCGCCGGCATCGTGCGACTGGTGTGGCGCATGCAAGTCATTGCGCGCTGGAAGGCGCGGCAGCATCGTCGCCACCAGAGCTAGTTAACAAATCACACGCACACCAACCTAGTCGTACCGCAATGCCACTGCCGGTTGCACCTTCGCCGCGCGCCACGCCGGATAAATCGCCGCCAGTGTACTCATCACTAACGCCGTTCCCGCCACCTGCAAGACATCGACCGCGCGCAAATCCGCTGGCAGATAACTGATCGGATACACATCCGATTGCAGGAATTGTATGTGCAGCGCGCGCTCGATCCATGCGACCAAATCCGTGACTGCGAGCGATAACACAATACCGAATACGACACCGAGCACCGTGCCGATCACGCCGACCAGAAAGCCCTGCACCAGAAAAATTTTAATAATGCCGTTCGGTGTCGCGCCCTGGCTGCGCAAAATCGCGATATCGCCCTGCTTGTCATTGACCACCAGCACTAGCGCAGATACCACGTTAAACGCCGCTACCGCGATGACAATCGCGAGCATCATGCCGACCAATTGCTTCGACAGATGAATCGCGCCGTACAAATTGCCCTGCGTCGCGGTCCAATCGCTGACGTAATAACGCCCGTGCAATTCACGCCATAAATCGCTCGCGATCGCCGGCGCCGCGAATAAATCGTTAACCGTGACCCGCAATGCAATCGCGTTATCGTGACTGCCGCTTAATTGTTGCGCATCTTCCAGTCGCAGCAATGCGAGACTCTGATCGAGCTCAGTGCCGCTTTTGATAATACCCACGACAGTAAAGCGTTGAATGCGCGGAGTGACACGCTCGCTGCCCTTCGCCACATCCGGCACCACCACGGTAATGTGATCGTCGACCGTTACCGCGAGTTTTTCCGCCAGCCCCTGCCCCAGCACAATGGTTTGCGGCTCCGCCTGTAAACGCTGCAGCGCATGCGGATCAAGAAAATTTGCCAGTGCTGTCGCCCGCGCCTCGCGCTGCGGATCGATACCGAATAACAACACCGCCTCAGCAATTTCGCCTTTCACCAGCATGCCGTTCTGCTGCAACAACGGCGATGCGCTGCTGACGCCCGGCCGCCGCTCGACCAGATCGACCGTTTCGCGCCAATCGTCGCGCGGATCGGCGGCGTATAAATTAATGTGCGGCACCAGCCCAAGAATGCGCTCGCGCATTTCGCGCTCGAAGCCGTTCATCACCGACAACACTACGATCAACAGCGCCACGCCGATCACCAGACCCGCGATGGCCGTGCGCGATAGAAAAGTCGTTAGACGCGAACCGCGTTTCGATCCGGTGTAGCGCGCGCCGACAAAAACACTGTAGGGCTTGAACATCACAATACGTCCAACAAGCCATCGCGCAGATGCAGTACGCGATCCATGCGTTGCGCCAACAACGGATCGTGCGTGACGACGATAAAACACGTTTCGAGTTCGCGATTTAATTCAAGCATCAGCGCGTGAATTGTTTCTGCGGTAGTGCGATCGAGATTGCCGGTGGGCTCGTCGAGCAATACGCACAACGGCTGCGCCACCAGTGCGCGTGCAATCGCGACGCGTTGCCGTTCGCCGCCCGATAATTCAGCGGGTTTATGCTGCAGCCGTGCACCGAGGCCCACGCGCTCAAGCATTGCGCGCGCAGCAGCAGCGGCGGTATTGACGTCCTCGCCGCGAATCAGCAATGGCATTGCCGCATTTTCCAGCGCGGAAAACTCGCCGAGCAAATGATGAAACTGATACACAAAACCAAGCGTGCGATTGCGCAAGGCGCTGCGCCGTTTTTCATCGAGCGTCGAAATGGCTTCCCCGTGAACCAACACGGCGCCGCTGCTCGGCGTATCGAGCCCACCGAGCAAATTCAACAATGTCGATTTACCGGAACCCGAGCTGCCGACAATCGCAATCCGTTCGCCGCGCCGAATTTGCAAATTGACGCCCTGCAACACCTGCAATTTTTGCGGACCCTCGTCGTAGCATTTACCGAGATCGCGGCATTCGAGCACTATGGGCTTGTCATTGCTGCTGGAGACTGCATCGGATACTGACAAAGTAATTCCTCGATTATTCGTAGCGCAACGCTTCGGCCGGTTGAATTTGCGCGGCACGCCACGCCGGATACAGTGTTGCCAATAGACTTAACACCCACGCAATGCAACACACGCGAATAATTTCCACCGGCACCACCACCGACGGAATACGCGTGACGAAATACACGCTGGGATCAAAAATATGCGCACCGAATGTCTGCTCGAAAAACGCGACGATCGCCCCCGCGTTCAGCGCGAGCGGCGTGCCGAGCAACGCGCCGATAACCACACCGGCGCAACCGATCAACGCACCCTGCACGATAAAAATCGTCATCACCGCGCGCGGCGACGCGCCCATCGTGCGCAGCACTGCGATGTCGGCACGCTTATCGTTCACCATCATGGTCAGGATCGAAATAATATTGAAGGCGGCGATGGCAACGATGACGAATAACAACAACGACACCATCGTTTTTTCCATCTTCACCGATTTAAATAAACTGCCCTGGGTCTGGCTCCAATCGCGTACCACATACTGGCGCTGATGCGCATTATTCCAGCGTTGCAATAACGGCGCGGCATCGAATAAATCCCGCACCGCCACGCGCAGGCCGCCGACCGCATCGCCCATTTGATATAAACGCTGCCCATCCTGCAGATTAATAAAAGCCGTGGTGCCGTCGAGCTGCGAACCGCTGCGAAAAATCGCGACCACTTTAAAACGTTTCTCGCGCGGAAAAATGCCCATCGGCGTGACCGTGACTTTAGGCAGAATCACATCGACGGTGTCGCCGACCATGACGCCAAGATTGCGCGCTGCGATATCTCCCAATGCGATGCCGAACGGCACCGACGTTAGATTTTCAAAGCGACCATCGACAACGTATTGTTGCACGGCGGAAACACGCTGTTCGTAGCTCGGCACAATCGCCCACAACTGCGCGCCGCGTACCGGACCTCGATTGGCGAGCATCACGCTACCGCCGATATAAGGCGCCGCCGCGATAAATCCCGGCGTTTTAGCCACGTCATCGGCCACGCTCTGCCAATCGCGCAGGCGTCCGTCGCGCGCCTCGATAAACCCGTGTGGCACAACGGCGAGAATGCGATTGCGCAACTCCGCTTCAAAACCATTCATGACCGACATCACTACGATCAGCGCGGCGACACCAAGGATCATGCCGAGCAGTGAAATCAATGCGATAAAGGAAATGAAGTGATCGCGTCGACGTGCGCGCGTATAACGCCATCCAATAAAACCGGCGAGCGGTTGAAACATATTTTTTCCTTTCGCTCCGCGTCCTGCCGCATCTGTCATTCCGCGTGCGGCTGTACTACAGTAAGTTCGTATGCCAGTAGGCTTGTATGGCAGCAAGCTCAGATTAAAGAGCACTGCGAATTCGTAACGGCACCAAGTCCCTAAAAAGGCGACAGGAGACCGCCAACTTGATCGAGAAAACCCCGGAAAATTCATCACCCGAACCCGCTGTCTCGTCAGAGCTTGAGCGGCGCGAATATTTTCGGGTCGATGATCAAATTATTTTGCGTTACCGCGTAGTGGCGCCCGAGGCGATCAACAATACGCTGGCCGAGCGCCATTTCGATAATGCCGATGTGTTCGCACTCTTGCGCGAGTTGCGCCAGATCGACCAGGAGAATCATAACGTATTGCGCTCGATCGCAGAAACCAACCGCGAATTGGGCATTTACCTGAAAAGTCTCAACCGTAAGATCGATTTGATTACCGGCGCGCTGGCGGTGATGGACGAAGCTCAGCAATTGCAATCGCCGCAGCCGGTATCGATCAGTGAAACCAGCTTGTCGTTTTATGCCGAAACCGAACTCACCGTTGGGACTTTCGTCGCCCTCGAGCTGATTTTGTTGCCACAACATACCGGTCTTGCGATTTATGGCGAAGTCACCGCGAAGCGCGACAACTTAGAGCGCCATGTCGTCGTCTCGTTCTTGCGACTGCGCGATAGTGATCGGCAACTGCTGGCGCGCCACGTGCTGCAGGTGCAAATTGCGGCGAGGAAGCAACAAAGCCAATCGACCTGAAAGTCGCACTGGGCCCTGTATTCGCAGCGCTAAGGAGGCATCATCATGCTACTGATACTGCATCCAAATACCGACGAAAATAGCGATGCGTATCGCGTTACCTTGGATTACCTGCAACAACTCCCCGGCATCAAAATCAAAAAGCATCTCGTGCAAGGTCAGGAGCAAGCGCTGACCGAGATTTATTTAATTGGCGATACACATACACTCGATAAATCCGCGCTCGAAGCACTGCCCGCCGTTGAACGGGCCATCAAAATCTCCGAGGAATATCGCGTGCTCGGTCGCCATCGCGATGATAAACGCGTCAGCGGCTTCGACTATCAGGGGCTGCGTTTCGATCAAGATAATCTGCATGTTTTCGCCGGGCTGTGCGCAGTCGACAATCCGACCAACGTCGAAACCATGCTGCGCGCGCTACGCGACCACGGCCAAACCTGCACACGCATGGGTGCCTACAAACCGCGCACCAATCCGTATGCATTTCAAGGCCACGGCGCCAATTGTCTGCCGTGGGTGTTCGAGCTGGCGGGTAAATATGGCATCAAAGTGATCGCGATGGAGGTGACGCACGAGAGTCATATCGACGACATCGATCGTGCGCTCGCACAAACCGGTCATCCCACCGGCGTGATGCTGCAAATCGGCACGCGCAATACCCAGAATTTTGAATTGCTGAAAGCGATCGGCAAACAGAATCGTTATCCCGCTCTGCTCAAGCGCGGCTTTGGCATTACGCTCAGCGAATCGCTGAATGCCGCCGAATATCTCGCCAGCGAAGGCAACGATCGCGTGATCTTTTGTCTGCGCGGCATGAAAAGCGATTACGGCGCACCGCATCGCAATATGGTTGATTTCGCGCAGATACCGGTGATTAAGCGACTGACACGCATGCCGGTTTGTATCGATCCGTCGCACTCAGTCGGTTCGCGCGAACGAGCACCCGACGGCATGCTCGATTTGCTGCACGCCACTGCGCAAGGTGTTATCGCCGGCGCCAACATGATCCTCGTCGATTTTCATCCGCAGCCTAAAGAAGCGCTGGTCGATGGACCGCAGGCGTTATTACTCAGCGAATTGGATAAATTCTTGAAGGACATCGATATCGCGCGACAAGCCTACCTCGCGCGTAAAACATTATGGTCGCACTGACACGGCTTTTTCTTTCGCTTCCGACAGCAATGCCACGCAACCATTATCCGGCGCCAGTCCTGAATCCGCCTCTGGTCCGCTCGCGCTGTCATTCGTTCCGGTTTGTACCAGCGGAATCAGCCCCGCGGGCCACGCCACCGCACCCAGCGCTATAGCACCACCACCGCGCAATGCCAGCACGCCTTTGTCGATACTGACATCAGGCTTTTTGAAAGTACCATTCACATACAGCGGGGCGCGTAGCGATAACAAACGTAAACCTTTCGATTGCGGTTTCATTGTCAGCGCGAGCTTTTCGTCATTGAGCGCGATATCACCGTCGACATTGATCAACGCCGCATCGGTATCCACAATAAATCCCTGCGTTTGCATGACGCCCTGTTCGACTTTGAAATTTGCCGCACCGCAGTTCAGTGCGACCTGTTTATCGCCAAACAATTTGGTGACCACGACATTGGCGATATTCAAACCTGCCGCCTCTAAAATAAATTTGCTGATAGTGCCGCGATCGATATAAAGCTTGACCTCGCCATTCGAATCACCGAGCAGCGCCGCAATCGAATCGCCGTTACCGGTCAACGCCGCCGAGCCATTCACTTCGCCGAGACTGGCCTGCATCGATTCGGAAGTCGGAAACAATTCTTTCAATTTGAGACCGCGCGGTGAAATACGCATGTTTGCGTGCAATGGCTGCTTGTTACTATCGAGCGTGATATTCGACTGCAACGTGCCGCCGGCAATCCCGAAATTAAGCGGATGCAACATCAGCACGCCGTTGTTCAAATCAACCACTGCATGCAAATTATCGATCGGTAGCGCTTTATCGCGAATAATTTTTTTGCCATTAAATTTCACATGCGCATCGATACTGCGCCAGCGCTCGGTTTTGAAAGGTTCAACCGGTAACACCTTGTCTTCGGGTTGCAGCACGTCGGCACCGCGCCGAATTTTATTTTCGTTTGAATCGGCACCGATCAGCGGCGCCAAATCTTTAAAATCCAACGATTGCGACATCAACTCCGCGCGCAGTAACGGCCGTTCGGCGCGCGCCTCATACATTATTGTGCCTTCCAGATCGCTGTCGCCGACGCGACCGGTGAATTTCTCATACCGCCAGGCGCCGCCGAATTCATTCAACGTTCCGACCAGCCTGCCCTCGGTGGCAAAAGCCGGCGTTTCCGGCAGCACGATATTAGTCAGCGCATACAGATGCGCCATGCTGTCGCCGCTCAGTTTTAATTTCATATCGAGCGCAGCCAGTTGGCTCGGATTGGTCAACGTGCCGCTTGCATCGATTCGAGTACCACCAACTTCCAGAAAAAAATCGAGCGGATACGGAGTATGCGTATCCTGCAGCGCGAGCAACGAACCGGCGAGGCCATGCCCTTGCAGCGGCGCTTTATTCAACGCTCCGCGCACCCGCCACAAAATGCCACGCGCGTCGCTGTCCGCTGCTATCTGCACCGATAGCTTGCGCGCCGCGTCATCGAGCTGCAGCGTGCTGTTGCGAATACGCACGGCGCCCGGCGCAAAACGCCAGCGCGAGGGTTGATCGTTTTTATGCCCAAACGTCCACGTATTTTCACCGTCGAGGCGACGCTCAAGCGCGACCTGAGCGTTATCAATTTCGATCAGCGGAAATGCCAGTGCACCGTGAAACAGTAGCAACGGATCGAACACCATCTTCGCGCTGCGCACAGTGGCGAATTGCTTGTTCTGTGCCCAATCGGGATTGCCGATTTCGATATCACTGGCGGAAATTTGCGGACGTGGAAAGCGATAATTCAAGGAAGCAACTTTGCGCACCCAGTGCAATTCGAGATCGCCGTGTATTGCAAATGGGCGCTCAACAGTAGCACTGACCGTGCGGTTGAGCCACGGGCGGACACCATTCCAATTCGACATACTGATCAGCATGACGATGCCTAGCACCAATATGAGCGCCAACGCGCCGCCTGTAATCGCTAGCGCGCGCACCATCGGATGACGTCGAATTATTGTTGTCATGGGGCTTCCCTCCCGCGGATCGTTAATTCTCTGACCCATGAGAGAAGCAATGGTTGCGCCGATTGCGAATCAACAATGGCTGAGCATGAATATGGGCTTTTATAAGTTCGTGTTTATTCGTTCGGGCGCGATGTGTGGCATCGCTCAGCGTCTGGTACCGATGAGCGCCACAACAATAATCAGCAGAACTATCGATATTAATTTCCACAGCAGCAACGGATTGCGTTCGATCAAAGGCGGACGTGTGCGATTTAAAAACTCCTGCCGCGGATGCCGCAAGTCATAAA
>Ga0068860_100008026_pt1 | contig 10527 bp, 10 predicted proteins | sample KBSSwiS32_FD_66597 | JGI IMG/M metagenome (GOLD analysis project Ga0068860, IMG submission 66597) | Switchgrass rhizosphere microbial communities from Kellogg Biological Station, Michigan, USA - KBS Switchgrass S3-2 | ecosystem: Host-associated > Plants > Roots > Rhizosphere > Soil ...
ACAGCGGCGACCCCATCGAGAGCGACCCGAACCGGAACCTCCTCGCGGTCGACCCGGACAGCGGCGACCCCATCGAGAGCGACCCGAACCGGAGCCTCCTCGCGGTGGGCCCGGACAGCGGCGACCCCATCGAGAGCGACCCGAACCAGCAGGTGATCAGGGCCGCGGTGACGGCGTCGCGCCTGATCGGGACGGACGAGGAGGTCCGGGTGATCCGCGTGCCGGCGCAGGTGCTCCTGGTCCAGAAGAAGGGCCTGCGCGCCCCGACGGCGCACTACGTGCTGCTGGGCCCCATCTCCGGCGCCCCGTAGCGCGCACGCACTATTCGGGCGGCGGGACCAGCACCTCCAGGAACTCGGCGACGACCTTGAGCTCGCGCTCCGGGTCGTCGAGCAACACCAGCGGCTGGAGCTCCCGGTTGATGGGCTCCAGCCGCAGGCGCGTCAGGCGCCGGCCGCGCCGCTGCACCACCGTGAACCGCTTCACCGTGTAGTGACCGCCCGTCTCCGGGTCGCGCGCGCCGCGGAGCTGGAGGAGGACCACCTTCCCCTCCGGGCTCCGGTTGCCGATCAGCCGGAACAGGCAGATGGCGCCGTTGCCGATCAGCTTCTCCATCGACCGCCCGACCACCGTGGCCGCGAACATGTCCTCGGTCACCGGCCGGGGCGGCGGCACCAGCAGGTACCCCGCGGGCTCGGCGCGCTCGGTCTCCAGGAATGGGCTGGCCGCGGCGCGCAGGCTCAACAGCGGCACCTTCCGGTCCGCGCGGATCCGCGGCGGCGGCGGCACCCGGGTCACCGGGCCGGAGATCAGGTCGCTGACGTGCCACCTCAGCCCCGCCGCCAGCCTCCGCAGCCAGCCGACCGTCGGCTGCTTCTTCCCCTCCATCACGTCGTAGAACTGGCTCTTGGACACCCCCGCCCAGACCAGCACCTGGGTCAGCGTCAGCCCCTGCTCCTCCAATCGCCGGTAGACGCGGGCCTTCAAGAGCTGCGGGTCGTCGATGGTGGGGCCTGGCGCCAAGCGCAGGCCACCGTAGGTGTCAGACCAATTGCTAAAGTCCGCTATAGCGGAGTAGATGTCGGTTTTATCCGCGGGGACGGGAAGACGCTTGAGCTTGATGGTCGCCACTGACAGGGGGACACGCGCCGGGCCGGGCGGTCGGGGCGCTCGGCGCTCGAGGTGTCTGGTCCTCGCCGCGCTGGGGCTGGCCGCCTTCCCCGCGACGGCCCAGGAGCCTAGGGCGGACAAGGTCCGGAGGATGGTGCTCGCGCCCGCCCCGGGCGACCGCCCCGCCACCCTCTCCGGCGCCGTGGACCAGCCGCTGTTCCTCGTGTTCGACGGGGAGGTCGGCAAAGGGGGCATCCGCGCGCCCGGGGTGGCCGTCCATCGCTCTGCCCCCAACGTGCTGGTCCTCACGCCATCCAGGGCCGCCGGGCGAGGGCCGGTCCCGGTGACCGTTCCCCTGCAGACGGGGGTGGCCACCTTCACCCTGGTCCTCAAACCGGAGACGACCGACAAGCAGGTCCAGGTGTTTCGCTCCGGGGAAGCGGGGATGCCGCTGGCCAAGCGGCGCCCGCTCATCCGGGCCCTGGCGGCGCAGCCCATCAAGCTGGAGCGCTCAAACGCCGCCGTCCCGGACGCCAGCGTCCAGTGCCGGATGAGCCTCCGCGTCCGGACGCCGGTGATTCCCCAGGGCGCCACGGTGGAGATCCGGACCCCGGATCGCTCCCTGTGCGACGCCGCCAACACCCTCAACATGCGAGTCGACGGTGGTCGATAGCCCCGTCGAGCTGCCATCCAGCTCCGGCCTGAGGCCCAAGCCGGACACGGGCGCCGCCATCACCGAGACGTTCAACGGTGATGACGAGACGCCCTGGGCCAGGCCCACCACCAGCGACCGGCGGACGCCGACGGTCGGCAGCGTGCTGGACTTCGGAGAGCTGGGAGCCTTCAAGCTGGAGGCGAGGCTGGGCCGGGGCGGGATGGGCGAGGTCTACCGGGCCCGCCAGGTCGGCGCGAAGGGCTTCTCGCAGCTGGTCGCCATCAAGCGGACGCGCCCCGGGCGCCGCGAGTGGGAGGAGCGCTCGTTCGTGGACGAGGCGCGAATCCTCTCGCTGCTGCACCACGACCACATCGCCCGCGTCTTCGGCTTCTACGAGGGGAAGGGCGGCGACGCGTACCTGGTGATGGAGTACATCGAAGGGCTCACGCTCTACACGCTGCTGGAGCAGGGCCGGCGCCGGGGGGCGCGCTTCTCGGAGCAGGCGGCCTGCCTGATCGCCGCGGACGTGGCGGAGGCGCTCCACCACGCCCACCACGCGACCGACGAGGCCGGGCGGCCGCTCCACATCGTCCACCGCGACGTCTCCACCACCAACATCCTCATCAGCAACGCCGGCCGGACCAAGCTGGTGGACTTCGGGGTGGCCTACTCGACGCTGGACGGCCGCCTGCAGACCAGCGCCTCCTCGACCATCATCAAGGGGAAGGCGCCGTACCTCTCGCCGGAGCAGGTGAAGCACCTGCCTCTGGACGGCCGCTCCGACCTGTTCTCGCTGGGCACCATCCTGGTGGAGATGCTGACCGGCGAGGCGCCCTTCGGGTGGGCGGCGGACCTCGCCACGCTCAAGCGCATCGCCGAGGTGACGCCGGAGTACGTCGCCGCCGCCACCGCGTCCGCCTCCAAGGGCGTCCGAGCCATTTGCCGGAAGCTCCTGGCGCATGACCCCGCGGACCGCTTCGCCAACGGCCACGAGGTGGCCCGGGCCCTGCGGGACCAGGCCGGGCGCTACGAAGGCCGCTCCCTGGTGCTGGCGGACATGGCGAAGCTCCAGGGGTTCACCAGCGCCGCTCCCTCCCCCCGTGAGCCCAGGCTCGCGCGACGCGCCGTCACGCTCGTCGGCGCCGTCGCGCTCACCGTCGTCGCTCTTCTCTCGTGGCACACCTACCGCTCGGACCAAACCACCATGCACCTACCGGACCCTCCCCCGCAGCCTGAAGCCCAGCCGTTCACCGCGAATTCATGCTGGAAGGCCCTGGCGCTGGCCCAGGTCGTCACCATCGCCGCCTGCCAGGCCCACCTGCCCAAGGGGACGGGCGGGGAGCTGTGCTCCTCCCAGGCGAACCGCGAAGTGCTGGGGCCGCAGGGAATGACGCCGCTGCCCGACCAGGTCTTCGTCGAGTTCATTTCGTTCAAGGGCCAGGTCTGCGAGGGACAGCCCTACGACTTCGCCGAGAAGCCCGGCTCCTCAGGGGAGCTCGTCCCCATGGACAACGACCAACACGAACCGTGCCCGTTCGGCGACGGCCCCATCATCGCCCGGATGTCGTGGGAGGACCCGCGGGCGGACGCCTTCTCACCGGGGATCGGCCCGCGCCGGTACGACCGGCCGCTCCTGCTGGGACAGGCCCACGTCATCCCCGTCTCCTCCGGGATGCTCAACGGCGAGGCCTTGGATGAGCCGTACCGCGAGGAGCAGCGGGTGGGGCTCGCCCGGATGACGGTCCTGTTCACGTTCATCCAGATGTGGAACGGGAACAAGTACCCCATCTGCGGCGTCCTCTTCTGGCAGGACGGCAAGGAGGGCATCCCCGTCCTGGCGGAGCAGTACTACGGCAAGCGCGCCGCGGCCGAGTGGGGCCACCAGACCTTCGTGCAGTTTTACTTCCCTTAGCCCGCCGCGGCCCTCGCCAGGAGCGCCGCGCCGATCAGCCCGCTGTCGTCGCCCAGCGCGGCGCTCTTCACCTGCACCGCCGCCCGCGCGTTGGCGTTGGCGAACGCCAGCACGTGCTCCTCCACCCGCTGGCGCAGGCCCGGGCAGTGGTTGATGACCCCGCCGCCCAGGATGAGGCGCGCGGGGTTGAGCACGGTCACCATGTTGGCGACGGACACGCCCAGGTAGAGCGCCGCGGTGTCGTAGATCTCCTTCGCCGCCGGGTCGCCGCCCAGCGCCGCGTCCTCCAGGTGCGCGGAGGTGAGCTTGCTCAGGTCCCCCCCGGACATGTGGAACAGCCGCGTCCCGGCGCCCAGCCGCTCCACCGCCTCGCGCATCTGGCGGTTGAGGTTGTGGCCGCCGACGTACGCCTCCAGGCAGCCGTGCTCGCCGCACCCGCACAGCCGCCCGTTGGGCCCCGGCACCACCTTGATGTGCCCAAGCTCCCCGGCCACGCCGGTGGCGCCCACGAGCTGCCGCCCGTTGCTGATCATGGAGCTGCCCACCCCGGAGCCGACGAACACCACGAAGATGTCGCTCACCCCCCGGCCGGCGCCCGCGGAGAACTCGCCCCACGCCGCGGCGGCCAGGTCGTTCACCACCCGCACGTTCCGCCCCAGCGCGGCGGCCAGGAGCTGCCCGAAGGGCACGTCCCGCCACCCCAGGTTCGGCGCCACGGAGACGAAGCCGCCGGGCCGGAGCTGGCCGGCCACGCCGATGCCGCAGGAGGCCACCTCGGCGGCGGTCTCCTTGGCCAGCGCCAGCGCGTCCGCCGCCGCGCCCTGGATGGCGGCCACCACCGCCTCCGGCGTGCGCTGGGTGAGCGCGGTCTTGGCCGCGGCGACGATGCGGCCCTCCGAGTCCACCACGCCCGCCCGCGCGTACGTCCCCCCCAGGTCGATGCCCAGCGTGTGCACGCGTCACCTCCTCACTTCACTTCGGCGCCTCGACCCTGGGCACGCCCTGCCGCGCCCACGCCACGAACAGGGGCACGAGCTGGGCCAGGCGCGCGCGCGCCCGCGGGTCCTTCAGCTCCCCCTTCTCGTCGAAGGCCTCCTCCGAGTTGGGCACCATCAGGCTCGCCGGCAGCTCCCAGGCCCCCAGGATGCCCAGCGAGTGGCGCAGGTGCGGCTGCACGCCGCGGCCACCGCCCGGCCCGGCCGTGGCGCTCATGATCAGCAGCACCTTGTCCTTCCAGGGGTTGGGGATGTGGCCCGGCCGCGAGACCCAGTCGATGGCGTTCTTCAGCCCGGCGGGCACGCCGGCGTTGTACTCGGGGGTGGAGATGATGACCCCCTGGGCGCGGTGGATGGCGTCCTTCGCCCGCACCACCGCCTCCGGCAGCCCGAGGTCCTCGATGTCCTGGTCGTAGATGGGGAGCGCCAGCGTCTTGAGGTCCAGGACCTCCACCTGCGCGCCGTGCTTCTCCGCCTCGCGCACCGCCAGCGCCAGCAGCTTGCGGTTGTTGGCCGCGGCGCGGAGGGCGCCGGGGATCGCCACCACTCGGACGGGGTCCGCCATGGCGCTCCTTCAGGCCTCCGCCTTGGCGCGGTCCAGCGTGCCGTCGATCAGCTTCTGGATCTCCGCCAGGCGTTCCTTCGTCCGAGCCTCGCAGCGGACCACGAGGATGGGGCCGGTGTTGGAGGCGCGGACCAGCCCCCAGCCGTCGGGGAAGGTGACGCGCACCCCGTCCACGTCGATCAGCTGGTGCCCGGCGGCGCGGAGGAGCTGCTTGGCCTTCTCCACGATGGCGAACTTCTTCTCCTCCACCGTGTCCACGCGCAGCTCGGGGGTGGAGAAGGTCTTCGGCACGTCGGAGAGCAGCTCGGAGAGCTTGCGCGGGTCGTGGGTGAGGATCTCCAACAGCCGCGCCGACGAGTACACCGCGTCGTCGAACCCGAAGTAGCGGTGCTTGAAGAACATGTGCCCGCTCATCTCGCCGGCGAGCTGGGCGTGCTCCTCCTTCATCTTCGCCTTGATCAGCGAGTGCCCCGTCTTCCACATGATGGGCCGCCCGCCGTGGGCCTTGATGTCGTCGTAGAGCGTGAAGCTGCACTTCACCTCGCCCACGATGGCCGCCCCCGGCACCTCCTTGAGCACCGAGCGGGAGAAGAGGATCATCAGCTGGTCGCCCCAGAGGATGCTCCCCTGGTCGTCGATGACGCCGATCCGGTCCGCGTCCCCGTCGTAGGCGATCCCCACCTCCGCCTTCTCCTTGCGGACGGCGGCGATCAGGTCCTCCAGGTTCTTCACCACCGTGGGGTCCGGGTGGTGGTTGGGGAAGCGCGCGTCCATCTCGCAGAACAGCGGCACCACGTCGAAGCCCATGGACTGGAACAAGGGCACCGCCACCACCCCGCCCGTCCCGTTCCCGGCGTCCACCACGATGCGCATCCCCTTGCGCCCCACCTTCACCGTCTGGCGGACGAAGTGGTTGTAGGGGGTGACGATGTCGAACTCGGACACCTTGCCCCCGCCGCCGGTCTCGAAGTCGCCGCGCTCGATCAGCTTGCGCAGCTCCTGGATCTCCGGGCCGTGGAAGGTGGTCTTGCCGAAGCCGATCTTGAAGCCGTTGTACTCGGGGGGGTTGTGGCTGCCGGTGATCATCGCCAGCCCGTCCACCGGGAGGGTGTTGGCGGCGAAGTAGGTCAGCGGCGTCGGCACCACGCCGATGTCCACCACGTCGATGCCGGTGGAGGTGAGCCCCTTGGACATCGCGTCGCGGAAGCGGGTGGAGGACTCGCGGCAGTCGCGGCCCAGCGCCACCGAGCGCCCGCCCTTGCGGCGGACCACCGTCCCCAGCCCGCGGCCGAGCAGCTCCACCACCTCCGCGGTCAGGTCCTTGTCGACCAGGCCGCGGATGTCGTACTCGCGAAAGATGTGCGCGTTCATTCCGTCCTTCTCCGGAGGGCGCGCACGATAACACCCGCCCGGAGGGCACAGGCTTTAGAAGAACACGGCGGCGGAGCCGAGCACCGTGCGCGGGTACCCCGGCGTGAAGTGCAGGTCCTCCACCGGGGCGCTCTCCCAGGGGAGCCGGGAGGCGTTGGCGAACTGCGCCTGGCGCCACGCCGCGTTCGCCAGGTTCCGGACGTCCACCGCCAGGCGGAAGCGCTTGGTCTGGTAGCCCGCCTCCAGGTCCACCAGCGTGAAGCCCTGGGCGGTGATGGAGCCGGCCTCGTTCGCGGGCCGGTCGGAGATCCCCTCCACGCGCACGCTGCCGAACGCGCCGATGGGGTGGTGGAACTGGAGGCCGCCGGCCCAGGTGAGCGAGGGCGCCAGCGGGATGAAGGTCCCTTCAAGCTCGCCGGTGGGGCGCAGGAACCGGGCGCGGGTGTACGTCACGTCCACGTCCGCGCGCAGGTACTTGCCCAGCTTGTAGCGGGCCTCCAGCTCCAGTCCCAGGCGCCGCGACGCGGGCCGCGCCTCGGTGGTGCCCTCGTCGCCCACCCACACCGTCTCGCTGTCCAGGTCCAGGCCCCAGGCGGACGCCGCCACGTCGAAGCCGCCCCACTGGCCGCGCGCGCCCAGCTCGTAGCCGGTGGCCGGCGCCAGCGGGGAGACCGGGTCCACCTCGCGGGAGACGCCGCGGGCGTCGTTGGAGTGGAAGCCGCGCCCGAAGTTCACGTAGAGGTCCAGCCAGCTCGAAGGCGACAGGACGGCGGAGGCCTTGGGGCTCACCAGCGCGGCGGCGACGTTGGCGCGGGTGGCGCCCAGCCGGTCCGTCACGTCGAAGTCGAAGGCGTCCGCGCGCACCCCGGCGACGGTCCGCAGCCACGGCGTCCACTCCACGTCCGCCTCCGCCCACGCGCCGGCGGTGAGCTCGCGCACGCGGTCGTCGGCGGCGGTGTCCAGGCGCTCGCGCAGCTGGGCGTGGTACAGGCCGTTGTCGATGTCGTCGCCCCGCCCGCGCGCGCCCGCGGAGAGCTGCACCGGGCGCTCGCCCAGGAGCCGGAAGGCGCGCTGCCAGCGGAGGTCGAAGCCGCCGGTCTGGCGGCGGTCCACCTGCTCGATGCCGTCGCCGTGCACCGGGTCCTCGGCGAAGAAGGTGAAGTCGGAGAAGAGGTCCAGGGAGGAGAGCGCGCCGTACGCCATGGCGTTGACCTGCCCGCCGGCGTCGCTGGAGCGGTAGCGGAGGACGGCCGAGTGCCGCGAGGAGAGGCCGCCCTCGCTGGGGTCGATTGACCCGAAGCGGTCCAGCAGGCCCTCGCTCACCGCGCGCAGGGGGATCTGCCCGGAGGCGCGCCACCCGGCGCCGTAGGACTGGAGCTGGAGGTTGAGGTCCGACCGGTCGCTGGTGTGCAGCGTGGCGCTGGCGAGCGCGTTGTAGCGGCGGTGGTTCTCCGGCAGCAGGAACGGGCCGTTGGAGCCGTACACCTCCGCCGCCGCGAAGCCCTCCCAGGGGCCTTCGAGGTGCGGCGCGGCGATGCCCAGCACGCGCAGGGTGGCGAACTCGCCGTAGCCCGCCTTCACCTGGCTCTGCTCGAAGGAGCGGCGGGTGACCAGGTTCACCGACCCGGCGGTGGCGAAGTCCGATTGGTCCGCCGCGTACGGGCCCTTGGTCACCTCCAGCTTCTCCACCAGCTCCGGGATGATGAAGTGCAGGTCCGCGTAGCCCTGGCCGTGGCCGTGGCTGACCGCGTTCACCGGCACCCCGTCCACCGACAGCGCCAGGTCCGTGCCGTGGTCCGCGTCGAAGCCGCGGATGAAGTACTGGTTCGCCTTCCCGCCGCCGGCGTGCTGCACCGTCATCAGGCCGGGGGTCACCTTCAGGATGTCCGCGGGCTCCAGCAGCGGGCGCGAGGTGAAGTCCTGGTTGCGGACGGTGGCGGCGGAGGCCGCGGTGTACGGCCGCCGCGCGGAGACCACCGTCTGCATCGGCGGAGGCGTGGGGGCGGGCGCGGGCGCCGCCGTGACGGGCGTGCCGCCATTCTCGACCGCCGCGGGCGCGGCGGCCTCTTCGGCCACGGAGAGAGAGGCAGCGCACAGCGCCGCCGCGGCGACCGCGAGGGTCGCGGAGAAGCGAGACATGGTGAGACCTCAGGTGTGCAGGAAGGACGGTCCGCGAATCAGCAATCGCGGACGCCCTACGGCCCCTGAGGCATCCCCGGGTGAACCCACGCCGCCGCTCGAGGTCGTGACGCCGGAGCGCGCACCACCGCTTCTGCCACCTGTTCCAGCTTGACCGCGGGCGCCTGGAGGGAGGCAGGCGCGAAGAGGGCGGTCAGGTGCTGGGTGCTTTCGGGTGGGTGCGTGTGGTGGTGCGCGCTCCGGTCGTGCGAATGCGGATGGGAATGCGTGTGGCCCTGGGTGGCCCCGTGCCTCAGCCAGGTCTCTTCCGCGGCGATCCGCGCGCCGGCGTGGTCGACCAGGAGGTGGGAGAGGGGCGCGACGACCAGGCCGACGACCAGGATGGTCAGGCCGAGCTGCGCGAAGTTCCTGCGGTCGTCGGGGGACACACGCATGGTTGCCGGGCCTCAGTACGCTGGGCCCCGGCAAATGGATGTCCCCTGTCGATCCGGCTACTTGAGGGGTGGCCGTCTCCGTCGCCCGGGCGACAACGACCCCGCCCGGGGGCCAGGCGGCGCGCCTGGGGGACTCGCCCTTCGCGCGGCCAGGGAACAGGTTGTGGGACGGAAGGGAAAGGGAGGGCCCAGCATGCCTGAACGGAAGACGCTGCAGCGCGCTCGCCGCGCGAAGCGACAGGGGAAGCGCTCGAGCACGCAAGCGGGCGAGTTCGTCCGTGAAGAGATGCACCACGTCAAGAGCGGCAAGCACGGGGCCAAGAGCCGCAAGCAGACGATCGCCATCGGCCTGTCGAAGGCGCGGCGGTCGGGCGTGAAGGTGAAGCGGAAGGGCGCCGCCGCCAAGCGCCGCCGCTCCACCGGGAGCCGCTCCCGCAAGCGGCGCACGTCGCCCAGGCGCTCGCGCGCCAGCCGCCGCGCGCTCGGGAAGCGGCGGCCTTCGCTGAAGCGGAAGCGCTGATCGGCCGGGGGTACATCCAATGGAAGCGGCCTTCGAGGGGCACCGGGTGTCGATCGACGCCGGTGAGGGGATCCGCCTGAGCGGAACGCTGGCGGTGGAGGACGGCTCGGCCGGCGTGGTGCTGTTCGCGCACGGGAGCGGGAGCAGCCAGTTCAGCCCGCGGAACCGGGCGGTGGCGCGCGCGCTGCGCTCGGCGGGGCTGGGCACGCTGCTGATGGACCTGCTGACGGTCGAGGAGGAGGAGTCCGAGCGCTTCACGCGCCACCTCCGCTTCGACCTCCCGCTGCTGGCGCGGCGGCTGGTGGGCGCCACCGAGTGGCTGTCCTCGGACGCGCGCGCGGCGGGCCGGCGGCTGGGCTACTTCGGCTCGAGCACGGGCGCGGGGGCGGCGCTGCTCGCGGCGGCGCTGCTGCCGGACCGCGTGTGCGCCGTGGTCTCGCGCGGCGGGCGGCCGGACCTGGCGGGGCCCGCGCTGCAGCACGTGCGCGCGCCGACGCTGCTCATCGTGGGCAGCCGCGACGACGTGGTGCTGGAGCTCAACCGCGAGGCGATGGCCCGGTTGCCGGGCACCACCGAGCGAGCGCTGGAGGTCATCCCCGGCGCCGGTCACCTCTTCGAAGAGGGCACCTCGCTCCAACGGGTGTCGCAGCTGGCCGCGCGCTGGTTCCGCGAGCACCTGTCCGCGGACCAGGGGGCGTGGCCGGCGCCGTAGCGCCTCACCCCAGCTCGCCGTCCAGGTGGCGGAGGACGGCGAGCGCGGCGAGCGCGGCGGTCTCCGTCCGGAGCACCAGCGGCCCCAGGGAGACGGGCGCCGCGCCGGTTTCGC
>Ga0068860_100008027_pt1 | contig 10526 bp, 12 predicted proteins | sample KBSSwiS32_FD_66597 | JGI IMG/M metagenome (GOLD analysis project Ga0068860, IMG submission 66597) | Switchgrass rhizosphere microbial communities from Kellogg Biological Station, Michigan, USA - KBS Switchgrass S3-2 | ecosystem: Host-associated > Plants > Roots > Rhizosphere > Soil ...
TCGCCGTTGGCGGCGACGCCGCGCGCCGCGCGTTCATGGCGATGATGGAAATGCGCAAGATCGATATTGCCGCGCTCGATCGGGCGGTGGCCGATACTGGGAAGTGAGGGTCCACCGAGTGTCGCGCGGCTAGTTTGGCATGAGCGTCCAGTAGATCGCGTAGTTCACCGTCCACGCGATCGCCCATACTCTGTGCAGGCGCGGTGTGCTCCAGCCCGTGACGCGGGCAAACGCGTGTGCAATCGCCGCCAGCAATACGAATCGGACGCCACGCACGGGTATGCTGGCGAGCACGAACACTGACAACGGGATGCCCGCGCTCGGCGCGTGTATGGCGAACACCTTGTACGGTACGCCGGTTAACGAGCCGACAAAGGCAGCGAACATGCCATCGCTGGTGAGCGCACCGCGCGCGGCATCGAGCATGCCGATGCTGATCGCCGGCAGCGCATCGAGAACATGGCGCGCACCCGCAAGATCGGTTGCGCCCCACTGATAACTGATCGCGCCACCCACGAGCGCACCGCTCAACGCCACCGCAGCGGTGAGCAATCCAGACCGTGAACTGCCGAGCGCCGCACGGGTGATCAGAACATCGGGAATGATGAAGAATACGGTCGCCTCGGCTACACCCCAGGCGAAGGCGAGAAGATGGTGAGCTAAATGAGAAGGTCGGCGCATTCCTCAAAAGTAGACTGGAAGGAAACAACTGGCAAATGAACTACCCGGGAGAACATTCCTCGCTGCATGGCCGAGTCGACTTTGCTATGTGTGCTGGCGTACTGACCTCCTGATTCCTGCGGCGTATGGTTTGCCAATACGACGCCGCAATCACGAGGTGCAGCATGAACACGGAAACAGATACAGCCAGACTGGACGACATGATCGAAGTTCTCAACGATGGCAAGGACTCCAACGAGGACGCATCGCTCGAAGTTAAGCGTGCTGGTTTCAAGAGGATGTTCGATCGCGTGGCTCGTACCAAGCGGGCGAGCGCAAGAAATCCCAGGACCGCGATCGGGGATAGCCCTGTATGATCGGCCGGCCGGTGCCGTTTCGCTCCGGCGCGAAAAGTGGCCTACAACTAGCCTGCTGACATGAGGGGATTGAACAAGCGTATCGGAACGACAGGGTTGCACCTTGCGCTCGCCATGTGCGGCGCGATTGTGTTTGTCGTCGCCGCCGAAGCCAAGTCGGTGAGCTAGACGCCACACGGAAAAGCGGCCGCGGTGGCGGATGTTCCCGACGGCTGGACGGTAACTGCGGCGAAGGAAGAAGGCGATTGGACGGACCTGCAGAGCCCGGGCGGCACGACGATGCAGTTGCGCACGATCGAAAACGACCAGGAATCGATGGACGCGTCGACCGCTGACACGATCGAGTACATCAACAAGAACTATACCGACGTGAAGATCAAGGCCGATCCGGACTGCGCGATGAATGGCTAAAAGCAGCACTCGATCGGGCGGTGGGCGATAGCACGAATTGATGGTCCAAGGTCGGCCCTTCTTCCCTGGCGCGTAACCGGATGAAGCCGCGCTGGTGTCGAGATCCGGGAAACGCTCGGCAATTTTGTCTCGAGACCTGGTCATTCCTCCGGCCTCGCCGCGTCTGCGCTATCCTGTTGTGATTGCGACAGGGGCCGCATTGCCGATGTGATGCGGCGCAAAAGGGGCGCCTTGCATGAATGATGTGGGGAAGGCGTGGCGGGATCTGTGGAAAACCCCGGACGGCGCCATGCTCGTCGCCGGCGGTGTTGGCGAGCGGCAGGTCGCCTGGGTGCGCGTGCTCGTGGTGTCGCTGCTGCTGCTCTCGCCGTTGTACCGCGAGTTGTTCGAGCCGTTCGACCTGAGGAATTTCCTCGGACTCATCGACAATCTGCTGGCGCTCGCCTACGCACTCGCCGTGTATTTTTATCTGCGCTTGCGATCCTATACGTCGTGGATCGGCTTTCTCACCTCCACACTGGACGGCGCGCTCGTAAGCCTGCTGCTCGTCCTGTACGTCTTGGCGGTCTCGCCGCTGGAAGGTGTGAACGATACGTACAACTTCGAAGTGTATTTCCTGGTGATCATGGCGATGAGTCTGCGGCAGGATCGGCGCATCTGCCTGCTCGCCGGCGGTCTCGTCGTCGCGCAGTACGGGGCGTTGCTCAGCTACGTGATGACGCACTACGATCTAGCGGAGGCCTACCGGCAGCACTCGAAAGTCGGCGAGTTCAACACCGTGTACCAGATTCGCAGGCTTGTGCTGCTGTCGTCTGCGGTGCTGCTCAGTTTTCTCTACATGACGCGGTCACGTGCGCTCGTGAACGACGCGATCCACGATCCGCTGACCGGGCTGCTGAACCGCGGTTATTTCGACACGTTGTTCGATCACGAGATCGAACGTGCACGGCGCTATGGCCACCGCTTCGCCGTGGTAATGGTCGACGCCGACCATTTCAAGCGGATCAACGACACCGTGGGACATGCAGCCGGCGACGCCGTGCTGAAAGCGCTCGGTCGCTTGTTGCGCGCCGGGGTGCGCGACAGCGACATCATCGTGCGTTTCGGCGGTGAGGAGTTCGTGCTGCTGCTGCACGAGACCGGTCCCGATGCGGCTCGCGCCAAAGGCGAGGCGTTGCGAGCGGCAGCGCAGAACCATCCCGTGATCGCTCCCAACGGCACCCGCATCGATCTGACCATCAGCGTCGGTATTGCCATCTATCCCGACGACGGCGACAACGCGCATGCCCTGCTGTCCTGCGCCGACCAGCGCATGCTCAGTGCCAAGCAGGCCGGGCGCAATCGTGTCGTCGCCGGCTAGGGAACCTGCGATGCCGGCGCCGTGCAGGAGGGAACCTTCTAATCGGATTTCGAATGAGGACGCGCGCAGGTGCCGCGTTGGGTGGCACGCGCATTCGACCGCACGGGAGCGGTGGGCTGAAGCCCACCTACAGTATTTTCTTCGCCCGTCGGCACGCACACCGCATCCTTTCACCCCGCTCGATCGTTCTCCACTGCGGAGCCAATCACGGCCCGGACTTTGGAGACACCCATGCAAACTTTGCTCGATCAACGCGTCGTCGTCACCGGCGGCAGCAGCGGGCTTGGCCTCGGCATCGCCGAGGCGCTGGTTGCGCGCAAGGCGCAGGTCACGGTCGTCGCGCGCGATGCCGCACGCCTTGCCACAGTGAAGAAACGGCTCGGCGTCGCGACGGTTGTCGGCGACGTCACGGATCGCGCGCTGGCACAGCGGCTGATGCAGGACGTGCGCCCGGATGTGCTGATACTGAATGCGGGCACGCCGCAGACGATTGCACCGCTGCACGAGCTGACCTGGGAAGCGTTCAGCGCGACCTGGGACAACGACGTGAAGGCCGGCCTGCACTGGATTCAGGCGGCGATCGCCTTGCCGCTCGCGCCCGGTAGCCGGGTGCTGCTCGGATCGAGCGGCGCGGCGGTCGGTGGCTCGCCGCTTTCCGGCAGTTACGCCGGCGCCAAGCGCATGCTCTGGTTCATGGCGAACTACGCCAACGTCGTCTCGGAGCGGCTCGGCCTCGGCATCCGTTTCCAGGCGTTAGTGCCATTGCAGATGGTCGGCGAAACGCAACGCGGCCGGCACGCGGCCGAAGAGTATGCCCGCTGGCGCGGCATCACGCCTGAAGCCGTTCTTGCCGGATTCGGCAAGCCGATGTCGCCGCGCCAGTTCGGTGAACACGTGGCGGCGGTGCTCACGCAACCGGAATTCGAGACCGGCACGGTGTTCGGCTTCAAGGGCGACACCGGCATCACCTCGCTCGATACACTGGCCGCATGACCCGACTCGAACCGCTCACTGCGCAACTCGGCGAAAGCCGCCAACAGTTCCTGGCGCTGGTCGCGGACCTGCGCCCGGAACTGCACCGCTACTGTGCGCGCATGACCGGCTCGATCGCCGACGGCGAGGACATCGTCCAGGAAACGCTTGCGCGCGCCTACTATGCGTTGCCCGAATATCCGACGACTCCAGCGCTGCGCCCATGGTTGTTCCGCATCGCGCACAATCGCGCGCTCGATCATCTGCGCCGCTACGAACAGCGCATGGGTCAACCGCTCGATACCTCAGCAGACGCAGAAGGCACCGGCGATGGCGATCCCGAAGATGAACTCGCGCGCGAACACGCGCTGCATGCAGCGGTGTCGCGCTTCGTCGAACTCGCGCCGGCCCAGCGCAGCTGCGTGATCCTCAAGGACGTGCTCGGACACTCGCTCGACGAGATCGCGGCGCTGCTGGAACTGAGCGTGGCGGCGGTCAAGGCGGCGCTGCATCGCGGCCGCGTGTGCCTGCGCGACGAACTCGCAAACGTGGCCGAATCCGCACCACGCCCGCCATCGCCGATCGTCGCGCGCTACGCGGCGCTGTTCAATGCGCGCGACTGGGATGGCGTGCGCGCGCTGCTCGCCGACGACGTGCGCCTGGACCTGATCGCGCGCTCGCAGCGCGCTGGTCGACGCGAGGTGGAACTGTACTTCACCAACTACGACCTGGTGTTCGACTGGCATCTGCGACCGGCGTGGCTAGGTGACACCGAAGTGATCGCCGTCTATCGCAATCCGAGCGACGCGCACCCGGCCTACTTCGTAGAGTTGACCGCGAGCGACGGCGGCATCGCGCTGATCCGCGACTTCCGCTATGTGCCATACGTGACGCAGGACGCCGTGTTCAGGTTTGCGCATGCGGAATAGGCACGGTTTAGCGCAGCTGATCACCGGCGGCCCCCGGCGCTAACCGACGTTGTGGAACCGCGACTGCAACGTTGGAGAGTCGCCGAAACGAAGTCCCTTGACGTCGGTGAAACCGCGACTGATCAGCCAGCTGACCGCCGGTGCAATCTGGCGGAAAATCCCGCAGCGCAGTCCCTCGTGAATGTAGATGCGCCGATACTGTGCTTCGGCAACGACTGCGGTGGAGAAATCCAGCAATACGGTCGCTTGAGCGGCACAGTCCAATAACGCGCGCTGACGCACGCTTTCCTTCAGCACGTCCTCGGAATCCGACCCGAGTAGCGGATGGACGTGCGACACAGACAACATCGCAAACGGCCTGCGCATCGTCTCCATGCACGTCTTGAGGTGTTGTACGTAGTCGAGGGTCTGCTCCACATTCCACGGACCCCACGCGTCGACGCGCACGACGCGGCCACATGTTCGAATGGAGTACTTGCCGTGAGCCAGTAACGTTGCCATAGCGCTAACGCCTGAGTGCTCGAACGGGCCGAAGCCTACGCCTCATCGGCATACGATTAGCGGAGATGCATCACAAATTCGCCCAAAAGGCAGGACGGAGCGAAAAAGTCCCGGCGTTAGTGTGCTGTTCCTTCTGCGCTCATGGCGAGCATCGCCTGAGCGACCTTGCGCAGATCGCTACGCGGTATGTCGAATCCAATCGCTGCTTGGCCGCACTCGAAGTAGAGTGTTTCGTGGTCCGGTCTCTGGCTCTTGTCGAGGCCGAGTCTGGAAGGCAGGACATTCGCACGCGGCGCGGCGCCGGGCGGTTTCCAGCCCTCGCTCTGTGCCGCCTTTTCTGCCGAGTCCTTCGCCGCCCCGAGCAGGATTGCCGCCACCATCCCTGCCCCCTCATTCGGCAGCGACGCCTCGATCCTCAAGCCTGGCTTGGAGATCTGCAGCATCACTTGAGCGCCGGGAGCGATGGACACGCTGATTTGGTCGTCGCCTGGTGTGGGCATGTGCGCAGCCTCGTGAATTTCCAGGTCTCGATATAGCACACTCACCAAGGCGCAGGGCGCTTCGTGGACGCGCCGGCATCCATCGCGTCCCTCAAGACGATGCAGGCCGGATGCACCCTACGCAACACTCCGGGACGAGGCTATTGCAGCCCTTCCCATCCTTTCACAGTGCCATCCGGCTGTACGCGACGAATGCCATGAGCAGGCCCAGCACGCCACTCATGATGATGGACATGGTCTCACTGTACTTCACGTGCACTGCGATGAACACGAGACTCTCGACAGCCAGAACCGTCGCGGCCACTACCGTTAGCCATGGGTGCCAGTGCAGAGCACCCGGGATGATCAGCCCAACGCTACAGACCAGCTCGACGATGCCGAGGGCCGCCCAGGCTTGCCGCGGCAATGCACCAAAAGAGGGGACGTCCCCGCTCACTTTGTCGAACAGGAAAACCTTCATGACGCCCGAAGCGCCGTACAGGAGCGCAGCGAGAACCTGCAAGACCCACAACAGAATGTTCATCGCGGTTCCTTCGGTGTTCCGCGGCCCAATGCTATCCCAGAAAAATGAATAACTGCTGGGGTTCACCGCACTCACCGGCAGCTACATGGGTTTTACCGCCACCCTGTGGTCCTTGTTCAGCCACTTCTGCATATCCGCCGCAGACAGTCCTTTGCCGAACAAGAAGCCCTGCGCGATATCGCAACCGCTACGGCGCAGGGCCTCCAGTGTCCCTGTGTCTTCGACACCTTCGGCGACGACCGACAATCCGAAACGGTGCGCCACATCGATGATCAGTGCGGATATCTGCGCGGCGCTGGGATCTGTGAGCAGAGGGCCGACAAAGGACTTGTCGACCTTGAGTTCGTCGGCGGGGATGTTCTTGAAATATGCAAGACATGAGTAACCGGTGCCGAAATCGTCGATCGATACCCTCGCGCCCAGCTTGCGTATGCGCGACAGAATTTCGAATGCAGGCTTCGCATTCATCAGCGAGCGCTCGGTGATCTCCAGCACCAACCGAACGCCCTGCTTGCCCCAGAGTTTCATGGCGTTTTCCACCAGGTCAGGCAAGTCGTGCTGGGCGATCAGGTCGGCGGGGAAATTCACCGCCACCGCAAGCTCGCCCCAGGCGTGTTGCCACTGCCCGGCCTGGCGCAGCACCGTGTTCAAGGCCCAGATCGTCAGCTTCTTGATTTGCCCGGTGCGTTCGGCGATCGGAATGAATACGTCGGCCGGCACGGGTCCACGCGTGCGGCTGGTCCAGCGCATCAGTGCCTCGGCGCCGACCGGGCGCAAGTCGGCAACACGTACTTGCGGCTGATAGAACATGGCCAGTTCGCCGCGATCGAGTGCGGCGCCCAGCTCGATTTCGATATCCCAGAACTCCGAAATCTTGTCGTCCTTGATGTCCGGCGCAAACGCGCTGTCCTGTCCGGTCAGGCGCGCGGTTTCCAGCGCCTTCTCGGCGCAGCGCAGCAGGAAGTCGGCATGCGTGGCGTGCAGCGGACACAGCGCAACGCCGATCGTGACGTCGATCTTGATCTTGTGTTCGCCGTCGTCGAACGGCAAGTCCAGGAGGCGCTGCAGTTTCTGCACGGCCAGCTCGGCATGGCCCGCATTCATGACGCGCGGCAGCAGCAGCGCAAACCGGTCGCTGCCGATGCGCGCAGCGTAATCCTGCTTGCGCGCCGCGCCGACAACTTGCTTGGCCAGATACTGCAGCAGACGGTCGCCGAATTCGTAGCCATGTGCGCCATTGATGTGCGCAAAGCCGTCGACATCGACGACGATCAGGGCGAGGAGGTTCTTGCGATCGTTCGCGTAGGTGATATGCCGACGCAGCAGTGAAAGGAAATGACTGCGGTTGTTCAGCCCGGTGAGTTCGTCTTCAAGCGCGCTCATCGCCGTGGTCAGTCGAGGAAGAGCTCGGCCGGATCGATGCCGTAGGCGCGCGGCGGCAAGCCGTGCTTGATGCTCAATGGTTGCCCGCGAGCATCTTCAGACACGTCGCCCAACTCGATGGTGTGGAATTGCGCGAGCGGCGTCTTGTCCGCATCCAGCAGCAACATGATGCTCGGGCGCAACCGCTTGAGGCTGTGCACGGCGGTGACCACCCCGACCTGGCCATTGGACAACTCGACCAGCGACCCGGTCGGATAGATGCCGCAGGTCTGGATGAACTGTTCGACCAGTTCGGCCTGGAACAGCGTGCCGCGTAATTTGTACAACTCGGCGACTGCTTGGTGCGGCGAGAGACCTTGCGCATACGCGCGCATGTTGCGCAACGCATCGTAACTGTCGATCAGGCCAATGATGCGGCCGTTGATCGGAATCTGCGTTCCGCTCAATCCACGCGGATAGCCCGTGCCGTTGTGGCGCTCGTGATGCGTCTTCACCATCTCGATGACCGCCGTCGACATTTCCGGCGTCTTCTGCAGCAACTCCACTCCATACTCAACGTGACGCTGCATGAGCTTGGCTTCATTCGCGTCGAGCCGTTGCCGCTTGGCCAGCAGTTCGGCCGGCAGGCGCGTCTTGCCGACATCGAACAGCAAGCCACCGAGTGCCAGTTCGCGCAGGTCTTCTCGTTCCAGGCCGAGGTGACGGCCGAAGCTGGCCGCCCAGACCGAACAGCCCAATGCATGCTGATAGCCGTAGTTGTCGTTGCGCTTGATTTCCTTGAGCCAATTGAACGCGGAAGGGTTGCGCGTGATCGAGTCGATCATGGCGTCGACGCCATGGCGCAATTTGTCCATGTCCAGTTCGCGGCCGTTTTTCAGATCCTCCATGACCTCCTCGATGCCACGTTGCAGCACATCGTGCGCAATCGTGGCATGCGCCATTTCGGTCTTGAAATCGGTCTTGACCTCCCACTGGGTCTTGCGCAAGTCGATGAACTCGTCGCGGCCGTGCGCCGCTTCCACGAGATCGGTCGTGTCCAATTCGATGAAGCGCGGGTCGGGGGACTTGCCCAGTTCGATGTCGACGTAGACGTGACTGCACATGCGCTGCAGTTTCTGCAGTTCCTCGTCGGTGGTGACCTGAAAGCCTTGCATCAGGAACGGAGTTTCCAGCCAGGGCCGGTCCAGGCGACTGACGAACATGCCCAGTTCAAGCCCGCGTACGCTGATTCTGAATTCCTGCCGAAACTCGGTCATTCTCGCCCCCTGCCACAGGCGCCAGAATCCTCCAGACTCTAGTATGAACGCAAGCGCGGCGGGCGGGCAAAAAGCACGATCTATCAATCCACCAATGCCGCTTCCTCGCGCCCCTGCTGGCGGATCATCGCTTCGTGGCGGGCGTCTTCGATCGACGCCATCACTGCGCGCACGTCGGCGGTGCGTTCGTCGAATATGAAGCGGCCGGTCAGCTCGGATTCGGGCCGCAGCTCGCTCCGCTCGTAGAGTGCCCACATCTCTTCGCCGAAGTGAGTATGGTGAAGCTCGGGAGCGAAGCAACCCAGGCTGTCGCGCAGGTTGTGCACGTCGCGCAGCAGCATCGCCCGCGCGCCGTTGTTGCCGGCAGCGCTGACGACCTGGGGAAAGTCGATGATCACCGGGCCGCTTTGTCCTATGAGCACGTTGTAGGCGGACAAATCGCCGTGGATAAGTCCCTGGCAAAGCATGCGCACCACATCGCGCATCAATTCGTCATGGAATAGCTGCGCCTGCTCCGCCGTCAGTTCCACTTCGCCCAGGCGCGGCGCACTGTGGCCGTGTGCGTCGGTGACCAGGTCCATCAGCAACACGCCATGGAAAAAACCGCGCGGCCGCGGTACGCGCACGCCGGCGGCGGCCAGGCGGTAGAGCGCATCCACTTCGGTGTTCTTCCACTCGATTTCCTGCTCGCGCCGGCCAAAGCGGGTGGCCTTGCCGATCGCGCGCGCCTGGCGGCTGCCACGGAACTTGCGGCCTTCCTGATACTGTACGCGCGCCTGAAAACTGCGCTGCGCCATGTCCTTGTATACCTTTGCGCAGAGCACTTGCTCGCCCGAACGCACGACATAAACCGACGCTTCCTTGCCGCTCTTGAGCGGCCGCAGCACTTCATCGATCGCGCCGTCGTCGATCAGCGGCTGCAAGCCCTTGGGAATCTTCATCAAAACGGACGCTGCGGAAACAAAAGGGCCGGCATTATCCGCTTAATCCCGCGAATCGCGAAACTCGCCTTGTTGCGCCCTCCCCCATCCGTTATCGATGGGGTATGAAATGCCGCTTACTTGCGTTCGACTCTGCGTCGATCGAGCTCCGCGCGCACCGCATCGCGCAGTTCGTCGTAGTGCTCCCCGCCCGGCCAATGGCTGCGCAGAGAAATGGCGGTCACATCCGCGTCGATCGCGCCGAGCTGACCGTCGTCGATCGTGCCGAGGGTCAGCTTCGCGGCCTGCGTCAACGCAGCTTCGGCATCTTCGATCGAACCGTGGACGATTGCCGTCGGCACCGCCTTTAGCCACTTCGTCAAGGCGTGCGCGCTGAGTTGGTCTACCGTCCACGCCACTCCTTGCAACGGCGGAACGCCTTTCACAGCAGCGTAATGAGGGCCGGCGCGAAACGGATCGTAGAACGGCGCGAGCGGATCCGCCGCCACTTCATCGATGTCCAGACCGGTCCACATGTCGATGCCAGGCGCAACAAAACGCACCATGCGGCTGACATAGGGCGACCACAGCAGCACTGTGCCCACGACCAGTAGCACGGCGCCGGCACGCAACAGGCGATTGGCAAAGGACAGTACGCGCCAGGCCAGCACGCCGACCAGGATGCATCCACCCACGAAAGAGAGTGCACGCAACAATCCGTCGCCTTGCAGGCG
>Ga0068860_100008043_pt1 | contig 10516 bp, 8 predicted proteins | sample KBSSwiS32_FD_66597 | JGI IMG/M metagenome (GOLD analysis project Ga0068860, IMG submission 66597) | Switchgrass rhizosphere microbial communities from Kellogg Biological Station, Michigan, USA - KBS Switchgrass S3-2 | ecosystem: Host-associated > Plants > Roots > Rhizosphere > Soil ...
TCCTCCCCCGCGGCGAACTCGACGACGAGCCCGAGGTCGCGCACCGTCACCGCCATCGGGTGCTCCGCCCGCAGCCGCATCTCGATCCACTCCCGCTCCGCGTCCCAGAGCGCGACGTGCGCGAACCCGTCGAGGTCGAAATCGGCGCCCAGGCTGCTGTTGATCACCCGCAGCACGTTCCGGTTGAACTCGGCGGTCACGCCGGCCGCGTCGTCGTAGGCCGGCACCACCACCCGCGGGCTCTTCACCAGGTCGGTGCCGAGCAGCAGGTGCTCGCCCGGCTCGAGGACCGAGCGCACGTCGGCGAGGAACTGGGCCCGTTCCGCCGGCACGAGGTTGCCGATCGTGCCGCCGAGGAAGGCGACCAGCCGGTCCCCGCCGCCCGGCAGGTGCTTCAGGTGCCGGGCGAAATCCCCGACGATGTTGTGCACCCGCAGCCCCGGGTAGTCGGCGGTGATCCGCACGGCGGCCTCGGAGAGGGCGGTCGGCGACACGTCCATCGGCACGAAAGTCTCCAGCGTGCCGCGGGTGGTCAGCGCGTCGAGCAGCAGCCGGGTCTTGGTGGAGTAGCCGGCGCCCAGCTCGAGCAGCGACCGGGCCCGGGTGTGCGTGGCGATCTCGGTGGCGTGCTCGGCCAGGATCTGCCGCTCGGATCGGGTCGGGTAGTACTCGTCGAGCTCGGTGATCTGCTCGAACAACTCGCTGCCGCGGGCGTCGTAGAACCACTTCGGCGGCAGCCACTTCCGATCGGCGGTGAGCCCGGCGATCACGTCGGCCCGCAGCGTGCGGGCCAGGTCGTCGGCGTCCAGGTGCACTTCGAGCGCGGGCGCGTTCATGCTTCTCCCAGCGGGGTGAGGGTGAGGTCGGAGGCCGTGGCGGTCAGCAGGGTCCCGTCGGGGACCGGACGCCAGGCGGGGCGGTCGTCGAGAGGCTCGGAAGCGACCGTTATAGAAGAAAAATCGGAAATGTACGACAAGGAGTGGCCGACCGCGGTGGCGGCGAGCGCCACGCCGTCGGTGAGCAGCAGGTTGAGCCGCGAGCCCGGCGCGGCCCGCAGGACCTCGGCCACCACGCCGGCGAGCGCCTCGGAAAGTGACGCGCCGGCCCGCAGCCGATCGCGGACCAGGACCCACAGCAGCGCCGCATCGGTCGGCGCGTCGAGCGTCAACAAATCGGTGACCGGCAGTGTTCCGGCCAGCTTGGCCGGCGACGACGGCCACCCGGCGACGACCCCGTTGTGGCTGAACAGCCAGGGCCCGTCGCCGAACGGCGCCGCGGCGGTCTCCACCACCGGCATGCCGGCGGTCGCACTACGGACGGCCGCGAGGATGGCGCCGGAGGTGGTCACTCCGGCAAGGTCCGGGAGGGATAAATCGCTCCATATCGGCCTATCGCGCCGATAACGAATCGGGCCGGAAGGGGTGTACCACCCGATCCCGAAACCGTCCGCGTTGATCGTGCCGCCGCCGCGCATGTCCCGCGGCGCCCAGGACTGGTGCGCGAGCGAGTGCGGCGGCTCCAGCACCAGCGAGGAGAGCGGCACGGGTGGCCCGAGATAGGCCAGATGCCGGCACATCAGGCGTCCCGCGCGCAGCGGAACCCGCTGAAGATCTGCCGCCGGATCGGATAGTCCCAGTTGCGGAACGTGCCCCGGCAGGCCGACCGGTCGGTGCCGAACGAGCCGCCGCGCAGCACCTTGTACTCCGGACCGAAGAAGACCTCCGAGTACTCCCGGTAGGGAAACGCGACGAACCCGGGATAACCGGCGAAATCCGTCGACGTCCACTCCCACACGTCCCCGATCAGCTGGTGCACCCCGAACGGCGAGGCACCGGCGGGATAGGCCCCGACCGGGGCCGGCCGCAGATGACGCTGCCCGAGGTTCGCCTGCGCGGCGGTGGGCGTCTCGTCGCCCCACGGATACCGCCGGGACCGCCCGGTCGCCGGGTCGAAGCGGGCCGCCTTCTCCCATTCCGCCTCGGTCGGCAGCCGCTTGCCCGCCCACGCCGCATAGGCCTCCGCCTCGTGGAAGCAGACGTGCACCACCGGCTCGTCGGCCACGATCCGCTGGGTGCGCCCGAATGGTGTGTACGCCCAGGCGCCGCCGTCGCGGATCCAGTGCGCCGGCGCGACCAGCCCGGCCCGCTGCCGGTGGTCCCAGCCGGCGGCGCTCCACCAGCGCGGGTCGTCGTAGCCGCCGTCGTCGATGAAATCGGCGTACGCGCCGTTGGTCACCGGCGCCCGGTCGATGTGGAAGGCCGGCACGTCGACCTGGTGGGCCGGCCGCTCGTTGTCCAGCGCCCACGCCTCGGTGCTGGTGCCCATGGTGAACGGGCCGGCCGGGATCAGCGCCTCGCCGGTCACCGGGCCGGCCGAGGCCGGCGGCGGCGGCGCGTCCAGCACCGGCGCGCCGGTCCGCAGCTGGTGGGTGGCGAGCATGGTCTCGTCGTGCTGCTGCTCGTGCTGCACGATCATGCCGAACGCGAACCCCTGGTCGACCAGCGGCGTACCGTCCAGCCGGCTGCGGGTGAGCACGTCGAGCGCCTTGTCCCGGACGGTCGCGACGTACCGCCGGGCCTCGGCCGGACCGAGCAGCGGCAACTGCGGCCGGTCGCGGCGGGGGTGCTTGAACGCGTCGTACAGCTCGTCGATGTCCCGCCGCACCGGCTCGCGGCCGCCGACGTCCCGGACGAGCCAGAGCTCCTCCTGGTTGCCGACGTGGGCGAGGTCCCACACCAGGGGCGACATCAGCGGCGAGTGCTGCCGGACCAGGTCGTCCTCGTCGACGGCCGCGGTCAGCAGGGTGGTGCGGTCGCGGGCCCGCCCGAGCTCGGCGGCGACCAGGTCGCGCAGGCGGTCGGTCTCGATGGTCATCAAAGCTCCTCGGCGGTGCCGGCGGCGCGCAGGCGCCGGTGAAGGGTGTCGGCGACGTGGGCGCGGACCTCGGCGGGCAGGCCGGCCTCGAGCCGGTCGGCGGCCAGCCCGGCCAGCGCGGTGGCGGCGCGGCGCAGCGCGGGGTCGGCCAGCCCCGACCGGTACGCCGCGTGCCAGGACCCGGCCACCGGCAGGGCCAGCTCGAGCGCGGCCTCGGTGACCCGCCGGTCGGCGAACAGCGCGGCGAGCAGCGCCACCGGCGCGATCCAGTCGTCGCCCGGCTGGCTGTCCAGGTAGCGGACCTCGAGGTAGCCGTGCGGCCGCACGGGCGGGAACAGGGTGGACAGGTGGTAGTCGACGTCGGCGGCGGTCGGCGGGTCGGGCAGCGCCCCGGCGAGCCAGTCGGCCAGCGTGGCGCCGGGCGGCGGGTCCCAGCAGCCGTCGCCGCGCCGCACGCAGATCAGCGGCGCGGCCAGGGCGTACCGCACCCAGCCGGCGGCCGGGTCGGACGGCGGGCCCACCGGTGGGTGGGTGAGCCGCGGGTCCATGCCCCACCACGCCGCCATCCGGGCCGAGGCCAGCCCGGTGTCGCGGCCGGCGTGCCGGGCCGAGTTGGCGAACAGGGCGAGCAGCGGCGGCCCGAGCGCGAGCGCGGCCCGCCATCGGGTGGGCAGCTCGGCCTCGGTGCCGGCATCCAGGCAGACCTGCAGGCCGGCGGTGCTGCTCATCATGACCCGGCCGTGCCGGCCGCGGGTGTCGAAGACCCGTTCCATCGCCGCGTACCGCGGGGTGGTGAGCAGCCGGCGGGGCGGGCGGTGCGGATCGATGCCGTGCTCGCCGAGGCGCAGGCCGGCGTCGCCGAGCAGGGCGGTGAGATGGGCGAGATCGGCGGTGACGGCCGCATGCAGGGCGGCGGTCGAGCGGGCCGGGGCCGAAGAGATCTCCACCTGGCCGCCGGGCTCGACGGTGACAGAGCCGCCGGCTGGCAGGGGGTCGGGCGGGTGCCCGGGACCGAGGGTGGCCGGGGTGTGCCGGCCGAGGGCTTGCCGCAGGACTTCGCGGTCGAGGGGCGCGCGGGGCGCCGCGGTGTGGTGCACGGTCCATTCCAGTTCGGCGCCGATCAGCGCCGGTGGGCCGGTCTTGAAGCAGATGGCGCGGATGTGCGCCTCCACTTCCTCCTGAGTCCGCAACCGCCGGCTGGTGGCCGCGGACGCGTCCTGGTCGAGCGTCGTCATCGGACGTGCTCCCGTCGTCACGAACGGTAGGCTCTCCGTTACCTCGCCGGAGATTACGGCGGGGGTCCGACAACTTTGCGACGCGGAGGTGTCCCAAGAGGACACGTACGTCGTACTTCCTGCGGATTCGTCCCGATAGTGACCTGCGTCACGCGTCGAACCCGCGGCGGGCGTTCTCCACCTCGCCGAGGTGCTCGGCCTGCCAGTCGGCGAGAGTGGCGAAGACCGGCCCGAGGCTGCGGCCCAGCTCGGTGATCTCGTACTCGGCGCGGGGCGGGACCTCGGCGAAATACTGCCGGGTGACCAGGCCGTCCCGCTCGAGCCGGCGCAGCCGCTCGGTGAGCACCTTGGCGGTGACCCCGCCGATCCGCCGGTGCAACTCGACGAAGCGCAGCCGGCCGTCGCGGTGCAGGGTGAGCAGGATCGGCGTGGTCCACCGGCTGAAGACCAGGTCGACGACCGGGCCGATCGGGCAGGCCGCGATCGGGCCGTCGTCGTTCATCGGTCAGTTCTACCTCAGCGGAAGGCGGCTGCCCTCAGCGGAAGGCGGCCACATTGCGGGCCGCCCAGCCGGCGAAGGTGCCCGGCGGACGGCCGAGGAGCTTCTCGAGATCCGGGCTGATCCGCTGCTCGTCCGCGGTGGGCGCGCCGAGGATCTCCAGGGTGCCGTCGGCCACCGGCGCGGGCATGAACCGCAGCATCTGCTCGCGGGCCTCGTCGCGGGTCTGCTCGACGAACCGGACCGGCTCGCCGAGCGCGCCGGCCAGGTCCAGCGCGCGGGACCGGGGAGTGCTCAGCGCCGGCCCGGTCACCTCGTACACCTGCCCGGAATGCCCCTCGGAGAGCAGCACCGCCGCGGCGGCCTCGGCGATGTCCACCGGGTCGACGATCGGGAGCCCGACGTCGCCGAACGGTGCCGCGACGCTGCGCTTCGCCCGCAGCGAGGGCGCCCAAGCGTACGCGTTGCTGGCGAAGCCACCCGCCCGCAGGAACGTCCACGCCAGGCCGGACCCCTCGATGGCCCGTTCGAGCGCGCGCATCGGGGCGTAGGAGACCGAGCCGGGCCTGGTCGCGACCGCCTGCGAGGAGAGCAGGACCAGTTTGCGTACGCCCGCGGCCCGCGCCCGATCGACCAGGGCGGGCGCGTCGACGCCGTCCCCCGCGCCCGGCACGATCAGGAACACCGCCTCGGCGCCGTCGAAGGCCGGCCGCAACGTCGCCGGCGCGGTGAGATCGGCTCGCACGTGCCGCACCCCGGCGACCGGCTCGCCCCGGGACACCGCGGTCACCTCGGCGCCTCTTCCGGCCAGGATCCGCACCAGCGGCCCGCCGACGTTCCCGGTTGCCCCCACTACTGTGATCATGTCAACGCTTCCTTTCGGATACCGATCAGGACCTGCGGAAAAGCTAGCCGCGCCGGTCCATTAGGCACCTAGAGGAAACTGGCTGTGGGATGGGCCACAGCGGACACACGAGGGGACGCGAACCTCGGCCGTCCGCGTCCCCAACTGATCGAAACCCGTTCCCATCGAGCTGTTTCGAGCGTAAGTCCGGCCGTCTCGACGGGTCAATGGTCATCAATGGAACGGATTTCGTTCCATTGATACGCTGCCGGGCGTGAACGCGAACGAGCGGCTGGTCGTCGCCGCCCTGCGCGAGCGCGGCGACCTGGACCGCGCCGCCGTCGCCGCGGCCGTCGGGCTGCCGAAGACGACCGTCGCCGGCGTTGTCGCCCGGCTGCTGCGCGACGGGGTCCTCGCCGAGCGGGCGGGGACCGGCCGTGGCCGCCGCGGGCGGCGGGCGGGTGAGCTGACCCTGGCGTCGGCCGACCGGGTCGGCGTGATCGCGCTGTCGCACGGCCTGGTCCGGGCCGCCGTGGCCGCGGCCGACGGGACGATCCTGGCCCGCCGGGACGCCGGCCTGGCCGGCGTCCGGGACGAGCGGCAGATCCTCGACCTGGGACTGAACCGGCTCGCCGAGGCGGCCGCGGCGGCCGGGGAGCAGCCGGACCGGGTGGTGGTCGGTGTGCCGGCGCCGTTCGAGCGGGGCGCCGGCACGCTCTACGGGCCGGCTCCCGAGCCGCTGCGCGACGGCGACCTCGGCGATCTGCTCGGCGGCCTGCACGCGGACCCGTCCGGCCCGGTCGGCGAGCGGCTCGGCCGGCCCGCCACCGCCGAGAACGACGCCAACCTGGCCACCCTCGGCGAGGCGGTGTTCGGGGCCGGGCGCGGCCTGCGCGACTTCGTCTACGTCAAGATCGTGGAGGGGATCGGGGCCGGGCTGTTCCTGGGTGGCGCGCTCCATCGAGGCGCGCGGGGCCTGGCCGGCGAGCTCGGGCACGTGCAGGTCGCCGACGACGGGCCGTGGTGCCGGTGCGGCGGTCGTGGCTGCCTGGTCCACGCCATCCGCGGGTCGGCGCAGTCGTACCTGACCTCCGCCTACCGCCGGCCGGTCGGCTTCCGGGAGGCGCTCGGGCTGGCCTCGGCGGGGGAGTCGGGCACCCACCGGATCCTGGCCGACGCCGGCCGCCGGGTCGGCCGGGTGCTGGCCGACGCCGCCACGATGCTCGGGCCGGAGGCGATCGTGGTGGACGGTGCGCTCGGGGCCGCGACCGAGCCGTTCCTGGCCGGCGTGCGGGAGATGCTCGACCGGCACACCGCGCCGGTGGTCGCCCGCACGGTGCGGCTGATCGGCGGCGAGCTCGGCGACCATGCGGAGATCCTCGGCGGGGTGGCGCTGGCCCGCCTGGAGCCGGTGCCCGCCCGGGAGTAACCTGTCGGACCGTAAACGTTCACGCGGGGGCAGCGGACATCGAGACTCCTATCGGGCAGCCTCGACGGGTCTTCTGTTGCCACTAGGATTCGGTGTTATGCCTTGTTGTGCAGTTAATGCCCCTTCGACCGGATTTTCACGGAAAGCATGGTGACCCCTCGGCTCAGCATCGTCGTCCCGTTCTACAACGTCGAGCGTTACATCGCGGACTGTCTCGACTCGCTGGCCCGGCAGACCTACGACGACTTCGAGGTCATCCTCGTCGACGACGGGTCGAAGGACAGCAGCATCGACGCGGCTCGCGACTTCTGCTCGCGGGACGGGCGGTTCCGGCTGGTCAGCCAGGAGAATCAGGGGCTCGGGCCGGCGCGTAACACCGGGGTGCGGCACGCCCAGGGCGACTATCTGACCTTTGTCGACAGCGACGACCTGATTCCCCGCCACGCGTACGAGATCATGGTCCGCTCGCTCGACGAGACCTCGTCGTCGCTGGCGGCGGGCAACGCCCGGCGGTTCAACAACACCTATGGCGTACGCCAGTCCTACGTGCACCGGGTCCCGTTCGCCGCGAACCTCCCGGCCACGCACGTCTTCGACCACCCGACGCTGGCCATCGACCGGATGGTGTGGAACAAGGTCTACCGGCGCACCTTCTGGGACCAGTTCACGTTCGAGTTCCCGGCGATCCGGTACGAGGATTACCCGGTCACGCTGCGCTCGCACATCGAGGCGGTCACCGTGGACTGCATCGCCGCGCCGGTCTACTACTGGCGCGAGCGCGAGTCGGGTGAGTCGATCACGCAGCACAAGTTCCAGTACGCGAATCTCGCCGACCGGGTTCAATCCGCCGAGATGGTGCTGGACCTGCTGGACTCCCGGGCGCCCGAGCTGCGGCCGCTGGTGCACCGGCACTTCGCCGAGATGGACCTGCCGACCATCACGCAGGCCTTCGACACCGCGGACGACGACGAGCTGGACCCGCTGGTCGTGCTCGGCCGCCGGCTCAGCTCCCGGCTGCTGCCCGAGGTGCTCGCCGAGGCCGCCACCTTCCAGCGCCTGGGTTACGAGGCGCTGCAGGCGGGCGACACCGACCTGCTGCGCCGGCTGGCCCGGTTCCGGGCCGAGGGGCACCTGCGGGTCCCGGCCGTGCGCAGCCCGGCGGCGAAGTGGCGGTTCGAGAGCCTCTACCCGGGCCTGCGCGACTCCCGGCTGCCGCCGGAGCTGTACCGGCTGCCGCGGGCCGAGCTCGAGGTGACCACCGCGGTCACCGAGCTCGAGTGGACCGAGGACGACCTGGTCATCCGGGGCACCGCCGAGATCTCGCACCTGCCGGCCGACACCACCAACACCCGGCTGCGGATGTCGCTGGTCTGCGGGCGGCTGCGGCAGCGGCTGCCGGTGACCATGGCCGACCAGCCCAACCCGGAGGCGCCGCTCGCCTTCGAGACCCGGGTGCCGCGCCGCAAGCTGGCCGGCCTGCCCAGCTGGGCGAACTCGGCGTGGATCTCGGTCGACGTGCGCACCGGCTACGTGCACCGGCGGGACGGGCTCGGTCCGGGCGGCGACCTGCAGTACCCGGCGGGGTCGTGGGTCGGCCCGCGCTGGGTCCAGCCGGCCCGTACCCCGGACGGCCGGCTCACCCTGCACCTGCGCAGCGCGGTGCCCGAGCTGACCGGGGCCCGGGTGGACGGCGATCACCTCGAGCTGACCGGGCGCATCCCGTCCCGGCTCGCCAAGCCCCAGCTGCGGCTGGCCCGCGCGGCCGGCGACATCGACGTCCCGCTCGAGCGGCGGCGGCTGCCCGTCGAGCCGAAGCAGCGGACCGTGCCGATGGACGAGTACACCGCCCGGGTCGCGTTCGCCGAGCTGATCGACGCGGTCAACCCGGACGACCCGTTCCTCGACCGCTCGGTGCTGGTGCCGCGCATCCACGACGGCGAGGACCAGGTGCTGCTGTTGGTCACCGGCCTGGACCGCGGGGTGTTCGCGCCGCGCGGCCGCCGGTTGGTGACCGTCTCCCGCTCCCCGGGGGCGTACCTCAACTTCATCGAGTCGCCGGCCCGGGTCACCGTGGACGAGATCTCCCGGTCGGCGCACGGCGGGCGGCTCACCCTCTCCGGGCCGCGCTGGCCCGGCGTCGCGTACGACAAGATCATTTGGCGGCGGTTCCTGCCCGACTCGGACGACTCGATCGACGCGCCCTGCGCGGTCACCCTGGACGACGAGCGCTGGACGGCGGAGGCCGACGTGACCGCGATGACCGGCGAGGAGGCGTTCAACTGGACGCTCTTCGCCGACCCGGGGACGGCCACGCCGTACGCTGTGGTGTCGGACAACTTCCTGCTCGCCCGGCTGCCGCTGCGGGTGGGGCCGTTCGTCCTGCGGCCGCGCGCCGGCGTCCTGCACCTGGAAACGGACTGATCCGCATGCATCACCACAACTTCTACTACGGCCAGCAGCACATCCTGGCCCGGTACTGCGGGCTGGACGACGAGTTCCCGCCGCGCATCCCCGGCTACCTGCAGCACGGCTGGAACGTCGGGTGCGGCTGGAACCCCGTGCACGAGTTCTTCGACGGCGCCTGGCGGTACGTGTGGAGCGACGCGCCCCGGCGCCGCGGCCACTCGCTCGGCCGGCGCAACTACGCGGTCACCGGCGCGCCGATGCTCTATCTCATGGACCTCGAGCCCGACCTGGGCAAGGTGCCCGACGCTTCGCGGTCCGGGACGCTGTGGTTCCTCTTCCACGGGTGGGACGCGCCGGGAATGGGTGCCAAGATCCACGGCGACCACGCCCGGCTGATCAGCGAGATCAAGGAGACCGAGACCGAGCCGGTCACGATCAGCCTGTACTACACCGAGTACGAGCGGGCCGAGGTGCGCCGCTCCTACGAGGAGGCCGGCTTCGAGGTGATCTGCTTCGGCAAGCGCGGCTGGAACTACGAGGGCACCGACCGGCAGTTCCTCTACAAGCAGCTCAAGGCGTTCCGGCGGTTCAAGCGGGTGGCCTCCAACCGGCTCGCCACGGCGATCTTCTACGGCGTGGCCGCGGGCTGCGAGCCGGCGGTCTACGGCGACCCGATGGAGCTCGAGGGCGACAACCCGCTGTTCGGCGGGCAGACCCGGATAGCCCGGCTGTGGGGCGACATGCTCGGCAAGGAGATCGACCTGCCGACCGCCCGCGCCATCACCGACGACGAACTCGGCCGGGCCTGGATGATGCCGCCGGCCGAGATGCGCATGCTCTTCGATTGGAACCAGCGTGACTGACAGCGTCCCGACCCCGGCCGTCCAGATCGTGCGCGGGGAGATCCAGCCGTGGACCGACTACACCGGTCACCGGGCGCCGGCCGGCGGTGAGCCGTTGCTGGCCCTGCTCGACGACCTGCTGCCGGCCTCCTCGGAACGGGTCCTGATCGCCGGGCCGCACGCCCACCCGCTGGTCGAGCTGGTCGCCGCCCGGAGCGCGGCGCTGACCGTGCTGGTCCGGTCGGTCAGCGACGCGCAGGAACTGCGGACGGCGATCCCGGCCGGCCACGTCACGGTGCTCACCGGGGCCCTCGACGGGCTGGTGGACGTGCCGCCGTTCGACGTGGTGATCGCGGCCGACGGGCTCGACCGGGTGCTCGGCACCGA
>Ga0068860_100008048_pt1 | contig 10509 bp, 9 predicted proteins | sample KBSSwiS32_FD_66597 | JGI IMG/M metagenome (GOLD analysis project Ga0068860, IMG submission 66597) | Switchgrass rhizosphere microbial communities from Kellogg Biological Station, Michigan, USA - KBS Switchgrass S3-2 | ecosystem: Host-associated > Plants > Roots > Rhizosphere > Soil ...
GTCTCCGGATCGAGGTTGCCGGTGGGCTCGTCGGCGAGGATCAGGCCGGGGCGATGGCTGAGGGCGCGGGCGATGGCGACCCGCTGCAGCTCGCCGCCCGAGAGCTGGCGTGGCGCATCGCCATCGCGGCCGCCCAGCCCCACCGCGGCCAGCATCTCCGAGGCGCGCGCCAGCGCCGTCGCGGCGGGTGCGTGCTGCAGCACCAGCGGCAGGGCGACGTTCTGCGCCAGCGTCAGGTGCGGCAGGATGTGGAAGGCCTGGAAGACGAAGCCGATCCGGTCGCGGCGCACGCGGGTGCGCGAATCGTCGTCGAGCGCGCTCAACGAAACGCCGTCGATGCGGATGTCGCCGGCGTCGGCGAGGTCGAGACCGGCGATCAGGTTGAGCAGGGTCGACTTGCCGACCCCAGACTCGCCGGTGATCGCCACCATCTCGCCGGCGCGAAGCTGCAGGTCCAGGCCGCGGAACAGCACGCGGCCGCCCGGAACGGACTTGCCCAGCGCCTGAATTTGGAGAAGGGGGACGTCGGAAGGCCCGTGCGGCGACATGGCCGCAGCCTAGAGATCATCCCCGAAGACTAGAAGCCCTCCCCCTTTCGGGGGAGGGATCGAGGTGGGTCAGCCGGCGGCCGGGGCGCGCTTGCGGCCCTTGGCGGGCGCGGGCGCGGGCGGCGGCGCGGCGGGACGGCGGCCGCCCTGGCCGAGGCCCATGGATTTCGCGAGCGAGGAGCGCGCAGCCGCGTAGGACGGCGCCACCATCGGATAGTCCTTCGGCAGGCCCCACTTGGCGCGATATTCCTCAGGCGACAGGTTATACTTCGTCCGCAGGTGCCGCTTCAGGCTCTTGAACTTGCGCCCGTCCTCCAAGCAGATGATCGCGTCGGGCGTGATCGACTTCTTGATCGGCACGGCCGGCGTCTTCTGTTCGACCGGGGCGGCTTCGGGTTCGGAAACCCCCGCCAGCGCGGCGTACACGTTCTTGATCAACGCCGGCAGGTCGCCCACCGCGGCGGTGTTGTTTCCGACATAGTTGGCAACAATCTGCGCCGTCAGATCCAAAACGTTGGTTTTATCGTCTTCCATAGCCACCTCCAGAAATCTGGCCAGGGAATACAAACATCAAATACGAATCACAAGTGTTCTTGCAAAGAAAGGTGTCTCCCTCCGGTTGCGGGGATTAAGGGGAATGTGAAAAGGTTTCACGCCGCCTTGCGGAACCCTTCTATCAAACTGAGGTCAGCACGCGTCACGCTGAGCACGACGCGCTCGTCGATCCACAGATCAGCAGTGTCGCAATCCTGATGCTCACGGAGCAGACGCGCCACATACATCAGAGCGCCCTGATGCGAACATTCGGGGAGCACTTCGAAGTGGGGCATGTCTCCGGAGGCCTGGCGCATGAAGCACAGGTACGGGGACGCCGGCGCCGAACGAGGCATGAGCAGCTCCAGTCTCGCCCCCCGGCGATGGTGCAGTAGGCTCGGAACACAACTTACGTAGCGAAGCTTCGCATTGGTTCGATGGCGCCTATATGGCGACAATGTCGCAAATTTCTGTACTCGACCTGTCGCCCATCGTCGTCGGCGGAGACGCGCGGCGCGCGCTGCACAACAGCCGCGACCTGGCGCAACATGCTGAACGCTGGGGGTATTCCCGCTTCTGGATGGCCGAGCACCACAACATGCCGGGGGTGGCGAGCGCCGCCACATCCGTGGCGCTGGGGTTCGTGGCGGAGGGAACTGCGACAATTCGAATCGGCGCCGGCGGCGTGATGCTGCCCAACCACGCCCCGCTGGCCATCGCCGAACAGTTCGGAACCCTGGAGGCGCTCTATCCCGGCCGCATCGATCTGGGCATCGGGCGCGCGCCCGGCACGGACCAGATCACCGCCCAGGCCATGCGGCGCTCACTGAGCGGCGACATCGACCACTTCCCGCAGGACGTGCTGGAGCTGATGGCCTATTTCGCGCCCGAACAGCCGGGCCAGCGGGTGCGCGCGGTGCCGGGCGCGGGCCTGGAGGTGCCGGTGTGGATCCTGGGCTCCAGCCTCTACGGCGCGCAGCTCGCCGCCGTGCTGGCGCTGCCGTTCGCCTTCGCCTCGCACTTCGCGCCCGCGATGCTGGACCAGGCGCTGGCCCTCTACCGCGACCGCTTCCAGGCCTCCGAGAGCCTGGCCGCGCCCTACGCCATGGCCGGCGTCAGCGTGGTGGCCGCCGAGACCGACGCGGAGGCCCGGCGGCTGTTCACCTCGCAGCAGCAGTCGTTCATCGCCTTGCGCACCGGCAATCCCGGCCCCCTGCCCCCGCCGGCCGAGGATCTCGCCGAGCGCCTGGGTCCCGGCGACCTGGCGTTCATCGAGCACAGCCTGTCGCATGCGATCGTGGGCTCGCCGGAGACGGTGCGGCGGCGGCTGGCGGAATTCCTCGAGCGCACCAAGGCCGACGAGCTGATCGTCACCTCGCAGGTCTTCGACCACGCGGCGCGGTTGCGGTCGTTCGAGATCGTGGCGCAGGCGTTTGAGGCGTTGCACGGCTGAACAGCGGGGCACGTACTGAAGTACATGTCCCCTTCGGCGGCGTTGGTGACATGTACTTCAGTACGTGTCCCCGGGGCTTAGCTCAGGAGAAGTTCGGCGAGCTCCGCGGAAAATCCGCCGTAGGCGCCCGCGGCGTAGAGCAGCGGCGCCTTGGCGGCGTCGCCCAGCATGACGTGGTGGACCCGGCCCAGCAGGATGCCGTGGGTGCCCGCCTCCACCACCTTGTCGACCTCGCAGTCGAAGGCGGCGAGCGCGGTCGTTAGGATCGGCGCGCCGGTCGGGCCTTCGCCCCAGTCGCCGACCAGGAACTTCTCGGCGGCCGGCCTTGCGCCCGCGAACTGGTCGGCGGTGGCTGCGTCCTGCAGGGACAGGACATTGACCGCGAAGACGCCGGCCTCGACCACCGGTCCGAAGGAGTTGCTGGACCGGTTCAGGCAGGCGAGCAGCATCGGCGGCTCCGCCGAGAGCGAACAGACCGCGGTGGCGGTCAGGCCGTTGCGCGAACCGTCCGGGCGGCGCGTGGTGATGATGCAGACGCTGGCCCCGAGCCGGCGCATGCCTTGCTTGAAATCCCCGGGATCGATCGGCATCGCACGCCCTTCCAGACCGTCAGGCGCGCCCTTTGCGGGCCCGCCGGTAGGCGTGCAGCAACGGCTCGGTGTAGCCGTTGGGCTGCTCGACGCCCTTGAACACGAGATCGCAAGCTGCCTTGAACGCAAGGTTGCTGTCCAGGGCCGGCGACATGGGCTCGTACAGGGGATCACCGGCGTTCTGCTGGTCCACCACCGCGGCCATGCGGGTGAGCGCGGCCATCACCTCGTCGTGGCCGCAGACGCCGTGCAACAACCAGTTGGCCAGGAGCTGACTGGAAATGCGCAGGGTCGCGCGGTCCTCCATCAGGCCGACGTCGTGGATGTCGGGCACCTTGGAGCAGCCGACGCCCTGGTCGATCCAGCGGACCACATAGCCCAGGATGCCCTGGCAGTTGTTGTCCAGCTCCTCGCGCACCTCTTCGGGCGTCCAGTTGTGGTCGCCGGCCAGCGGCAGCTCGAGCAGGTCGTCCACCGGCGTGGGCGGGCGGGCGGCCAGCGCCGCCTGGCGGGCGGCCACGTCGACCTGGTGGTAGTGCAGCGCGTGCAGGGTGGCCGCGGTGGGCGACGGCACCCAGGCGGCGTTGGCGCCGGCGTCGGGATGCGCGGCCTTGGTCGCCAGCATCTCGGCCATGCGGTCGGGAGCGGCCCACATGCCCTTGCCGATCTGGGCGCGGCCTGGAAAGCCCGCGGCCAGGCCCTCGTCGACGTTGCGATCCTCGTAGGCGGCGAACCAGCGCTGGGCCTTCATGGCGCCTTTGCGCACCACGGCGCCGGCCCGCATGTCGGTGTGGATCTCGTCGCCGGTGCGGTCGAGGAAGCCGGTGTTGATGAACACCACCCGGTCCTTCACCGCGCGGATGGTCTCCTTCAGGTTGATGCTGGTCCGGCGCTCCTCGTCCATCACCCCGATCTTCAGGGTGTGCCGGTCCAGGCCGGCCAGGTCCTCGCAGGCGTCGAACAGGTCGTTGGCGAAGGCGGCCTCGGCGGGCCCGTGCATCTTGGGCTTGACGATGTAGACCGCGCCCTCGCGGCTGTTGCGGAACCGGCCGGACCCCTTCAGGTCGTGCAGGGCGACCAGGGCGGTGACGGCGCCGTCGACGACGCCTTCCGGGGCCTCGGAGCCATCCGGCAACAGGATGGCGTCGGTGGTCATCAGGTGGCCGACGTTGCGGAAGAACATCAGGCTGCGGCCCGGCAGCGTGACCTCGGCGCCGCGCGGAGCCTGGTAGACCCGGTCGGGCTCGAGCGTGCGCTCCATGGACCGGCCGTCCTTGTCGAAGCGCGCCGAGAGCGTGCCGCGCAGCAGGCCCAGCATGTTGCGGTAGAGCTCGACCTTGTCGGCGGCGTCGACCGCCGCCACGGAGTCCTCCAGGTCCATGATGGTGGTCAGCGCCGATTCCAGCACGATGTCGGCGACGCCGGCCGGGTCGTCGCGCCCGATGGCGTGGTCACGATCGATCAGGATTTCCAGGTGCAGGCCGTGGTGGCGGAGCAGGATCGCGCCGGGCGCGGCGGCCGGCCCTGTCCAGCCGACGAACGCCGCGGGGTCGGCGAGCCCGACCTCGGTCCCGTCCTGCAGCCGCACCCGCAGGGCGCCCCCGATCACCGCATAGGCCGCAGCGTCTTCATGCGTTCCGCGCGCGAGGGGCGCGGCCTCGTCCAGCAACGCGCGACCGCGGGCGATCACCTGCGCGCCGCGCACGGGGTTGTAGCCCCTGCCGCGCGCCGCGCCGCCGGCGTCGGCGATCGCATCCGTGCCGTAGAGGGCGTCGTAGAGGCTGCCCCAGCGGGCGTTGGCGGCGTTCAACGCGTAGCGGACGATCGAGAGCGGCACCACGAGCTGCGGGCCGGCGGCCCGGGAGACCTCCGGATCGACGCCGGTCGTGCCGATGGTGAAGGCGGGCCCTTCCGGGACCAGGTAGCCGATCTCGCCCAGGAAGCGCTTCTGCTCGTCCGGATTGGCGGGCGGCGCGCCCTTGGCGCGACGGGCCGCGTGCCAGGCGTCGATCTCGGCCTGCAGGCGGCTGCGCTCGGCCAGTAGCGCGTGGTTGCGGGGCGCGAAGTCCGCCAACAGGTCGGCCAAGCCGCGCCACCAGGCGTCGGCCGCCACCCCAGTCCCGGGCGCGGCCTCGCCGTCGATGAAGTCGACGAGCGGACGGGCGACCTTCAGCCCGTGCAGCTCAACGTATTCGAGGGTCTCGACCGTCATTTCCAACGCTCCTGTCGGTCGCAGGGACTACATCAGTCCCCGACGCCCGCCGCCACCTTCGCCCGCACCCGGCGTCGCCATGCCCCGCACTCGCCCATAGAAGCGGCGCCGGCGCACCTTGTCCGCCTACCGGCCCTCCCCTACAACTCGGCCATGGCGTTGCAAATGCCCGACCCCGACGGCGAGGTGCTGAAGGGCCGCGCGGCGATCGCCGCGGCGATGCGAAAAATCCTGCCCGCCGCATCCGTCATCGACCACGCCGACGAGCTGCGCGCCTACGAGACCGACGCGCTCACCGCCTATCGCCAGCCGCCGCTGCTGGTGGTGCTGCCGGACACCACCGAACAGGTCTGCGCCATCCTGCGCTGGTGCCACGAGCATGGCGTGAAGGTGGTGCCGCGCGGCTCCGGCACGTCGCTGTCCGGCGGCAGCCTGCCGCTGGCGGATTCCATCGTGCTCAGCCTGGCCAAGCTGAACCGGATCCTGGAGGTGCGGTTGGACGACCGCATCGCCCGCGTACAGCCGGGGGTCACCAATCTGGCGATCACCCAGGCGGTGGAGGCGCAGGGGTTCTTCTACGCGCCCGACCCCTCCAGTCAGATCGCCTGTTCCATCGGCGGCAACGTGGCCGAGAATTCCGGCGGCGTGCACTGCCTGAAGTACGGCCTGACCACCCACAACGTGTTGGGCGTGACCATGGCGCTGATCACCGGCGAGGTGGTGACGCTGGGCGGGGCGTCGCTGGACGGCGCCGGGTTCGACCTGCTGGGCGTGGTGGTGGGCTCCGAGGGCCTGCTGGGCGTGGTCACGGAGGTGATCGTGCGCCTGACGCCGACGCCCGAGTCCGTTCGCGCCGCCCTGCTGGGATTCTCGACCGTGGAAGGCGCGGCCCAGTGCGTCGCCGACATCATGGCCGCCGGCGTCGTGCCCGCCGGCCTGGAGATGATGGACCGCACGACGATCCACGCGGCCGAGGCCTTCGTCCACGCCGGCTATCCGCTGGACGTCGAGGCGCTGCTGATCGTCGAACTGGACGGCCCCGCGGCGGAGTGCGAGCCGCTGCTGGACGAGGTGTGCGCCATCGCCCGCAAGAACGGCGTCGCCAGCCTGCGCACCGCCGCCGACGAGGCCGAGCGGGCGAGGTTCTGGGCCGGACGCAAGGCCGCCTTCCCCGCCATGGGGCAGATCGCGCCCGACTACTACTGCATGGACGGCACCATCCCGCGTCGGGCCCTGCCGGAGGTCCTACGGCGCACGACGCAGCTTTCCCGGTCTCACGGCCTGGAGGTCGCCAACGTCTTCCACGCCGGCGACGGCAACCTGCATCCGCTGATCCTCTACGACGCCAACCAGCCCGGCGAACTGGAGAAGGCCGAGGCGTTCGGCGCCGACATCCTGCGCCTGTGCGTGGAGATGGGCGGGGTGCTGACCGGCGAGCATGGGGTCGGCGTGGAGAAGCGCGACCTGATGCCGGTGATGTTCGACGCCGCCGACCTGGAGCAGCAGCAGCGGCTGAAGCAGGCGTTCGACCCGGACCTGCTGCTCAATCCCGGCAAGGTGTTCCCCAGCCTGCACCGCTGCGCCGAGCTCGGCCGCATGCACGTGCACGCCGGCCAGGTCGCCTTCCCCCACCTGCCGCGGTTCTGAGGTGCGCGAGACGCTTACGCCCGCCGACGCCCGCGAGGCCGGCGAGGTGATCGCCGCCGCGGCCGCGAGCGGCCGGCGGCTGGAGATCCGCGGCGGCGGGTCGAAGGCGGCCTATGGCGTCCAGGCGGCGGGAGACGCCGACCTGCTGGACACGCGCCGCCTTTCCGCCGTGGTGGATTACGATCCGCAGGAGTTCGTACTGACGGCGGGCGCGGGGGCGGCGATGAGCGAGATCGAGGCGCTGCTGGCGTCGCACGGCCAGCGCCTAGCCTTCGAGCCGCCGGACATCGGCCCGGTGCTGGGCGCGCCCGCGGGCGGATCGACACTGGGCGGGGTCCTGGCGGCGAACCTGTCCGGCCCGCGCCGGATCGCCGTGGGCGCGGCGCGTGACCACCTGCTGGGGTTCGAGGCGGTCTCCGGGCGGGGGATCGTCTTCAAGGCCGGCGGACGGGTGGTGAAGAACGTCACCGGGTTCGACCTCGCCAAGCTCATGGCCGGCTCGTGGGGCGCGCTGGCGCTGCTGACGACGGTGACGGTGCGCACGACGGTGCGGCCCCGGACCGCCGCGACGCTACGGCTACGGGGCCTCAGCGACGCGCGAGCGGCGGAGGCCATGGGCGTCGCCATGCGCCTGCCCCTGGAGGTCTCGGGCGCGGCGCACCTGCCGATGGCGGACGAGACGGTGTTGCGGCTGGAGGGGTTCGCCCCATCGGTCGCGGCGCGAACCGAGCGGCTGGCCGAGGCGCTGCAGCCCTTCGGCGCGACGGACCTGCTGGACGACGCCGCGACCGCCGCGCTCTGGCGGGACGTGGGCGCGCTGGCGCCGCTGGTGGGGCGGCCGGGCGCGCTGTGGCGGATATCGGTCCCGCCATCCCAGGGCGCGCAGGCCGTCGCCCTGCTGGACGCAGGAGCAGCGCCGCGGATCATCGATTGGGCGGGCGGGCTGGTGTGGCTCGCGCTTGCCGAGCCGCGGGCCGCCGAGGTCCGCACGGTCGCCGAACGCCTGGGCGGCCACGCCACGTTGGTGTTGAGCGATACGCCTCCCAACGCCCCGGCCTTCCACCCCGAGCCGCCGGCGCTCGCCGCCCTCTCCGACCGGGTGCGCACGGCCTTCGACCCGCAACGGGTGTTCGCCGACCGCCGCAGGTCCGCCGCATGAAGACGGACTTCACGCCCGCACAACTGGAGGACGCCGGCGTCGCCGCCTCGGCGGCGGAGATCCGCAAGTGCGTGCGCTGCGGGTTCTGCACGGCGACCTGCCCGACCTATGTGCTGCTGGGCGACGAGCTCGACAGCCCGCGGGGCCGGATCTACCTGATCAAGGACATGCTGGAGACCGAGCGGGCCCCGACGACCCAGGTGGTGCGCCACATCGACCGCTGCCTTTCGTGCCTGGCTTGCACCACCACCTGCCCCTCCGGCGTCGACTACCACCGGCTGATCGACCACGCCCGCGCCTATGTGGAGCAGCGCTACGTCCGACCCTGGCCCGACCGGCTCTATCGCGCCGCCTTGGCGGCTGTGCTGCCCTATCCGCGCCGCATGCGGCTGGCGCTAGGGCTCGCGCGCCTGGCGCGGCCGTTCCGCGGCCTGCTGGGCAAGGCGGCGGCGTTGCGCCCCGCCGCGGCGATGCTGGATCTGGCGCCGCGGCGGCTTCCGCGCCTTGCGGCCGAGGCGCTGAAGCCCCGAGGCGCGCCGCGGGGCCGCGTGGTCATCCTGGCGGGCTGCGCCGAACCGGTGCTGCGGCCGCAGATCCGCGCCGCGACGCTGCGGCTGTTCGCGCGGATGAGCCTGGTGGTGGTGACGGCGCGGGGCGAGGCCTGCTGCGGGGCGCTGGTCCACCACCTGGGCCGCGAGGAAGCCGCCAAGGCCGCCGCCCGCGTCAACATCGACGCCTGGACCGCCGAGCTGGACGGCGCGGGCCTCGACGCGATCGTCGTGACGGCCGCCGGCTGCGGAACCAGCGTGAAGAATTACGGCTACCTGCTGCGTGACGACCCGGCCTACGCCGCCAAGGCGGCTCGGGTGAGCGCCCTGGCCCGGGACGCGAGCGAAGTGATCGCCGATTTCGGCCTGCCGCCGGCGCGTGGCGACACGGCGCTGACAGTGGCCTACCAGAGCGCATGCTCGCTGCAGCACGGCCAGGGCGTGCGCGCCCAGCCGCCGGCGTTGCTGCGCCAGGCGGGTTTCACCGTGCGGGAACCGGCGGAAGCGCACCTGTGCTGCGGGTCGGCGGGGACCTACAACATCCTGGAGCCGCAGATCGCCGGCCAGCTTCGCGCCCGCAAGGCCCAGCAATTGGCGGCCCTGAAGGCGGACGTGGTCGCCACCGGCAATATCGGCTGCCTCACGCAGCTATCGCCGGCCAGCGCGATTCCCGTGGTGCACACGGTCGAGCTGCTCGATTGGGCGACGGGTGGTCCAAAGCCCGTGGAAATTCCGCATCATCCAGCCGCCACTTCCCGCGACGCCGCGGCGGACTCGGGCTAGCGCCATTTTAAGCTTCACAATCAGAAACTTCCGGCCAACTCCGCTGACGGGCGGATCGCCGCTTGTTAACAGGTCAGGCGGCGGCGTCCTAAAGACGGCCCGACTACGCTCAAGTTTCGCCGTTATACCGCCGAAATTGCCGTTGCAGGCTATCTGGGACAGCAGCTCGTTTCGGCATGGAGCTTGCGGTCCGGCCAACTGGCGTTGGCGATCCGGCCTGGATTGATACCCGGCCCGATCGGCAGCCCCCGCGCCCAGGGTGTGCAGACCACCCGCAGGCGTGAGCGTTGGTCGTCGGGGACGCGTCTTGTGGCGCGTTGGGGACGGGAGCGGAATTTATGTCTGACCCCTACTGGACGAGCGTCACCGCGCTGATACCTCAGCTGCGTGGATATGCGCTCGCCCTGACCCGCTCGAGTTCGGAGGCCGACGACCTGGTCCAGGAGGCCCTCACGAGGGCCTGGCGATACCGGGACAGCTATATCGACGGCACCAATCTGAAGGCCTGGCTGTTCAAGATCCTCCGCAACTGCTTCCACAACGAGATCGCCAGCCGCCGCTCCACCGTCCAGGACGTGGAGGGTCGCCTCGCCGCCCAGCTCAGCCACGGGCCGGAGCAGGACTGGTTCATGCAGTACCGCGAGTTGCTGACGGCGATGGGCCGCCTGACGCCGACCTGCCGCGAGGGGCTGCTGCTGGTGGTGGCGTCCGGCCTGACCTACGACGAGGCCGCCGCGGTCGCGGGCTGTGCGGTCGGGACGATGAAGAGCCGCGTGAACCGCGCCCGCAACCAACTGACGAAATTGCTGGGCGCCGAGAGCAAGCCCCGGCCGACGACGCGCTACGTGCCGCGCCCCTCCCACCGCTGAGACGGGTCGGAGGCGCCGTCGCCGTCCTGTTCAAGTCCGGCGGCGAACGCGAGCAGGTGTTCCGGAACAGGCAGGCTGGCCGCATCGCGCATCATGTCGCGCAGCGACGAATCGAGCTCCGCACGCGACCTGGCGCGATGATCCCCCATTTGCCCGCTCCGCTCAT
>Ga0068860_100008049_pt1 | contig 10509 bp, 1 predicted proteins | sample KBSSwiS32_FD_66597 | JGI IMG/M metagenome (GOLD analysis project Ga0068860, IMG submission 66597) | Switchgrass rhizosphere microbial communities from Kellogg Biological Station, Michigan, USA - KBS Switchgrass S3-2 | ecosystem: Host-associated > Plants > Roots > Rhizosphere > Soil ...
GGAGGACCCGTAGTGGGTGCCTCTGTCACGCGTGGTGGGGGGGAATGCTGGTGAGAACTTCACCCCGAGGGGGGGGAATGCTCGTGAGATTTTCAGCCCGCCGGGGTCCCTAGCTCGTGAGAACCGACACCAGGAGTGGCGGGAAGAAACGTTTTTGCTGAGAGTCTCAGACGGTCTGAATCTCCCACAGGAACCGTCGTCTTCCTCTCCCATCGCGCCGTGGACCTGCCTCAGGCCAAACGCATCGCGGCGGTCCTCGCGATGTGGAACGTCGATTACTATCTCGACGATCGAGACCCGAGGCTCCAGAGCGCGGTGGCCGCGGGGGATCCACACAAGATCGTCGCGGCCATCGACGCGGGGCTCCGGCGTTGCAGCCATTTGCTTGGGATCATCAGTCCCAGGACAGAGGGCTCATGGTGGGTACCGTACGAGATCGGGGCTGCTCGTGGCCGCGGGAAAGGGCGTCGTTCACCTCCTCCTTGAGGATGTGGACGAGTATCCCGAATACGTCGAGGTCGGGATCGTCCTGACCGACCACGTCGATCTGGAACCTGGGTTTCGCAGCTGGGGAGCGGCAGGCTCTACGAGACGCTCTCCAAGTCGGCTCAGGCCGGTCTCGCCGGAACACTTCCCCGCGTGAGGACCGACCCGGCGAGCGCCTATCGGAGGGAATAGGCCAGTGCCTTATCGCCGCAAACCGATGCGGGAAAACAGAAACGCCCGAGTCGCCTATGTAACGGCAACTCGGGCGTTTTTGAGAGCGGGAAAAGGGATTTGAACCCTCGCCCCCCGCCTTGGCAAGGTGGGCGTGGGCCCTGTCGGAATCGCATCTTGCCGGAATCCCATGAGCAGCGGCGAGCAGGATGAGCCGGGGCGAGCACCGCGAGCACCGGAATCCCATCAGAAACTCATCGGGATTCCAGCCGATGAGATCCGGGGCTGGGGGGCCTCGATCCTCCGGGCACGCCGGGAGCTCCGCGACAAGAGTCGCGAACCCTTTCGGCCCACCTTGCTGGGCCCACGTCGCCACCGGTAGATGGGTTTCATGGCCAGACTATTCAACGGTCCCAGCCCTTCTGAGCACCGCCGGCACGGCGGCCGGCTCAGGGCACCGTCACCGTGCCGCTGGTCTTTCCAAGGGTCTTCAGGAAGTCATTCCACCGGGTCGGCTCGATGGTGAAGCATCCATGAGAGCCACGGTCGTTCGCGGAGAAGCCCCAGTGGAGGTGGATCCCGTCCGCCGTGGCGCCCTGCCCCGGGTGCTTAGGGTTGACGGTTGTCGTCGGCACCGCCGCGTTGTTGTTGACCCAGAACGCGGGCCCTTTCGTGATGCGGCCCTTGTGATAGCCGGGGCGGTAGTCGTACGTGCCTGGCGCGACCTGAACGTAGCCTGGGGTCGGCAGGCTGCTCCCGCTGCCGAGCCAGAGCAGCTCTCCGTCGTCGCGGTACACGTGCACAGCTTGGTTGTACAGGCCGGAAGGCCCGGACCCGACCGCGCCGTAGACGATGCGCGGACCCTCGAAGGAACTGCTGAAGATGTGGTCGTACTCCAGCTCACCGGTCTCCAGCTGTTCGCCTGGTGCCGAACCCTCGGCGTAGGTTGTCGCCGAATAGATGTCATTCTGATGTGAGACGTCATTGAATGCTTCGGCGAATGCTGCCGTCACCGCGCCATTGGCGAACTTTCCGCCGGCCGCTACCGACGCCGTCCCGCCCACCGCAGCGGCAGCCATCACCTTGCCGACCGGGTTGTCCATCGTGTCGACCACCGGGTTCAGCGCCTCAGCTACCCCCGCGCTCGCGAACCCGTGGCCGAAGTCGCCGTTCTGAAGCTCGCTCATGACGCCGCCGGCCACCCCGTGGGCAAGCGACTTAGCCGCCCACCCTGCCGCGGTGAGGTCTGCTTGGAGGTCGCCGCCGGCGTGTGCCCATTCGGCGCCTTGGAAGTAACTCCCGATGCCATAGAACATTGCGGCCGAGAACGCGCCTTGGAGGCCGCCCTTCAGGCTGCCGCTCTGCACCGCGCCGGCCGCGAACCCGCCCAGCACCGCGACCCCGAATGCCTGTGTCGAGCCCGCGGTCAGCGTCGTGCCGAAGAACCCCCAGCTCCCGGCGGCAGCCCCCCCTGTGTAGACGGTGATGACGATGGCGACGACGGCCCTCAGGTACCCCTGCTGACGCTTCCCCCAGTACCCGGTTGGATCAGTGAAAGCGAGCGGGTTGTTGAACGCGTAGGTGTACCGGTTGAAGCTTTGCCCGTTGAAGGGTGACTGTACCTCCGGGTCGGCTTGAGCGAAGCGCATCAGCTTCGGGTCGTAGATGCGCCCGTTCATGTGGATCAGGCCGACCGGGTCAACTTCCTCGTGGCCGGTATACCCGTGCTCGGTGAGCCCAGCGGCGTTGAACGCTAGTGGGTTGCCCAGCGCGCTCCAGCCGTTCCCGTCCCGCCGCTGCCCCCAGGCGTCGAAGCTGGAGACGCTGCCACTGGTGCCACCCACTGCGTCCCGCAGCTGGCCCTGCGAGTTGATCACCGCGTAGGTCGAGCCCTGCGCGTCAGTGAGTAGGTAATCCAGACGCTCGTCCACGGACCCGCCCGCCGCCGCCCGCCGCTGCCTCCGGATGAGCCCCGACACATAGCGTCGCACTTCGAGGGTGCCGTTGGCCCAGCGCAGCACCTCGGTGTCGCCCACGTAATGTGTGACCAGCGAGGGCGCGCCGCTGGTGCCGGCGCTGTCGTAATCCAGCCGCCGCACCCTTTCGCGCGCCGGCCCGTAGTCGAAGCCTATCGCCTTGTTTGTCTGCGTGTGGGACATCCGGGTGGGCAGGTCGAATGGCGCGTAGGTGATGCTGCGCCCGTCGCTGGACCGTGTCTGGTTCCCGGCGGCGTCGTAGCAGTAAGCGACGCCGTTTACGTTGGAGGCCGCGTGCGGTCCGGGGTCCGCCTCCTCCGCAGCAGTGCAGAACGCCTCCTTCCTCGAGTAGAAGTAGCTCAGCGCCGCGCTGCCGTTGCCGGTCGCGCTCTTCGCCGTGATGTTCCCCGGGCCGGCGCCGCCGTTGTCGTAGGTATAAGCCGCCGTTGACGTGGTGGCGCCGTTGACGGTCACCGCGGAACTGCTCAGCCGTTGCATGACGTCGTATCCGAAGATCTCCGCCAGCGCCTTACCGCCCGTCCGGTCCTCGCGGCGCATGACGTTGCCTAGCGCGTCGTAGCCGTACCGCAGCCACTGCAAGGAGGTGCCGCCGGTCTGGATCTCCGTCTGACGCCCCGTGGCGGGCTCGTAGGTACGCGTGGTGCTCAGTGTCGGGTACCCGCGATCTTCGGTTACCACCTGACCGCGCGCGTTCATCGACAGCACGTCGTAGTAGGGGAAGCCCAGCGTGCTCGGCGTCGCGTCCTGGACCTTCGCCAGGTACCCCTGGCTGTTGTACGAGTAGAGTTCGCCCACCTCTGGTAGGCCGTCGCTCACATTCTGGAAGAACGTCTGGAACCGCCGGCCCCACTGGTCGTACGTCACTCGGTGCCGGTAGGTTCGCTGGTCCAGTTGGGTTGTGGTCTGCGCGGGGCGCCCGAAAGGGTCGTACCCGTAGGTGCGCTGCTGCAGGAACACGCCGTTCTGGTACTGCGCGTCGCTCGCCGGAGCGCCGATGCCCACCGCCGCCGTGTCGAACCGGTACTGCGCCTCGCCCATCATCGTCCCCGAGCACGCGGCCGAGCTGGTGTCGGCGTTTCCGGCGTAGTCCTTGCGGTCGTAGAGGCGGCCCTGGGCATCGAAGGCGCTCTGGGTGCAACCGGCACGCGGGCTGGCCTGTTTCACCATCTCACCGGCCGCGTCGTACCAATACCGCCACGCGCCCATGTCCGGGTCCGTCATGCTGGTTTTGCGGCCCAGCGCGTCGTACCCCATGGACGTCACCACGTTCTCCGAACCCACCGCCCGCGTCACCGCGGCCAACTCTCCGGTGGCCAGGTAGCCGTAGCTGACGGCGTGCCCGTTGGCCTCCTGGACCTGGATGATCTCTCCCAGCGCGTTGCGGATCTCCTTCCGCTGCTGCGTCAGGCCGGAGCCATTGACCGGCAGTATGGTCACCGCCGCCAGGCCGTCGTACCGGGTGGAGGTGACGGCGTTGTTCGGCGCGGTCACCTGCTTGGCCCGCCCCAGCGGGTCATAGACCGTGCTGGTCCAGTACACCCCCGCGCCCGCGACCGGAGTGATCGCCCCCGCGCCGGGGCCAGCCACGAGGTACGGCTCAGAGACGAAGGTGACTCGCCCCAGAGCGTCGTACAGCTTCCGCTGCCCGATGGACTGGCCAGGCGAGAACCCCTGCCGGACGGCGGCCATCTCCCGCCCCAGCACGTCGAAATAGGTCCAGGTCGGCGGCGCGCCCGAAGGCACCACGCGCTGCTCGAAGACGGCGCCCTCCGGGCAGGCCACGCCGGTGCCGCAGCGCCCATACCAGGTCTCCGTCCACGGCCCGGCGCTGGACTTCTCGAAGTACTTCCGCCCCAGCGCCCCGTAGGTCGCGGACGCGGTGACGCCGTTGGCGTCGACGGTAGACAGCGGATTGCCTCCGGCGTCTCGCGCGGTAACCGCGCTGACCCTGACCTCGACGGCCGCAGTGCCGGTGGAGAAGGGCGCGTAGGTGCGTTCCACGAAGCGGCCCAGCGCGTCGTACTCGCCGCGGGTATAGCGCTGCACCCAGATCCGGTCCGCGGGCTGGAACGGCATCGTGGCGGCGGTAGTGGCCTTGCAAGTCGCGTCGGGGACCTGACCGGAGCAGGTCACCGTCTTCGTCCGGTTGCCGTAAGCGTCGAAGGTGTAGAACGTGTTGCGCGCGACGTCGGGCGTGTAGCCGGGTTGCAGGCGCTCGGCGGTGAGCAGTCCCGTCGAAGGGTCGTACTCGAAGCTCGAGCTCCGGGTCACGTCGGCCTGGCCGGGCCGGGAGGTGGTGACTGAGGAGGTGCGCAGCCGCCCCAGCAGCCACTGCGAGGCATTGACGGTGTTGTCGTAGGTGAAGGTGCTGGTGACCGTTTGGAGGGTGACGCGGGCGCCGACGAGCGTGGTTGCGTAGCTGGTGAGCGAATTGCCGTACAGGTCCCAATCGGGCGTATAGATCGTGGTGCGTTTCAGGAGCGTCCCCGCCGCCACTGTGCTGTCCTGCCCCAGCTCAAAGGACACCGAAGTGGCCGCCCAGCGATACACAAAGAGCGGGACCGGCGGCAGCGCGGACACAGCGACGCCCACTGAGGACAGGTCGTCCGATTTGCGCCAGTGCCACGTGTTCCTCCCCTCCGAGAGGACCGTCCCGAGCGAGGAGAAGTCGCATGTGCCGGAGTTGCAGACCGGCCGGGCGTAGCAGGCCGGCGCGTCCCACTGTCCGGCCGGGCATGCGTCCGCGCTCCAGGGGGTGGCGGCCAGGCGCGTCCGGGTGACCTGGGGCATCCCGGTGACTGGGAAGTGCTGCAGGTAGTCGGTGGAGGTCTCGATCCCGGTAGCTGGATCGAAGGTGAGGAGTTGTCGGAATCCCAGGTTGCCTCGGCCGCCGCCTTGCATCTTGAGTCCGGCGTAGCGGTAGAGAACCTTGCTGGTCGCCCCCGGGCTCTGCGCGGCCGGTGTCGCGGTGGGCGAACTACTGGTCACGGCGTGCACGACGGCGCTGGGCCCGCCCACGTCGAAGATCGGCGACAGGCGGCCGTAGGCTAGGAACGGAGCGTTCAGGTCCCTCCGGTACAGCGAGGTCCAAGTCATGGGCGCGTAGTCGATGGTGGTGGTGGCGCCCAGCCCGTTGGCGATGGACAGAATGACGTTGCGCGGCCGGTGGTGGTCCGCGAACCGCACTGCCTTCCAGTTGCCGTAGCCGTTCTCGCTGTCCTGCGCCAGGTTGGTTCCGCGGAACTGCACGTTGTCCAGGTTCCCGTCGCCGTCGATGTCCGCGAAGCTGCGGATCCACGCGTCGCCTCCCGCTTCGCCGATAAACTGGCTGGAAAGCGGCGTGGCGCTGAACCCCGCCCCGGTCCAGAGGCGGACGGAGTAGGTCTTGTCGGCGGTGCCGATGTCGCTCTGCCGCCACCAGAAGTCGGGCCGGCCGTCCCCGTCGAAGTCCAGCACCTGGACCAGGTCCGGGTTCTTGATGTCCTGGCAGGCGCCGTTCACCGCGTAGACGCAAGTCTCGGCGCCGAAGGTCCCGTCACCGCGGTTGAGCCGGAACCACCATGTGTTCGCCGAGGCTCGCTTGTAGAGCAGGTCCGAGAACCCGTCGCCATTCAGGTCCTGGATATGGAGCTTGTCGTCATCGTCACTGATCTCCTGGCCGGTGCCATGCGACTTCCAGCGCGTGGCGTCCGACGCCGCGAACCGGAGCGCTGGCCCGCCCTGGTACCCCTGGCTGGCGAACACCGTCCAGAAGGTGTCTCCGTCGCTAGCGGTGAGCGCGAGGACGCGGGCCCCCTTGCGGCTTTTCTTCGGCGATGCCTTCGCCAGCGCGGCGCAGGTGGAACTGTACTTCTCCCGCAGTCGGAGGTCGGCGATACCGTCTCCATTCACGTCGACCGCGTCCAAGTGCTCGACGTTGTACCGGTCAAAAGTGAAGGTGGAGCAGTTGTTCAGCATCCCGGTGAGTTGGAGATTGATCGGCGTCGGGTCGAACACGTAGGCCAGCCGGTTCGGGTCCGACCCGGTCGCGGTCGGGGAGTAGTACGGATTCCTGCGCAAAAAGCGCACCGACAGGAACGCGCTCGAGGTGCCGCCCTGCTTCTTTGCCGTCACCAGGTCCGGCAGGCCGTCGCCGTTCAGGTCCATCAGGCGGCCCTCTGCGTACGAGTCCACGTACCCGATGGGGGCGTTGGTGCCGGTGGGGTTGATGGCGGTAGTCTCGAACGGCGCCGTGGTCTGGCGGGTGGATGCGTCCAGCGTCGAGTTGGCCAGCAGCACCACCCACTGGCCCGTCGCCTGGTCGGCGAGCGACGTGTACTGCGCGTAGAGCAGGTCCTCGCGCCCGTCTCCGTTGAAGTCGAACGTGTACCAGGAGCGGTCGTTGCTATACCCGGTCCCAAGCGTGTACGTGGTGGACCCCAGGTACGGCTGGAAGTCAATCCCGCCCGCGCCTGGTGCCGAGTACGCGACCTTGATCTTGTCGAGGACGCCGCTCTGGCCGGCCTCCTCGTCGTGCCACACCACGTCGCTGCGCCCGTCGCCGTCCACGTCCGCGTACTTGAACGAGTTCAGACCCGCGAAGTAGTACTGCGCGGTGGTGGCGCTGCTGGTGGCCTGGAACCCGGCCGTCGAGAAGCCTGCCCAGTTGAAGGTCGTCGGCGGATAACAGGTGGTGCCGTTGCACTCCTGCACGGACGTCAGGTGCTCGCGCGCGGCGTTTGGCGCACTGACCTGGTAGCCGAGCTGGTAGGAGCGCACCGGGGCCATCACGCCGCGCGAGGTCTCCGCTTGGACGTCGATCCGGGACAGGCGCTGCGAGCGCGTCACCGCCACCCCAGCGGCATACTGGCGGTCGACCGCTCCGCTAGCGCGGCTCTCGTACCGGAACGTGAGGCGGCCGCCGTTGTAGTAGACAGCCTGGAGACGGTGCTCGCCGGTGGCGGCGCCGCCCGGCTGCTCGTAGGCGAAGACGACTGGGTTGTTCCCGGTGGTGTCGTTGAGTTCTGTCTGGGCCCAGGCCAGCGTTGCCACCAGCGCGCCGGACTGGGAGGTCAGCCGCCCGTTGGTTGCCGCGGCGGAGCCGCCGAGCTGCGGTACCGGGCGCGAGTCATCGCCGAACCGCCGGACCGTCCCGTCCTTGCTGGTCGCCACGAAGACCAGCGGTAGGTTGACCACTGCGCCGCCCACCGTCTGCTGGGTGGACGAGGCGATGGAGAAGCGGGTGAAGCTGTCGATCTCGGTCCGGTAGGTGGCGCCAGTCGCGCCGTGAGCCCCGGAGACGAGCACCAGGCGCTGGCCGTCCACGCAGAACTGATCGGTAGCGGTGAAGTTGATCGGCGGGTGTGGCCCGGGTCCATCTCCGGACTCTACGGTCCGGCGGCAGCGCGAGAGCGCCGAGGTGCCGGACAGGCTCCAGCCCGTCCCCAGCATCGAGTCACCGCCCGCGCTGTCGTAGGCTAGAGCGAGCTTCGGGGAAACGCCGCCGCTGCCGGGCGGAGCGAAAATCGGGACACTGTACGACGCGCTTCCCGCCTCGGTCACCCTGAATTCTCCAGGCGTCGCGCCCACCGCGTCCGAGGTGGCGGAGGGCGCGGGTGCGGCCCGAGCGTCGGGTGGGGGCGGCGTGGCCGGAGCGCCAGGGAAGGCGCGGACGTCGGGAGTCCGGGACAGCAGTTGGTAAGCGGCCGAAGGACCCGCGTGCAACTCGTAGCGGACGCGCGCCCCATCTGGAAGCGGATCGACCGCCTCTCCGCTGGGCGCGTTCGGCGACAGTAGGGTCGCCGCGCCTGTAGCAATGTCGATCCGGAAGGCGCGCGCCGCCGAGGTGGTCGAGGTGCCGTCCCAGTCCACCGTCACCGGGCAGGTCTGCTGACCAGGGGAGAGCCGGCACTGGAGGCGGTCGACTAGGATCGCGGTCGGTTGGGTCAGCTTCGCGATGTTGACACTGGGCGTGCCGTCGTTCGGCCGCCGCCAGTTGATCGCGCGGCCACCCGCGAGTTGGGAGGGGCTCGCGACCACGGAGAGGCTCGCGACGCCGGTCGTCGATGACGTGTACGTGCGCCGCCAGGTGCCGACGTTGGTGACTGTCACGTAGCAGTTGTCGCAGTCCGTGGTCGGAAAGCCGCCGGGAAACCTGGAGCGCGTGTAGTTGAGCGAGTGCGCGCGGAAGCCGTCATTCATCGGCGGTGCGGTGGCCGAGCCCGGGTCGCTCGACATCAACCATACCGGTTGACCGGCAGTGTCGTAGATGGCGACTCCAGTGACCTCGGCGTACAGGCTTGGCTGCCACGCGGTCATCAGTCCGATCGCCGCGTAGGTGCCCCAGCCGCTCAGGGCCGGCTCGAACCACGCCCCCCCAAAGGTGGAGTTCGCGCCGGACGCCAGTGTGGCGGCCATGCCCGGGAGGGGGCCTGGCCGGAAGAAGTCGAAGATGCACTCCGACCGCGCCACCGGCCCGGCCTCGTCCCATTGCCAGGTCAGCGCGGCACGCGTCGGGTCGTTCGGGTAGAAGCTGATCGCCACCGAGCCGGCGCGGACGGGCGTGTTCCTGGTGTTGGTAGCGGCATTCCAGGTGACCTTGTAGAGCGGCGCGGCCCAGGTGTTCGAGATGGTGTCGACCTGGCTCACGTCCGAGGTCAGCCACACCGGTGCGCCGCTGGCGTCGTAGGTGTACCAGAAGACGTGCAGTCCCCGGTTGTCCGCGATATACGCGAGCGCCCAACCGGTCCCATTCCGCTTCGGATTCCACCAGTGTCCGGGGGTGGATGGCGTCGACCCGGTGCTTGCCGCTGGGAAGGGCAAGTTCCCGCACACCGAGGTGGGCGGCGGGGTGACGTCGGGTGCTGCACTGGCGCCGATGGCCCAGAGCGAGACCAGGAGAGATAGGCCACGGATGATCGATGGGCAGTGCATGCGCCCGATAGTACCGGTCCTCAGGCCGGCTATTCACCGGAAGTCAATTCCGCGGCTCAGACAGAGGGAATCTGATCCCGCGGGTTGAGACTGACCCACCTCCCAATCTGAAGCTGACCTACCCCCTCAACACGGAAGGCAGATAAACGGCGCCTGCCCCTGTCCTGACCGGGTGCGAGGTTGCGACCCTCCGCGACAACTGACACGGAGGTGGTCGGGCGCGCGTGGCCCGTTGAAGAACCGGGCTGCTCACCAGCACTGCCTCAGCAGCGGAGTTCGCCGCAGGGAGATGATCGGTCGGGTCGGCGCCCGGAAGGCCGCCGCTTTTTTCCGGCGTTTCCCTTGCTTGGAGGAGACCCGCCTTCCATCACCTACCCGTCCGCTGCCGGACCAGCGTTGCAGCAGGACCCTCGCGCTTGACGGAACCATGGCCCGGCAGGCGCACACGCCGGGGCTGAACTGGCAGGATCGCGGGACTGAACTGGCAGGATCGCGGGACTGAACTGGCAGGATCGCGGGGCTGAACTGGCAGGATCGCGGGGCTGAACTGGCAGGATGACGGGGCTGAACTGCCACAGTGACGGGACTGCGCGTAGGACGACCGACGAGTGGACGGGGCTGAGCGTGCTCCGCCCGGCGCTGGTCGGCGGCGATATGTGACCCACTGTCGGCGCGCGCGAGGGGCCTGCGGGGATTGGCTGGCCTCCTCCACCACTTCCAGATCCACCGCGCTCCGCCGGCCAGCCCCATGGCCCCCGGCCGAGATCCGCCGGGCTGCGCCGTCCGTTGGAGATCAAACCGCTGAGGGTGAAGCCGGCGCTTGGGGGAGTGTCCCGCCGACGGTTGAAACTCGTCGAGGCGGCACCAGCATGACTTCTACCCTGCACGTCTGACATCCGTTGCATCGAGCTCGGCGTCGCGGGCGCGGAGGGTCGCGACGAGC
>Ga0068860_100008052_pt1 | contig 10507 bp, 9 predicted proteins | sample KBSSwiS32_FD_66597 | JGI IMG/M metagenome (GOLD analysis project Ga0068860, IMG submission 66597) | Switchgrass rhizosphere microbial communities from Kellogg Biological Station, Michigan, USA - KBS Switchgrass S3-2 | ecosystem: Host-associated > Plants > Roots > Rhizosphere > Soil ...
GCCATCAGGTTCAGATAGAACGGCAGCTCCTCGGCGGGCAGCCGCTCGTAGAGCGTGAGCACGTAACGGCCCTTCGCCGTCGTCACGAAGTAGTTCGTGTTCTCGATGCCCGCTGCGATCGGCGCCAGCTCGACGAGCGCGCCGACCGCGTAGCGCGCAAGCCACGCGTTCAGTTCCTCGGTGGTGACGGGCGTGTAGACCGACATTCGTCGCTCGCGGCGCTGCCTTCCGGCACGCCCGTATCAGTTTGCGCTGGCGGGTAGGGGAGTCAGAACTCGAGCAGGACCCACATCGGGACCCGCAGTCCCGATTCGCCGATCTCGCGCCGCACGTAACCGGCAAAGTCGTCGCCGCGTGGAATCAGGTAGTACGCCTTGCCGTGGCGCGGCGTCACCTTGATCCACATCAGCTTGCCGTTGACCCGCGCCTCCTCGATCGTTTCGCTTTCCTTGCGAATGATCGTGACTTGCGGCTCGAGCTCGACGTCGCCTCCAACTTCCGGCAGCGCTTCGAGCTTGGCCGGCGGCGGCGGCATCGGCGGCGGTGGTGGTGCCGGTTGCGCGAGCGCCAATCCGGCGGCCGCGATCGCCGCGGTCATCCCGATCGATGTACGCGCGATAGTGTGCCGCAGGCGAGTCATGCGTCGATTCTACCAAAGAACGACGGCGACCGACGCAGCGGAACGCGAGATCGCCCGGTACAGCGTTCTAGAGATTCAACATGCGCTCGCGCTCGCGTTGCGTGGGCGCGAGGCCGCGCTTTTCGTAGAAGGAGAAGATTGCCTCGACGATCGCCTCCGGCTCCTCGATGACCTGCATCAGCTCGAGATCGGACGCGTTGATCATGCCTTCGGCGAGCGGCGCGGCGCGCAGCCAGTCGAGGAATCCGCGCCAGAAATCGCCGCCGACCAGGATGATCGGGATTCGCCGCGCCTTGCCGGTTTGCACCAGCGTCAGGCATTCCGACAATTCGTCGAGCGTGCCGAAGCCGCCCGGCAGCACGACGTACGCCGTGGCAAAGCGCACGAACATCATCTTCCGCGCGAAGAAGTAGCGGAAGTTGAAGTGAATGTCCTGGAATTCGTTGTTGCCCATTTCGTGGGGCAACGTGATGTTCAGGCCGATCGCCGGGGAGCGGCCCGCGTGCGCGCCCCGATTGGCCGCCTCCATCAACCCCGGGCCGCCGCCCGAGATCACCGAGAAGCCGGCGTCGGAGAGCATTCGCGCGATGATCTCGGCCTTCTCGAAATATGGATGGCCGGCGTGGATGCGCGCGCTGCCGAACATCGAAACGGCGGGACGAATGCCGCGCAGCCGCTCAGTGGCCGCGGCGAACTCTGCCATAATCGCAAGCACCCGCCACGCCTCGCGACTGTCGAACGCCGTCGTGATTTGCGGATCGACGAGGTCGGGGATCTTCCTGCTCTGACTCATGCCTACGCTCGTACTGGTGGATGGTTCGTCGTATCTCTATCGCGCCTTCCACGCGCTGCCTGACCTGCGCACGTCGCGCGGAGAGCCGACCGGCGCGTTGCGCGGGGTCGTTTCGATGTTGCGCCGAATGGCCGAGGACATCAAGCCGGACCGGTTCGCCGTCGTGTTCGATGCGCCGGGCAAGACCTTTCGCGACGACTGGTATCCGCAATACAAGGCGAACCGCCCGCCGATGCCGGACGATCTCGCCGCGCAGATACAGCCTCTGCACGAGATGGTGCGCGCGCATGGCTGGCCGCTCCTGATGGTGGAGGGCGTGGAGGCGGACGACGTGATCGGCACGCTGGCGACGCAGGCCGTGGCGCAGGGATATTCGTGCGTCATCTCGACGTCGGACAAGGATCTCGCGCAGTTGGTTCGTCCAGGCATCACGCTCGTCAACACGATGAGCAACGAGACGCTCGACGAGCCCGGCGTGCTCGCGAAGTTCGGCGTGCGCGCGGATCAGCTGCTCGACTACCTGACGCTGATCGGCGATTCCGTCGACAACGTGCCGGGCGTGGACAAGGTCGGCCCGAAGACGGCGGCGAAATGGTTGCAGCAGTACGGCTCGCTCGCCGAAGTCGTCGCGCACGCGGACGAGATCGGCGGCGTCGTCGGCGCCAACCTGCGCGCGGCACTCGATTGGCTGCCGACGGGCCGGCAGTTGCTGACGGTGAAGATCGATTGCGCGCTGCCGATGGGTGCGTCCGATCTGCTGATCGCGGCCCCCGATATCCCGACGCTGCGCACGATGTTCGAGCGCTTCGGATTCAAGTCGTGGCTGCGCGAAGGCGCGGCCAGCGCCGTCGGCGACGAGCGTCGCGACGCCGCGCCGGATGCGATGACCAAGATTGCGCGCCGCGGCGAGCGTGACACCGAGCGCTTCTTCGCCGATCGCCAAACGCCGGATGCGACCGCGATCCCGGCGGTGCCGAAGGACTACGAAACGATCGTCGACGCCGATGCGCTCGCCCGCTGGTACGACGCGATCGTCGCGAGCGAACTGGTCTGCTTCGACACGGAAACGACGAACTTGAATCCGATGGCTGCGCAGATCGTCGGCTTGTCGTTCGCGATCGAGCCCGGCCGTGCATGCTACATCCCGCTGACGCATCGCTACGCCGGTGCTCCGGACCAGTTGCCCATCGCCGACGTTCTCGCACGTTTCGCGCCGTGGTTCGCCGATGCATCGCGCGCGAAGCTCGGGCAGAACGTCAAGTACGACCAGCATGTGCTCGCGAACCACGGCCTTGCCTTGGCGGGCGTCGCGTACGACACGCTGCTCGAATCCTACGTGCTCGAGTCGCACAAGCCGCACGACATGGACGATCTCGCGTGGCGGCACCTGAACGTGAAGACGACGACCTACGACGAGGTCACCGGCAAGGGCGCGAACCGGATCGGATTCGACCAGGTCAGCGTCGAGAACGCGACCGCGTATTCGGCAGAGGATGCCGACGTCGCCCTGCAGCTCCATCGCACGCTGTATTCACGGATCGTCGCGGAGCCGAAGCTCGACGCGCTCTATCGCGACATCGAGATCCCGGTGCGGGAGGTGCTGTTCCGGATGGAGCGAAACGGCGTGCTGATCGACACGGCGCTGCTCGCCGCGCAAAGCCGCGAGCTCGGCGAACGCGTGCTCGCGCTCGAGCAGCAGGCGTACGCGACCGCAGGCCAGCCGTTCAACCTCGCCTCGCCGCGGCAGCTCGGCGAAATCCTGTTCGAGAAGATGAAGCTCCCGGTGGTCAAGAAAACGGCGACCGGCCAACCCTCCACCGACGAGGACGTGCTGCAGGAGCTCGCCGCCAACTATCCGCTGCCGAAGCTGATCCTCGAGCACCGCGCGCTCGCCAAGCTCAAGTCGACGTACACCGACAAGCTGCCGCAGAGCGTCGACCCGCGCACCGGCCGCGTGCACACGACGTTCTCGCAAGCGACCGCCGTCACCGGCCGCCTCGCGTCCGCCGATCCGAACCTGCAGAACATTCCGGTGCGCACGCAGGAAGGCCGGCGCATTCGCGAGGCGTTCATCGCGCCGCCGGCGCACGTGCTGGTGTCGGCCGACTACTCGCAGATCGAGCTGCGGATCATGGCCCACCTGTCGGGCGATGCGGCGCTGCTGAAGGCTTTTCAGGAAGGCGCGGACATCCATCGCGCGACCGCCGCGGAAATTTTCAGCGTGCCTGTGAATGACGTCACGTCGGAGCAGCGGCGCTACATCAAGGCGGTGAACTTCGGACTGATCTACGGCATGGGCGCGTTCGGCCTCGCCACGCAGCTCGGCATCGAGCGCTCCGCAGCGGCGCAGTTCATCGAGCGCTATTTCCAGCGTTATCCCGGCGTGGCCGAATACATGCAGCGCACGCGCGAGAGCGCGCGCGAGAACGGCTACGTCGAGACGGTGTTCGGGCGAAGGCTATGGCTGCCCGACATCAAGGCCGCGGGCGGGCCGCGCCGCGCGGGCGCCGAGCGGGCGGCGATCAACGCGCCGATGCAGGGGACCGCCGCCGACCTGATCAAGCTCGCGATGATCGCGGTGTCGAACTGGATCGAGACCGAAAAGCTGCGCTCGAAGTTGATCCTGCAGGTGCACGACGAGCTGGTGCTCGAAGTGCCGGACGACGAGCTCGCGCGCGTGCGCGCCGAATTGCCGGAGCGGATGACGGGCGTGGCGAAACTCGCGGTTCCTCTCGTCGTGGACGTCGGCGCGGCCCTCAACTGGGAACAAGCCCACTAGCCGTATTTCAAAATGAGGCGAGCGACCCGAGTGCGCGAAGGCCCGCAGCGAGCCCTGAGATAGTACTCAAGGTACAGCGAAGGGCGAGCGAGGACACGAAAGCGCAAGCTCCAGTGAAGGCTAACCCGAGCGTTGCGAGGGTTAAGCGAAGCGGCCGGAACTACAAAGCAATCGGGCCGCGCAGCCTATTTTGAATCGGGTGAGCCGAAGATATCCTTGTAGCTCGCGTACACGGTGCAGACGTACACGGGTCCGAACACAAGCCAGCCGAGCCCGAGCGGTATCGTCGCGACGATCGCGAAGAGGAGGCCGAGCAACCCGTAGATCAGGAACGGCGGCATGTTGCGCATGCACGCGACGAAGCTCGAGCGCATCGCGCCGATCGGGTCGGCACCCCGAAAGACCACGAGCGCCGGCGCGAACCACATCGCCATCACGAGCGGCACGGCGACCAGCGCCGCCACGAGCAGCACGATCAGCGAGCCCACGCCGAGCGCGCCGAGCAGCGCGATGCCGGATTCGCTCGGGTCCGACGACAGCATCGACGACAGCGTGCTGAAGCCGTACATCGCCCCCACCGCCATCACGACGCCGAAAACGAGCACGAGCCAGCACGCGTAGTAGATCAGCGCGACGACGATCAGCGGCACCGCCTTCGCGTTGAAGCAGCTGAACAGGTGCTCGATTTTCAGCGCGCCGCCGCGATCGATCTCGCGCGCGCCGATCAGCGCGCCCGCGCTCAGCACTGGGTATAGCAGCGACGACGCGATCTGGCCAATGAAGGGAATCAAACCCAGGCCGAGCGTGATCGCCAGATACACGATCAGCATCACGATCCAGATCCACGGCGACGCGGTGAACAGTCGCCAGCCGGTACCCCACCAAGCGGCGCCATGGCCTGCGTCGACCGCCCAGCCGTCGGCGGGCGGCGCGGGAGTGGAATCCCCGGGCGCGACGGGGGGCTGCGCAGGAAGCGGAAAGTCGCTCATCGTGCCGTCACAGTTCGCGAGGGATGGGTGGGCGCTACGGTATCACGCAAGCGCCCGCGCGAAAGCGTCCGCTAGGGAAGCCTTGTGAAACGGTAGGTGCAGAAAGATCGACGCCGGCGTCAGGGCCGGCGTGATCGGGCCAACGGTTGCGCCGCTCAGTGCGTCTGCCGCTTCGGGGGCTTCGCCGACGATTCGACGTATTCGATCAGCTCCGGCGGTGCATCGGAGCGGACGAACCAGCTGTGGTGCACGGTTTCGCCCCACTGGCCGTAGCGATAGGCCCCCAGCAGGTGAGCCATCGCCGGGCTGTCGCGTCCGAAGCGCTGGACCCTGACTACGAAGGCGCGGCGCCCCGCCGGCGTGTCGAGCAGCGCGCCGAGCATCGCGCGGCCATGACCGTGACCGCGCCAGGCGGGATCGACCCCGGTGAGCCAAAGCTCATAGCCGATGGCGATCGCCTTGAACAGTCCAAAACCGATCGGATGAGTGGCGCCTCCGCCGAGGTCCGGGTGGTAGACATAGCCGGGCACGGCCACCGTCGTGAGGTCACCCGTGGCCGGGTCTTCCTCGATGAAGTAGCCGGTGGTCAACGCGCGCCGCAGGTTGTAGAAGAACATCGTCGCTTCGCGGGAATCCGTAGCGAGCTCGCGGTCGAAGCCGCCCCGCATTGCGCCGTCTCGGATCAGTGAGCGCAACACCGGCAGATGACCGACATGGGCAGGATGCAGCATGGGCCGAACTCCCCTCAGTGACGAACCAATGACGCACGCATAATTTACTCCGACTTTGGTCATGGTGCACTACAAACTTACAGGCGGTTGCTTGGGCATGCCGAGCGGAATCTCGCTTTTCTGCCGGTGGGACCCCGAAGAGCCGGCCCGGCGCGATCGCGAGCCTTCGGAGCGCCCAAATCAATCGGAAACCGACCGCCGGGGGTTGATTAACTTCGCGCATAAACCTATTATTAGCACTCGCATCGATCGAGTGCTAACGATCGGCAGGCAGGGCGTCCCGATGCATCGGGAAGCGCCGGCGGCCTGATTCCTTGAACAGGGATCCGCGAAAAGGCCCAATCGCACAACATTTCCACTGGAGTGAGCGCTTACTATGAAAATCCGTCCTCTACACGATCGCGTGATCGTCAAGCGTATCGAAGAAGAGAAGAAGTCCGCCGGCGGCATCGTCATCCCCGACACCGCCGCTGAAAAGCCGTCGCAAGGCGAAGTGGTCTACGCAGGCCCCGGCAAGACCGACGACAACGGCAAGATGGTCTCGATGGGCGTCAAGGTCGGTGACCGCGTGCTGTTCGGCAAGTACTCCGGGCAGGAATTCAAGCTGGACGGGCAGGATCTCCTGCACATGCGCGAAGACGACATCATCGGCGTCATCGGCTGATCCTTCCCGCCCACTCAAACAGCATTCAGGAGAAACGACATGGCAGCTAAAGACGTCCGCTTCGGCGAGGGCGCTCGCAACAAGATGATGGTCGGCGTGAATGTCCTGGCCAACGCGGTCAAGGTCACGCTCGGTCCCAAGGGCCGCAACGTGGTGCTCGAGCGCAGCTTCGGTTCGCCGACGATCACCAAGGACGGCGTATCGGTGGCGAAGGAAATCGAACTGAAGGACAAGTTCGAGAACATGGGCGCGCAGATGGTGAAGGAAGTCGCGTCCAAGACGTCCGACGTCGCCGGCGACGGCACGACGACGGCCACGGTGCTCGCGCAGTCGATGTGCAACGAAGGCTTCAAGTACGTCGCCGCCGGCATGAACCCGATGGATCTCAAGCGCGGCATCGACAAGGCGGTGATCGCCGTCGTCGAAGAGCTGAAGAAGATCAGCAAGCCGTGCACGACCAGCAAGGAAATCTCGCAGGTCGGCGCGATCTCGGCCAACGCCGACGAAGCGATCGGCAAGACGATCGCCGAGGCGATGGACAAGGTCGGCAAGGAAGGTGTCATCACCGTCGAAGACGGCAAGGGCCTCGAGAACGAGCTGGACCTGGTCGAAGGGATGCAGTTCGACCGCGGCTACATCTCGCCGTACTTCATCAACAACCCCGACAAGCAGGTCGCGCTGCTCGAAGATCCGTACATCCTGCTGCACGACAAGAAGGTCAGCAACATCCGGGACCTGCTGCCGCTGCTCGAGCAGGTCGCCAAGGCCGGCAAGCCGCTCTTGATCGTCGCCGAAGACGTCGACGGCGAAGCGCTCGCCACGCTGGTCGTCAACAACATCCGCGGCATCCTGAAGACCACCGCCGTCAAGGCGCCCGGCTTCGGTGACCGCCGCAAGGCGATGCTGGAAGACATCGCGATCCTGACGGGCGGCACGGTCATCGCCGAGGAGCTGGGTCTCAAGCTCGAGAACGCGACGTTGAAGGACCTGGGCCGCGCCAAGAAGATCGAAGTGGGCAAGGAAGACACGACGATCATCGACGGCGCGGGCGAAAAATCGGCGATCGAGGCGCGGGTCAAGAACATCCGCAAGCAGGTCGAGGACGCGACGTCCGATTACGACAAGGAAAAGCTGCAGGAGCGCGTGGCCAAGCTCGCCGGCGGTGTCGCGGTGATCAAGGTCGGCGCCGCGACCGAGGTCGAGATGAAGGAAAAGAAGGCGCGCGTCGAGGATGCGCTGCACGCGACCCGCGCTGCGGTCGAGGAAGGCATCGTTGCCGGCGGCGGCGTGGCTTATCTGCGTGCCCGCGCCAACGTGAAGGGTCTCAAGGGCAGCAACTCCGACCAGGAAGCAGGCATCAAGATCGTGATGCGCGCGCTCGAGGAGCCGCTGCGCCAGATCGTCGCCAACGCCGGTGACGAACCGTCGGTGGTGCTCAACAAGGTCGTCGAGGGCAAGGCCAACTTCGGCTTCAACGCCGCGACCGGCGACTACGGCGATCTCGTCGAGATGGGCGTGCTCGATCCGACCAAGGTGGCGCGCTTCGCGTTGCAAAACGCAGCCTCCATCGCCAGTCTGCTGCTGACGACCGATGCGATGGTCGCCGAGCTGCCGAAGGACGAGAAGGGCGGCGGTGCCGGCATGGGCGGCGGCGGCATGGGCGGCATGGGCGGCATGGGCGACATGGACATGTAAAGCCTCGCGCCGTTTGCGGCCCGCGTTGACGGGGCCGCATCCGATGCAATCGAGCCCCGCCTTGCGATAAGCAGGCGGGGCTCTTCTTTTCCCGGGCCCCGGCGCGCGTGCAATACTTCGCGCGGACAAATCGATTCGGTGGCTCATGGTCGACGTGGACGCGTTCATCCGCGGCATCCCGAAAGCGGAGTTGCACATCCACATCGAAGGTTCGCTCGAACCGGAGATGGTGTTCGAGCTCGCGCGCAAGCATGATGTGGTGCTCGCCTACCCGACCGTCGATGCGCTGCGGCGGGCCTACGATTTCCACAACCTCCAATCCTTCCTGGACGTGTACTACGCCGGCGCCGGCGTGCTGCGCGACGAAGCGGACTTCCATGCGATGACGATGGCCTACCTGCGCCGTGCGCGGGCCGATGGCGTCGTCCACGCCGAGATCTTCTTCGACCCGCAGACGCACACCGGTCGCGGCATCGCGTTTGCCACGGTCGTGAATGGGATTCGCCGCGCGCTTGCCGAGGGTGAGCGCGCGCTGGGCGTGTCGTCGCGATTGATCGTGTGCTTCCTGCGCCACCTGAGCGCGGACGCGGCGATGGCGACGCTCGAGCAGGCGTTGCCGTTCCGCGACGCGATCTGCGCCGTCGGCCTGGATTCTTCCGAGGTCGGGTATCCGCCTTCCCGATTCACCGAGGTGTTCGCGCGCGCTCGCGCCGAGGGATTCCTGGCCGTCGCGCACGCCGGCGAGGAAGGTCCGCCGGAATACATCGTCGAAGCGCTCGATCTGCTGAAGGCGGTGCGCATCGACCATGGCGTGCGCTGCGAGGAGGATCCCGCGTTGTGCGAGCGACTGGTAGCGCAGCAGGTGCCGCTGACCGTCTGCCCGCTCTCCAACGTCAAGCTTGCCGTGTTCCCTCGCATCGAGGATCACAACCTGAAGCGACTGCTGGATCGCGGACTTTGCGTAACGTTGAATTCCGACGACCCCGCTTACTTTGGCGGTTATCTGGTCGACAACTTCATCGCCGCGCAGCGGGCGCTCGCGCTCACGCGTTCCGACGTCGTTCAGCTCGCGCGCAATTCGATCACGGCGTCGTTCCTGCCTGCAGCCGCGAAGCGCGACTGGCTCGCGAAGATCGATGGATACACTGCCGCGAGCGCGCGCTGACGATGCCAACGCTTCTCGACCGGTTGCACGACCCCGATCGCACGATCCTGCACCGGGCGCTGCGCGTGGCGATCGCGCTGCCGCTCATTTTCGCGTTCGGCCTGCACGTGCTGCACGACTCGCAGTTCGCGCTGCTTGGGGCGTTCGGCTCGTTCGCGGCGCTGGCGATGGCCGATTTCATGGGACCGCGGGAATCGCGGCTGCGCGCCCACGTCGGTCTTTGCATCGCCGGCGCGCTGCTGGTGGTCATCGGTACTGCGCTGTCGAACACGCTTTGGCCAGCGGTTATCGCGATGCTGATCGTCGGCCTCGCGCTGCAGTTCGGAATGGTGCTTGGGGGCCAGTTCGCGCTCGGCAACAACGCGGCGATCATCGCGTTCGTCGTCTGCGTAATGGTGCCCGCCGGGCCCGAGGCGATCGGCTCGCGCGTCGCGGGATGGCTTGTCGCGATGATCGCGTCGGCGCTCGTCGCGACGTTCATCTGGCCGCGGCACGAGCGGCGCGAGCTCTACCAGCGGATGGCCGATGCCTGTCGTCCGCTAGCAGAGGTCGTTCGCACGGTGGCCGAGGGAGGCAATGCGCAGGCGGCCGTAGACGCAACCAAGGGTGCGCTGGATCGACTGCGCGAGGTGCAAAGCGCCCTGGGCTTTCGGCCGATCGGCCCATCTGGTCACCAGCAGGCGTTGCTCGGGTTGGTCGATTCGCTCGGCCAGGGCTGGCGCTTTTCGAGCGTTCTGGCGTCGGCAGGCCCGTTGCCCGAAACCGATCGCGGGCTCGCACGCGCCGTCGCGAGCATGTTGGATGCGATCGCCGACGTGCTGCAGCGCTGCGCCGAGAATCGACAGGGCGAGGTGCCCGACATCGAGGCTCTCGTCGGCGTGCGCCACGCTCATCGCCAGCACCTCGACGATCATGCGCGCGCGGCGCTGGCTGCGAACGAGCCGGCCGGCCTCGTGCTGGCGCGCTACACGGCGGTATTCCCGGTGCGCGTGCTGTCGTTCATCGCGCTGTCGATGGCGACCGATGCGATCGTGATGAGCGGGCGCACGGT